>Ga0306907_1000045_pt1 | contig 94811 bp, 109 predicted proteins | sample AntRauTorcE11898_FD_190415 | JGI IMG/M metagenome (GOLD analysis project Ga0306907, IMG submission 190415) | Saline lake microbial communities from Rauer Islands, Antarctica - Metagenome Torckler E11 #898 (v2) (version 2) | ecosystem: Environmental > Aquatic > Non-marine Saline and Alkaline >... | reverse complement strand
GACAGCGACAGCTCTCCGTCGATCCGTCCGTAATTCTCTCGTCGAGACCGTCAGTACAACCGCTTCGACACAGAACTCAGGCCGCAGAAACAGCTAGCCGAGGATGCTTTGTGAGGTACTGAGAATTATATAATAACAAGTTAGATTATCTTTTCGGCCGTAGGCTACTGCGAAAGGATATCTGCAACGGGTACTTCGACGTCAAAACCGACGGCTTCGGCGGTTCGCGTCGGCACGTCTCCCCGGGTCTATTTTTAAGAGAGAATCGATCAAAAGCGGCCGCGTGTCCACCGACGCCATTCGAATTCCGTCCCGCAGTTCGGCCTCCCGATCAGTGAAGATTACAACTGTATAGTTGTAATGCAGATCGAAGATCGACTTGTGGCGGCTCGATCGAGATCGGGAGTGTTTGCTTGACCCAGAGTCGACCTCGTTAGTACCACACTCGGGAATCACAGTCGGCGAGAGACGGGAGTTACAGCGATCTGTAATAAGGCGCTGGTGTCACGGATAATACAAAATATCATTATCGAGAAATCGTAAAAATGTAATATGAAATATGAAAGTATGCATTTGAAACGGTATAAGCCATAAAACAGCTACAAAAAGGCATCAGAGTTTCTCAGTATAGTATGTCGAAAATATATGTATAGACCTATAGTGAATATCTAGACATGTCGGTAGATTTGAATCCCACGAGGTTATTTGTAAGCGGCCCACAGAAAGGGGGTATGGACGCCGACGCACTCCGCCAAGCGCTCGAAAACACGGAGCTCAAAAAGTACGAAGCGGCCGCGTATCTGACGCTGGTCGAGCACGGGGAATTGGCCGCCGTCGACGTGTCGAGCAAGTCCGACGTACCGACGTCGCAGGTGTACGACACGCTCCGATCGCTGGAGGATCGGGGGTTCATCGAGACGATCGACGGCGAGCGGCTTCGCGCGAAGCCGCGAGAGCCGGACGAGATGCTGGCCGAACTCCGGTCGCGGGGATCGCTGTTGACCAACGCGGCTGACGAACTCGAGGATCGGTGGGAACAGCCGGACCACGACGAGCATCGGGTCGGCGTGGTAAAACGGCCCGAGACCGTGTACGAACGGGTCCGTGCCCAGTTGAACGAGGCGGCCGTGACCGCCGAGTTCACGATGACGCTCGAACAGCTCGAGCTGCTGCTTCCCGAACTCGAAGCCGCCGCCGAGCGCGGGGTGTTCGTGCGGATACACCTCTACGCCGAGCCGGATCTCCGCGAGAAAGCCGCGTCGTTAGGGTTGGAAGACACCGCGCTCAACATTCGGGTCGGAACGATTCCCGGTCCGTTCCTGTCGATCATCGACCGTCACTGGCTGTTTTTCACGCCGAACACGCGAGCCGACGAGGATTACGGAGTCCTGATCAACGACCACATCCTCTCGTTCATCACCCACTGGTACTTCGTGAGCTGCCAGTGGCACATGTGGGACCCCCTGTTCGACGGTGGCGTTTCGTGGACCGAGTACGACTCGCTCGAGGAGTTCATGCGAGACGTCGTGCCGCTGTTCGACGACGGCGCGGAGGTTGGCGTCGAGATCCACGGAAATTACATCCGAAGCCGGCAGGACTGCGTCGTTCGCGGGCGACTGACCGGCGCGTTCTACCCGAATCGGTTCGCGAGCGATCGGAACCACCTCGCGTTAGAAGACCTCTCCAGCTATGCGACGGTGTTCATCGATACGGGCGAGGAAACGCTCTCGGTCGGTTCGTGGGGCGCGGTGTACGAGGATATCGAGGCCCACCGGATCAGCATCGAATCGATCGATTTCCCGTTGGACGCCACAGGGGATACCGAAGCGGGCGGGTAGCGTTACTCGTCGGGCCGCGCGACGGTCACGGTCGCGCTCCGATCGGCCATTTCGATCGTGTAGGTGCCCGGTTCAACGGCCCGGCTTCCGTCGGATTGGGCGAGACCGAGCGATTCCGCGGTGAGCGCGATCTCTGCCGTGTCCGTCTCGCCGGGCGCGAGTGACACGCGGTCGAAGCCGCGGAGTTCTCGTACCGGCCGTACCCGCGAGCTGACTTCCGGCCGCACGTACAGGTCCACGACTGCAGTCCCGCGCCGATCGCTCACGTTCGACACGGGGAGGCGTACGGTCGTCGACCCGTCCGGCTCGATCGTCGTCTCGTCCACGTCGATTTCGCCGTATTCGAACGTCGCGTAGCTTTCCCCGTGACCGAACGAGAACAGCGGGTCGTACGAGTCGACGTGCTCGTCGGGGCCGATCGGCGTCGGATGGGGCATGTGATTGAATCGCGTCGGGAGGTGAGCGGCGGAACGCGGGATCGAGATCGGGAGCCGACCGCTCGGATCGTTCTCCCCGAAGAGCGTCTCGGCGACCGCCCGTCCGCCCATCGTTCCGGGGTAGTACGCCATCAGGAGCCCCGCAGCGTGTTCGGCGAGCCAGTTCACGGCGAGCGGCCGGCCCGTGACGAGAACGCCGACCACCGGAGTACCCGTCCGGTCGATCGCCTCGACGAGTTCGCGCTGCGCGTCGGGGAGCCCCAGTGCCGTTCGGTTGGGGAACTCGTCGGTGCCGGTGCCGCTGAGCGCGTTGGGGCCGAACTCGTGGAGGTACCAGTTTTCCCCGAGCGCGACGACCGCCACGTCGGCGGTTTCCGCGGCCGCCACCGCGGCGTCGATGTCGTCCGGCTGGGCGATACCCGCACCGCGCTCGTACGAGACCGTTCCCGTCGACATCGATTCGATGGCGTCTCGAATCGTGACGACGTCCGTCCCCTCGGGCTCCGGGACGCTCCAGCCGCCGAGTTGGTTGATCGGATTATCGGCGTTCGGGCCGGCGACGAGGATGTCGGCGTCGGCGTCGAGCGGCAGGGAGCCGTCGTTCGAGAGCAGCGTCATCGACTGGCGAGCGGCCTCCAGCGCGTCTTGCCTGTGTTCGTCGGCGCCGACGGTGGTGTCGGCGGCCGTCGCGTCGACGAACGGATCTTCGAACAGCCCCAGCTCGAACTTCAGACGTAACACCCGCCGAACGCTCTCGTCGAGAAGCGATTCGGAGAGTTCACCGTCCTCGACGAGCGACCGGTAGTGTTCGGCGTGAGCGACGGCGTCGACGGAGGCGAGGTCGAGTCCGGCCTCGCGCGTCCGGCGGACCGAGTCGCGGTGATCGGCCGTCACGCGGTGGTCGTCGTGGAGCATTCGAACGCCGTTCCAGTCGGAGACGATCGTCCCGTCGAATCCCAACTCGCCGCGGAGGTACTCGGTGAGGAGGTGACGCGACCCGTGGGCGGGTTCGCCGTTGGTCGCGTTGTACGCGGGCATCGCCGACGCGACACCCGCCTCGAGCGCCTCGACGAACGGCGGGACGAAGACGTTCCGGAGGGCGTACTCCGAGACCTCCGCTGGTGACGCGTCTTCACCACGGACGGGCTCGCCGTACGCCGGGAAGTGTTTCGCGGTGGCGATCACCGAGGAGGACGCGCCGAGGTCGTCGCCCTGGTAGCCGCGGACCTTCGCGGCGGCGAGTTCGCCACAGAGGTACGGGCTTTCGCCGAACGTCTCGAACGTCCTGCCCCACCGAGGGTCGCGAGCGACGTCGCAGGTGGGCGAGTAGTTCTGGTGTGCGCCCGTCGCTCGGACCTCCGTCGCCGTGACATCGGCCGTGGACTCGGCGAGCGATTCGTTCCGGGCGGCCGCCATCCCGAGGCCGTTCGGAAACGCGGTCCCCTCGGCGACGTACGCGTGGCCGTGGACGGCATCGACGTTGAACAGCAGCGGGATTCCGAGCCGCGTCTCGGTTCGCGCGACCTCTTGGAGCCGATTCACCGTCTCGACGACATCGTCGAGCCGCGTGTCGAGCGCTCCCGCCCAGCCGAAGGACGCGACCGCCCCGACCCCGTGGTCGATCACCTCCGACTCGACGTCTTCGAGCCCCTTCGTCGTGTCGAGGTCACCGGCCCACGTCCCGACGAGCTGGCCGGCTTTCTCCGTGACCGTCATCCGGTCGAGGAGGTCCTCGACCCGCTTCGTCGTCGAAATCGAGTCGTCGCGATACGCTAAACGCTCCGCTGAATCTGCCATACCACAGACCTCTTTGCACCCGTTTATAAATCTTCGGTGGGGCGTCGAGACGGTCCGTGCTGACGGCCCGTGGCGACGACCGATCCGATCGTCGGCAATGCGGGAGCCTGTGCGCTGCGGGGAAGACGATCGAGACGGCGGCCCCGGTAGACCGCCCATACGACCAAGATAATTATAATTTATTTTATAAAATGATTTATAAAGTGGTAACGAATCTGAGCGAACGGATATGTCAAGCGGTAACAGCAGTGGTAACATCTACGTTGATCGTCGTCGATTACTCGGAGCAGCGGGCGTGTTGGGTGCGTCGGCACTCGCCGGCTGTTCCGGTACGAGCGACGGGGACGGCGGTGGCGGCGGGGGCGATGGGAGTTCGAGCGGGGACGACACCGAGAGCGGTGACGGGTCGTCGGGGTCACAGGTTTACGATACCACGATGGTCTCCGCGACGAACAACGGTGTTCCCGCGAACATGCACCTCAACCCGATCGCGACCCAGAACTACGACGACATCGTCGGGGCGCACGTCTTCGAGCGGTTCGTCGCGTACAACTTCGAGACGCAGGAGTTCGAGATGGTGGGACTCGAAGACTGGTCCGTGGATGGCGAGACGTTCACGCTGACCATCAGGAAGGACCTCAACTGGGACAACGGCGAACCGGTCACCGCCCAAGACCTCGTGACGCAGTTCCGGCTGGAAGAGAAGACGTCGGGTGCGATCTGGGACTTCGCGGAGAGCGTCGAAGCGGGTGAAGACGACAAGACAGTCGTGTTCGAGCTCGAAGAGGAGACGAACCCGCTGCTGTTGAAACACGCGATCGGGTCGCAGTCCGATCGGATCTACGCCTACAGCCCGGTGTACGAGGAGTACCTCGATCAGGACGCCGCCGAGGTCCAGCAGTTCGCGTGGGAGGAGGACGTCGTCGGGAACGGCTCGTTCAGCTTCGAGTCGAAAAGCGATCAGGCGTGGACGCTCACGCGAAACGAGGAGTACTACAACGCGGATAACGTCAACTTCACCGAGCTACAGATCCTCCAACGGGCCGACAACAGCGCGTTACAGCAGGGGATGCGGGGCGGCGAACTCGACGCCATGTCGAGCATGTTCGCGCCGCCGAACATCGCCAACAGCATGCCCGAGCACGTACAGGAGATCAACACGCCCGCCAAGTGGGGGTACGGGATCGTGTTCAATCACGAGCACGAGCACTTCGGGAAGCAGAACGTCCGGCAGGCGATCGCGCACGTCGTGAACAGGGAGAACGTGGCGCAGAACGCCGGACCGCGGACCAAGGCGGTTCCCGACGCCGTTACCGCGATCGCGGTCGACGACCAGGAACGCTGGCTCGGGGACGACATGGACCGCTTCGAGACGTACGGGCCGGGCGCGTCGCAGACCGACGTCGCCGCCGAACTGCTCCGCGACGCCGGGTACACCAGAACCGACGGCACGTGGGAAGACGAGAACGGCGAGTCGATCAGCGCGCAGTACGCGACGCCGGGCGGGTGGACGGACTGGACGACGGCGACCAACACGGTCGTCGACCAGTTGAACTCCTTCGGATTCGATCTCGAGATCGACTCGAAGCCCATCAGCGACTTCTACGGCGGGTACATCGAGGGTAACTTCGGGATGGGTGCGTTCTACTGGCTCCCGGGCGGCGCGCGGTCCTCGTTCCCGTTTTATCCGCTTCGGTGGGAGATGCTCTGCCCCGACATCGACGGCGGGCACGCGTTCCCGACGGGCGAAAAGACGATTCCGGCCATGGACGGGTCGGGCGAGATGACGATCAACCCGCTCGAAGAGATCAGAGAGATCACGTCGATGACGAGCGACGACGAGGCAACCGACGTGATCCGTCGCGTCGCGTGGCATCACAACCAGACGCTCCCCTTCGTCGCGGTCACCGAGAAGCAGGAGCAGACGTGGATCAGCGGGCAGAATTTCGACACTCCCGACGAAGGCAATTCCGACTTGGGAGTCAAATGGGCATCCCAGTGGCTGCCGCGGGTCGGCGAATTCACCGCGAACGGAAATTGAAGCATGGACACAGCGATCGCGCACACAAGCTAACCACAGACACAGCATTAAATGGGACACTACTACTTGCGTCGGACCGCCAGGATGTTCGTCACCGTGTTTCTGGTCGCCAGCCTGTCGTTCGGGCTGATCCGACTGCTTCCGGGCGGACCGTTCAGCCTGCTTCGGGCGAACCTGCTCAGACAGGGCGTGCCCGCATCGGAGGTCGACGCGCGGATCGCGAACCTACAGAACATCAGACCGGACGCACCGCTGTGGGAACAGTACCTCGACTACATGCTCGCAGCGGGACAGGGCGACTTCGGGACGTCGATCGCACTCGGTGAGCCCGTCTCTCGGATCATCGCGCAGGCGGTGCCGTGGACGGTGTTCATCGTCCTCGTTTCGACCGTCCTGATCTTCGTGTTCGGGGTCCTACTCGGGGCGATTCAGGCGTACTGGGAGGGGTCCCGGTTCGACCAGCTCGTGTCGGGCGTGTCGGTCACGCTCATGTCGATCCCGTTCTACGTCGTCGCCGTCCTCGCGCTGTTCGTCTTCGCGTACCAGTTCGGCTGGTTCCCGACGGCCGGAACCGTCGGCGTCGGCGTCGAAACGGGCGTGAGCATGGCGTTCTTCACGAGTGCGCTTCACCACGCCGCGCTGCCGATCTTCTCGTACACGATCACCGGGATCGGCGGCCAGGCGCTCGCGATGCGGGGGAACAGCATTCAGGTGCTGGGCAACGATTACGTCGAGGTCGCCAGGCTCCGGGGACTCTCGGACCGCCGAATCGCGACTCGGTACGTCGCGAGAAACGCGATTCTTCCCCTCTATACCGGGTTCCTCCTGCTTCTGGGGTTCCGGCTCGGCGGGACCGTGATCCTCGAACAGATCTTCTCGTATCCCGGTCTCGGGTACTACATGTGGTCGGCCTTGGAGTCCAACGACTACCCGCTGATGATGGGGACGTTCCTCGTCATCACCGTCGCGTTGGTGATCGGGGTCTACATCGCGGACCTCACCTACGGGATGATCGATCCGCGCATCAGCCGAGGTGACACGGATGCCTACTGAGGCCGACGAGAACGAGAACGTGAATTGGCGAAGCGATAGTGACGTGTCGGCGGACGTCACCCGCGGAGAGCGATTCGCCGAGCTCTTCGAGGAACGGATCCGCAAGCCGGCGATCGTCGCGTGGGCCGACCGGCGTACCCGCATCGGGCTGTTGATCCTCGGCGTCTACCTCGGAATGGCGCTGATCGCCGTGTTCGATCTCTACCGCGCCCCGTCCACGAACCAGGCGACGCAGCTCGCCGGCCCGTTCCAGAGTTGGGACTACCCGCTCGGCACGACGATGTCCGGCGTCGACCTGCTGTCGTTGATCATCCACTCCACGCCGGACATCTTGCTGATGATCATTGCCGGGAGCGTGTGGGCGACCGGCGTCGCCGTGCTCGTCGGGACCCTGGCGGGGTACAAGGGCGGCGCCGTCGACCGCGTCCTCATGTCCGTCTCGGACGTGGTCATGGCGATCCCCGGGCTTCCGTTGGTGATCATCCTCGCAGTGACGTTCAACCCGAAAAACCCGATCATCCTCGGGATCCTGATCAACATCAACTACTGGGCGGGCTTGGGACGATCGCTGCGGTCGCAGGTCCTCACGATCCGGGAGGATAGCTACGTCGAGGCGTCCCGGACGATGGGCGTGAGCACGCCGCGGATCCTGCAGAAAGACATCATCCCGAACCTGATGCCGTACGTGACGGTGAACTTCGTGTTCGCGGCCCGCTACGTCGTGTTCGCGTCGATCGGGCTGTTCTTCCTCGGCGTGTTGCCGTACTCGGCACAGAACTGGGGCGTGACGCTGAACTACGCGTACAGCGGCGGTGCCCTGTTCACGTGGGAGGCTGCTCACTGGCTGATCTTCCCGATGATCGCGATCATGGGGCTCTCTCTGGGGCTGATCCTGCTGGGACAGGGGATGGACAGGGTGTTCAATCCCCGCGTCCGGACGCGCCTGGCGGAAAGCTCCGAATCGACCAAAACCAAAACCGACGCGGCGATGACGGAGGACCACTAAATGACGACTACATCCGAACGGCTGCATCGCTCGAACGACGCCGTCGAAGATCCGATACTGGAAGTGAAGAACGCGAGCGTGACGTTCGACGGGGGCGAGACGTACGTGCTTGACGACGTCACGTTCTCGATTGAGCGCAACGAGATACTCGGCGTGGTCGGCGAGAGCGGGAGCGGAAAGTCGATGCTCGCGTCGGCGCTGCTCGATGCGATCCCCGCACCGGGGCACCTCTCGGGCGAGGTGCTCTACCACCCCGATCAGCACACGACCGTCGATATCTTGGAGTTCACCGACGACGAGCTCATGGAGTACCGGTGGGCGGACGTCTCGATGGTGTTCCAAGGGGCCATGAGTTCGTTCAACCCCACGATGAAAGTCGGAGCGCATTTCCAAGACACGCTCAAGGCACACAACGAATCGGTTCCGGACGGGATGGCGTTCGCGCGAGAGATCCTCTCGGACCTGTATCTCGACCCGGAACGGGTCCTCGACTCGTACCCCCACGAGCTCAGCGGCGGCATGCAGCAGCGCGCGCTCATCGCGTTGAGCCTCCTGCTCGAGCCGGAGGTCCTCGTCATGGACGAGCCGACGGCCGCGCTGGACCTCCTGATGCAGCGATCGATCCTCCTGTTGCTCGAAGACATCAAAGAGAAGTACGACGTGACGATGGTGTTCATCACTCACGATCTGCCCCTCGTCGCGTCGCTGGCCGATCGGATGGCCGTCATGTACGCGTTCGAGCTCGTCGAGGCGGGTCCCCGCGATCAGATCATCGGTGAGTCGGCGCACCCGTACACGCGCGCGCTGCTCAATTCGACGCCGAACATCGATGCCCCGCTCGAGGAGATGCAGCCGATTCCCGGGAAGAGCCCGGCACCGGTGAACGTGCCGTCTGGCTGTTCGTACGCCGATCGGTGCCCGCTGGCGACCGAAACGTGTACGCAGGACGCGCCGTCGTTCGATCAGGTCGAAGACGGCCACACCGTCGCCTGCCACCACTGGCAACGAGCTCGAGACGAGATCAACCTGAGCTTTGCCGGAGCCGACGAGACCGGGAGGTCGACCGGAGGTGAGCGTCGATGAGCCGCGCTCGCGATACCATCGACGCAGATACCGACGCTGACCCGTTGATCTCCGTGGAGGACATTGAGGTTCACTTCGAGAAAGAGAAGGGACTCCTCGAACTGTTCGATGAACCGGACGTTGTCAAAGCGGTCGACGGTATCTCGGTCGCTCTCGAAGAAAACGACGTGCTCGCCTTAGTCGGGGAGAGCGGCTGTGGAAAAACCACGCTCGGGAAGACGATCATCGGACTGCAACAACCGACCGGTGGGGCGATCAAGTACCGCGGTCGAGATATCTGGGAGACGAAAGCCGGAAACACCGATCTTTCGTTCAAGGACATTCGATCGTCGTTGCAGATCATCCATCAGGACCCGGGGAGCTCGCTGAATCCGAATCGTCGGATCGTCGAGACGCTCTCGGAGCCGATCCGGCTCACACACCCCGATATAACGAGCGGTGAGCGCCGCGAACGGATCCACTCGCTGCTGGAGCGCGTCGGGATGACGCCGGCGCACGACTTCGCGAGCCGATACCCCCATCAGCTCAGCGGGGGTGAAAAACAGCGCGTCGCGCTCGCGCGCGCGCTGCTGATGAACCCCGACGTGATCCTGGCCGACGAAGCGATCAGCGCTCTCGACGTCTCCCTGCGGGTCGAGATGATGGACCTGATGCTCGACCTCCAGTCGGAGTTCAACACGTCGTTCGTCTTCGTGTCACACGACCTTTCTAACGCGCGGTACTTCGCGGAACACGGCGACGGCCGCGTCGGGGTGATGTACCTCGGGAACTTGGTCGAAGTCGGTCCGCCCGATCGTCTCATCGAGGATCCCCAGCACCCCTACACGGAGGTGTTACGCTGGGCGACGCCGAACCTCTCGTTGGACGCGACGGAAGCCAGCGACCCGCCGATGCGCAAAATCGACATTCCCGATCCGGTCAACCCGCCGAGCGGCTGCCGGTTTCACACTCGGTGTCCGGAAGCGAGAGAGACGTGTACACGGCTGCAGCCGGAGCTGGAGGAGTTCAGCGATTTGGAAGCGTCCGGCGATCGAGCGGACTCCGGCCGCCCTCACCGGGTCGCGTGTTTCAGATCGGAACCGGACCACCAGTACTGGGAGAGCAACGCGATCGAGGACTGAGGCTTCCCGCCTTCAACTGGCGCGATCGGGACGGAACGCCCGAAGCAACGATCAGGACAGAACACTCGAAGCGACGATCAGAACGTCTTTACCGACCGATTCTCACAACGATCCATGACCCTCAGAAACGCACTCCTCGACGCGATATGCAGCCAGCGCGACCAGATACCACTGATTCTGGCTGTGTGTGCGGTCATGGGGTTGTTGCTCGTGTTCCCGTTGGTGCTCTTAGAGCGCGGCACAGTCGGGTACACCATCGCCGTGATCGACGGCCTCCTCGTGTTGGGGTGTCTCGCACTCTTCGGGCCGATGTACTGGTACTGCGTGAAGCGGGAGATGAACTAGAGAACGCGGGGCGTGGGCGAGACCACGTGTAGCAAGGCTCAACACGACGGGACACCAATCGGGTGTCGAATGCCCTCGAACGCCGGCGCCACCGTCCGCCTCGTCCGGAACGCGACCACCCTCGTCACCGTCAACGACAAGACGTTTCTCGTCGATCCGCTGTTCGCGGGCGCCGGCGTGTTGCCGCCGATTCAGAACACGCCCAACGATCGCCGAAACCCGCTCGTGGCGATGCCCGACATCGACCTCACGTACGACGCTGTCGTCGTCACACACCGCCACCCCGACCACTTCGACGACGCCGCGAAGGCGGTGCTCGACGCGGACGTCCCCCTGTTCTGTCAGCCCGAGGAGGTGGACGCGTTCGCCGAGGAGGGGTTCACCGATCTGCGGCCCGTCGAAGCGGAGACGACGTTCGACGGCGTGACGATCTCGCGGACGCCGGGCCGTCACGGACACGGCGAACTGGCGGCCGAGATGGGGCCGGTCTCCGGATTCGTCTTCGAGGGGGACGAAACGGTCTACGTCGCGGGTGATACGGTCTGGTACGACGCCGTCTCGGAGACGCTCGATCGGTTCGATCCGGACCTCGTCGTTCTCAACGGCGGCGAGGCGCGATTTACCCAGGGCCGCCCGATCACGATGGGGATCGACGACGTCGTGGCGGTCCGTGCCGCGACCGATGCGGTCGTCGCGGTCGTCCATATGGAGGCTATCAATCACTGTTTGCTCACGCGTGCGGAGTTGCGGGCGGCGACGGACGACGTCATCGTGCCCGACGATGGCGAGCGGGTGTCGATCGATGGGAAAGTGGCGTGAACCGCCTCGACGCCGAGTTCTGAGAGCGTGCTCACCGCATCGACAGTCGGTGCCAACCGCAGGTCGGCGAGGTGATCGACAATGACGCGAGTCCGCTCCTCCGGCATCTGCCAGTCGCCGCTCCGGAGGCCCGCCTCGACGTGAACTAGCACCGTCCCCGTCGCAACAGCAGATATCGCGCCCGCGAGCGTCGACGTCGTATCGCCGTACACCACGACCACAGTCGGAGATTCGGCGGCCAGCACCGGCACAAGTCGCCCGGTGATACGGGCCACCTGCTCGTCGCGGGGAGCCGAGCCGACGCCGAGGTGGTGATCCGGCGACGGGAGCGGCAGTTCGTCGAAGAAGGTTTCCGAGAGCTCCTCGTCGTGGTGTTGTCCGGTGTGAGTGAGTGACGATTCGTGTCCGCGAGCCGCAAGCTCGCACAGCACCGGCGCCGCCATCACGAACTCCGGTCGGACGCCGACGACCGAGTGGACGTTCATCGTTTCAGCTCCGACGAGGCGGTCGTCTCCGCGATCACGTCGAGGAGAAACGCCGTTACGTCCGTTTTGTCCGCGAGGAGACGCTCGCGCCCCCGGGCCCACGCCTCACGTGGCGGTTCCTTGAGGAACGCGACGGCGCGGTCGATTGCGGCGTCCTCGTCGGCGAACGACTGTAACAGCCCGTACTCCGTCTCCAACTCCCGGAAGTTGCTCATGTCGTCGTCGCCAACGAACGCGCTCGTCCGCACCGCGGGCGTTCCGAGCACCGCGGCCTCGGTCGCCATCGTCTGCGAGTCGCCCACGTAACAGTCCGCGAACGCCAACAGGTCGTGTATCGCCTCGACCGGGAGCGAGGATCCGCCCACCGCCGTCGGGGGTTCGCCCTCGGCCGTGACGTACACCGTCCCGTGCTCGTCGAGACGTTCGACGAGTTGCTGTTTCCCCGCTGGTGAGAACCCGCGACGGCCGAGGTCGTGGTGGGCGTCCCACGCGACGAATCGAACCACGGCGTACGACGACTCGGGGTCGACGCCGTGTCGTTGCAGCGCCGCCGGATCGGGCGTGAACCGGTTTGGGTGGAGGTACGCGAGTTCGTGGAACCCGTCGTATCGGCGCTGATTCGGCACCTCGCGGTCGAATCCCGAAGGTGTACAGACCACGTCCGCGAACCGGTGTGTGAGGCCTGCGACGAGTCGCTCGTGCTCGCTGTCGTCGAACACCACCGCGCGCGCACCGACGAGGCGGGCCGCGTGGACCGCCGCTGGATCGACCTGACTCACGACCACGTCCGGATCGATTCGGCGGGCAAGTCGAACGAGACCGATCTCTCGTTCGAGAAGCTCTCCGATCCGAGAGAGCGGCCCCGCTCCCGCGTGCGACACCACCGCGTACGGGACGTCGGCGGCGTCGAGCAGATCCGTCGTCACGTCCTTCTCCCGCGCTGCGACGGTTACGTCGTGGCCGCCCGCTTCGAGCGCCTCGGCGGCGGGGGCGAACAGGTGGACCAGCGCCGGATGCGTCACGTCGAACAGGGCCCTCATAGCCGCCACCTCCGGAACACGGCCTCAAAGACGTCGCCAGCATCCGGCCACCCGTCAAACCGCTCGCGGCCGAGCCGCCACAGCAGCGTCGCGAGCAGCAACCGGCTCACTCGGGTGGTGTACTGCCGGTAGTCGATCCCGCTGTTTTCGTCGCCGTAGCGGCTCGGATGCGACACATCAGCGACTCGGCAGCCGGCGGCGTGAAGCCTCGCCAACACCTCGGTGCCGTAGCCGTATCCCTCGTAGGCGGACGCGGGATCGATAGCTTTCAGGGCCTCTCGTCGGATCGCGGTGTACCCGTTTACCGGATCGGTCAGCGACCAGTACCCGGAGGAGAGTCGGCACAACAGCGTCAATAGCCGATTTCCAAAGAGGCGGAACGCGGGCATTCCCGCCGTGTGTTCGCAACGGCTGAGCCGGGTCCCTTTCGCGTAATCGGCGTCGCCGTCGACCAGCGGGTCGAGGAACCGATCGAGGCGGCGCGGGTCCATCTGTCCGTCGCCGTCGACGGTCGCAACGAGATCCGCATCGCCGTCGAGCGCGGCGAGGTAGCCCGTTTTGACGGCGCCGCCAGCGCCGCGTTGCTCATCGTGCGAGAGCACGGCCACCCGACCCGCCTGATCGGTCTCGGCGACTCGGCTGTCGAGCCTGCGCCGCTCGGGGCACCACTTCGCGGGCTCGTCCGCGGGTGACCCTGCGGCGGCACCGAGCGCGACGGCACGGGTGTCGTCCTCGGAGGCGTCGTCGACGACGTAGATCCGGTCGACAAATGCGGGCATCGCGTCGACGACATCGTCGATGAACGGTGCCTCGTTTCGGGCGGCGACGACCGCCGCGACGGCGTGATTCCGATACATCAGTGGCTGCGGTAGATCAACTCGGCCGCTGTCTCGTCGTCGAGACAGTTCGGCACGTCGACGACCGCCGGTGCCGGATCGTTGCCCGCGGTCAGATCTGCTCGCGTGAGATCGCCGAACGCGTCGTGGTTGACAAGAATGACGACGGCGTCGACCGACTCGAACGGGTCCTCGCGACGAACGTCGAACGGAAGCGCGTCCTCGGCCTGGTCGGCGTCGAGCAACGGATCGTAGCCGACGACTTCGACGCCGCGCTCGTCGAGTGCCGCGGCGACATCGGTGCTTTGTGTCCCCGAAATATCCGAGACGTTGGCCTTGTACGTCAGTCCGAGGAGCAGCACGACCGGCGCCGCGCGGTCGCTCGACGCTGACGGTGCGGTACCGATTTCGGCCGCTGTACCGCCCGTATCCCCGACCCCGTCCGCACTACCCGCCCCGTCGGCGGCGATTCCGTCGCCTGAGTGTTCGCCCTCCAGCCACCGATCGTAGCGTACCGCCAGCGCGTCGACGGTGAGGGCAGCTATCCGCTCGGGAACGGCCTCGTTGGTCGCCCGAGCTAAACGCACGAGGGGAGCGGGTTGGCCTCCACGGAAAAGTCGATCAGCGAGCAGATGCGGATCGGTCGGGAGACACGACCCGCCGACGAGTCCGGGCTCGAACCGCGGCACGTTCCACTTGGTCGCCGCGGCGTCGAGCACGGCCTCGGTGTCGAGGCCGAGCGCGTCGAACCCTTCTGCGAGCTCGTTCACGAGCGCGATGTTCACGTCGCGATAGACGTTCTCGACACACTTTGCGGCCGCCGCTGTCGCCGGGGTCTCGACGATGCGAACCGAGTCGTACACCCGATCGAACAGCGCTGCAACGGACCGCGCCGCCGCCGGCTCCGCGGCTGCCACGAGCTTCGTCCGCCGCCGACACACCTCGCTCGGCGTGCCCGGAGAAAATCGGACCGGCGACAGAGCGACGGCGAACTCCCGACCCGCTTCGAACCCGGACGCCGCCGCCAGCGACGGCGTGAACTGCTCCTGCGTCGCCCCCGGTGGAACCGTCGATTCGAGGACGACGATCGTTTCGGGGGTGAGCCGACCGCCGATCGTCTCCGCCGCTGCGCGAACCGCCGCTAACCCGTCCCCGCGCCGCTGCTCCGAGCGAGCCCGGTCGCCGTCGAGTTGTCCGTGCTTCGACGCGGACGTTTCGTGGTCGTAGTTCGTTGGAACCGCGACGAACACCGCGTCGGCGTCGCCGATGCAGTCCGGATCCGTGGTGAACGTGCAGTCGCTGGCAGCGATGTCATCGTCGCCGATCACGCCGGTCGCGTCGACGCCTCGGCGGTAGGCCGCAACGGCGGTTTCGTCGATATCGTACCCGGTGACGTCGATCCCGATCCGATCGAGTGAGAGTGCCCGGTGGAGGCCAACGGTCCCGATACCGACGACGACGGCTCGGTCCGGGAGCCCACATGGTTCGCTCGAAGCCGTGCTTCGATCCGTCTGTACCCACATTGCCCGCACATTGATTAGGTGTGTATTTAATAGCCGGTCGGTAACGAGCGGTTACCGACTGCCGTCCTCGGTTCACGGCCTTCCTAGTCTGTTCACTTTCGATCACTTCTCCGGACTCTCGGTCACGTCTCCGGGTGGGCCAAAATAGCGCTTCTGGAAGGAATACCGCCCGAGCCTCCGACCCACTTATAAATGAAAACTGCCATTACGTCGGAGAACGAACATGCAGACGGGCAGATGACAACAAATCCAGCCGACAATCAACTCGTCACGATCGTCCTTCTCGTCCTCGCGACCGTGATCGCCGTGCCGATACTGTTCATGAGCTTCGGCATGCTCGGCTCCGGTCCGATGATGGGTGGAATGTGGGGTTCTCAGGCGTGGGGCGGTGGAACAGCGCCGTGGTGGATGCTCGCCGCCGGACTGGCGGTGCAGCTGTTGTTCCTCGTTGCCGCCGTCGCCGCCGTTTACCTGCTCTACCGTGCGATCACAGGAACCGGCGACGCAGATCGAGCCCTTGAGGAACTCCGGCTCGCATATGCCCGGGGTGACCTCACTGATGAGGAGTATGAACAGCGCAAAGACGCTCTCGAACGAGATTCCTGACTGTTGTCTCTCCCCCGCGCCGCAGCTCACCGATTCCCGCGATGAAACCGCGTGGGGCGTCAGTTGTCTCGGATGATCATGACTTTGACCCGGTTCACGCCGTCGAAGTTACGGAGTCGGTACGTTAATTCTCGAACGCGCTCGCCGCCTCCCTGACAGTATATGGATTCGAGACACCATTCTCCCTGGTGCGTGTGACTCGTGTTGAGAATCACGTCCTGGTACTCGTGCTGGACGCCGTGGAGCTCCCCGATCACCTCGTGATGACGATAGTCGAAGGCAACGAGCGCGACAACGTCTGCAGTGAGCTCTTCAAGCCGTGAATGGGACTCGATATACTCCTGCATTGCTTCGCGAACTGCCCGCGACCGATTGTCGAGTCCCTGGTCTTGCCACACCTGATCGAACTCTTCGACGATCGGATCTGGAATACTGAAACTTGTTCGCATCCGTGTGCATTCGTGGGGGCTCATACAAGAGTTGCGAGTGTGCGCTCTCTCGGATTGAGGGGTACCGATCGTCACCGCTCGATCGGTACCTCCCAAAGCAGCACCCCTGTTGCACCAACGACGAGCACACCACCAGCCACAGCGAGCGCGAACAGTGGCGAAGCGACGTCGGAGAGGATCCCGCTCCCGAGTTGAAACGGAACGACGGCGAGACCACTCACCATCGCCATCGCGCTGAGTACGGTCGCGCGCCCCATCGTCCCGATTCGGTCGTTGATGTACTGTCCGGCGAACGACCGCGTCACGTCCGAAAGTCCCCGAATCAGTAGGAACGTCGGAAGCGCGAGCACCGGAACGAAATACATCCCTATCAGCGCGCCGCCGACGATGAAGGGGAGCCACAGAAACCACGTTCGAAGCCCGAGACGAGCCCGAATCGCACCAGTGTAGTAGCTCAATCCCGCACCGAAGAGACTGTACGTTGCGTAGAACCATCCGAGGAGGGATTTCACGCGTGACTGCGACACCCCGAGGTCGAGCACGACCGTCTCGAAGATCGGCTGCAGGAACACGAACACGAGGTATGTCACTGCCGCGTAGAGGACGTAATAATACAGCACGAACGCCCGAATGTTGCGCTGTGAGAGCGTCTGTCGGACGATCAAGATCGTCCGTCGGAGGCTCAAATCATCGGTGTCGGTTCGCTCGTAGGTCTCCGACTCATCTACCGTCAGGAGGACGAGCACGCCGACCGCCGTCATCGCGGAAGCGACGAACCACGGATACGAGAGGTCGATGCTTCCGAGATACCCTCCGGTGATAGCCGCCGCGGCGCCGATTGCCAGTGCGATGGACTCTCCCCGCCCACGGACGTTCGCGAATGCGTCCTCGGAGCGGCCGTCTGTGAGGGTGTCGTACAGCCACGCGTCTTCGCTTCCAGAGCGGAAATTGTACCCTGCTGACCAGCAGACGTACAGCACCGCGAGCGCTTGGAACGAACTGGAGAGGCCGATGCCAACGAGTGTGAACGAGATGAGGGTCGTGCCGACGAGGAGACTGTTGCGCCGACCGACACGGTCGCCGATGTAGCCTGTCGGGATCTCACCGACTAGCGTCGTCAGATTGTATATCGCCTCGAGAATAGCGATCTGCGTAAAAGTGAGCCCCTGTGCGAGAAAAAAGAGATACATAATTGGGCGGTAAAACTCGACGGCCTTGGTCGATTTGTAGAGATAATATTTCAGAACGTTCGTCGGGGGAAGCGTAGATGAATTCCAAAATGGAACCGCCATACCGGGAATGGATGTCCCGAAAAAATGGGTGTTTCGTTATGACACATCTGGTATTTCGTAATACGATCGTTGGCGTTGGTGAATCGCCAGCAGGCGTTATTTCACGTTTTCACGGCTCGCTCGATGTTGAAGACCGTATCTGCACGCGGTTTGGAATCACTCATTTCCTTCCGGAAAATCGAAACTATCACCCGCGAGCCACCACCCATAGAGGGTCTCTTGCTCTCGGCTGTCAGGACGCTTTTTCGACCGCCGGTATGTTTTCCCCTTGAGTATTTGCCGCTCGACTTTGTTCGCGGCCAGTCTGAGAGCGTGCGAGGCACCGTATCCCTCCCCATCGGCTGTGAAATAGCCGCGGTCAGTCACCAGCCGAATCCGTGCGAGCACCAGCGGCATACCTCGAGACTGTTCTTTGTGTTCATGGAGCTCGATGCTGGCTTTGATCACACTCATGTCTCCGTACTTTGAGGTCATGTTTTCGATCAGCGCAGAGACACCATCATAGTCCATTCCATCCAGCAGGTCCAGTCCGAACACCTGCACTGCATTCCGGTCTTCCTGTTCCCAGGTGAGCGCCTCGAGGACGTCTGTTTTCGTGACTACGCCAATGGGTTCATCACTCTCATCTTCGAGAACCACCAACGAGGAGATCTCTCGCTCGAACATCGTTTCGACGACCTCGTCAAGTGAGGCACTTCGTCGAATCGTGACGACGACGTCGGACATCAGGTTCCGCACCGGCAGATCGAGCATGCGATCGGAATCCCCCTCACGCGCTCCGAGGCCACCGTGTCGCTCACCGCCGTGACGGCCCCCAAAGTTTCCCGGTGAGCCGCCCTGGCTCTTGGTCCCGCCCCGCGTCGTGAAATCGACGATGTCGTACAGGCTCACCATCCCAACTGCTTCGCCGTCGTCGACGACCGGGAGGTGTGCGATCCGACCTTCTCGAAGTGTGTTGAGGGCTTTACCGATCGTCGTGTCGGGGGCCGCGCTGATCAGCTTCTCCGTGTATGCATCCGCGACCGTTACGGCGCTGAGGAAGGATTGAACCGCCTCAAGGATGCTGTCACCCGTGACGATACCGACGACGCGATCATCGTCCAACACGGGAAGCGTTTTGGCGCCGCTGCCGATCATGAGCCGGGCGACCTCTCGGACGTCTGCAGTCCGATTAACCGTCGGGACGTGCTGTACCCGTGATCCAACTTTCGCCGACGGCTGGTTGGACGACGAGGCCAACTGTCGGCGGCTAACGACGCCGCGATACTCGTCACCGTCTGTCACCACGACAGCGTCGAGTTCCTGATTTTCGAACGCCCCGGCGACTTTGGAAAGCGGGGTTCCGATATCGAACTCGGTGAACTTCGGCGAGAGTATTTCCGAGATGTTCATGTGTGATCCAGAACAGGCGACCGGACAGTAATTTGGGGCCTATTGGGCACTGAGGGGTGCTATTTTGCCTCGCTCGGGGTGTTATACGCCTTCGTTGAGATCGCAGACGTAGTCTGTACCGATGATGATCCTCCAGTGTGTCATGATCTGTTCTGTGAATCGACTGCGAGAGCGGTTTCGGTCAGGATCTCGAACGGCGACGCCAGGACGTGCTGGCACTTCTGACCGCCGGTCTGTTAGATACGCTGTGGCTAACTAACCCTCGCCGTCGGTTCCTTGTAGCGATGAGACGCATACACAGCCGCGTCACACAGAGCATCGTATCCCGGTACGGAGGGGGCGAATGAGTCACTCCGCGCTCGTCGCCGGCTCGTCCACGTCGGCTTCGGGCCGATCTTTCCAGATGACGGTTCGCTGGCTGCTGGTGAAGTAGCGGTATGCGGCGTATAGTAGGTTCGGAACGCCCATCGCCCACCAAATCGTCAGGATGGCGATGAGGAGGTGAATTCCCGGGTCACCGAACTCACGCTGCACAAGCGTGACTCGATCCTGGGTTTCCTCCTCGATCCGCCATCCTGTTTCGACCTTCGCAGTGACCTCACGCCGGTAGGAGTCGGAATGGTCCATAAGGTACTGTAAGGCGGCGCACCGGGAAGTGGTTTCGCTACTGGTTGAGTATCAGTTTGTGAACTCACCAGTTATTTCCGCGTTTGCTGAATTCGTCATTACACTCCGGAGTCCTTTCAAGGCGTTGTGTTTTCGTGTGTATCCCTCGCCACTTGTCGCAATGATGTTTCCGTTGCGGTGGCGAAGTCGCCAGCGCCATTCCTCATCTCGGGCCTGATAGACTTCGAACCGAGCTAGTGATTGTGCTGCATCAGCGGCTCCCGCAAGCGGGATTTCTTCGTCCTCATTTTCGGGAGTGATGTCGAGGGACGAAACAGGAGTCGCTTCACCCGAGACGGCCCACTCCAGTTCCAGTTCGAGACTCATCTCGCCGTCTTCGGTTTCAAGCTCGATTTCTAGCGTGAGTTCGTCGGGCGTTTCGACAGTCACAGCATCCGTGTTATCACCTAATCGAATGGCGCCTGTTCGAATGCCGTCTGCCACACCGCTTAGTACGGATGCGATCTCTTCTCGATCAGCTGTCAATTCTTCTTCGTAGTCGCCTTGGGACACAGTAATAATTGGATGGAACCCATCATAAAGTACCGCTGATGTTCAGAGTGCTAACCCCGGAAGAATATGAGAACAAAACCTCTAGGCACGTGACACCTGTCACCGAAGAGACCGCTACGATAGATAGATTCGTTCGATCACTGAAAGCGATCTGATCGGGGGTACCGCTAGTTTTGATGAACGAACTCGTTGAGTTGTGTTTCGATGAGTGTCGCGACGTGCTCGCTGTATTTCCAGAGCGCGGCGTTGAGCCGCTCTTCGGTCTCGTCGTCGAGGTCGTCCCCTCCGCGGAGGACGGAATCTGTGGTGATCTGTGGATGGTAGACGCAGACCACCCCGAGTGAGGTATTCGAACTCGAGGTCCCCGTCGTGTGAATTCCGTACTGATCGGTCCCCCAGACACCATCGCCGCCCTGTCGCTCCAGTTCCGAGTCGAGCGCATCGAGCAGTTGCATCTCTTCGGGGGAGAGAACGGGATCGTCGCCGTCGAACAGTTCAACGTACGCCTCTCTCCGAGCACTCTTCGTCCACCGGTCCAACTGGGAACGCGCTCCGAGTACGAGCTGTCGTTCGTCTGGAAGCTCGGCCATACGTCTCGTACGACCGCTAGGCGAATTAACGTTTGTACGACGCCCCGCTCTGAGAGCGACTACTCTGGGTTCGTGCCCCCGTACGTTGGTCCCACGCAGACAGTGAGCGACTGCGGATCCGGATACTCTCGTTCATCCGCGAACTGGCGAACGTCGTCGACGTGATCTACCGTTCCACTCGTCGGATTCAGGATAACCAGTGCGTGCCGGCACCCACCACTCCGCGATTTCGAGCGCGGGGGTGTTGACCGATCGAACCAGGATGACGAGATGATGCTGTCGATGCGGTGTCGAACCCTTGGGACAGCCCCTTCACGGACGACGTGGGCGGCCTGCGTGGTACGAATTTGAATCTGTAGTTGGTTAGCTAAGCTTGGGCGGCCCCATCGAGAGAGTCTGTCTGGCGAGCGTTGCGAGCCGCAAGATGTAGGATGTAAACAGGAGAAACGGTAGCGTGGAGATGGCAAACGCGGCGCTAACAACCCAGAGAATGCTCTCGATGCCGAGGGAGTAGGGTAGGGTAGTTTACAGAGATGACCGAGATCGAGCGGCGACAGCCTCGGTGTCAGGGCTCTTCGAGCAAGGAGCGAGCTCGCTGCACGTAACTGTTCGCGCCCCAGCTACGGGCGTCGCTAATCTCATCGAGGAGCAACCGCGCATCGGCAGCTGATAGGTGCTCAGTTCGAACGAGAACAGAAAGCAGTGTCGGTGTCGTGACGAGTCGGGTATCAGCGAGTGAGGCGTGGATCAAACCAAGTTGATTGAACTCGTCACAGAGGAAGAGCGCAGCATCGAGATCGTTCGCGAGCGTGACCGCCGCGTTTTCACCGTCATCGAGTGGAAACTCGGCATCGAGGTCGACCGACTGTGTCATGAATGACTTTGCTTGGTCGAGTACGGCGGACGCAGCGTGCCCATGGGCATCATCGTACGAGGCAATCTCTCGCAGTTCATCGATGACCGCTGTTGGGACGACGACCTCGTACCGGGATAGACAAAGTGCGAGTGGGTCGGGGTTGTCGTCAGCAACGATTCCGAGACTCACGAGGGCGGAGGCGTCTGCGATAAGCCGCGACATCTATGCGTCGGCGACCTCGTCGACGAAGTCCTCGTCCAACTGCTGTTTCAACACTCGGAGGTTTGCCGCCTCCTCGGCCCCGACGAGCGCTTTGAGCTGCTCGAAGGTGATCTCCTCGTCGTAATAGGCGGCGGCGATCTCCTGAGTGAGTGCGTCGTCGTGAGCGGCGTTTTGGAGGTACTCCCGAAGTGCGGTCACGAGGACGTCTGTTCGGTCCTCCCCGAGGACTGCGGCCAGTGCGTCAGCCCGGCCGATGAGCCGATTGGGGGCCCGAAACTGCACGCGCTTCTTATCGGTGCTCATGATGTGTACATTGTGAGCCAACACACTTAGCCGTTTTTGTGTGTACGATGTGAGCCTCACTCGGTCGAGCGTCACTCGTCAATGAGCCGTTCCTTGAGGGCATGCGTCCAGTACGTGGCGGGCCCACCGGAGATACAGCGAACACAAAGCTGTAGCGGCCCCTCGAGAGGTAGTGTTCAGATATGCAGATTCCATTCGAAAGCGAACGATCTGAGCCACTCGTTTGCAAGTTCTGCTTTGGCGTTGCTGAAACAGTTTAGAAACTGGCAGTTCTGCGTTTTACCTCACGAAAAACACGTTCAACAGAGCCACAATATCTTATATAGTAATCAATATCCACAATATCAGCACTGCGGTATACCGCTGGCCCAGTATCTAGATATACGGATATATCAACCTATTATAAACCACTTTAATCCATTTCGAGGTATCCACACCTGATGTCACGCGACTCAGGGCGTCAGGCGAGCGCGGTATCACGTCGAAAGTATCTGCTGACGTCGGCCGCCATCGGGACGGCGGGCCTTGCCGGGTGTAGCGACAGCGATAGCGGAGGCACCGGAAGCGACAGCGGAGGCGACGAGGGCAGTAACTCTATCGAATCTGGCTCCTCGGGGCCTTCGACGGTGACCGCCGAGGGATCCTCGACGGTGTACCCTATCTCGAACAGGGGGAGTTCCTACTGGAACTCGAACTCGCCGGCGAGCGACGGCGAGTACTGGGGCTCGAACGACGAGTCGTCGGTCGCCGGCTGGGACCAGATCGAGACCGACCAGAACATCGCCGACTACTTCGCGAGCCTCTACGGCTTCGAAACGACCGGTGAACGGTCGAACCCGCCGTTCGCCACTCGCGTCGCACTGAGCCACTCAGGGACCGGCTGCGAGGCGGTCCGAGACGGCCTCGTCGACATCGGGAACTCCTCGGGACCGATAACCGCAGAACTCGACATCAGCGAAGAGCAGCGCGACGAGAACTACGTCGACCACGTCGTCGGCCGCGACGGTCAGCCGGTGTTCGTCAGTCAGGCAATCTACGACGCCGGCGTCGAACAGCTCACTGGTGAGCAGATCCGCGGAATCTACCAAGGCGACATCACCAACTGGAGCGAGGTCGGCGGCCCGGATCGGGAAATCTTCGTTGTCGGCCGCGCAGAGGGATCGGGTACGGACACCTCGTTCCGACTGAACATGCTCGGCGACGCCGACGCGCCGATGGATGTCGACAGTCGCTTCGGACAGAACCAGCAGGTCCAGCAGGTCCTCCAAGACAACGACAACGCCATCGGCTACATGGCGCTAGCGTTCTCCGGGTCGGGGATTCAGGCGATCGGCATCGAGTTTGAGGGGACGTTGTTCGAGCCGGATGCCGACGCCGAGAACACCATCTTCGACTCGGAGTACCCGCTGAACCGGGACCTCCACATGTACACCCGGATCAACGAGGATACGCCCGAGGGGACAGACATGCGTGAGGCCGCCTTCCTCAACATGTTCCTGACCGAGTTCGGCCAGCAGACGTTCGTCGAGGACGTCAACTACATCACGCTGCCCACCTCCGACATCGAGGCCGAACGCGAGAAGCTCCCCGACCAGGCGTAATTCTTCGGTCGCGCGGACGCTCGCTTCGCGGCCCGACCCCATTATATGTCACTTACCCCCCAAACCGATTGGCGCGCTAGCATCGAGCGACGGCTGACCAGAACACAGAAGTTCATCGACGACACCGACCCGGAGGCGCTGGCAGTGGTCCTCGTGTCGATGGGGTCGCTACTGGCCGCCTTCGTCGGGTTCCTGCTGGCGTCGCCGTGGACGGCTGTCCCGCTCGGGACATTTCTGATCGCCACCGGCTACGGCTGGGCGCGCCATCAGGCGCTCGTCGCCCGCGCGGTCACCTTCGCGATGACGACGGTGACGCTCGTGACGCTCGGGCTCATCGTCGTCTTCATCTTCGCCGAATCGATCCCGGCGTTTCAGTACGAGACGGCGAGCGTGTTCGGCGTCTCTGTTCCGGGACTCGGGATGTTTACACAGGCCCGTTGGGACGCCGTCTCGGAGCCCGTTCGCTACTCGCTGCTCCCGATGATCCATGGGACGGTGATGGTGACCACCATCGCGACGCTTGTGGCGGCCCCGCTCGGCGTCGCCGCGGCGCTGTTCATCGCCGAGATCGCCCCGCCGCGGGTTCGCGAGCTCGTCAAGCCGGGGATCGAGGTGTTGGCGGGCATCCCCTCGATCGTTTACGGTTTCATCGGCTTCACCGTGATCAACCCGTGGGCGGGCGGCGCGTTCGCACTCAATGGCGGGTCGACGTATCTGTTCGTTGGCATCGTTGTCGGGCTAATGGCGTTGCCGACCGTCGTCTCCGTCGCTGAGGACGCGCTCACGAGCGTCCCGAGCGTGATGAAAGACGGGTCGCTCGCCCTCGGGGCGACCGACTGGCAGTCGATGACCTCCATTACGCTTCCCGCGGCCTTCTCGGGCGTCTCGGCGGCCGTGCTCCTCGGTGTCGGACGCGCCATCGGTGAGACGATGGCCGCGACGGTGATGCTGGCCGGCGTTCCGCGGATCAGCGAGCCGCTCGTGAACGTCTTCTACGGCTACGAGACGCTCACCTCGCTCATCGCTCGCGGCTACGGTAGCGCAAACGGCGTTCACGAGAGCGCACTGTTCGCCGCCGGCGTCGTCCTGTTCGTGACCGTGTTGTGTCTGAGTCTCGGCTCGCAGTACATCGAGGCGCGTATACGTCGCCGCCTCGGGGGTGTCGAATGAGCCGCGCCACTCAGACCGCCCTCATCCAGGACGACCGCACGGTGTACGAGGCTGCCGCCGGGACTGCGGTCGGACTCTCCGGAGTCACGTTCGCTGTCGGCTTGGCGGCGCTGCTGGGCCTTGTGGCGATCGACGCCCCCGTTGCTGGTCTCGAGTTGTCGGTGGTGTTCGGTGCACTGCTACTCGCCCTCGGGACGTCGGTAGCGGGCTTCGGGGCCGCCTCACGATTCGGGTACGTTGACGCGGCACCCCAGCCCAGCGCGGGGATCGTCGCCGCGGCCGCGTTCACGGGGATCTGGTTCATCGTGGGCGCAATTGTGTCCGGGGCAGTTGGGCTCGGAACGGGCGGCCGGCTCGGAGTCGGGATAGTCCTCGGGGGGATCGCGTTCGCGACGACCGCGCTCCCTCGCGAAGATATCGGATCGACGGTGCCCGCAGGGGCCGTCGCCGGCCTCTGTGGGCTCTCGCTCATCACCGGCGTCGTCGGCCCCGGATGGAAGCAGGTGCTCGTCGGGTACAATGCGACGCTGTTCGGCGACACCGTCGTTCCTCTGGTCGTGTTGTTCGCCTCGCTGGTGAGCGGCTGGAGCGCCGCGAAAGCGTACGGCGGGTTCGGTGCCCGCGGGCGTAACGTCGGTGCATACGTGCTCATCTATCTCGTCGTCTGCTCGATACTGGCCGTGCTCATCGGGCTCGTCGCTTTCGTCACAGTGAAAGGGCTCCCCGGGCTGTTCAACGGGTTCGGAGTCGGGGGTGCAACTCTCGTCAGCTGGCCGTTCCTGACCAACGGTGCCGGGCTGTTGGCCGATATCGCCGGTGTGTTCCCCGCACTCGTCGGGACGGTCTGGTTGGTCATCGGTGCCGTCCTCTTCGCCGTGCCGACCGGCGTTGGCGCCGCCGTGTTCCTCAGCGAATACGCCGAACAGGGCCGGTTCACGGGAGCCGTCGAAGTGGCGACTAACGGCCTCTGGAGCACGCCGAGCATCGTGTTCGGGCTGTTCGGCGCCGCCTTCCTGATCCCTCGCTTCGGCAATCAGAAATCGCTGATAGCCGGGATGTTGACGCTCGGGTTCATGCTGCTGCCGTTGGTGTTGATCACGAGCCGGGAAGCGATCCTCTCAGTACCCGACGATTACCGCGACGCCAGCGCGGCACTCGGCGTCTCGAAGTGGCAGACGATCCGAAGCGTCGTCCTCCCCGCGGCGATTCCGGGAGTCACCACGGGCGTGATCCTCGGTGTCGGCCGCATCGCCGGTGAGACCGCCCCCATCCTACTGACAATGGGCGGTGGCGTCCTCCCGGCGAAATCGGCTGCCCCCAACGTGTTGGGTAGCTTCCAGCTGAGCGGGTCGCCGCCGTTCGTTAGTAACCCCGCGCTATTGGAGGCGACGAGTGCGCTACCGTATCAGTTGTACGCACTCATCACAGCGGGGCTGAGTGGAAACATCCAGAACCCACAAGAGTACGCGTGGGGGCTGGCACTGACGCTGCTGCTCGTTGTGTTGATCTTCTACGCGATCGGTATCACGACGCGCTACTACTTCAGACGGAAACTCCACCAATGAGTCAGACAGACACCGCAGAGACGACGGCGAACCGCACCGACGGCCAGGAGGTCTCCACGACCGCCGGCGAGACCGTCGAGGAGACACGTTCCGAGTGGACAGACTACGAGGCCGGCGGCGAGACGAAACTCGCCGTCGAGGACCTCGACGTTCACTACGGCGACGACCATGCGCTGAAGGGTGTCTCGATAGACATCCCTGAAGAGAGTGTGACGGCGCTCATCGGCCCGTCTGGCTGTGGAAAGTCGACGTTCCTCCGGTGTCTCAATCGGATGAACGACCGTATCCGAGCCGCCAACGTTGACGGAATGGTCGAGCTCGACGGCGAGGATATCTATCAGGACGGCGTCGATCTCGTCGAGCTTCGGAAGCGGGTCGGGATGGTGTTTCAGAGTCCCAACCCCTTCCCCAAGTCGATCCGCGAGAACGTCTCGTACGGACCACGGAAACACGGCGATATCCAGACGGGTCTGCTCGCACGCTTGACCGGGCGCGCAGAGCCCGACCGCGAAGAGGCACTCGTTGAGCGCTCGCTCGAACGGGCCGCGCTGTGGGGGGAGGTGAACAACCGGCTGGACGACAACGCGCTCGGACTGTCCGGCGGTCAACAACAGCGACTCTGTATCGCTCGCTGTTTGGCCGTCGACCCGGAGGTCATCCTCATGGACGAGCCGGCCTCGGCGCTCGATCCGATCGCCACCTCGAAGATCGAGGATCTCATCGAAGATCTCGCGCAGGACTACACCGTCGTCGTCGTCACTCATAGCATGCAACAGGCCGCCAGGGTCTCCGACCAGACCGCCGTCTTCCTGACCGGCGGCGAGCTCGTCGAGTACGACGACACGGAGAAGATATTCGAGAACCCCGAAAGCCAGCGCGTGGAGGATTACATCAGCGGGAAGTTCGGGTGATCACCGTGCCTCGGGAGGACTATCGCGAGTCGCTTGATGCGTTGCGGAGCGACATCGAGTCGATGTCGGAGGACGTCCTGGATCAGCTCCTGTGCGCGCTTGACGCTCTCGAACGCGATGACCATGAACTGGCCCGGGAGGTGATCGACGGCGACGACCGCATCAATCAGCAGTACCTCAATCTTGAGGGCGACTGTGTCGATCTGATCGCGCTCCAACAGCCCGTCGCCTCAGATCTCCGATTCATCGTCGCGTCGTTCAAGATACTCACCGATCTGGAGCGGATCGGTGACCTCGCAACGAACCTCGCCAGATACGCCCTCTCTGGCAGTTCAGAGATCTTCTCGAAAATCCGGATCGAAAATATCGGCGAGACCGCGTACAGTCAGCTTCAGATGGCCATCGAGGCCTATATGCACGCGGATTCCGAGGCGTGTCGAGTAATCAGCGACCGTGACGACGAGCTCGACGCGTCGTGTCAGACCGCCAGCGAAGCTATCGTTCGCGACCTTGTCGCCAGCGAGCCTGATCGCTGGGAAATTGAGCAACTGCTCGATGATGTGTCTCGGTTGCTACTCACGGTCCGAGATCTGGAACGAATCGGTGACCACGCCGTCAATATCGCTGCCCGCACACTGTACGCGAACGACAGCGATCGCAAACTGATCTACTGAGTATGGAGACGAGGAAACTACAAGAAGTCGGCGGCGGAACATTCACGGTGTCGATTCCGAGAGCATGGGCGGAAAACAACGGCTTTGAGGTCGGCATGGAACTACAGCTGTACACCCATCGTGATGGGTCGATTCTCGTCCGATCTTCGGATACAGACATCAACTGTTTGGACGAGGCAACGATCGAAGCTGCTGGTGAAGGTCCTGAAGCCGTCCGTCGTGCGGTTCACACGGCTCACGCGATCGGGTTCGAAACAATAGTGCTACGTCAATCAGAGACGTTCTCAGACCCTATGGTGAAGGCGGTCCGGTCGACAGTTCGAGATCTCATCGGAGCGAACATTCTTACCGAGACTGACACGGAGATCACGATCAAATACCTCTTAGACACGTCGTCTATCTCGATCCGCCAGTCGATCGTTCAACTCCAGTACGCGGTTGCTTCCCTCCTCCGCGACGCGACCGATGCCTTCGTCGATGCCGTCGATACGCATGAGCGAATTCACGACCGAGCTGACGAAGCACGACGATCCGCAGAAATGGTCACGCGACACTTCTCACGGTCGCTCATCTCACACGCTGAACTCGACGCGCTAGACATGTCTCGGGCCGAACTGTTCGCCTGCTACGTGATCGCATCTCGCCTCAAAACGGTCACCGATCGGGCAGTCGAGATCTCGAGTATCGGGAAGAAACTGTCCGGGCCGCTCGCTAATGGGGTGACCACGGACATCTGTTCCGTAGCGGATGATGTCGCCTGCTCAGTCGATAACGCGGCTATCGCCGTCCTCAGCGGAGATATGACGAACGTACAGCAAGCGAGGAATCGGTGTGATAGTGCAACAGAGACTATTAGCGCGGTTGAAAGTCGGTTATACGACGGGAACGTGACCGAATCGACATCGACATCGGCTGCCCTAGCAAATACGCTCTCCAGCTTCCGGCAAGTGGCTGGTTGCGGTCACAGAATGGCCGATGTTGCGGCGATGGCCGTACTTCGTGACGAAAATATCGAGGTCTGAATGCGCGGATGTCGGCGATATTCGAGAGCGTTGGGGAGGTCCCTTCACTCCTTAGGACGATGTTCCTCAACGGCTGCTTCGACTTCGGCCCATGAGACCGGCGGTTCCATCTCTTCGAGCACTTCGTCGACTGCCGTCAACTGATCGCCGTACTGTGTTCTCCATTCCCGCTCGGCACGCGCAGTAAGTCGCCCTCCGACGGCCTCGTGTCTGTTTCGTATCTCGCCGAGCCGGGACTCGACGTTAGACGGCGGCGTGTCACCTTCGCGTTCGGCCCACGTTCGAAGCGTCGCCAGCTCGGATCGCAGATCCGTGATCATCAGCGACACGACGCGGTGGCGAACGGTTGCCGCAGCCCACGTACGCGCCGCGTCATTCTCGGCGGCTCCGTCATCGACCTTGATGCGGTCGACAACGTCATCGAGTTCACCCACCGACTCTGCTACCGCATCGACATCGGTGGTGAGCTCTTCGGTGCGCCGGTCAGCGTCGGTGAGCCACGCCTCGAACGAATCGAGCTCAAACTGTAAGTCGTCAGCGGCACGCTGGACCTCAGTAGCAGCGTTTGTGAGCTGTCTGATCCGTTGTGCGATCTCATAGAGATCACCGTGATCTCTCATTTCGAGTATCTCTTGGACCGTCTGCCCGAGTTCGTCTGATCGGGTTTCAACGACGTCGCGCCGTTCCACAAAATCGTCGATACGGGCTGAAACAAGATCCAAATCGGGCACGGATGCGGACACCTCGCGCACGTCGTCCAGCTTCTTCTCCGCGAGCTCGACCCGCGTCTCCGCGGTCGTCACCACTTTTGACGCGTTGGCAAGTGCGTCGTCGACACTCGTTCGGCGGACGACTCCGTCCTGAGAAACGATCGCGAGTGTCTCCCGCACCGTTCCGGAATCGTCCTTGTCGTCGACCACGATGTCTACTGCCTGTTCGACGGAGAGTCCGTTGAGGTCCGTTCGACTGTCACCATGTTCTGTCTCAGTCATATATCTCGAACGCTACCTGTACTTCGTTAGTGAGACGGTGTTTCATCTCTCCCACACGTGTTGAGCAGACGGCTACTGAAACGGTGGCGATCGCTACTGATCGAACCCAGTGGCGACGGTCATCGGCCGGGCGGCGACTGAGTGTGTTCACGGTGGTGTCATTCCATGGATACCGATTCCGGGACAGCGTCATCGAACACCGCATCGACGCGTTCCGCAATTTCGTCGCGGATAGCGCGGACCTCCTCGATCGGACGTCCATGTGGATCGTCGAGCCCCCAGTCACGGTTCTCGCCGTTCCACGTCGCTGGGCACACGTCCGAGGCCGAACAGCCCATGGTGACGACGAGGTCGATCGCTTGTAGCTCATCGGGGGTCACCTCTCGGGGCGTCCGGTCGCTGATGTCGATGTCCACTTCTGCCATCGCCTCAACGACGATGTCGTGGACGTGATCCGCGGGCTGTGTCCCGCCGGTGACGATCTCGATCCGGTCACCCACGCCGCGTCGGTCGCGTTCCTGCTCGGCAAACGCGGCGGCCATCTGGCTCCGTCCCGCGTTCTGGACGCAGACGAAGGCGATCCGATGGCCCGACTGTTCGCTGTGTTGAGTCACAACTCGTTATGCGGGAGGCACCAGTATAGTCGTTACTTCAAACCGCTATGGAGTGCTATCGAGTGGTATATACTGTGAATTGAAACGGCCCTGATCTATTCATGAGGGTGGTGAGTAAATATAAGGCACGCATCAATCTTATCCTCCGAGATTGTGATATTTGTGAGCGTGAACTGGCACCCGAACCAGCATTGAAAGTTAATATTTAGTTCCGCATGGAAGAACCATGATATTTAGACATATTATAGATAACTGATGATTTTGGTGTCAAAACGATTTTGAAATTACAGGCTCTGTTGAAATCCTATTCTTCAGATATGTTCTCGTCTGAAATAGCCGGTCGCTGAGAGCTGCGTGTTGATTGAGGCGTGAGTTTCCCGTACTGACCGCGACCGGCCCAGAATGAATCACTTGCTGAATATTTCAACAAATCTTCGCATTAAAGTACAAGTGAATAGGATGCTACATCGATAATATGTCCATTAAATCGAAGAAAATAGCAGGCAATATGAGGATCAAACCAGTTCATATTTTGTTAGCTGTCCCCGTTTGGATGGCGATATCGATAGCTGTCCCTTTGGGAACTACCGTGAGTCTTATCATTCTAGCTACATTACTAATATGCTACTTTCTGCTTCGTATTTTAGTTTCGTTAGAACGTTTGCGTTTTGATATGAGAGAGTAGTTGAGCGCGTTGTACGGACCGAGACTGGGTCGGAATATGTCACTTGATGAGGATTTCAACAGAGCCGCGGCCGGTATCCTACCTGGAAGACCTCCATGATCTGATCGGCGAGTGCGTCGACGGCAACGTGTCGGTTGGCGATCGAGCAGTGACTATCTCGGCGGACGCTGCCCGCGAACTCGGTCTCTCCTAATCGGTCGTTGCCGGCCACGACGTAATTCTTCACCTCTCTGAATACTCTTATTTTGCATAGTAATACTTATCAGGAGTGCGTGTGTTGGTGCAGGTAGGCCTCGGGGAAACCCGAGCGCGCAGGTGACCACAATGGTAGATCAGATCGAGACGGCGGCGACGGCGCAGCGTGCAGTGACCAGTGCGGCCGGCGAGCAGTCGGATGTGATCGCGACGCTCCAGACGGCCGAGCGCTACGACCACCTCCGGATCGCCCCGCTGGACGTGACGTGTCGCGTGCTCAACCAGATCGGTAACTTCGGCGTCGACGGTGTTCGGGCCGCAGGTGACGACACGACGTACCTCCTTGTCGCCGAGTCCGATCCCGAGCTTCCCGACGTGCGGATCGAACGGTATGATGGATCGACGTTCCGGCCGGTGCTTCGCACGAGTCGGGTGTGCGTCGATGGCGACGGTGACGAGCGCGTGTTCCGCGTGCCGGCGGGAGTCCGCGTCGATCGCGACCGCCGGACGGGTGGTGGGCGGGGCGGACTCCGTACGGACGGCGGGCAATCGGCCGCGACGACGGCGCGGACTCTCACGGTCGGCGATCGCGTCCGTGTCGCTGGTGAGCAAGTGACCGGTGGGCTCGCGACCATTGAGCGCATCGACGACAGCCCGCCCGTTGCGAGCGAGCTGTTCGAGGGCGCCCGGCACCTCTTTCTCGACGCCGACGGCGAGCGCATCCGGGTGCTCATCTACCAGACTGCGACCAACGACGACGCGATCCATCTTGCGACGCCCGACGCCGGCCTCGACGGCACCTGGCAGCCACAAGGTGCCTGCACGCGGCTCGAACGCGTGGAACGCGCGGAGCTATGACGGCCGGGATGGTGTCGCTCGGGTATGCAGTGTTTCTCGCGACGGCGATCCTGTCGTTCGTCGGCGCGTTCATTATGATCATGACCGCCCGGATCGTGACGCGGCTGTTCACTATGCATCGATAGATCAGTTAATCTTATTTTGCATAGTAATAATTAAGTGGGTGCCTGAGAGAGTGAGTGGTAACGTCGGGGAAACCCGGCGCGCAGGTGACCACGTATGCACAACCCCCTATGCCAGCCGCAGAACTACAGCCCCGACTCCGACCGCGCAGCCGAACAGCCGCCGATCGACGGGTGGGTGTAAATGGTCGACGTTGACGTTCCCGAGCGCGACGGTGGACCGTGTCCCTACTGCGGGTTCGCCCTCGAACTGGTCTATCCAACCCACGGGATTCGGTACTGGACCTGTTCGGCCGAGCACACGCCGCCGGCGGCGCAGGTCGGCCCCGAAATTGTCGGGTGGGCGGCCGCGCTCGTCAGTGTCCAGATCACGGAGGGTGACTATACGCCGCTCAGTCAGTTCGACGCCGATGCGGCCGACCCGGCGCGCTTTTTCGATCGTCTCTGTGACCGGATCGAGGTGAATCGGGCGACGTGTCGCGACAAGGAACGCGATCGGAGCGTCGCGGATGGGAGGGCGCCGGCTGAGGACGACGAACAGTCGTCACTCGCGGGTGGGTGGTCGACATGATGGGTACGGAGTACGAGGGCCGGAAGCTCGATCTGGAGGAGCTGCTGGAACTTTCGGAAGGTGACAGCCTCCAAATATGCTACGGCAGCGTGTACGCAGAGACCCCGCAGACGATTGAAGCGGGGGTTGCGGCCGTAGACGTACATGAGTCCCGTACCTCCGAGGTGACGTGGTTCGACGTGCTGTTGGATCTCGGCGAGCGAGAGGAGCGGCTCCGTAGCCGGAAGCGGGAGACCTACCGCGATCACGAGAATATCCGGAAGATCGGTGGAACGATCGACGACATCAGTGGGTGGGTTAGTGTCTATGCGCTGAACGGCGGTCGGTGGCACAGAATTTCGGAGTCGAGGTCGGTCGTCGTTCAGGAGGGCAGTCAATGAACGTTCGCCGAGAACACTCGCTCGACACGCTCGCAGAGTTGGCGTCGTCGGACCAGCGAGAGATTCGCATCCTCGACGTGTTCTCCGGGCCAGGCGGCGTTGGGTTTGCCCTCCGAGAGTTGTTCACCGCGCCCGGCGTGAACGGGTGGTTCTGCGGCGTCGACGAGACGGACTACGCGGAGCGCTACCCCGGCGAGTTCCGGCACCTAGATGCTCGCGATCTCACGCTGGAAGCGCTCGGTCTCGACGAGCCGGTCGACCTGGTGTGGCTCTCGCCGCCGTGTCAAGCGTACGCCCGGCCCTCACACGTTCACTATGACGATCCGAAGGCGGTCTTCCCAACGTTCGAGGACCTCGGTGTGCGAGACCTCACGAGGCTCGGGCGCGAGTACGTCATCGAAAACGTCGTCGGGTGTGACGACCTCCGAGACCCGGTTGAGTTGAACGGCGTGGCGTTCGGTGAGCGGTACGTGTACCGGCGGCTGTTCGAGACCTCGTTCGACCTTCCCGAGTGGTCCGTCCGCGCCGATCCCGAGCAAGAGACGGTGCCGATGGACAGCGTTGGTGAGAAAGAGTACGCCCGTGTGAAAGGGACGCACTTCGCGACCGAGTGGGACAAGACGGAGATTCGGGCGGCCATCCCCGGAAAGTACGTCGCGTACGTGCTGTCGCACTGCCCGACGCTCCCGGCGATCGAGGTTCCCGGCGGCAACGTCGAGTACCGAAAGCGCGGCGCCGGCGGTGGGAACGCGAGTCTCGGCTCGTTCGGGGGAGGTGCGTGAATGAGCGATCGTGTACTCACCTACGAGTGCCACGTCGGCGACGCCGCCCACGATGTTCCCGGTCCCGACGTGCGGATCTTGAAGACCGGTGACGGCGGGTTCATCGTTGCCTGCGGGTGCGGCCCAGAGTCGGTCGACGACGCCGAGGAGTCGCCACACCCGATTACGGACCACCTCGTGAACATCTACGCTGAGGACCCGTCGCCCGCGCAGTGGCTCACGCTGGAAGGCGCAGCAGACGGCTGGTACGATACGACGGCGTGGGACTCGCCGGAGGGGTTCGAGGGCGTGAACGGCCAGCGGCGCGCCCGATTCCGAGAACAGATCCGCGAGATTGCCGACACGAACGACCGCAACGAGCGCGGTGGGGCGACCGAGCGCGATCGCGTCGCCCGCGGGGTGGCGTGTCCGGATTGCGGCGCCGGCGCTGGAGCGAAGTGCCAGCGGCCGTCGGGGCATACCGTTCGGAAATCGCACGCCGAGCGCGTCGAGGCGGCCGTTGAAGCCGGAATTATTGCAGACGACACCGGGGGTTCGAGCGTCGAGGAGTCGACCGAGCAGGCCGATATCGGCGGGTGGGCGTAGTGCCGACGCTGTCGCTGCCCGGGGACGGGCCGACGGCAGTCGACATGTTCGCCGGGATCGGCGGGGCGACGATCGGACTCGCCGCCGGTGGGTTCGACGTGCGGGCGGCGTGGGAGACCGATCCGGTCGCTTCGTACGCCTACCGCGTGAACCACACCGAGGGGACGGATATCGCTCAGTTTGGCGACGCGACCGACGTGCGGCCAGATCGTGTTCCGAATGACCTCGACCTGCTCTTCTCGGGGCCACCGTGTCAGGGGTTCTCGTCGTCTGGTGGGAGTATCGAGGACGACCCGCGCAACCAACTCGCGTTTTGCGTTCCCGAGTGGGCCGACGCGGTCGCGCCGAAGGTCGTCGTTGTCGAGAACGTCGTCGGGCTACAGGATCTTCACGGCCCGACACATAGCGCGTTGGTAGACGTGCTCGCGGACGCCGGCGACGGCTACACCGTGGCGACCGTCCGGCTGGATGCTGCCGACTACAACGTCCCGCAGGCTCGTGAGCGCGTGTTTCTCGTTGCTGTTCGTGAGGACTGCCCGACGCCCGACCAGTGGGAACCGCCCGTGGTTACAGCACCGGCGCCGACGCGGACGCTCACGGGGACTTCGCTGCCGGAGTACGACACCGCGGGCGACGCGCTCGACGAGCTGCCCGCGCCAATCGCCTCGGCGCCGCCCGCCGACGATCCAGTCCACGAGACGATCGAGGCGGTCCAGCCCGGCGCCGGCGAGTGGGGACGGCACCGCGTCGACCCTCACACCGTGGCCGGGCACCGGGAGGTCGGCGGGACGATCGTCTCGGTGCCGCCGAACCACGTCGCACCTGATCACGCCGAGGAGACGCGAGCGAAGTACGCCGAGTGGGCGCTCGGGTACTGCGGGAGTCGGACAACGGATCGGCGGTTGCACCCCGACCAACCGGCGCCGACGATGACAGTTTCGGACGGGGTTCAGCCAATTCACTATCAGGGACGGTCGCCCTCGACGCCCGGCGAGCCCGTCGACGACGTGCGCCGGCTCACTGTTCGCGAGGTTGCGCGGCTCCAGACGTTCCCCGATATGGTGACCTTCGCCGGGACGCGCGTCGAACAGTACCGACAGGCTGCGAACGCCGTGCCCCCGAATCTCGTGGCACACCTCACGGGCCATCTCCGAGAAGCGGTGCTCGAACGCGATCCGCTCACTGTGTAGGTTACTACAATATAGTAACGAACGACACCCCTCATTTCGTTTGTAATCTCTTTTCGCATAGTAAGTATTATACCGACAGGCAGAGAACCCCGAGACACGCGAAAGCGCAGGTGACCACAACGATGCTACAAGCCATCTCCATGACCTCGATCAGACTGACCAGCGGGAGCGTTCGGTTGACGCTTCCAAAGGCGCTCGCAACGGCGATCAGTATCCACGACCGCGACGTACTCCGGACGGAGTTCCGTGTTCGGTGTGACCGCACTGGCAGCGACGGCCTCGGGCTCGATATCGTGCTCGGCGACGGCGTCGACGACGACTCGACCCGCACCATGTCGGCCGTCGTGTTCGACTCCACCGGGCAGGTAGAGCTTCGGCTTCCCCGGATGCTCGCCGAGGCGTGGGGGATCGACGGCCTCGACGTGGAGTGGCCCGACGCTGAGGCCGTTCGGTGTGGCCCCGACGCTGACGTGACGATCCACGCGACCGTCCCCGAGTGGACGCCCGCTCTCCCGGTCGATCTGTTCCGGGCGGCCGGCGAAATGCCCCATAGCACGTCGTTGAATCGTGTCGAACGCGGCGACAGCGAGTACGCGCAGGTGACGGGATCAGTGCCGACCACGCTCAGTAAGGCGGTCGGGCTCGGGACCGAGTACGATCGCGCCGCGGTAACGATGGACTGCGTCGATGGACGGCCGGTCATGGTCATGACGCCGACCGACACCCCGGCTGAGAAGTGTCGGAACAGCGTCGCGGTGAATCTCGCCGGCCCCGGAAACAGTCAACGGCAGTTCAACGCCGGCGCGATCGCCGGGCTATTCGGCGTCGAACAGCAACTCCGCGAGACGGGCAGCGCCCGACTCCGGTGGTTCCAGCAGGACGACTCGGTATGTGCGTTCGTTGAGACCGACGGAGGCTCGGCATGACTACGTTCGAGCGTGAAGCTGACCTCCAACTCGCCGGACTTCCGGCCATCGGCGAGCGCTTCGGTGGCGACGACGGGCAGGTGTTCGAGGAGGTCGCTCGCGGCGGGCACACGATCGACGCGCTGGTGACGCGCCCGAACGAGGCCGGGCAGCAAGAGCGCGCAGAACTCGGTATCGGTGAGCCGCTCACCGGTGACCGCCGCGCGATCTATGAATGGGTGGCTCGTAAGGACGGCCGACCGATGGGCGACCTACTAGCAGTGAGCCCCGGTGACGAACGCGCCGAGGACGAAGCGCTCGTCGACGAGCTGATCGACGACGGCTGGATCGACGTGACCGAGGACGGGTTACTGACTGCGGTGGCGGTGCCGCGGCCCGTCGTGACGATCGCCGTCGCGTTCGCGCTCGATGCCGTCGATCAGGCGCGAGTGTCGGTGAACCGGACGGCGACGTTCACTGACCGGCAGTACGTCGTGACGACGGAGGCGTGTCGAGAGGACGCGTGCGAAGCCGCGCACCTGTTCCGCTCCGTGGGTGTCGGTGTGGCGGTCCTCGACGACACCGGCGCGCTGGACGTGATTGTCGAAGCCGAGACGAGCGCGATCGAGGATCAAGTGACTGCCCGTGGGCTCGCAGAGGATGCGGCCGCGGGTTGGTTGTAGAGCGGCGTTACGGACTGTTCGTTTTCGAGCGCACCTGATCCAGTACGTCACCACGATCAGCGACGCGGCCGGTTGGTTTGGCGACCCACTGGACAGTAGCGTCGGGATCACGTCGGCGATTGCGCTCGGCCGCACACTCGCGGGCGGCGCGCTGCGTAAGCCCGGTCTCCGGCTCAATCGTCGATACGTCCACGTCGGCGTCTGGGTGAACGATCGTCGGGACGACGCGCCACACACGGACGCGCTCACCCGACATAGCGACGGTGCTCATCCGTTCCCCCGCATGGCGCTCGCGAGGAGCCCCTGCCGGCCGTCGTCGCCAGCGTCACCGGCGCGATCGATGCCGAATTTTCGGTCGTCCGTCTCGGGTTCGGGTTCTTCGTCGGGCTCGCTGTCGACTGTCTCGGCGGTACCGCTATCGATATCGGTTTCGGTATCGCTATCGATATCGCCCGTATTCTCGCGGTTCGCGTCGCCAGTGTCGGGCTTTCCGAGCGGGTCGGTCGACACAACGCGGTCGTACTGGAGCGCGGCGTCATCGAGCGGCGCGTCGTCAGTGTGCTCGCGAACAACGCGCAGTGCGGCGTGCAGCGCCTCAGTGTCGGTCGGCTCTCCGGCGTGGGTCGTCCCGACGCGCAGCCGGAACGTCGCCGTCCCGTCCGTCACGCCGTCGGGCTCGAACCACCCGGCGGCCGTCTCGCCGACCGTCTCGACGAGCGTGTCCTCCGCGTGGTTGAGGAGGTGCACGTCGTCGGCCTGCGCGATCAGGTCCGGGTCGCCGGCGATCGGTACGTCGATCAAGAAGTGGGTGTAGCGGTCGCTCATCGTTCGAGGTGCTCTTCGATCGCGTCGGCCGTTGACGGGCCGATATCGTGGATCTCTTCGAGCCGGTCGCGGTCGGCGCGGTGCAGCTCGTCGAGTGACTCAAACTCGGCAGCGAGTGTGCGGGCGGTCTTCGGACCGATACCCCCGATTGATCGCGTGACCGTCTGGATCTGTTGGGCGCGATCGTCGACCGCCAGTTCGACCCGGCGCTCGTACTCGGCCAGCGAAATCTGGTCGGTCTCCCAGAGCCGCTCGGCGTGTTCGACCGTCCCCTCCTCGGGCTCGTCGTCGACGAAGAGGTAGTCGTACACGTAGAAGGCCGCGGCGGCGAGCACGACGACGACCGAGAACCAATCAGCGCCGTAGGTCATGCGTCGATCGAGCGCCCACGGTACGTCGACGCGACCTCGCGGGCGTACGCCTGTTTGGAGATGGCGTCACGCCGGTACTCGTCGATGACGCGCCGGTTGACGTACAGCCGGCCGGCCACCGTTCCGGTCTCGGGGTCGATCGCCGTTGCCGTCGCGAGTCGGTCGACCGTCCCGGCGTGGGTCGCGAAGACCAGCGCGATCGTCACGACCTGTTGGAGGTGCGCGCTGTCGGCGTCCGTCTCGGCGTCTGCCGGTTGCTCGTACACGACGTGCGGGTCGCCCTGCGAGCGCCGGAGGTCCACGAGGACGATGCCGTTCTCCATGAGGGCGTCCCGAAGCGCATACATCTCGCGTGGGTTCCCGGCGCCGGCGTCGATGCTCACAACACGTCCACCTCCTCGCTCGTCGGGTCGTACTCGTCTTCGGGGAACTGCCGCGGAACGATCGTGACCGCAAAGTGCTCGGCCTCGACGTGGAACGGGAACTCGTCGCGCGTGCTCACTCGGAGTGTCTCGTCGGGGTGGACCCGCCGGAGCACTGCTCCGAACAGCTCGTCTGAGAGCCGCGTGTAGGTCTGCGGACCGTCCGTGCCCGAGAGTGACGCCGTCCCGACCGCTTCAACGTCGGGGACGGTCGCCCACAACGCCCCATCGGTGAGCGTGACGTACACCGCGCCGTCACCACTCCCGAACACCGTCGCGACCGCGCGTTTCAGTTCGTGAGCGTCCACTTCGGCAGTCGTCGTGTACTCTACGTCGGGGTGGGGTGCGATCGTCTCGGGGTCAGTGGGTTCGAGCGCGTCGACGTAGTTGAGGTACGAACCCGCCGAGACCGACACCTCCGGGTCGTCCGTCCGGATCTGAAACTTGATCGACTCGGGGTTGTTGATGAACGTCGTCGAGTCGAGGAACTGCTCGGTCTTGACGGCGAACGTGACGGGTTCGGTGTCGGTGTCATACTCGACAGGGATCGTGGCGTCGAGGCCGATCACGTTCGTGTCCGAGACCGTTTCGACACGCAGCCCGTCCTCGGTGAACCGGAGCGTCACTGTGTCCGCGAGGTACGCCAGCAGGCGCGCGACGGGGAGGAAGTCGGCGGTCTCGACGTGGGCGTCGAGACGCGTGAGGCGCTCGAACTGCGGCGGCGAGCGAGTGGTGCTCATGCCGTGGCCTCCGGCGTGTCGTCCTCGAACCGGTCCACGTCGACGCCGTACAGGCGCACGTCAATATCACGGCCGACCGTCTTCCGAGTCGCGACGTACGCTTCGTAGTCCTGATTCGGATCGACCTCTCGCAGGAAGGGCTCGTGTTCGCTGGGGGCGACGATTTCGTACGACCAGTAGTCGATGCGCGTGCCACAATCGAGTCGGAGCCCGTCGTTCGGAAGAGTTCCGAGGTCTTGCGGCTGGTTGACGACGTAGTGGACGCCGCGCTTATCCTGGACGTGAATCTCGGCGTCAGAGCCCATCTCCGCGATCACCGGGAGTCGCTCGGCGAGTGGGGCGTCCGGGTCGTACTCGTCGGGGACCCACTCGGGAAGCGAGTCGGTCATGCCGAGCCCTCGCTGTCGGCGGCGATCGGTGGCTGTACGACTGCGTCTGCGTAGGGGGTTGTGCCGTGCATATTCGAGCGACGGAATCGTGTTGCTCCGTCTATCTGTGTGAACCGCACACACCGATTAAAAGCTACGGGGTGACAACTGCGGTATCGTTTTCGGTATCGATATCGGTACCGGCCACAGAAAGAAGAAAGACGCGCTATAGCTACGGATTGGTGTTCGTTACTATGATATAGTAACGTGGGGCGGCGTCACGCAGCGTCGAGGCGCTCGTCGGCCTTCGGGCCGGGGTGCCACCACTTGCTGTTTGGTTCGTGTTCGAGCCAGCCCGCCTCGGCCATGACGGTGAGCGTCCGTCGGATCGTGCGGTCGTTCGAGTCGCCGAGCCCCGCGCGGCGTCGAACGCGCCACGCCTGAAACGGGATCGGGCGCGCTGTAAGGAGACACAGCGTCGCGTCCCACACGCGATCGCGGACGGTCGCGTCGTCGGGGCAGGTCTCGTCAGTCGGGATCGCTGCGGTCGGGGGTGTGCCGGTAGACTGTGCCATACGCGTTACTCCGCGTTCTCTTCTTTCAGCTCGCGTTCGTTCTCGCGAGCGGCGTCGAGTTTCCCGTCGAGTTCCTCAGTGAACTGTTCGCTCTTCTCAGCGTTGTCGAGGAGATGCTCGATGACCTTTCGGACCTCAAACGTCGGCTGGAAGTTCTCCTGAATGATCAGTGTCGCGCCGATCGCCGCGTAGCTGTCTGAGGTCTCGACTGAGTCGACGAAGCCATACTCCGGAACGGAGAGGCACTTGAGATCGAGCGGCCGTGGGTACCACTTGCCGATCGACTCCGGGATCGAGAGATCAACGCGCCAGTGGGTCGTCTTGTAGCTCTCGATCGCGACCTCGAAGCCGTCGCGTTCGTACAGCAGCGTGTTCCCTTCGATCCGGAGGTTCTCACCGGGGCGCTCCTCCGGGTGCTTCTCCCACTCGGGGAGGATCTGCACGTCCGTCTGTGGCTGCGCGGTTTCAACGTCCAGTACATCCTCGGTCGTGAGGCCTTCCGCCTCGATTTCGTCTCTGGAGACCATGGTGTGTCAGTCGTCGGTATCGTTGTCAAATCCCGGTCCAGCGTACAGATTTGTCCGGTCCGCGGTCATGACTGACCGGGCGTGTTCTCGGCGTGGTCGTCGAACCGCAACGGCGCGTCGACGGCATCCGCGATCGCCTCGACGATTCGCTCGAACGACTCGCGCGGCAGGTGGCGGTTGCTCCGAACGAACGTCACGCCGACCGTCGTGATCGTGGCCGTACACCCGCCGCCGTTGTCGTCGTCGTAGGCCGAGCCGGAGACGTGGAACTCGTACCACGCGTCGCCGTTCGTCGTGGATACATCGAGAAATGCGATCGGAGAGTCCGCGATCCGGTCGGCGATCGCCTCGGCGTCCGTCACGCCCGGCGTGTCGGCGTAGGCGAACTGAGCGGGCGTCGACACCGGGACGGAGAGTGACGGCGAGCACTCTACGACTTCGTGTTCGAGCTGATCGTAGGCGTCGCGAAGGCCGTGAGCCTCAGTCATCCGACCCTCCGAGCGCGTCGAGACGCTGTTGGTTCGGCGCCGAGGTGTTCGATCGAGCGTCCGTTTGCGTTTCGACCTCGGCATCGTCGAGTCGCGCCCACACCTCGCTTTCCACCCACGCCCGATCCCGAGTGTATCGGCGTCGGGGGCGGTACTCGGCGTCGAGGTGTTCGACCACCACGCCGCCCTCGGCGATCGCCAGCAGGCCGACGCCCGCCTCCCGAAACCGATCAAGGTTCTCCAGCGCGGGCTCGATCGCGCCCGCATCGAGCGCAACCCACGCGTAATCAGCGTACCCGTATCGGTCGTAGAACCCCGGTCGCATGTGCCGGTACACCTCGGTGTCAACGTCGCACCGCCGCGCTCGCGCCGCCTGTTCGAGCGCTGTCTCCCAATCGCGGAGTTTCAGTTCGACGGCGTGGAACGTCCCGATCGAGGGTGGCGCCACTGCCGTAACCATGCCCGTCGCCGTCGTCGCGAGGTAGCCGTGTTCGAGCAGCCACTTGACGTGTGTCCGGTTCGTCGCGTCGTTTGCGTATTTCCCGTTCGTGACGACTTCTTGCCGCCCTTTCGGGCCGTACTCGTTGACGTACCACCACACTTTGAACCGCTGGAGCGGGTCGTGCAGCGGCGCCGTCCCGGTCGTCATCTCGCGCCGGGCGGCTACGCCGTCGGCGTCAAGCTCGCAGTACACGAGGTCGGTGTGACACTCGCTCTTCTGGTGTCGAACCTCGTGGACGGCCGGCTCGGTGTCGAGATGCTCGGCAATCGCCTCATGGCAGGCCTCTCGCATCTCCGTGCTCTCAACGTCGAAGCAGAGCCCCCGTCGGTGGTCGGTCAGTGGTCGATCGAGCGGGTCACGCTTCGGGTCCAGCATGACGAACTTCGCGCCGCCGCGAGCGGTCTCAGTAAACCCGTCGTCGAGGTCGAACGTCGACGGAAGCGAGTCTATCCACTCCTCGTACCCTGCCGGTGTGTCCATCCAAACAGGGTTGCCACGAATCGCGATCCGTCGGCGTCGGTCCACGCCGCCGTCAGTCACGAGGTCGTCCGGCTCGGCAGCATCGAGCTTCGCCGCGAGCGAGTCCGGACGGAAGAACGTATCCTGGCGGCGCTCGCGCTCCTCGGGCTCGTCGAACGTCTCGTAGCAGTCCGCACACCGATAGCGGTCCGCGTCCGGGTTCACTGACTGAATCCCGCCGATGTTGTTCGTCGCAACCGACGAGCTATCACACGCCGGACAGGCCTGTACCGTCTCGCTGTCGCCGTCGTCGGTCGGGCTCATGCACCGTCGCCCTCCGGCTCGTCGGCGTCCTGATCGTCTTCGTCCTCGGAGTCTCCCATCCGGAGTTGCGCTTCGATCCGCGCAGCGTGGTCCATCAGAGCGCCCTCCGATTGCCAGGGTCGTCGACGACACACTCGACCTCGAACACGATCGCGTCGGTGCCCTGCTCTTTGATCGAGACGCGGTTCGGCGCCAGTTCCGGGTTCTGTGGATCGCGCATCTCTTCGGGATCACCGAACGAATCCTCCGTGATCATTCCGTAGTATGGGTCGAGCGGGCCTGATCCGAAGTGTTGCAGCGTCGCCCGCGGTGTCCGGAACACGATCTGTTTCTCAAAGTCTCGAAGCTCCGGCGGGAGCCAGAGCCCGCGGTCGGCGTCGACGTGGAGCGTCTCCGACATGGTTACTCCGAGCTAATACGGGGTGCGAGCATCACCGTGCAGTCGCCAGCGAGGGCGTCGTCGCCCATCTCCGTGTGTCCGTAGTGCAGCTTGATCGGATGCTCTTCGCCCAGTTCGATCCGGACCTTGGCGTCTTTCGGAATCGGCTTCTTGATATCCTTGAGGTAGTCGAGTGAGAACAGCGAGTCGCCGTCGTCGGGCGCCGCGTCGATCGCGACCAGCTTCTCGTGGGTCAGCTCCAGATCCACGTCGTCGGTGTCGCCTTCGGCCTCGATGTAGCACGCGATTTTGCCGTCGTCGCTCGTCCCCGTGCGGAACCGGACGTGGTCGCTCACCATATCGGCCGCCGTGATCCCGCGTTTGAGGTCCTCGAACGCGACCGTCACGTTCGCGTCCAGATCGAGGTCCTCGGGAATCTCGGGTTCCCGCCGGATCGAGTCCGGGTCAATCAACGCGAGGGTGTACGATAATCCATCAACCTGAATGTGGAGTTTCCGCGTCTCGGTGTCGAGCGTCAGCTCAACGAGGTCGCCACTCTTGCCCATCCCGAGAATGTCCAGCATCCGCGAGATGTTCAGCCCGATGACGCCGCCCGTCGCCGAGTAGTGTTCCAGCGCCTCGCGATCGAGGCTGTTCCGAACCATGCCGACCGATGCCGGGTCGACGACGATTCCGAAGAGCCCACCGTCGTTGAGGTGGAGCTTCATCTCGTCGGCGAGCGCGTCGAACTGCTCGAAATACTCGGCGAAGAAGCGCTGCTCGCCGATCGCTTTGAAGCCGGCGGAGGTCTCCGTCTCCTCGACGACCGCTTCGGCGTCGCTCATCGGTCGCCCTCCGTCCGCGTGTGATCACTGGTCGATACCGCAGTCGTACGCCCGAAGGCGCAGTATGGTCGCGTCATAGGGGGTTGTGCCGCAGAGCCGCATGGGTCGGCCCGGAATCGAACCGGGGCGCATGGAACCACCCGCCGACCTAAATCGAAATCGGACAATCGTGTGCGTGTACTCGTTTACGAATCGAAGATAATTACCTATCGCTTCCCCGGAGCGTATACTTCGTGTACGTGTCGTCGCCGCCGGGCGCGTCGGTGTCGTCCTTCTCGGCCGAGTACCGGAGCGCAAGCTCGCGCGGACTCAGGTCCTCGGGGTCACGTTCGGCCTCGATATCGTACGAGAGCGCTGCCTGCCGGACACCTTCACCACTGATCGCGCCGTCGAACGCTTCCCCGGCGATCTGCCGGTAGGACATGGCCTCCTCGACGCGTAGGTACACGAGCACGTCGCGATCGCGCCACGGCCGCTGCCCGCGCTCGATCGCCGCGGTGTAGTCGTAGTCGCCGGGGTGGCTGTCGTCCGTGTCGTCGTCCGCGTCAGTAATGCCGCCGCCGAACGCCGACAGTGGCATGTCGCCGTTCTGAGTAGTCTTGCCGTCGGGTGTCATCGTGTGCGCAGACATTACGCCAGCACCTCGCTCTCGGCGGTTCGATACGTGGTACCGCTATCGGTATCGTAATCGGTATCGATATCGGTATCGCTATCGATACCGCCGGTATCTCTGTGCTGTCGAGTCTGTGTAAGGGGGTTGTGTCTCATTGTGGTCACCGGGTACGGTTTCCCGTGTTCACCTCGCTGTTCAGGGTCCTGATACTTATTGATAGGGGGTCGCAGCCTTAGCGAATCTCGCGAATACCGATGCTCCGCAGGATGGGCTCGATCCACTCGGGTACGTCGCCGTGCAGCGCGACCGCCTCGGGTTCGGCCTTCGTGCCCTCGATGCCAATTTTCGCCTCGCGGCTCGTCTCCGCACACGTCGCGTGCACGACGCGGTTGTAGTCGGGGTGCGACTCGATATTGACCGTCACGTCCTCGGTTTTCTCGCCGGTCGGGTCTTTGAGCACCTCGAACGTCCGTTGCTGGGTGGACATACACTCGGAATCGGAGGTCGAGGATAAGGGAGTGAGCCAGACCCAGAGTGAAAGTGGAAGTGATTACGTGCATCATGCGACCGCCTCGACGACACGCGTCTGGCCTTGTGGCGAGATATCCCGGACGGACAGCTCGGCGTTCGCGAGCGCGTCGAGGACGGTCGCCGGGACGGCCACGGCCTCGACGACGACCTCCAGCATCCAGTGGTCGCGCTCGGGCGTCGGCGGGAGCACGTCGGCGCTGGTGACGATCGGAACGCGAGCGCAGTCGATCGCGGCCTCTCTGGTGCGCTTGCGCGCGAGGACGGTACACGTCACGAGTTGAGCCCCGCGACAATCGTCTCGACGAGCGCTTCGCCCGCTGGCTGTTCAACGCGTTCGCGCTCTTCCCAACCGTAGTGTTCCTCGACGTGGCCGATCCACGCCGTAATGGACTCGCTGCCGAGTCCCTGTCGGTGGATGACTTCGCCGTCCTCGACGACCCACACGCGGTGTGGGGTACCCGGCCGGTGGTAGTGCGCCCGGCCGTCGCCGTCAATTCCGAGCTGGTACGCGCGCCGCGGGATGGCGTCGATGCTTTCTTGCCTGTTGGAGTACCGAGTGTGCATGGGTTTGCTTGCTTTCAGACCCGACTCGCGTGTTCACGCACGCGGGTTTTCGACGAAGTACTCGCCCTGAGAGCTGGGTCTGTGTATTTCTGTGTAGGGTGGGTTGTCACATAAAACCTTTTGTCATAAGGTAGTGTTCTTCTTGCATGGAGGACAAGATCCGGGGATGGGAAGATGATTAGTGATTACGAGATACTGACGTTCATGAAGCAATCGGACGACCCGGCGTTTACCCCAAACGAGATCGCGGATCACTTCGATCTCACAAACTCAGCTGCACGGAGGCGGCTCTACAACCTCGTGGAGGACGGAAAGCTCGGATTCAAGAAGCCCGGTCACCGGACGGTGCTGTTCTGGATCGCGGGCGATTACTCGATCGACGCTTCCGAAACATAGTGCCGGAGTCCTTCGTCAGTCGGCCAGTATAGCACGCTCCGGCTGCCGGTCTTCTTCTTTTTCAAGTAGCCCTCCTCAACCATTTTGTTCATTCGAGTCCGAGCAGTGGCGTCCGTAACGCCAAATTCATCGGCAACTTCGGGAACGATAAAGGCTGGATCGGTCGATAGGAGGAAGAACCGCAAGATTTCCAGCATCGAAATTTTTGGGTCAGGTCCGCGGCTCACGATTTTAGAGTTGGTTGACTCCGGTAAAATAACACCGGGTCGAAACTCTATCCTATGAGACACACTTTAGTAGGATGGGCATATAGAGGACAATTGGAGATGCACCCCCACGCCCCTTCGCTCGGCATCCACGGAGGAGCCACAGGTGCAGAATCCCCCGCAGGCGTGGAGGTTACGAACGCTATAACTCGCATTGGTGCGGCGCGGTTCGACTCCGCGGGCGAGCATCCGGCATTGAGCCGGGGGGTGGCGACCAATCGCCGAGGACCGCGATCGCGAAAGCGCTCGTGGACACGACCACAACAGGGTGTGCTTGCGAGCGACACCTGCCGAGTTTTCGGCACAACCCCCTGCAACAACGATTCGCCCCGGTTGGGGCATTTTCGTACCTCAGCGCTCATTCAGGCTGAGATTGCGGCGCAGTATGGATCGATTACTTCCAGTTTCGTTGCGCCCGCTGGAACTAAGTGCGGTCCCGCGAGTCGATGTAGTAAGCAGTCTCGCTCAGGAACTAAAGCGCGGGCCGGACCCGCGTCTGTGGAGACAAGTGGTCTCTCGCAGAAAGACTCCAGCCATAACTGGAGTCCGATGATGCCCGGCACAAACCCCCTTACGTGACCCCCAGAGAGAGGATCAAGGTCGTGCGTTCAGGCAGCCCACCACCGTATTACACGGAGGTGAGTTGCGTTGGCACCCAGTAGCGACTTTTGGCGCGGAGCCCATAAATCTTCTCACCATAAACCGGCGGTATCGCCGGGGCATCCTGTTGTTAACAGGACATTCGGGGGTGCGCTGTGACGTTCTCCGTCGTTGGCTGCGGCAGTCACGGCGACCACCGCGGCTGCGGCCAACTGTGGATCGTTTCGGACCTCCGAGCGTCGTCGACGGTGGCGTGCCCGCACTGTGAGACCGAGCACAACGCGAGTCAGCTCAAGAAGGTCGCTGAGAGCGACGATTGGCAGGCCGTTTGCGAGCTGCGCTCGCGGATCATGGCCGAGCGTTCGGACGGCTACGACGGCAACTACAAGCAAGACGTTGAGCACTACGCGGTGTTGGCGGATCGCGTCGACCAGCAGCTTACCAATTTTCACGGGGCCGGCACCGCGACGCCTGACTGTCTCGGGAACGTTGTTCGCGTCGGCGACCTTCTCGACGCGCACACGGCGCGGCCGGCCGTCTACACGCCGAAGGCGAACGCGGTCGTGACGAAGGCCGACGTTGTGAACGCGATCGTCGAAGACCCGCAGTACGACACGACCAGCGAGCACGAACAGTTCCTAGAGGTACTCGCGGATGACCACCTCGAACGGAATCATTCGACCGTCGAACTGCCCGAGGCGCCCGACCCGGACGATCGATACCCCGAACAGGGGAGCGTCCGCGTCACGTCCGGGTTACAGTCCGACCTCACGAACACCGTGCCCGACGTATCACCCTCGCGGGCCGAAGCCCTCCCGAAGCTCCTCAGCCCGCTGACTGACGCATGTGTCGAGGCGGTTGAGGCGATCGCCGACGACGAACGCCGGCCGATCGCGTCGCTGTTGAGCACGCCCGAGCCGGATGCGAAGACGGGTGTCCACCACCTCGCGGACGAGTACGGCATTGACGCCGGGAACGGATCGTTCGGCGCCGCGGTCGTTGACGCCGCGCGCCACGACCACGTCCCGGAGGATATCCGCGAGGAGCTTCCGCAGTACGGAACGGGGCAAAGTCTCGAAGACACGAACCTCGACGCGCTCCGGCGCGGCCACTGCGCGCTCCTCCGAGCGGGCGGTGTGACGCCGACACTGCACGTCGAGTTAGACGCCGACGCATGGACGACGCTGGAGGATCGCCGGAAGGGCGAGCGCTTCTTCGAGGCGGTCGACCTCCTCGCGACGGCCGTCGACGTGACGATCGTCGCTGGCGACGACGTTCGCGAGGTGCTCGCCGAGCGCTTTGGCGAGTGGGCCGACCGTCACGACCTCACCGATGACCTTACCGACAGCCGTGATACGTCCCGGCAGCCCGCCCGCGACGAGAGCGAGGAGAATCGACTGGATGCGTACCGCACACTCGACGCGCTCAACAGTGGCGGCCGGTACCGGATCGTCGGTAACCTGTTCGCCGATCAGTCGCGTTCCATCCGCTCGCTGCAAGATGACGCCGAAATCGATCTGGCCGCCGACTCGATCAACCGGTACACCGGCGACCTCGAAGCCGCTGGCCTCGTTGCGATCGACCGCGATACCACCGGGAGCAACCAGATCACGCTGACAGAGACCGGGAAACTGGCGAAGGACTGTCTCACCCCGGATTACTCGCTAGTTTCGCCGGAACAGGGGACGCTTGATTCGGAGTCTTACCACCCTATGATCAATTCACAGAAGTACAGTGTGTCGGACGGCTCCGAACCCGAGGCAGCCCCCCCGGCGGACTCCCCCGCAGAATGGCTGGCCGCAACCGGTGACGCGGACGGCGACGGCGCGTACGTCCGCTGGATGGACGGCCGGGCCAGCAGTGTGGATGCGTATGCCCTCCACAAGCGCTGTACGGCGGCTTCGCGGGGGGATGGAATCACCCTCACGGATGCACCGGTGCGGCCGTTCGAGGACGGCCGGGTGACGCAGGTGTCGCTGATGGAGGATTCCCTGCACGCAGTCACGCAGTGGGGCGGCGCGGCAGCCACGCTGGGGCGTATCGCGGCCACCTTATCGACCGGCCGAATCTGGGGGACGGCACTCGATCGCGAAGCGGTCACTGACCTCTGTACCGACCTCGGATCGGCACCGAAGAACGTCCTTGAGTTCCTCCAGCGCGGGATGCAGATCGGCTGGCTCGATGCCGACAGCGTCATCGACCAGGACGGCCTCGATTACCTCGCGATCCGCGACCACCTGTATCAGGTTGGTCGGTCGGTGCTCGCTCGACTCAGCAATCTCGACGACATGGCGGATGGCGAGCGGCGGGAGTATTTCCGTGACGCCCACGGCCTGTTGGCGTCGATGACGGCATTGCTCGATCGCGTCGGCGTCGACACGACGATCCAACTTCGGTTCCCCGACGGAGAGGCCGCACGGACGAACGAGAACGTCCGAGACGACGTGGTCTCGTTCCTCGCGAACACGGCGCCGAAACAGTCGCGCTACGGCGCCCACAGCGGGTGGCGGCAGGTCGTCGAATCTCGGCCGGACAAGCTCAAGTACCGCCTGCCGATGGATATCGACCCGACCGCCCGCACCGCCGATCTGACGGCGTCGTGGGTGGTCATCGGCGACGGGATGGATGGGCTTCGCGACGACGTGGTGGCCGCCCTCGACGACGTGGAACCCCGCGACGCAATACAGGATGGCGACGAAGAGGGTATCGCGATCGACGTGCCGGTCCACGTCGGCGGGACGTACGCCCACGCGAAGGCCGTCGTTGAGGACCTGATCAGTAAGAAGGGATGGAACACGATCCGGCAGGATACTGATCGCGTCACTCGGGCGCTGATGGGCGTGCTCTCGCACGCTCCGGGCCGCGTGTCACCGACGATCGTCGCCGACGCCCTCCTCGGAATGGGAACGAACGGGTACGGGCTGGACCTCCGGATGGGTGACGTTCGCGCCGGGCTCGCTCGCGTCGCCAGTGAGGAACTGTTCCCGACGCTCGCACCGTCAGTCGGAAAGCTCGTGCGAGCGCTCGTGACGGCCGACGGACGGCTCGAAGCCGGCGCACTCGTCGACGCTGCGGGCATCCACCGGCGGACCTACGCGACGCACATGGACACGCTCGAAACCCTCGATCTGGTGAACCGCACCGATGACGGCTGGGGACTGACGCTGGAGCCGTGGTGGGCGCCCGAAGCCGACCGCGAGCGCGCCGACCCGGCCGCCCGGACGCTCGAAACCGGCGACACGATCCTCCCCGACCAGCCCCGGAGTGAGACGGAGGTGCTCTCGGAACTGGCGAACGCGCTGGCGTGGCGCGGCGACACCGACACGTCGGCCGCGGACCTCCGCCTTGACCTCGGTCGACAGCCGACCGTCGACGAGCTGATCGAGGCGATTCCGGCGCTCGACAAGTGGGCCGCACCGATCGCCGCGCACTGGCCGTCGGAAACTGGCGACGATACCTTACCACCCCATGATCCGGCCGCAGTCCCCGAGTTTTCAAACACCACTGAGGAAACTGGAACTACCTTACCACCCTATGATCCGGGGTGTTCAACGGCGACGATCGGCGTCGAATCCGACCACGAGCAACAGCCGCTCGCCTGACGTTACTACACGATAGTAACATGTGAACCGAGTCGGGCTGATCGCTCTGCCAACATTCCCAGAAAACGCGGAATCCACGGTTAACGTGAAAACAGTTAACTGTACGACGCGCACACTGTGAAACATGGCTATTGACGGAGAGACCCCCAATCCCCCGGCGGAAGACGAAATGCTGCCGGACGAGCGGGAGGTGCTCTCAGAGCGCGCAGAGGCGCTCGACGAAGCCGATGACGACTATCTCCTCACGGTGGATGAGGTAGCGGCCGATCTCGGAATCGACCTCGACGAGTAACGTGCCGCGTTCGCCGAGCAAACTCCGTATTCTCCCGGAAGCGGCTACCGATATCGAAGAGATCCAGCAGCGTGATCCAGAGGGTGCGACACGAATTCTGAAAAAGATCGATGACTGGAAAGATCAGATTCAGTGGGGCCGTGTCCCGCAAGAACACTTGACGTATCTCTCCGGGTCAACGGCGTACAATTTCTACCGGCAACGAATCGGGAACAGCAGGTACCGCGTCGTGTACGAGATTAGTGACGACCTGATGACCGCGGTGGCCGTCTTCCCGAAAGACGACAACGCCTACGACCTCGACGACTACCGGAGTCGATTGGATCGACACTGATCGAGAGCGCTCCGACGCCCCTTCCACGTCACTACAATATAGTAACCACCGAATCTTTCGGAGTTAGTATTGGTATACGGTTATATTCTCATCATCTGTTGTTGAACGGAGGTTTTCTGCATATTTTTCTTCTACAGTCATTGCATGATCCTTATCAGATGTCTTTTCCACAATACCGGCGCCAACGATATCTGCCAGAGCCGTGACCATTGCAGGTGAGTTAGTATCGGACAGTTTCCCGACCGAGTGCGCAACGACGCGGTCTGGAAAGTTCGAGGAATACCCGACATACAGCGCAATTTCTGTGTCCCACGCCGTACGCAGCCAATGAGGGATTTCATCAAACAAAACGTTCGCTTCCCGCTCAAGGCTCTGTAAAGACGGGTACTTGTATTCAATTTGAATACAGTAAACGCAGTGGGGTGTTGAGGCGCTGATGAGGTTCTGGGCTTTATCTCTGATCTCTATCTTCCCATCTGAGGGAGTAAATTCGATCCAATCATCTATTTTCGGAGGTGGTAATTCAGAATCCCAATTGGAGAATGATTCGTAATCTTCCTCAAGAAGATGCGAAGCGTTGTTACTTTGATATAGAGCACAGACGGCTTCTTCTGGGGGCATAGAATACTCCAGCAAATTATACACTTCAGATTCAGCAGCTCCTCTGGTCATCTTAGGGATTCTTGCTACTTTTTCGATAGCCGATTCAACGTCTTCTTTAGTGTAACTGCGACCTTCCCAGACTTCTCCCATCGTTAAAACGAGCTAAGGTACCTACCGGCATAATCACCCACCACCGACACTCGCAATCCCGCCACAGAGTTGGCACGAAAATCTTTAAGAGGGTTGGCTGTATGTGTTCAAGTAACTGAGAAGCAGACGGCACAACCCCCTATACTCCCGCCGACTGCGGCCGCCGGCTCGGTCGTCGGGAACTCGTCACACCGGGTGACGGGCCGACTCTGCTCTCGGACGAATAGCCACGGCACCCACCAACGAGACGCTGGCGGCCTCGACGCCGCCGCACAACCCCCCTACATGTCCGAAACACAACGCACCAGAGAGGCATCGACACGTCGATCGCCCGGCGCGCGCGAGTCGCCATACCCGCGGGAGAACTACTTCGCGAGCGTCGACGACGAGTACGACCCGGAGCGCGAGCCGCTCGACGACACACGCAACGATCACCACCTCCGGACGCTCGATCGCGGGACGAGCAAAGACGAGTGGATCGTCGCGACGCTCCAGAAAGGGCAGGCGACGATGCTCTGTCCGTACGCGCTCAACGAATCGCCCGACGCCGAATGGGCGCTGCACGACGAAAACGGAGAGGTCGTCTTGAGCGACCCGAGCGAGTACCCGCCGCCGGCGTCGGGCTTCGTGACGCCCGAGACCGACACGGCCGCCCGGAAGCCGTCGACGAGTCAGTGGCGGTTCAACCCCGACCACGGCTATCTCGTGTTCGGCGGGATTCCCCGCGATCAGTGTCGTGAGGAGTTTCTCGCGTTCGTCGAGGAACTGCTGGACGCGATCGAGGCCGAGCCGCTCGAAGGTGAGCGCGACGCCGCACTCGAACTGGCCGCCGACCTCAAGTCGCGTGGCGACCGTCCGGATTCCGATATCTGCGAGCTGATCGTCCGGAAACTCCTCGGCAGCGAGTCGCTCCGTGAGTTTGTCGCGACCGGCAACTACTGATTGGCCTCCGGCGTCGAATTTTCCGCGTCGAACGCAAACACCTTTAGGAATCGGTTTCCGATATAGGCGTGACCCGGCAGCGGGCGTTCAATCCCGTGTCGCATTGAGCGACAACTTGTAAGGGGGTTGTGCCGGTGCGACACGGGCTGACGCCCGGTTGCTGGGTCATCATTCATACTGTTGCTTTCTCGCGAGCGTCGCTTCCGTTCTGATCGCCGTCTGTACACCTCGTGTTGGCCGTCAGTCCGGTTCGAGTCCGGGCCGGGGCGTTCGCAGTTTCGTCGGTCCTCGTTGTTCGCACGCAGAGAGGTACGCATTCATGTCCAACACTACTCCGTCATCGACCAGTCGAATCGCTCGTTCACTCGCACCGCGTCACGTCCTGCCGGTCGCGTTGCTGTTCCTGATCGCCGACCTGGCGCTCACTGATGCGCTACTCGGGCTCGCGGTCGAAAAAAACCCGATCGCAGCGTGGCTCTTCGAGTCGATCGGCGTCACGACGACCGGGGTTGTTGCTGTTGGGGTCGTGACGCTCGCGTACGTCGGTCTCGACGCACTCGATCGGTACGAGCGTGAACGGCGAGTGGTCTCCGGCGGGTTGCTCGGCGTCATGATCGCGCCCGTCGTCTGGAACCTTGGCGTGTGGGTACGCCTCGGTACGCCCAGCGTTGCGCTCGGGGGAGTCGTCGAGATGCTCGCGACCGTGATCGTCTCGATGGGTGTGGCCATCGGCGCGACCAAAGTGGATCTGGATAGGGTTCCACACCCAGATAGCGACACCGTGGTGTCGATCGTGTTGTCGGTGTTAATGGTGACGAGTATGGTCGGCGGAGCCGCTTTTGTTGGCACACAATCATTTTCTGATTCGGAAGCGGGTGGTACAGTCAGCGCTCAAGAATACAACAGTCAAAGTTTGATATTCTCGGTTAGCAGTGATGACTCACTGAGAGCAATAAATTCGTCAATGGGGTCCCAGGTATGGAGATTTGATGGCCATACATCTTCATTAACTACGGTGGCTGTTACACCTGACAAAAGTACTGTTTTCTCTGGTGGCTTCGACAACACAATAAAAGCAGTTGACACAACATCTGGTGAAGAGATATGGTCATTCAATAATCATAGAGATACTGTAAGAGAAGTATCTCTGTCGGGAGATGGCAGCATTCTATACTCAGTTTCAGATGATGGTACAGTAAGAGGAATTGATGCTGGAAGCGGGGCACAACTTTGGAAATATGAAAATGGTGGAAGATTGATTAGTGTAGAACCACTTTCAAGCAGCAATTCGGTTTTATATGGAACAGCTGGTGGGACTGTAAAAAGATTAAATATTGACGGAATGAACATATCATGGTCGGAGGGATTACATTCATCATCTTCTGATGAAGTGGATGCAATTGAACAATCAATTGGCGGTTCGGTCTACAGTGGAGCGGGTGACGGAACCGTAAAAAAGATTGACCCATTTTCAGGTAATATAACGTGGGTGTATGATAATATTGGCCCTGTAAATGATATTTCAGTATCAAATAGTGGTATCTATATTGCATACGATGGTGGTGTCAAATCCTTGAATTCATCTGGCGGTCAAATTTGGTCATACAATGATTATGCTGACAATGTTCGTTCTATATCTGCGTCACAAGTAGATGATGTTGTTTATACTGGAACAGGTAATGCTGGAACAATCAAAGCAATAAATACGACAAGTGTAAGTTCTATTTGGTCATTTACCGGTCACGGGTTGGGTGTGAATGCCATTGCAGCAGCACCTCCTTCAATTCAACCAGATCCTCCCTTCCCGGGCTGGGAAGACACCGCCCCGCTCATCCGTGCGGTCGACCAAAACGGCGATCCGGTCCGAAACGCGACGATCGAGGCGTGGTCCGTCGAAACCGAAAGCCTCGCTGACGAAGTCGAGAACAAAGAGGCACGCGCGCAGGAAATCATCGACGAGCTGGACAACGTCCAACCCGATCAGTGGACGCCACCGACACAAGTCGATCTCTCCTACGGCGACCTCACCGACCTCTACAACGACTCACAACCCTCGGGCGTCTACCCCACGGCCCACACCAAAGGCGACATGGGGATCGCGGGATGGGCGGACACCCACGATCTGATCCCGCGCCTCGAATTTGAGTCGGGTGAGAAAATCTACCTGTACGCGTGGGACGGCAGCGCCGGCGCGAACATGGGACCACTTGCCGACGGTGTCACCTCCGAACACTACGGCGAGATCGCCGACGACCCGACGTTCAACCTGAAACGGATTTCTCCGACCGGCGAGACACTGGATAACCACACGGTCGAATCGACCGAGAGCGAAACCTACTCCGGCGGCATCCCGCCGCTGTCGTACGAACACGACTACGCGACGGCCACGGTCCCGGACGGATACTACCTTGTGAGCGTGCAGGGCAGCGACACGCCGGGCTACGTGATCAAGGTTGGTGAGGCGACGGACGTGCTCACCACCGAGATGCGAAACGAGGCGAACCAATTGACCGAGCAGGCGGAGACGCTGGGGAGCTATCTCGGTGAAGACACACTCATGCGCGATCGCGTGACAGCGACGGAGGAACTGACGAGAGAGAGCCACGAGTACGAGAACAGGCCACTCGACTTGGATGCGTTCGACTACGGTCACGGATACGTTAATCCGGGACTCCAGATACACGGGCAAGATATCAACGATCAGAAGACGGATCGCGTGCGGGACTTCCCAAACGTCGCCGGCAGCGAGATTTACCTGCAAGGCTACCGCGGGCCGGACGTAGGAATCGACGACTTCGAGGACCAGAACGTCACGGACATCATGGAGCTGGCGTCGAACGTCGACGAGCCGATCTACGCGTCGAAAAAGCCAAAGCGAGTGGACATGAGCGAGATCGAGGATCCGGACAACGCAACGATCGAGGTGACGCTCCAGAAGTTCGACAGCGGGCTCAACCCCGACGTGAGTGAGTATGCGAACGAGACGGAGCGACTCAAGAACCAGCTACTCAATCAGTCGACCGCAGAACTGGAGTCGCTGTTCCGTGACAACCCCGAACTGCTCAACGGGACCGAACTGGAAGCCCGCCACGAGGAACTGCAAGACCTCGTAGAGAGCAACAACGACCTCGAAGAGCGCGTCGCGGAGCTGCGCGATAGCGAGAGCATCGACGACGCAGCCAACACAAGCGAGGAACAGCTCAAAAAGGACCTCGCAGCAATGGAACAGGCGATCGCGGAGCTTGAGGGGCAACTCGAAGCCGAACCACCCACCTCCGAAATCGACGGTGGCGAAATCTTCGCGGAATTCCCCTTCGCAGAGAGTCTCAACCCGGACGCAATCACGGTGATTGCGAACTACGAAGACGGGTCGAGTGAGGTCATCGATGACGAGTACATTAGCGTTGAATCGGCGAGCGTACTCGGCGGCGATCAGGTAGTCGTCGACGGCCTCGAAATCCCGTCTGACCGCGCCGTCGCAGACCTCGAAGTGAAAGGCGTCTCGACGGGGGGCGCACTCGGCACCTCGCGCGATTCGGTGACGAACCCGGCGTTCCAAGGGACGATCCCCGAACTGGACGCAATCGACATGAGCACACTCCGGCCGGGCGTCGGTGATTCGGTCGGTATGACGCCGCGCTCTTCCGCCGAGGGCTACGGTGGCGCCGAGAGTGCGACAGTGTACGGGCCGGATGGGCAGACGCTCAACGTCACCCGAAACGATGAGCGGTTCCGATGGACGCCCGAACAGACGGGGACGCACACGATCCGACTGACCTACTCGAACACTATCGGCGGCGAGTTTACCGAGACGGTCCGCGTGGGCGTCGAGGAAAACCCCGCGTCGACGCCGCCGACAGTCCGCGTCACTGATGGCATCGGTGGCAATCTACTCCTCGCTGGCGACGGCCTCGAAAGCGGGTCGATCAGCGTAGATGGCGCCAATGCCAAAGTCGTCGCACAGGCTCCGGGCGACAATGCGCCCAGTTCGCTCGATATCCATGCCGAACAGCTCGCGGTCGACAGCATGGACGTTTCGGTCGTCATGGGCACCGATCAGCGCTCGGTCGACCGCCACGTCTCACTCCGTGTCTGGGCGAACTTCGGCGTCGAGGACGCACTCGTACTCCGACAGCCCGGCGAGCCGATCACGGCGGACGAACAGACACCGTTCGGGGCGTTCGAGACGCGCACCTCCGAGTCGGGCAGCGAGCATCAGGTTGTCGAGACCTACACCGAAGCCGACGGCACGACCACGGTACAGGTCCAGCGCAACCCGAGTCTTCTCGACCGGGCGAGCTACCAGATCGCAATCTGGGGCATCGACCTGCCGTTCACGACACTCTCGACGACGCCACCGATGTCACTCCCACTAACCATGACCGCTCCACCAGCCGTTGATGAGGCGACCGCCGGGCAGATCGTGTTCGGGCCGACAGACATGACGACCGCGGCGACGGGGGTGACAGCATGAGCAACCAGCACTCCGAGGACGATCGAGAGGTCACTCGGCGGGAATACCTCGCGTCGAGTGCCACGGTTTCTGCGACGGCGACGCTCCCACTCGGCTTTGCGGCCGGCGCGTTCGCGAGCGATTCGCTATCACCACTCGCGAGACAGTTCGTGAGCGCGCAGTCACCGGGGCTCGCGACGTTCGAGCACTCGATCCGGCGATACGCGACCGACCCGTCGTGGACGCTCAGAGCGAACACGGACGACGACTACGCAGCGCTCACCGAGTGGGCGCGCGACGACGATGACGTAACGTTGGTCCGCGAGTACCAGCACACGAAGGGCGACGGCGGCACCGTCACGATCGGGGCGCCGGTCGCGACGGTCGCGGGTGGGTACCTCAACGACGGCGTTGCGGACGAGCCGTGGGTGACGGCGGCGGACCTCAACGTCGTCACGAGTCTCGTTGCCCCGAAGAATATCCCGGTGGACGCCCGCGAGTTCGAGCAGCTCGCTGGCATCGAGTCGTTCGTCTTGTCGACGCTACAGGGACAGGAGTCATTCGACGCGACGGAGTTTCAGGCGAGCGACGACTCCTCGAAGTCCACACTCGCGTTCGATGCCGAGACGACGACACTCGAACAGGGTCGCACAATCACGAACGACACCAGCGCGGACGGCGCCGGCGCGCTCCTCGCGGTCGTCGATACCGGCCTCACGTACGATTCGGATATCTACGGGCGCACGGTCACCGTCGACGGCTCGGAGACGACAGAATCACGCGTCCACGAGGAGTCGACGAACTTCGTCGCTGCTGGCGATCCGACGGTCGCTGCGGAGGGCGTCGATATCCTCGACGATGCATCAGGTCACGGGTCGTGGGTGACAGCAGCCGCCGCATCGAGCGCACCCAAGCCGTATCGAGGCGTCGCGCCGGACGCAGACCTCTACATCGGGCGCGCACTCGACCACGAAGACGGCTCCGGCGCCGTCGCGGATATCGCGACCGCCGTTCGGGCCGCGACGGACGCTGGCGCGGACGCAACGTGCATGAGTCTCGGGTCACCGCTCTACACCGAGGAACTGGCGGACGCGATCGCGTACGCGACCGAACACGGCAACACGATCGTCGTCGCTTCCGGAAATGACCGCATGGTCTCCCGGTTCGTCGCCTACCCGGCGGCAGACCCGAATACGCTCTCGGTGAGCGCGACGGACGTACCCGCGAGTGGCGACCCGACCGACGTGAGGAGCGCGTCGTTCGCGAACGTCGGCCCCTCACCGGGGACCGTCAACTTCTCGGAAGGAGAGACGAGCGGCGTCGAGGTCGATATCGCCGCGCCGGGGATGGCTCAAGAAGCACAACTCGACAGCGGCACGACCACGCTCTCCGGAACGAGTATGGCTGCGCCCGACGTGGCCGGCGCGGCCGCACTCCTCGCGACGGAGGGCGTCGACGACCCAGCCGAGCGCCTTCGAGAGACCGCTCGACCGGTCCCGAACCTCGCGCCGGCGGAGTCGAGACACGGCCTCCTCGATATTCAGGCAGCGCTTCAGAACGACCAGCCAGAGGACGAGCCGGCGGACGTGCTGACGGACGACGCCGAACTCCGAGACGACATCTTCCGTGGGGAAGCGGCCGCACGCGGCAGTTGGCTCGCGACCTTCCTGTAGGGATATCCATGACACGAACACGACGCCAGTTCCTCGCGAGCGGCGGCGCTGCCGGGCTCTCGTTCCTCCCCGGCTGGCTCCCGTTCGTCGGGGGTGACTCAGACGACACGGAGTCCACCGATGACCGCTCTCCGACGCTGGCCGAGCGCGAGGATCAATACGGGATGACGATCGACTACCCCGAGGAGTGGCTCCAGAAATACCGACCGGCGTTTATCGCCGATCGCGACACAATGCAGCAGTCAATGGGACTGTACGCACACCGCGTGCAGTACGACGACAGCGAGTACCAGTACGCGTACTACTGGCACAAACTCACCCACCAGCAGGGAATCCTGTTCGACGCGGACAGCCACCTCGGCGACCACGAGCCGACGATCGTTCGGGTCGACTCGGACGGTGTGATCGACCGAGTGACGTACACGTTCTACCACCACCTCGCGGACAGCATTTCTGGAGCCCGTCTCACCCGAGCGCTCCGAGCGCGGGAGACGGCCGAGCCGACCCACGTCCAGCTCCGGATCGTCCCGCCGTGGCACAACTATGCCGTCGTCGAGGGCACACCCTCGCAGCCGGTGTCGTTCCGCGATGTCCAAGGCGACGCCGACGCCTCTCACCTCCGGACGTGGGAGACGCAGGGCATCTTCGACCCAACGGCCGATGAGGCAGTGTGGAGTCCCCGCACCGTACAGGACCGAGGATCGTGGTGGGACGAGTCGACGACTGACTATCAGGCCGCGCAACTGTACCTGCGGCTCGGCCAGTACATCGACATTGCGGGCTCAGGGGAAATCGATCGCTAATCCGCACATGAGCAATCGCACGTACGGTGCGTGGGACCGGCCACCGCCGCCCGTTCCACCTCCTCACGACCGCACGGTATCGCTCGCTAACCAACCCGACTCCTGCACACGATGTTTGACACGAATACAAATTCGACGACGATAGCTGTCGCTGTCGCACTCGCAACGGTCATGCTGCTGGGCGCGTTCGCCGCCCCGGCCGCGGCTGTGAGCGGTGTGACGGTGACGGCCGATGACGACGGTACTGGCGCAACGACCACCCACACGGTGTCCTTCTCCGACGACACTGATGCTGGGGACATTGACGAGCTGACGATCGACTACGAAGCGACCGACGTGTCCGACGTGACCGCCGACGACACCACGGTGACGTGGGCCGGGACCGACCAAACGGTCTCGAACGTCGAGGTTGTCGACGACACGACGCTTACAGTCACGATCGACAGCGCGTACACGCTCGATGACACGACCTCAGAGACGGCCGAGGTCAACATTTCGGGCGTCGAGAACCCGCACAACACGGGCGACTACTCAGTCAACGTGACGGCCACCGACACCACCGCAGGCACCGACCTCGGGCCGACCACGGGGACGTTCACGGTGACGCAGGGCGAGACGCCCTCCGTCACGGATAACTCCACGCTAACGGAGGATGCGACCGTCACCTACGAGGCCGACGACAGCATGGCTGACACGGTCGAAGTTGAGGCGGGCACGGACAACCTCGAACTCCAGGTCCGCCACGACGGCGCCGTGCTGGAATCGTACGATTCCACCAGTGACGCGTTCACTGAGGTGACCGCCGCGGGCACCGACACACCCGGCACCTACGAGTTCAACGTCACGCAGGACGCCTACTCGGGTGTTGGCGTGGACTACAGCGACACGGCAAACGTGACGCTCGCCGTCGAGAATCTCGACGCGAACGCGCCGGTCAACACGTTCGACGTGACGCTGGACAATCAGGCCGACCGCTCGCAGATGCACATCTCCGCGGCGGAGATCGAGTCGCCGGACGTGCTGGACGTGACGACGACGACCGACGAACCGTGGCTCGCGGAGTACCGCGACGCCGAGAACGAGACGACCTACGAGGTCACGTCGACCCGCTCGATCAACGGCTCGGACTCGACGATCAGTATCTTCGCGAGCGACGACGGTGTCTCCGAAGAGATTGACGCCGCGACCGAAGACGCCGAGTCGGGCGACATCATCCACAACCTCGCGCTGTCGCACGATGAGGGTGTCACCCTGATCAGCTACGACGAGCGTGCGGACTTCGTCGAGGACGGCGACTCCTACGCGGTGTACGACTCCTCGACTGACCGGATCGAGTTTACGGCCGGTGACGAGTACGCAGACGCCAGCGAAGTCGAAATGACGTTCGCGACGACGCCAGCGACGAGCCTCGACAGCGTCGACGTGGCGTCCGTCGCAAGCGCGTACGAGGGCTCGGAACTCGGTATCCGCTCTCTGAGCGCGGACCTCGGCTGGTTCGACGCCTTCCGCGTCGCAGACTCGCCGTTCTCGTTCGAGATTCCGTCGCTGAGCTGGGGACCGTTCGGTGACGACACCAGTGACGACGAAAACGCCCTGATGGTCGGTCAGATCGGGGTCTAAGCATGGGATTCCCGCCATTCTCGTGGCTGGAAAGCAGTATCGGCGAGAATCGGTCGTGGGCGCTAGCCCGCGTGACGATCGGGATTCTGTACCTCGCACTCGGGTGGATTCCGGCGACGATCGGTTTTGCAGTCGGACTCGTCTACTTCTTCGGCGATATCACGCTCAAACTGACCGTGAATCGCCGCATGGAGTGGCTGCGGCCGTGGGCGAAATCCACGCTCGTCTGGAACTACGATCTGGTGCTCTGGATCTTCGGCGTCGAGGAGTTCCCCGGCTGGATGGGCTGGACGCCGTAGGCGAGACGCACCACTGACCAACCCCGCCGGCCACACGTTACTACAGTATAGTAACGTACGTCGGCACCCCTGCTGTCCGCCCGCTCGGTACCCACGCCGACGCCGCGGTGCAACGCCGCGGGCGAGCTTGGAGGTGACCACCTATCCATGCCGAACAGACCTGATCGAGACGACCACGGCCGGTATAAATCCCGGATACGGTCGGACTCGGGCCATCAAGCACACGAGAGCCGTCTCGGGACCGTCATCCGACGGATCTACTGGCGGTGTTACGACTTCTACCACTGGCTCAAGCCGTGGTAACGCACTGTGACCGAGCCACCAACCACCGGCCACGCGACTGAGCGCTCGCCGCAGCAACTCGCCGCAGCAACTCGCCGCGATCGCGGTCGTCGCGTTCGTCGCCTTCCCCGGCACGCTCACCGCAACCGCGTCGGGACTCTTCGTCCTGTACGCGTCGCCGCCGGCGTTCGCGACGCCCGGACTGGCGGTGCTCGTTGCCGCACTCGCCGTCTGCACTGGTGCGACACTCGTCGCACACCATACACTCCGATGACACACCTACACACCCGAGTCGTTGCTGTCGGACTCGCGGCCCTCATGCTGTCTGCCGGCGCGGCCGCTCCCGTGGCCGCAGCGGACAGCCCGTTTGGGGATCTCTGGTCCGATGACGACGACACCGACGACGCAGAGGATCTCACACTGACCGAACGACTCGAAGAGACGATCGACATGGCCCGCTCGTGGGGCGTTGGCGTCGGCGGCGGTCTCGCCGACCGCGTAAGCTACGAGGCGTCACAATCGACGCCGTGGGCCGATCCGCCGAACCTCAGCGCCGAGGCGACCGACACGCGCGAGACGATCAACGGCAACTCGACGCAGATCGTCGACTACCTCAACAATCAGACGGACGCCGCGAACGCGAGCGTCGACAATACGACCGTTCATGAGCTGCGACTCGTCGATGAGGACCACGCGCTCTCGGAGTCCATCTACCTCGTGTTCGAGTACGACCAGACGACGGGCCAGTGGACGACTCTCACGGCCCACGAGAGTTACAACGGCTCGGCCGATTACGAGCACCGATTTAGCGGATTCCTCGCGACGAACACCGCCGACGAAACTGACCGGTTCGTCACCGAATACGTCGCCGACGGTGAGCCGATTGCGAGCGACCGAGCGTACAACGCGGGCGTGCTCTCACGGTACGCCGGCCCGTTCGGCTCAGACGCCGAATCGACACTTCTCGATGACGGGTTCGACGGGTTCGAGGACGGGGCGGACTCGTAATGGCTTCGCTGTTCGCGACCGTGTGGGCGCTCGTCGCCTACCCGTTCCGCGTTGCCCGCGAGACGCTCTCGAACCTCACCGACGTGCTCGCACAAGCCACGCCGGAGGACCTGATCCCACCGTGGATCTGGGAGCAACTGACGAGTACGTGGGCGTGGGTCAAGATCCAGTTCCCACGTGCGCTCGGCTACCGGGCGACACCCTACGAGCAAATGACGGCCAGCGTCGTGCTCGCGGTCATGCTGGTCATCGTCTCGATCGGCTTTCTGACGTGGGTCGCGCCGATCTTCATCTTCCCGTTCCTGTTCGGCGCCGCCCGTCTGATCCCGCCGGTCGACCGGGCGTGGCCGCTCACCGCCTCTCGGGGTGATCGACCCGTATGACGTGGCGAGACTACGTCCCGTCGATCGACCTCCGAAGGTGGCTGCGAAGCGGCGGGCGCACCGGAGCGCGACTCGCGTCGATCACGGCGTTCGTCGTCCTTCTCGGGCTCACCGTGTTCGCGGCGTTCACAGCCGGATCGGTCGTTATCGCCGCGCTCGCGACGTTCGTGTTGTTCTTCATGCTCCGCGCGGCGCTCCCGGCCGAGCGCATCGACACGTTCGTCTCCGATCTGCTCAGCGGAGAGGCCGGCGTCCAGTGGTACGAGTGGCTCCTCGACCAGTGGGCCGCACTCCGCCGACGGCTCTCCCGATGACCCACTCACCGCACGTTACTACAGTATAGTAACAACCGGCTCTGTTGAAATGCTATTTTCAGACATATTCAAAACTGAAACAGCCGGGCGATTGCGACTGCGAATGAATCAGGGACACCGGCCGCGCAGAGAAGTTGCGTTAGGCAGTGTGGATTCAAAGACCGGTTCTGGATCGGTTGGTTGAGTCGCATCACAGACGCGGATAAGACCGTCGGAACGGACGAACACGTTCCACGTGTCTACCTGAAAATTGAGGAGGGCGTCATCGTCTGTGACCCTGTCATTAGAGTCAAACAGTGCGTTGAGGGCGTCTGGGTCAACGTAATCGAACAGCGGTGGGAGATCAGTTGGATCAACACCGACAGCATCCGCTAGGGCCCAGATAATTGCCTCTGTAGCGGAACGATTACTTTCGAAGTCGTATTTCGCATCAGCGACCGGTTTACATCCACAATAGACGAGTAGTTCTCCCTGATTGTTCATAAGACACTGAGTCCCACACTCCATAAAAGGTTGTCGTGAACATATGGGTGACAAAATATTCTCATTCTGTATTGAGCGATTAAAGGTGTGAATCTATCAACTGATGAGAGTTTCAACAAATCCTAACAACCAGTAACCATGCACCAACACACATTTCGAGCGCTTCTCGCGGCGGTACTCGCCGTCTGTCTCGTCGGCCTCGCGGCCGGCGGGACGCTCGCACAGGACGATACTCCCTCACCGGAGATGGAGGTCGTCTACGACGAGTTCCGAACTGACGATACCGTCGTCGAGAACGCCAACACGACCGGCAGCGCACAGGTTATCAAGCAAAACACGCGGGCGACCATTGAGGACGACGATGCGTTCGTTCGCGTCGGACTCGAAAACCCGAATAGCTATGCGGTGGCGTTCGAGGTCCAACTCTCCGAAAAAATCGTCAGACCGGCGACGCTCGGCACCGTCCGCGCCACCGACACCGACGGCGTGACGGCCGATTGGCAGGCCCAACACGACTTCGAGGCCGAAGAGACACACACGCGCGTCACCGTCGTCGTCCCGGCCGAGACGGACGTGCTCTTCACGCCGAGCCAACTGCGCGTCAAGTCGCTCTCGTGGACCGGAGACGCCGAACAGTCGGCCGAGACGCTCCGCGAGCGCGTGACGAAGCTCTGGGAAGACGACCGTCTCGAACAGCGCACGTACGAGGTGACCGGCAGCGAGGGCGAAATCGTCACCGTCGATCTGGAAAACCCGGAGACGGGCGACCGGATCGAGGAGTGGCACGCCACCTACACGCTCGCCGGCGACGAAGCGGCGAGACCCACCCCGCTCGCAGAGGGGACAGGCGAGCCGGTGTTCTACCGGCCGATCGAGAACGATGACGGCACCGTGGACGCGATTCAGGTCACCTTCAACGAGGCCGGCACCGTCTCGCTCACTGTCGAACCGACGACCACCGAGAAACTCGGGTTCGAGATGACGAGCTACCGATCGAGCGTCCTCGACGGCTTCGAGTGGGGGCCGTTCGCGAGCACCGCTCGGGTGACGCCATGACGGGCACCGCCGATTGGTTGCTCTGGGGGATCGCCGCACTCGCTATTCTCGTGTCGTTCGCGAACCCCGGCGGGTTCATCATCGGCGCCCTGATCGCGTTCGTGCTGCTGGGCGGTCGGTACGGGCTTCCCTTCGTCGGCGACTACCTCAAAAGCCGGCAGTCCGGCGTCGGGCAGGCCAAAGCGCAACGAAAGCTCCGCGACACGATGCGACGAAACGACGACGAGAGGAACCGATGAGCACGCTCAACTCGCTGTTGATGATCCTCGTGCCCATCGGCGTCGCCTTCGCGGCCGGTCACCTCCTGTTCCAGCGCCGCGGGTCCGGCGCCGTCGCCGCGACCAGCGCGTACGGCACCGTCATGGGGACGTTCTGGACGCTCGTTGGCGTCTTCATGATCATCGGCGGGCTCCAGATCATCGGCGGGCTGATCATCGCGGTCGCGTGGTATCTCGCCCGTGGGAACTACAAGCGGTACAAGCAGGAGGGCGGCCTCCGCGCAGCCCTCAATGGCTAACCACGACGTGACGCCGGCAAGTCTTTTTAAACGCCCGAGATTTGTAAGCCTCTTACAATTGCCGTAGCGGCCTGCTCCTCACCGATATGCACCAAACACACCCACTCAGCGACTCGCACAGCCACCGACCGCCCGTCCAGCATCGACCATGCTCCAAGACGCCGGTCGCGTAACTCCCGTCAACCGCGCGATTCAGTTCTACATCTCCGTGACGACCGCCTGCGATTCGGCGTTCCCGTTCGACCCGCACGACCCATTCGTCGTCCGCGTCGTCGACGACGCCGTGGTGATCACGCCGCCGACGTGCGACCGCGAGACGCTCGACCTCCCGGCGATCGACGCCGAGGTCCGCACGTCGATCCCGGCACCCTCCGACGACGACTAACAATCCATGAGTACCTCAAACACACCCGAGAGCATCGATTTGGACGAGTTGAGCAGTTCCGGACTCGAATCCAACCTCGAATGGCTGCGCAAGACGCTGCAACGCCGCGTCAAGCACATTCAGGATGACGAGTTGAAGCGCCGCGCCGTCCGGTGGATCCAACAATCCCTACAGGTGCCAGCGAGCACCGTCTCGGACTACATCGACCACCAACTCTCCGAGATGGAAGCCGAGTACCGGATGTATGACCACGATCGCGTTGAGAACGGCGAAGACGCGTTTCCGGACGCCTGTGAGGGCTGTCCGCACTACGGCGGGGGCTGTCCGATTATTACGTGGCGCTCGCCACAAGAGGAGCTGTATCGAATCGCCGAGTCGGCCACGGACGGCACGACGTTCAAAAGAGAAATCCGCGGGCTCGCCACCCTGCACGACTGTCACCGCATCCCGACGTGGATCACGCAGTGGGAGACGCGGTATGAGGGACTCGTCGAGGAGGGCTGGGATATCTACCTCTCGATCGAGATTGACGTGGGCCTGATGGACAGCCCCGGCGCCGAGATGAAAGTCGACCTCTCCGAGGACGACGACGGAGGTGGCTACTGATGCTCGCAACGATCGCGGCCGTCACGGTCGCCGTCATCGTCATCCTCGCGGCGCTCTGGTACATGCGCCGGAAGATGCGCGAAGACTTCGACGAAGCCACGGAACACATCGATAGCGGGGACCCCGACGCCGCCCACGTCAAGGGAAGTTCCTCGATCCCGATTCGGGCTCGCGCGAGCGGTCTGAGCATGACCGCGAAGGTCATGTTCGGCGCAATCGGCGGAATCATCCTCATCGTGGGGCTCTTCGCCTTCGAGACGATTCGGACGGGCTCACCGGCGGAGGTGATGTTCGCGGACCAACTTATCACGGGCGCGCAGGTCGCCGCGGGCGTCGTCGTCGGTATCGTCGGCGTCAATATGGCGCAGAAATCGGTCGGGTGGCACCACGTCGTCTACGAGACCGAGAGCGGCGACGTACAGACCGAGTCCGTCCCGATCAACGTCAGCGGCATGGAGGCCGACACCGAGGGCAACGCCGTTGTCTCGGAGTACGCCCGGACGCGCGTACTCGGCCTGTTCCGCCGGACGAAGCACGTCGCCGAGGACGCGACCCTCGACGGCACCCACCGCGCGCCGGGCAAGCCGATCAAACACCAGATCCCCCAGCACGCGATCGCGATCGGCGAGAACGAGTGGATCACGCGGACGGCCAAACAGACGCCGACTCAGAGCCCCGACGTGGAGGCCGACTACGTCTACTCGTCGCCGATCGAGCTATCCTACGACAAGTTCGTCGGCATGAAAGAATCGAACCGCCGAAAGGACATTCGACTCACGTCGCTGGAGTCGACCGTCGCGGTCCTCGAAAAAGAACTTGAGAAACTGGAGCGCCGCCTCAAGAGCGGGCAGTACAAAGAGGAACAGCAGGTCCTCCAGAAGATCGAGCAGGTCAGCGACATTATCAGTCAGGCGTCGTCGGAACCCGACGGGCAGTCGAATCCGCGTGATACGCACGTCAACATTAGCGACGCCAAACAGAACGGCAGCGGGCAGGCGGCCACCGATGGAGGCACCCAATGAACATCCGAGCCATTCTCGCCGCATTACTGGTCATAACGGCAGCGCTGCCCGCCGGGGCGGCCGCCGCTGCGGCACCCGACACTGACGCATCGACGCCGACGATCCAGTTCCAAACGGACGACGGCGCGAACGAGACAGACGCCAACAACACGACGGCCGGCGGCGGTGAGAACCCCGACTTCGAGGATGACCAACCCCCCGAGTACGCCGACGACGGCACGCCCGGCGCGGCCGCCGGCCTGCGCGTCACGCCGATCGACTTCGGCGAAGAGTGGATGGGAACCGAGACGACCGACAGCGACGCCGAGTACGCAACCACCGGCCCGTTCGCACTCTTTTCGCTGTCGGCGCCGGCGGAGAACGCACGAATCGCGCAGTCGGCCGCGGACGCCCAACTCCTCGAAGGCGAACAGACGCTCCGCGTCGATTACGACGACGACGCTGCGCCCACCGACGGCGAGAGCTACTACGAAGTTGAGTTGTTCTTCGAGGACGGCTCCACCAAAACGATCGGCCTCACGGCCTCGGAGACGGGCGTGAGCGTCGCCGCGTCGGACTACGCCGAGTATCAGGCGCTCATCGAGGAAATGGAAGAGCCCGCGACTGAGCGCGGATTCGAGGCGACCCCCGAGGGCCTGATCGAGTATCACTCGTGGCAACAGGATCGCGTTGAGATCATCGAGTCGTTCCTCGTTGAACGAGCGGAACAACTGTTCGGCGTCGTCGTCCTCGCGGTGCAGAACCCGCTTGCGTGGGTACTCGCGCTCATGGCGCTCGCGCTCGCCGCGTTCAAACGCGAACAGCAACACGGGTGGATGCTTGACCGGATCGAGAACGACGCCGGCGAGACCGCGCGGAAGGACAAGCAACTCCGGTCGGCGTTCCGCGAGCACGTGCAAGCGAGTAACGAGGAGTACATCGGCCAAATGGACGAAGTGAACGACCAGCAGGCGCAATACTGGCGCGATAGCTTCGACGTGTACTCGGTGCGCCAACTCGCCGAACTCGCAAAACGCGGGCCACACAACACCCCCGACGACGCCGCCACCGATGGCGGCGAGACGGCGCCGGCGATCGCCGCGATCGACGCCGACGAAATCCGGGACTCGTGGCTCGCGAAGGCGTGGTCGACGAACCGACTCGCCGACCCGCAGGAAGCGCTGACGTGCATCCGCGCGGCCTGCGTCCGCATGGAAGCGAAGTACGGCCTCGGACACGAGTACGACGCGACGCGTGACGCCGTTGAGTCGCTGCTCGAAGACGTGCGCGAACAGGAGGCGTCCTACTGATGACCGACAAGCGCAACGACCACGGCCGTCGAGACGACGCCCCGGACGAGACGGTCGACGCCGACGACCTCGATCCGAGTCCAGATACCGAGCCGGACCTCCCGGCCGGCCCGATCGAGACCGAGGAGGACACGAGTGTCCGCGAGTCGCTGTCCGACTTCGGCGCAACCCTCTCCACGCTCGTCCGGTCGTACGCCGCGACGATGCACACACTTGTTCGCGACCACGCACTCCCGTGGTTGGGCGATCAGGCGCGCAACGCCCGGTCGCTCCCGAAGCGAGCCAAACGCCGGGTCATCCTGTTTGCGGTCGGCCCATCGAACACGATCGGGACGCGCGTCGGTGCGATCGTCATGCTCGTCGCGACGGCCGCCCTGGCGGGTGCCGGCTTCCTCGCAGTCGCCTCGGGCGTCGACGCCGGCGGCGACTCGTCGTGGTTCATGGAGCAGCTCGTCGGCGCCGCAACCTCTGTCTGGAGCTACGCGCTCGTCTTGCTGTTGCTGTTCGCGGTCATCCGCGTGACGCAGCGCTCGCGAGCCGCCACAAAGGCAGCCTCGCGAACCGGATTCTCCGAACAGACGTGTCACCGCCTCGCAAGTGAGGCGCAGACTGCCGACGGCGCGTCGACGGTCGTCGTCTCTCCCGCTGATAGCGTCGACACCGCGTGCGACCGGATTCTCTCGGCCTTCGAGACGCCGTACAGCGCGCTCGACATCAACTGGGGGGATACGCACGTCCTCGACGACGATATCGTCACGGCCGCCGAGGAGAGCGCAGAGGCGGCCGAGGAAACCGACCTTGTGGTCGACGACCGTGCGAACGTGGACGCGAGCGAACACGCCCACCTCAGTCGTCTCGAACTGGCGAGCACGCTCAACGGTCGCGACCTGTTCTGGTCGTTCGCCGTCCCGGCCGGCGTGACCGCGCTCGCCGCGCTCATCCTCGTGCAGTTCTGGGCCGCAATCTGGGTGTACGGCCTCATCTTTGCCGCCGCGCTCGTCGCCGGGTCTGCGTGGTACGTCGGCGCGCACTACTGGCGTCGCCGCCGCGCGAAGTCCGTTCGGTCGACCCGCCAGCAGGCGAGCTACGACGACATTGCCGTCCTCGTCAAGAAGGCCGACACCGACGACGTGACGTGCTACTACGGCTGGGTCGGCGGGACCGTGTACGCCGACTACAACGAGCTTCGCCTCGCGTGGACGCTCTCGGAGGTGGCCCACGCCCATATCGAAGGCGAGCCCATCCCGCCGACGATCCAGCAAAAGTTTGCGCGGAATCTCACGCAGTACCTCCCGAATCTGGAGGGGTACGAGGAGGCCGTCGAGAAGGCAGAAATTCGTGACCGGCTGATTCAGGAAGTGGCTGAGTCGCCGTCCGCGCGCCTGCCGAAGAACCGACTCGCTGATCGCGTCATCCGGCGCGACAAAGAGCGAATCGGCGGCATCGGGTACGACCCCCGGCTCGTCGCCGAGGCATACGGCGCGGTCGTTCCGTACGCGCTCGTCGAGGAGCACGTCGACGTGGAGACGCCCACCGAGGGGACGAAGTCCATGTCGGTCGTCCGACTCCGGACCGAGCACGTCACGCCCGAGGCGATCGCGACCGACGCGCAGTTCTCGTCGCTGTACCAACCCGACTACTCGCCGGACTTCGACCTCCCGGCGGTCGACCTTCACGCCCCCGAGGCGTCGCTGTCCGACTGAGCGACGCGCCGGGGTGGCCCACCGATTTTCACATTCATATCCATGAGTTCCAATACCACCGATAGCGAACCGAACGAGTACGACCCGAGTAGCGCGAGTAGCGTCCAGCCCGAAGACAACACGACGGTCGCCGAGGCGATCGACCGACGCGTCACCGACAGTCTCGTCGACCGGATCGAACGCGACAACCGCTCGATCGAGGCGGTCGTCCGCAACCTGATCGCCGAAGCCGAGAACGCACTCGCCGGCGACAGCAAATACGACGCCGAGGCAGTTCTCGAAACGATCCACTACTTCCTCATCCATGACGACCGTACGAGCGAGCTTCTGGCGCCGACCGACGACACGCTCGACACGGCGACGAAGATTCGGTTCGAGGACCACTGCGACACACGCGAGGCCGGACAGACGCCACCGACCCGCGAAGAGTTTGAGACGCAGGTCCAGGTCGCGAAGGGGCTCAAGTACATCTACGCGTACACCGACAAGACGCGATACATCCCCGTTCGGATGGAGAAACTCAACGTGAAAGGCGCCACGTCGTCCGTCGAGGGCGACCCAACGCCGATCGGGCGCCGGCGCGTCGGCAAAGACGAGACGATCGACGAGCTGTCCGAAGAAATCACGATCAACCACGAAGACGCCGAGCACGTCCTCGTGATCGCGCTCCCGAGAAAGGGGAAGGACTCGACGATTACCTCGATCTGCGGGAACATGATGGACGAGCACAACTACAAGTGGTTCTCGTGTCTCGACGACGGGCGCAACGAGACGCCCATGACGGCGATCCCGAATGACGAGCCCCCGATTCTGGAGAACCTCGAAAAGTTCGACCAGCGCCCGAAGGCGTACAAGTCCCGCGTGTACGTCCCGAACACAGAAGGTGCCCCCGGTGTGCTTCCGTCGAACTACAAGCGATTCACAATCTCGATCGAGGACCTCACCCCGCGGCTCATCCTCCGACTCGCGAACGTGAACACGGGAGACTCGAACACGCTCCGTCGCGTCGGACAGGCGCTCAAGAACACCGTTGAGGATGGGAAAGGCGTCACGCACCTCGCGGAGTTACTACAGGAGTACGCCGGGGAGGTGCAGGCGACGATCACGGTCAAAGAGCTTGAGCAGGACGAGTTCGTCGAGATGGAGGACGGCACCCGGCGCGTCGCCGACGCCGACGAAGTCGAAGAGGCGGCCTCGGAGAACGAACACGTCCGCCAGGTCACCTACGAGATGGAAGCCGACAAGGCGCTCGAAAAGGCGGCCGAGTCGCTCATCATGCTCTCCGGTGAGGGACTCATCGGCGATCCCGGTGCGGAGACGAACCTCGATATCGACGCTGAGTTTCGAGCGCAGGACCGCGTGGCCGTCCTCAACTGTAACTTTCTCGCCGACCGGAACGACGCACTCAAGTTCTCGATCCTGAATCTCTGGCTCCGGCTCATCTTCCGAAAGCGCGACGAGAATCCCAGACTCCCGCGGGCGCTCCTTGAGATCCGCGAACTGAAAGATATCGCGCCGAGCGTCATCGGCAACACGCAGTACAAAGAGGAGGTCAAAGCGCTGCAATCCACGATCTACGATATCGCGACGCGAGGCGGGAGTCGTCGGGTCATGATGATGGGCTCGACGCAGAAAATGAATGATATCTACAAGCCGATCCGGACGAACATGCCCATCAAGATCCTCCTCCAATTGGGTGAGGAGGAAATCAAAACCCTCGATAAGTCCTACGGATTCTCACACGCTCAAGAGGACCAGCTCAAGAAGTTCAGTCCCGGACAGGGAATGCTGATCAAGGACGGCGAAGAGCACTGGCCGATAACGTGGCGCGGGGCACGGTGCGGGCTCGGCGCCGGTGACGTGCCGTGGCGCGACCGCTACGGGCAGGCGTGGGGTGCACGCGTCTACAACAGTTTCCAGCACCGGTCGGACGACCTCTACGACGACGTTGACGGCTATATCAACACGCGGTCGGGGTACGTCCACGATTACAACCGCGACGCGAATCTCGAACCCGACGACGGAACGTGGCATATTCTCTGGCGGGATATCCGACAGCACGTTCCGGTGACGCTGACGCGCGAAGATTTCGAGGATCGCCAGCAACTCCCGAAACCAATCGTCGACGCCGCGGTCGAGGCACGTCGCGAGGCCGACCTCCCGAGCGATCTGAGTCTCACACGGAACCAAGCGACGACGACGCGGTCGCTGTCGTTCGAGGACGCCGACGAAGCCGAGCAAGAAGAGATCCGCCGGCTCCTCAACGAACACAACGTCCCGAAGCCGTTGGAGACGTGGATCGGCGAGTCGATGCGGACCACTCGCGAGAACATGCTGGAGGTGCTCAAGGAAATCGAGTACGCCGAGCCGGGAGAGCTATCGAACATGCGTGACCTCGAAGACGTATCGGGCATCCCGAAGGGGACGATCGGGACGTGGCGCTCGCAGCGAAAGGACTTCCCGACGACGATGGAGAAAAAGGACGGCTACTGGCAGATCACGCGGGTCGGCGACCGCGCGCTCAACATTGATTGGGTGAAACTCGATCGGCTTATCTGAGGGAACGTTTTGAGATCCGTTTCTCAAACGACCCCGATGCAGTCATGCGATTCATACAGATCGTTTTGCGTATTGTGCGCGCGGACCGCGTATGCAGTATTCAGTAAAGACGCGTTTGGGATTACTACCGGAACGACGAGACGACACCACGGTGTTCGCTCTGTTTTTGTGGGGTGACCGGGGACAAATAACCCGGCTCGGCCGCCGAGCGGCCGTCGCCGTCGACGCCAGCCCGCCAGCAGCAGATAGCCAAAGCGGATAGATAGCGGTTCATACGCCCATTCATAGCTGATACCGATACCGATACCGCTTATGATACCGCTATCGATACCGCTCGCGATACCGTAGCTGATACCGGCAGCGGTACCGATTCCGATACCGAAGGCGATACCGAACACGATACCGGAACCGGTACCGCTCACGCCGGCCGCTCACACGTTACTATACTGTAGTAACGAACAGCACCTCCCGATCGTCGACGCCGACCTACTCCTCGCTGTCGTCGATACCGTCGCTCGCGTCGTCGCTCCCGGAGCGCATGTTGTGACGCTTGTACGCGTTCAACTGTTCGAGAAAGGACCGCCGCGTGTCGAGGATCGGGTCATCAACCCCCGGTGTGTCGGGTGTGGGTACCGGTACGTCCACCTCCGCGACGACGGCCCGGTGATCGACGCGGTCGACGACGCCCTCGACGCGATCGCGACGCTCGCGAATCCCGCACTCGTCACGGACCCGTTTCTCCTCAGCGGCGAGCTGTTCGAGGCCGTCGATCGCGGCGTCGACGTGCGGCCCCATCTCGTCGTCGTACCGATCGAGGCCCTGGTGCAGCTCGTCGAGTGCGTCCTGAATCTCCGCGCGGTGCTCCTCGAACGCGTCGACGAGTCGCTGTTGGGCTCGCTCGCGAGCCTCGCGGACCTCCGACTTGATCCGGTCGCCGAGGTCGGCGTCATAAAACGTCGCGAGCGACTCTTCCAGTTCGTTCTCGAACGCGTCCGGGGCTACAGACGTGAACCCCTGTAGCTCCACGGGGAACTGCCCGGCGTACTCTCTGAACAGTTCTTTCTGCGTCTCATACCCTTTCGCGCCTCTCACCCCTTCCTCCAGCCCCTTCGGCACCTTCGACGCCGACGGGTTCCCCGGAATCCCATACTCTTCGACCTGTTCTTTCGTCACGGCTCCCTGCACGACTTCGGCTTCAATCCCTTTGAGAGCGGCTAAGACCTCGATCTTTCGCGCCCCCGATATTGGGATATCCGCGCCTGCGGCGTCATAGTCCGACACGACGACGACGGCCAAATCTTGATCGCGCTTCGAGGCGATCGTGACGGCCTCCTCGACCATGCCGAGTGAAAACTCGCCCTGCCCGGACTCGCGTATCGTCGCGCCGTACTCGCCGGCCAGGTCCTCGGGGACGACACCCGATTTCTCACACCATATCTCGATGTAGTAGCGCTGTTCGGCGCTTTCTGAGAAGTACACCCGCCGGAACGTCTGGTCGGCGATCATCTTCGCAGCCGTCGCGATAAACTCGTCGGCGCCGTCGAACAACTCGCGTGCGAGCGTCACCTCCTGCGGGATCTTCGGCCGCCGGAACCCGTCATCCACGTCGACGCTCGCGCTCGCGTCATCGAGACTCGGTCCAGACTCCGGCAGCGGCCGGTCCACGTCGTCGAACGCGGTCGGCGTCACGGTGTGGTTCCGCGTGTTTTCCATCTCGCCGGGCTCGATATGCCGGAGGATTCGCGCCCACTTCAACGCCTCATTCAACTCTTTCCAACAGGTGTCGCTGTTCACGTACGGCTCGCCGTTTCGGCGCTTGTACTCGCCACTCACCAGCCGGTAGTGAAAGTCTCGCGCGTGTTCGTCCGGGCGATCTTCGCGTTCGTACAGATCGGCGACCCACTCGGCCTTCTCGATATCGGACGGCATCAGGTACGCAGCGTCGTTCCGCCGACTCTGTGCGAGTAGTTCGTCGACGGTCGTCTCCCGGCCCATTTCGCGTTCGGCGGCGGCGATCGACTTGAGCCGGTCGGCGACTGCCGGGATATCCGACCCCTCGCTCACCAACTCCGAGAATCGAACGTCATCAAGTGTGTCACGTGGACTACTCATTAGTATAATTGTATACTGACAAGTCTTGTAAAATCTGGCAGTGACAACTATGTAAATTCCCACGTGATACTTATTTAATGTGATAAAAATGTCCAAAGCGCTTATCACATAGGGACCAAAAACGGGAAGTGCGGCAACAACGGTTGTCGCTCAACCGGCACACCCCCTTACTACATTCACACGGCAAGCGGACGCGCTGTTCTGACGAGCTGATCGCGACTGATAGCGTCGCCTGTGTCGATCGACACCTGTCTGTCTCGAAGCCGCTGAAGGGGAGAGAGTGCACGTCGACGACGAGAAAAGCGCCGCCGACGTGCAAGTGGGAGCGTGGGGGGTTGTGCCGCGAGCGACCCGTGGGCCGCATATCGGCTTATTGCCCCCATGTAGTTAACCACTAGCCTGCACCGTGGTGAAAGTGAAAGTGAACCGAACGCTCCACCCTCCGCCGTTTCGAGTGTTCATTCACCCCGGCCCCAGACACACACCGTCATTTCGAGTGTTCAGAGAGGTACGCCGGGGTGGGGACTAGACCTCACCGGACCACACACACACCGCCGCTTCGAGTGTTCGATCGTCTCGACTCTCCACTTCATGGACACACACCGTCGCTTCGAGTGTTCATTCGTCCCGGTCGCCCGCACTCACACACTCCACCGTTTCGAGTGTTCAGCCGGAGTAGAACCCCGCGATCGAACGCACAACGCGGGAACGCGGGATCGCCACTACAACACGAACAGCATATGAGTCGGCCGTCAACGGACACACACTCCACCACTTCGAGTGTTCACGGTTGGTACAGGCCACCTTACGCACGATTTCGGCCAATATCGATCCTCTCACTCTTTCACTTTCTCTTCTTCAACTTTCTACAGCGTGGTATACGGGTGTGGTACGCAAACACTTGTGATAAAGGTTGCCGTGTCACAAAGCTGTTTCACTCCACCCGACACCGACCCCCACCCTCATTCCACCCGGAACACTCGAAACGACGGAGTGTCTGTGTGGGGACAGCCGAAACAGTCGAAGCCCCGGTTTTATATACGGACCGTGAGAGAACCGGACATGGACGAACTCGGTCACCTTACGCCCGAGGACGATATCTTCCTCGACGAAGACGTTCTTCGCGACGATTACGACCCTGATCGCATCCTCGAACGGGACGACGTGCTGAATCGGTACCTCCAGATGTTCTCCGAGGTCATCCGTGGAAAACGACCGCGTAACGTGTTTGTGTACGGCCCCACCGGCGTCGGAAAGACTGTTGGCACCCATCTCGTCCTCGATCGCGTCTGCGAGGATGCCGAGGGCGTCGATGGCGTCGACGTGACGGCCGTCCAGATGGAGTGTCGCGATCTCAACACGAGCTATCAGGTCGCCGTTAGTCTCGTAAACGTACTTCGAGAGTCGACACCGCGATCAAGTCTTCCAACGACCGGCTATCCCGAAGGCGACGTGTTCGATATGCTGTTCGACGAACTCCGTGACGCCGACACCTCGCACGTCCTGATCGCACTCGACGAAATCGACAATATCGGGACGAGCGATAACGTCCTCTACAAGCTCGGGCGATGTAACAACCGCAATTCTGCGAAATTTGTCGACCCCGACAACACGAAGGTCGGATTGGTCGGAATCACGAACGACTCAACGTTTCGCGACTCACTCGACCCGCGAGTCAAATCGACGCTCTGTGAACACGAGATTCACTTCCCGCCGTATGACGCGAACGAACTCCGAACGATTCTCGAAAACCGAGCCGCCGACGCGTTTCACGATGGCGTCCTGACCGACGACGTGGTTCCGATTACCGCGGCCTTCGCTGCGAAACGCTCCGGCTACGCCCGGACAGCGCTTGACCTACTGTATACGGCAGGCGACCTCGCACGCAGCGGCGACGACGCCCTGGTCACTGAAGAGCACGTTCGTAAAGCTGAATCCGAGATTCAACAGGGAGCGATCGTCAGCGAGATCGCGTCGCTCTCACCGCAGGGCAAACTCGTTGCGTACACCCTCCTCGCACTCTCTGATCAGGGTGAACTACCCGCAAAGATGGACGCCTTTTACGCATGGTACGAGCACGCGGCGCGGCTCGCCGAATCCGACACGGTCACCGCGCGGACTGTCCGCGATTTGTTGAACGACCTCGTGATCAACGGCGTCGCAAAGATGGAAGAGGTCAACCGTGGACAGCGTGGCGGACGCCACTACCGCTACTCGCTCGCAGCGCATCCCGAAATGGTCGCCGACGGACTCGCCGAGGATGACACGATCACGGATCTGGACGACGAGCGCGGAGGCGTTCTTTTCTAACCGCGCTGGTTGTCGCGATCGGCCTTTTTAGCAACTGACTACTGAGGATCGCGTATGCACGCACAACCCCCTTTCACCACGTCCCACGTCGCCAGCGGTGAGATCGATGGGCGTTGACCACTCGCCGAGCGCGACGGTCTCACCGACCGCCGACGGCAACTGCGCCGCACACGCCACCGTCCGCCCGGGCAGTGGTGAGCGCGACGCGTTCTATCTCGTACACCTCTGGTCTCGGTGGTTCGGCGCCGAGTACGAGCGCGGCCACCGCTACTCCTCGGGGAGACTCCCGCTGCCGCTCTGTCCGGTCGCCGGGTGGGAGGTCGACGACGCCGCCGGCCTCGACGTGTACGCCGTCGTCGCCGAGCACGACCCGCCTGATCGAGACGGCCCGGTCCATATCGGCGGTGGATTCGCGACGATCAAGTCACGCGAGCAAACCGTCGCGGAGTTGCCCGACGGCAGGTTCGACGCCGACGCGCTCGCGGGCGATCGCAATGCGTGGTTCTGGTTCGGTGTCGTCGACGACGCGTGGCGCGGGCTCGGGCTCGGTCGCCGGTTGTTCGAGGAACGCGTGCAGTGGGCTCGCGACCAGGGTGCCGACATGGCGTTCGCGTTCGGTTGGGAACACCCCGGCCGGACGAGTCGCCCGCTGTTCGAGGCCTTCGGGTTCGTCCCTGTGGAGCGTTTCAAGCGACTGTACGAGGACGAGCGCGACGTGTGCCCTGTCTGTGACGTGTGGCCTTCCGATGACGAGACGTGTACGTGCTCGGGCGTTGTGTGGGCGAAAGACCTCTGAGCGTGCTTACGCGTCGTCGGGTGCGTCTTCGGGCAACCAGTATCGGCCGTCGCGTTCGACGAGTCGCCCTTCCGAAACGAGCTGATCGAGCACGTCACCGAGCGACTTCGTCTCGCGATTCCGGTGGTCGAGATTCATCGCGATCGCAGTCTTCGGATACCCGCGATTGTGCGTGACGACTCCAACGACGACCTCCGGGAGTGGCTTCTCCGTCGACGGCGTGCGCTCGCTCATACGCGGGTGTTCGGGTGGGGCGACGAAAAGCGAGCGGGTTAGCAACCTGTCGGCACCGGCATTCTTTTAGGTTACTATAATATAGTAACGTACAAGCGCAGCGGGGAGACTCGCGGCGCGCAGGTGACCACACATGAGCGAACCTACTGACGACGTAGCTGAAACGCTGTTCGAGAACCGCTCTGACCCCCGGACGTATCGCCTCACACTCGACGACGAGCGGGCGTTCGAGGTGACGACGGCCGATTTTGAGTACGATCCAGCCGACGAATACGGCGATGGCGACTTCCGGCAGGTGATCGAATTTCGCGACGCGCCGGACCTCGACCTCGACGACAATCGGTACGCGACACAACAGGGCGAGATAGATACCGTCGAGACCGACGACGGCTGGGGAACGCCGGTGCTGCACGCCGCGGTCCAACACGTCGAAGACGACGACCTTGTCGGGTGGGAGTACCCGACGCTCGGGACGATCGCGACCGCCGAGAAGGTGACCGATGGCGAGTAATACGTCCAGAGACGGCGACGACAAAGAAATTGAGCACAAGATCGAACGGCAGACGTGGGTTTCTGAGTACGAAATATACGAACTGTCGGACGATGGAGAACTCGTCGTATCACATGCTGAGAAACGAGGCCCGGTTAAGAACCAGAAAACGCTGGAGTGCTCTTGCGGCCAGCGGTTTCGCAAGGATAGAACAGCGCGTGAACACTTAGAAGAGGTGACCGAGTAGATGCCCAACCAACTGACGAACACCGGCGACGGACTCGCCCTCCAAGTGACCAAACCCGCCCGGAGCGCCGGGCTCGTCGAAGAAGATGCCGACGGCGACACGAGCCACCGCGCGTCGGTCGTCGCGTACGGCTTCGACGACGCGATCCTCGTGATCGACCGGGATACCGACCGCGTGCCGATGGCCGACCGCGCCGACCTGGTCGCACTCGCAGCCACGGAGACCGAGTCAATCCACCGCGGGATCGACACCCGGATTCAGCACTCCGGGAACGGCTACCGCGTCCAGGTGCCGGCGACCGGGACGAGGCTACAGGCCGGCGACGGCCTCCCGTGCCACGCCGCGCCGGGCCTCCTCGTGATGGCGCCGCTCGACGCTGACGCCGGGACGCGTCGCCTACTGGAGACGCGCCGGACGCAGGCGCTCGATACTGAGGCCGATGCCGACGACTGAGTACGACGCGCTGCTCGACCTGATCGCCGCGCACCCCGGCGCCGATCGCGACGAGATTCACGATCTCGCGGGCGACACCGATCGCCCCGATGCTGACGCTGTCGACGACTGCCTCGATGACGCGCTCGCCCGCGAGGACGCACTCGAAGCGAACGAGCACTACTGGGTCATGCGGACGGGGCGGTTCGCCCCGTCCGAGTACGATCATCCGCTGACGGGCGAGTGGCGCGACGGCAGTCTGTAGAGGATTAGAAGGGCAGATTAGTAGTTTTCACCGACGTGTTCAATTTCACCACACGGCTATCATTTAATCGGATTCTCCAGTGATAGTCACCCGTGCACACTAACAGAGACCCCATCCGCGACATCCGGAACAAGTACTATGATAACACTGACCGATTTGCGGAGTTTCATGAACGCCGCGTAGACCCAGAACATGAAGTGAGGGCCGAGGAAGATTACCCGCTTGCCGTTATCCATATCGCCCCAAAATTAGCCTTTTCAAAGGCTGCAACGCGGTTTACTGTTCCTGATTTATTGAACCGAGAGGTGCGTCTTCATACTGGTTCTAACCGTCCACGTCGCCCAGAGATGATGTTCGATCGGGTTACTTCTACAACCGATCCGGCCCCCCAACGGGGTAAAGGCGGTTTAGAGGTTAATTTGTATGAAAATGCTGTTCTTGAGCTTATGACTGCACGTGCAAGCTACGAGAAAGGAAGCGGACATATTATCTCAGATACTTCTTTGATCAATTCGATTGCGGGCAACTTGGCGATTGTTCTCTCGCTACTCGCGGAGCGACGACAAGATCAGAACGTGCTCATGACAGCAACGTTTGTCGGATTTGACGGCACCAAATTCAAACCAAATCGTCCTACTCGTCCGGTGACTGACGAGTATGTTCAAGCTCCAGTTCTCTCATTCTCCGGTCACGAATTGCAAGAAGACGAAGATGATTCGGCCTACGAACTCCGTACCGAGCAGCTGAAGGAACTCTTCCGCCCGCTGTTCCATTCCGCGGATCGAAAAGACCTGCCGATGGATATCCCAGAAACTCTTGATCTACCCGATCTATCGCTGGACGAATAGCGAGACGAACCACTCATATCTGGCCGCTTCCTTGAACTAGCTGTCTCCCACCTGAGTCTATACTTTCTTGTGCCCGCGGTAAAACCGGACTACCATCATGTCGGCTCGGGACGTTCAGACTGAATTTGACTTTGACGACTTCGAGACTGAGGTCACCCGCGAGGACGAAGACGCCCTCATCGAGACGATCGCCGACTCGATTAGTCGGCTCCGCGACCAGATCGACGACGACATTCTCGACGGCGTGTTCACCTCCGACCCCGGCTCGTACATTCTTAAGTCCGAGTACTCACAGGATCGCCTCGATCCCGAACCGATCACACAAGATCGGGTTATCGAACCGCTGTTGAACACACTCGGATACAGTGACTATGGCTCCGAGGCTGGCGACTTTTCGACGACTCGCGGTGAACAGGCCGACTACGCGGTCTCCCTTCGCGATATCCCGAATATCGACTCGTCGCGGCTGCTGATCGAAGCCGAGCCGTTGAACAAGCCGTTGGAAAACCGCGGCCACGGGCTCGATCAGGTGAAATCGTGGCTGAGTCAGCGCGAGTTTGAGTCTGACTACGGGTTTGCGACGGACGGCATCCGGTGGATCTTCATCCGGTACGACGCCGACTCATACACCCACAACGTCATTTCCGAAATCGACCTTCGGCCGGTCTTTCTCACGCTCTATGAAAACGCAACGACCGGGGCCGCGTCACCGACTGACGCCGTCAGTGAGGGCGATCGAGAGCGCGTTGCGACGCTCATCCGGACCTTCGCGTACGACAACTTCCGCTCGATCGTCGACGACGCACAAGCGGTCATCAAGGAGAAGCAGGAAGCGATCACGGACGAGTTCTACGACGACTATATCAAGTACGTGTTCGGCGTCGCTGAGGGCGAGGACGAACGCCGTGCGCGGTCGTTGGTCGGTGACGGCGTCCAGCCGCCATCGGATGCGAGCGGTGACGAGACACGGCTGTTCTCTGTGGACCTGATGAACCGGCTCATCTTCATCAAATTCCTCGAAGACAAGGAAATCGTCCGATCGGGCCTCCTGAGCACGATCGTGGAGACCTACGAGGATGGAATCTATCCACAGTCGCTCTACAAGTCATTTTTCGATCCACTGTTCTACGATGTACTCAACGTCAAACCCGACGAGCGCTCCGATCAGGTGTCGGACATCGACCTCTACGCAGAGATTCCCTACCTAAATGGCGGGCTCTTCCGTCCGGAACTTAACTCGGATTCCGACGTGGACGAACGCCAGTTCGACGTACAAGACTCGGTCCTCCTCTCGATCATCAATCTGCTCGAACGCTACCAGTTCTCCGCGGACGGTGGGCCGACGGATATCGATCCGAGCGTCCTCGGCTCGGTCTTCGAGAAAACGATCAACTACCTCACGACCGACGCCGGCGACCAGAACGCCGATCTGGGCGCGTACTACACACCGAAAGAAATCACGCGGTTTAGCGCTGAACAGACTGTTCGACCGGCGTTGAAAGAACGCTTCGAGGCCGTGCTCATGGAGGAGCGCGATTGGCCGGAGGCCGAACTGCAACAGTACGAGACGCTGTACGAACTGATCGATGCTCTCCCCGGTTCAACGAATCTGATCACGGCGTTGCTCGCCGATATAGACGACTTCTACGTCGTCGACCCGAGTATGGGGAGTGGACACTTTCTCACGTCCGTCGTCGAGGAAATCACCAACATTCGACAGGAGCTATGGGCGCAAACTGAGCAGTATCCGAATCGCCATCGTGTAAAACAGGCGACCGTCCAGAACAATATCTACGGCGTCGACATTATGGAGCCGGCCGTCGAGATTGGGAAGCTCCGTCTCTGGCTCTCGCTCGTCGCCGAGTTACAGGCCGAGGACGTGGAACGACTCGACACCGACGAGCTGGCGCTTCCGAACATCACGTTCAACGTTCGACAGGGTAACTCGCTGATCGGCTACGTCGGCTTCCCCGAGGAGACCGAAGACGGCGTCGCAACGTTCGAGCGCTGGAGCGAGGACAGCGTCCGCTCGCGCTATGAGGACGTGATCGAACAGATCGAGCTGTACGAGGAGTACCATGCGTTCCCGGAGCGTGCCGAGCAGCATCGTCAGAAAGCAAACGAGCTGTTAGAGGAGTATCGCGCGGATCTTGATAACGAGATTCTAGAGGACTTCCGTGACGTTGTCGACGACGTTACCGAAGACGATCTTGACAACTATACGCCGTTCCACTGGGTGTTAGAGTTTGCAGAGGTGTATGCAGAGGGAGGCTTCGACGTGATCGTGGGGAACCCGCCGTGGGATCGGTTGCGACCGACCCGTGACGATTTCTTCGTGCGATACGATGAAGAATTCCCATCTCTACTCCCGGATCGAAAAGACGAGAGACAGTCGAAACTTCTGGAAGATACTGAAATATCCTCTGGATGGGAAAAATATCAGCATGAGATCGAGGTGGTAACCACGTACTTCCATAATTCAGGAGAGTATATCATGCAAAAACCTTCAATTGGGGGAACCACACAGGGTACTGAGAACGATCTCTCATCTCTATTTCTTGAACGCATCTTCAACTTAACAAAAGCTGGTGGACACGTAGCCCAAGTGTTACCAGGAATGGTATTTTCTGGAGCTGCAAATAAGGATCTTCGGACACACCTTCTGGATAAAACCGATATTAAAGCACTCGTCACCTTTGAGAACAAAGGTATTGTTTTTTCTGATGTTCATGATCAATTTAATTTTGGGGTTGTTGTTTTCCAGAACAGTGGTCAAACTGATGAATTAAATGGAATATTCAAACAAGTCGGAATGGATATATTACAAGATTTTGAAAACAGGTCACTCCAAATCCCACGTCAAGCATTACGAAACTATTCTCCTGAAGCACGAATTTTCCCTCAACTCCAGTCACAACAGGAAGTTGAACTTTTAAGCAAGATCGTGGGCCACCCTCCAATCGGCGAAGACACTGGGAATAGTTGGTTTGCTCAACCCTATGCCGAACTTCATCGCTCAAATGACACGGATCGTTTTGTAGAGGATGAATCTGATGGCGATTATCCAGTTTATCAAGGTAGTAATGTGTATCAATTCACACACGATAGCTCATTCTATGATGTAACTCCCCCGGAATTTTGGAGTGTAGAAGAAGATGCAGACGAGGATCTTAGTGCGAAGCAACGGATCAGAGAAAAGAATTATCGAAAATTAAAGCGGGGGTTGTATCATGCTTATGATGGGACAGGTTCGCAAAAACAATTTGTAAACGACTTACTGGAGGATCGGCGGGGTTCCCCACTCAGTAAGCAAGATGTTCTTCTTGATTCTACTGAATACCGGATTGTTTTCCGGGATATTACGAAATTTAGCAACGAACGAACTATTGTCGCTTCTGTCATCCCTCCTGATGTAGTTTGTACCAACACTCTACACACCATTCGGCCATACAATATCGAACCGGCAGAGAGTGACCTATCGTGTAAACCGCTGCACTCTGTTTACTCGCGAGTGTTTACTGATCAGTCTTTATTTGTTGCGCTGGGGCTAATCAATAGTATTCCATTTGACTATCTAATGCGTACCAAAATTAATACTCATATTCAAAAATACAAATTCATCGAGTCTCAGGTCCCTCGCCTCACTGAAGGAGACGACTGGTTTGAGCACATTTGGACTCGTGCAGCGAAACTCAATTGTTACGGCGATGCGTTCGCTGAGATGCGTGATCGACTCGATATCGAAGCCGCGACGGATGAGTCCAAGCGCGAGCGCCTCCAGGCCGAACTTGATGCTGGTGCGTTCCACGCGTACGGACTTGACCGCGATCAGGTTACGTTCATTCTCGACGATTTTTATACCGTCCAAAATCCACGCCGGATGACTGACGAGTACCTCGACATGGTGCTCGACAAGTACGACGAGATAACCGACAAGTAGCCGCTCAACATCGACGTGTTTGGTTTTCTCACGATTTCTACCCCTTATTGACCGCTTATATGTGCTACTCTCTTTCTCCATAATACGAGGAACGGGGCGTCTCCGCCTACAACCACCGTTCGATCCTGTTCCTCGTTGGTCACCCTTCCATGAGTGACAACGATGACGACAACGAGAACGAGTCGGACGGAGACGACGAGTCTCCGCACACCCTCGACGTGCTGCGGGCGATCAGGATGACGGCCGAGATTGTCATGCTGGTCGAACGGCTCGTCGGGGTGCGGTAGTGGAGCGCGCCAACGAGGGCGTCTCCACCTACAACCACGCGATCATTCTTTTGGATTCGTGTTAAAGAGTTGGGGTCCGCATCGAGGACACGCTCGACACTCTCTACGCGTAGCTCACGGTGTTGAAACACCCGGCCCGACCGCACGACCGCGACTGCCCACCATGTCCGATCCCATCCGCACGAGCGCTGGCAACGGCGTCGTCGGAGTTGCACCGCGACGCTTTCTGCCGGGTAAGAGGGGCTCGCTGTGGATCGTGGACCGCCACTCGCACCAGCCTTCCGGGCGCGTCGCCGGCGTCGTCGACGGCGAGTTTTCTCTCGACGTTGCTCCGGTCGCCTCGGTCGCGCGTCATCGACGGCCGCGTGTGAGAGAACGCGGCGTCTCGTCGCGACGACGGGATTTTCGAGACTACTGGGCGAGTCGTCTTCGGTACTCTCCCCGCGGTCGACGTGACCGGCGAGCACACCGAACTGCTGGCTGATTGCGGGTCGTGTTGGTCGCGCTGGCCTACTACGGGCGCGTCTCTTTGTGGGTTCTATTCCCGTATAAAACAGATTCGTGACAACTCTGCGCCGGTTCTCACCTCACAACAGGTCGGTGACACCCGACGGCGTCGCGACGTAGAACTGGCCGTCGATCTCTTCGTCGAGGTGCTCTTCAAACTCGTCGACGTGGACGGCGTCGAAGTCGGCGTCGGGAACCACGAGGGCGCGACGGTAGCCGGGGATCGAGAAATCGTCGATCTGCGACTTAGCTGCCGAGCTGCTCTCCTCGATCGAGTCTCCCGTCTCGACTTCGATGATGAGGTTGTTCTTGATACCCGACGTGACTACCACGTCGGGAATGTGGTCTTCGGGTGCGTTGTCGATACCGGTGAACGCGCCCCGTGGATTCGGATAGCCGTCGCCGAGGTGATCGGCGTACAGTGAGGCGTGCTCCGGTAGCTCTGGTTCGAGGTTGTTGACCGTCTGCTGGACCACGTCGTGGTGATCTTCGTCCGAATCGAGGAGGACCGCTGCCCCGACCAATGCACCGCCGATTACGTACTGCCAGACCATACAAAATCGTGGGACGGGGCGTACTTCAAACGTACGTGACCACGGTGAAACTGGTCTAAGCCGAGCTTAATCGCACGATGGTGTGGGTACTCCACGGGAACAAACAGGGTGTTCGCGAGTTTCGCGCCGGTATCTAATTATGTATAGCGATATGTGATTTAATACATATCCCAACCAGAGTAAACAGTCTCTCGCGACCGAAATCGGCCGATCAGCGCTCAGGATCGAGTAAAACCGTGATTCAAAGTTACTTTGTCTTAGTTGAGTAAGACAGAGTAAGTTCTTAGTGACCCCCACCCGTGGCCCCAAACGAGGCAGATCCAGAACTATGGCCGACGCTTCCCCAAACAGTCGCTCCAGCCGGAACGCCGCGTTTGCAGCGGTGCTCCGACGGCACAACCCCCACCCCTCGGAGGCCCAATGACGGGTCGTCGCTCCGTCGAGACGCCGATCGACGACACGTTCCCGAAGTACCTCACGGACAAGGGGAAGGGTGACGCCGGCGAAGAGGGCGCGTACCGAACTGACGCCGAGCGCGAGCTGCATCGATTCCGACGCTGGTGTCTCGGCAACACGTCCGACCCGGCGAATGCCTCCCCACCCGAGTCGTGGTCGGGCGTCGTCGACGGCGACACCGTCCGGTTCGTGGACCTCGATACGACGGTCTTCTCGGACTACGCGCGGTACCTCTCGACCGCCGGGTACGCCGCCGGGACGGTGCTCACCTACTACGCGCACGTCGCGTCCTGGTGCGGGTGGGCGCACGCGCAGGGGTACATCCCGCGGCACTACGCCCGCGAGTCGGATGCCGAAGACCCGCTTCCCGAGAACGATGGCCGCCGACCCGGCGACCAACAGGCGTGGGAGCCGATCCACCGCGACCTGATCACGCAGTTCGTCGACCGTCGCGTCTCCGAAGCGTTCGACGCGCTCGGCGCGATCGAGGTCTCCCACGCCGACCGGGGTGACCCGGAGAGCGAGACGTGGCAGGCCAAACAGCGCGCCCGGTTCAAAGCGTACCAGCGGTGCCGCGAACAGGCGCTCGTGTACGTCGTTGCGTATACGGGCCTGCGTGGGTCGGAGTTTCTCTCGGCGCCGAAGGAGGACCGCGAGGGGCGCAACGGGATTCGCTGGCGTGACGTGTCGTTCGCGGACAGTAGCGTGACCGTATTCCGGAAGAGTCGCGAGTGGAAGGAGGCGTCGCTCCCCGAGCCCGTCATCGGGCCGCTGAAACGGTACGCCGAAGTCCTCGATGTTCCGGAGTCGTGGCCGGTGTTCACGACGTTGCACCGGCCGTCGCTCGCCTCGCACGTCTCCGACGGGCTGGGTGACGCCGGCCTCGACGACGACGCGATCGAGCGCGTCCGCGCCGGGGCGCCCGACCTGATCGTCGCCGCCGAGCACGATCTCGACGCGCCGAAGCCGCTCACCACTGACGGCGCCCGGTCGATCATGGAGCGGCTCTGGACCCACGACGTGCTCGCCGAGCGTCGCGACGAGCTGGACCTCTCGCTCAACGGCGACTATCTCGAACTGCACGGCGGGCGGCGGGGCGTCGGGGAAGTGCTTGTTCGACAGTTCGGCTACGCCGCTGCGGCCCGATATCTGGACAACAGCGAAGAACAGGTGCGCGAGGCCTACCAACATATCGAGGCCGCCGAGCGCGCCGACATGGCGACCGAGGCGTTCTCGCAGACGGACAATCGTGTGAACGAGAAATGACCGTTCTCAAAAGTCAAGTTGTAGATTGCCCGGCAGCCGAAGTGACGCAAAAAATCGGGGACAGTTGGGACAACCAGAACCCAGATATGAGCGTGATCGAGGAGGCGCTCGAACAGGGATATAACACTGAAAGAATTGATGCGACTTTGCGCTTAGAGGCGGGGTGGATCGACCACCATCGGCATCTCAAAGAGGGAAACGAATCAGACAACCACGTGAGGGGGAAGGTTGCGCTCGCAGCTTATCTTGATCAAGCTGGTTATGAATTAGAGACCATCGAGAACGATTGGCCTGTCGACGAGTATATGCCGTACGACGAGACCAGAGATTACGTTTATACGGGCGCTTCGTTCGAGTATCGGAGATTTCCTGGACGAGTCCGACCAGATGTTGCACTGCCCGCCCATCATATCTACGGTGAAGTAGGCAACACGCCAAAAAAGCGCTTACAACGGTACTTGTTGAGTGAGTTGGATTTGGAGTTGTTTCTTGTCCCGTACACCCGCCACGAGGTCCTTGAACGCTTCGAGAAGCACCGATACTCGTTCTACCATCTGCGGCCATAATCCAACAACCGCCGGCGAGTAATCGCCACCGTCCCGCTCATACATTACTATTCTGTGACATCCTCGCCCGCCGTAAACGGCGGGGCTTCCCTTCCACAGCGGGGAACCCGGTCGTCCGGTTCGGTTTCAAGACTGGCTCTCCCGGCGTCGATGGGGCGGGTTTCGACCCTCAGCCGGGAGCGTCTTGTGGCGCTGTCACGGGCGCTCCCATCCGAAAGCGTGTCATCGCGGTCGACTTTTCAACCGACCGCTCTCACCCAATCGGTCGAACCTCGCGGTTCTGTGTCGGCACGGTTCACACCTTGTCGGCCAAAGGCCATCAACCGGGCTTCCCGCGCGCCGCAAACATGGGTGGAGTGCGGCCCACATCCCACGCTCGTTAGCAATGGAATGTGGCGTAACCCTATCGAAACACACGTTTGCGGACGACTTAACGGTTTCGGTGGGGGTTCCGGCCGTGCCACTGACGGCGGTTGCGTCACGGAACGGACGCGATTCACGCCCGCCGTGAACGGCGGGATTCTCTCGCTGATTAAAGATAGTAACGAACAGCTTGTCACGAACCAATTGCGCCGGCGCAACCGTTCCCGATTCTCTGGTATATTCTTAGCAGCACACTCAATACGGCAGACAAGAGTTGAGAGGCAAAGTATTAAGAGCATGGCACAAAGAGAACCAGATAGGTTCTGAGTCGCTCGCCGGCGTCGACGACGGCGCCAGTCGGCTGGAACCAGCCACTATGGCACAACCCCCTACGACAGCAGACGGCGGTAGTAGCACAGATCCCCGACCGGCCCTGGAAGACGCGGCGATTGTCATCCACTCGGACGGGTACGAACTGATCGAGGTCGACGACACCGAGCCGACCGAATCCGAAGCGGTCCAACGGCAGATCGACGCGCTGCCCGACGATCCCGGCGGCGCGGCGTTCAACGCTGCCGCACACCCGGACCATCCGTCCGTGGAGATGGTCGACGCGGCCTACCCGTTCGACGTGGCCGCGACGCTCCGGCTCGCACACGTCGAGTCCGGCCGTTTCGACGTGCTCGGCGACGACCAACTCGTCCGGTGCGTGAATCCGGAGCGCGAGTATCTGACGTGGTTCTACGGCGTCGACGGCGACGACGGCGAACTGGTTGATTACCACGAGTTAGACGACTTCGAGGCGGCGTCGATCGAGCGGTCGAAGGCGCTCGCGTCGATCGCGTCGGCGAAGGTGGACGTGGCGCTCGTTGAGCGAGAGGTGCTGGACGAGCGTCGAGAGCGCGGTGAGGCCGTGACGGACGGCGGTGTCGAGCAGGACGGAGAGGAGATTGATCAGTTCGTCGAGGAGGTGGAGGCATGACGGACCTGCTCTGCATGTCGCTGCCGAATTTCGCAGAGAACGTAGCCGAGAAGGCCGAAGCCGTCCGCGAGGATGAGGACCTCGACCTGCGCGCGGTTATCGGCACTCCCGTCAACTTCCGCGAGTTCGACGACCTGCAAGAGCAACACGAGTTCGGTGAGGGCGAGCCGTCGATGCTGACTCGTGATCTCAACGCATCCGAGGAGGACGGCGTCGTGCGCGTAGGCGGCTACGGCTACCCGTCGTGGGCGTTCGCCGCCGACGCCACCGACGTGCTCGACAAGGCAGACCGGCAACTGTTCGGAACCACGCTGTTCGACGCGACGGACTTGAACACACCACACCATGCGGCCATGACGCTCGAACAGTACGCGTCGCTGGTCCACGACCTCGCGGAACACTACGGCGACGACTACGCCGTCATCACCGGCACGATGTCGCCAAATGGTACGTGGCAGATCACCGACGGCGGGTCACTCAAACGCGTCGGAATGCTCAACTTCCCCGGATCGGTGTTCGCCGAGAGCGGCATCGCCGACCTCAAGAACGGACGAACATCGTGGACCGGCGCGCAGATCGTCCCCGTTGATGCGCTCGCTGACGACGTGCGCGAGAGTTGCATCGAGGAGCGCGGCGTCGCCGACCCGGAGGGCGTGAAAGCATGAGCGAAGAATCCGACCCGCGGATCGCCGACACCCTCGACGAGACCTGTCACGACCTGCGAGAAATCGTCGACCGCGTCGACGACGGTGAGGCGGAGACCCACCTCAACCTCGCAATCTCGCACCTCGAACACGTCGCCCGATGGGATCGAGACGAGCGCGGAGAGACGCCGACTGATGCGCTCCGGGACTTCGTCACTGACGGCGGCGTTGATCAATCCGACGGAGAGACCGATCACTCGGGCCGAGAGACCGAAGATACGGAAGCCGCCGATCAGGTCCTTCGAGAAGCACTGGGAGACGATCTTCCTGACGGCTTTCTCGACGATGAAGAGGAGAATGAGCGATCCGGAGATGCCACTCGAACCGACGGCGGCATCGTCTGCCACGAGTCAACTCCGGCTGAGGACGCCGATCTGCCACGAACCAACGCCGGCACGCCGCTCCCGGAGCTTCGCTTCGTCGATCGCTTCGAGAACGGCGACGACGTGTTCTACGCCGTCACCGAAGAGAACGGCGTGCGGCTCTACCGGGTCACCGGCGAGATGACGATCGTCCGCGGGCTCCTCGCGCACGACGCGGTCATCTACCGAGGCACTGGCAGCCCGAGTATCACGACGGCGTCGTACGACGAGCGCTATGAGACGATCGACCTGTATCACCACATGGCCGGTCGAGAGGCGTCGTTCCGGGCCGACCGGATTCTCGACGAGCCGGTGATCACGCTGGCGGAGGTCAACCGTGTCTGAATCGGCGTCGAGTGAGGCCGGCGTGCAGCACGTCGACCGCGTCGAGGAGGGGTTAGCGGAGATGCGACACCTCCAGTACGTGACGGTCGAGGAAGCCGCGTACGACGCGGCGGCGGTTCGTGTTCGCGACAACGGCACCGCCTCGAACCCGCTGGTGAACAACGGTGAGTTCGCACTGTTTCACCGACTCGGCTACGTCGCACACCACGTCGACTATCGAGAGCGCTTCATCGATCTGCGGTATCTCGGAGAGACCGATGGCGGCGAGTGATCGCCCCGTGTTCCCCGACGGCCCGGACGCGCGCCGGCACCGAATCACGGCCCGTGTGGCGGGCACGCACCTCGACGAACTGGAGGCACGGGTCGAGGCCGGTGAATTTCGGAATCTCTCGCACGCGATCCGATTCGCGATCGCCGAGCTTCTCGACGACGATGCGGGCGAGACGAACAACGCGACTGACTGTACTGACGACACCGACGCCGGCAACGGCACAACCCCCAATGACGACTGACACCAACGACACAGACGACGAGTACACCCTCGACGACGAGTTCGAGTACGCCGGCTGGCGGATCGGCCGCCCGACGCGGACGGCCGAGGTCGACGCCCTGGACGGCACGGACACGATCGAGGAGGGCGTACTCACCTGCGAGTTGGTCACGAAGGATCAGCTCCGGGAAGCGAAACTCGACGGCGAGTGGATGGCCCACTTCGTCGCGCCGGACGGCGGTATGGGTCTCGGCCTCGACGACGGCAACAGCGGCGGCGTGGCGGTGCCGTACGACCTGGAAGCGACAATCACGTTCCCAACGCCCATGACCCAAAAGGAAGCCGACGAGTGGCTGCCCGACCAGTGGTTCCACGACTACCCCGAGGTCGACGTACCGGGGTTAGAGCGGTTCGACTCGGACGGCGACGGTGACGGCGACAGTGACTCCGGCGGCGTCGAGGTCATGAACGCCGACGACGAACTGGTGATCGCGAGCGACACGACGGCCGACGACCTGCTGGAGGACTGCCGATGACGGGCGTTCAGGAAGCCGATGAGGGCACGCGGACGCGTCTCAAGCGCGTCGCCGAGCGCACGGCGGCCGCAAACGAGGCGACGGCCGACGCCATGACGCAGACGGCCGGGATCGGAAGCGTGGCGTACCCGACACCGAACCTGTGGGAGACTCACCGCGAGCTGATCGACGCGTACTACGAACTACGGCGCGCGATCGACGTGGTTGAGAAGACGATCGACGATCTCGATCCCGAATCGCGCGGCGGGACGCCCCGGCGCGCCAAGGACGAGCACGCCGACCGACTCGAAGAGCAGTACGACGGCCCCGTGTTGAATCTCGCGCTCATGCTGCTCGAACAGAACCGTCGCGAGTGGCTGCACGCGAAGCCCGACACGAACGGCGCGCAGGCGGTCGAACGCCACGGCCTCACGGCGAACCAGCGCAAGTGGATCAACGCGTTCGACGACGCGTACGAGGGCGACCAATGAGCGATACCGAAAGCGATACCGCCGGAAAACCGGGGACACTCTCCCGAGAGGACGTGACGGTCGGGACAATCTGTGAGTACCGGCGCAACGGCGCCGACGCGTGGGTCATCGTCGTTCGCGAGCCCCGGCCGATCAGCGAGTACGCCGACGCGATCGCCGACCGGTCGATCCCTGAGGGCTGGGAGGAGTTCGACGCCAACGCAACGGACGTGATCCACTTTGTCCCCCTCGACGGCAACGACGACGTGATCGCCCGCCTCGAAGACGTGGGGCTAGAGGGACACCGTGAGGTCGCGACCGAACTATTCACGCGCGACGACGTGCGACCGCTCGTCGGTGCGCTCCCGCACTTCGACGTGCTCGGACCGACCGAACAGGGCGATTCGGGCGACACCACCGAATCCACCCCGGAGGGGCGCCATGTCGAGTAGCTACGGCTGGGGTTCGAGCGGTCGGATCGGCCGCCCGTTCGGCGATATCGACGCTGATCAGCGCGACGCCATGCTCGCCGCGGCCGCGTGGACGCTCCTCGGTATCGCGTCGCTCCTCGACTTCGTGACGACGCAGTACGGACTCGCCGCCGGGTTCACCGAGGACAACCCCGTCATCAAGTCGGTCATCCACGCCTACGGCTTCGCGGGCTTTGCCGTGTTCAAGCTCGGCGCGCTCGCGGTGGTCGCGACGGCCGTCCTGGTCGTTCGCGAGTGGTCGCGGACAGCCGCGGCGGGCGTCGTCGCCTTCGGCGCGCTCCTCACGTCGTTCGCGGCACTGACCAACGCACTCGCGCTCCACGGAGTGATCGCCTGATGGCCGCCCCGCTTCCTGCTGGGCCGTCTGCCTACCGCTTGTTGGTCGGGTGTGAGGGCTCGCCGTTCGCGCCGTCGGCGGCGACGAAGCCGGTCGTCGACGTGCTCGCCGGCCGGGCGACGAACGACGCGATCGACGCCGGCGCGTGGCTCGATGCCCTCGACGCCGCGCGGGGGACCGTCGCGATCTACTTCTCGCTGCCGGCCGATCACGAGTGGTGGCTCGCGTACGACGCTGGTGCCGGCGCTGGGGAGTCGCCGTTCCAGCGCTGGAGTCGGTACCCATCCGGTGAGTGGAACCACGACGCTGTCTCGCGGGCGACGCTCGAACAGTCGATCGTCGACCTCGGTATCGGCCGCGACGGTGACAGCGCGACGATCTATCGATCGCGTGTTGTGCCGACGTGGGAAGCACCGCTATTCGTTCGAGAACGCGTCACGCGCCCAGAAGT
>Ga0306907_1000037_pt1 | contig 113040 bp, 116 predicted proteins | sample AntRauTorcE11898_FD_190415 | JGI IMG/M metagenome (GOLD analysis project Ga0306907, IMG submission 190415) | Saline lake microbial communities from Rauer Islands, Antarctica - Metagenome Torckler E11 #898 (v2) (version 2) | ecosystem: Environmental > Aquatic > Non-marine Saline and Alkaline >... | reverse complement strand
CTCATTCATTAGCCTTCGAGCGACAGCACTGCTGTTGCTCGGGGCTTTTTGTATTTATAGAGCGACAGCGATCTCCGCTGTTGCTCTCCAATTCATATTGGAGCCCAGAGCAGCCGCGCTGTGCAGTATCGAGCTGGTATGTAGTCGACCTCCCTGCCTAGAGTCTCGATACCGTTGCTTCCACGGTGGTTGCAGAACCGTAGTCGGCGTCGTCGACCGATTTTGGCATCGCGTCAGTCTCATACCGACTCTCAAGCGCCGCCGTAAGTGCATCCCGAACGCAACCACGAGCTGCACGCCCCACAGGCGTCGACGATCCCGAAAACTGTGCTTGTTCTCCAGTTTGATCCGTCCCGACGATCACAGCATCGCTCGTCGTTCCCGAAAAGCCAGTCAGGCGGAGTAACGTCGCAGTTTTGGCTTCAGTGACGACCGCAACGAGATTGGCGAGCGCGCCGTCGGGGAGTGCCCGCGTTGTCCCGGAGATGATGTTGATCGTTCCCGGTTGGAACGGAGTGGCTGTGTCGGCGGTTGTCTCGCTGGCAGATCCAGGTGGGAGTGTCGCAGGGTTTGAGACACCAGCGGTGACGATCACCTCGACAGGATCAAGCACGGCCCGCCGGGCGTGTCGTTGGTCGACGCCTGTCAATAGCGCCGGACCTGCCGTGTCGAACCCCGCGTCGGCTTTTCGGCGGTCGACGTACTCTGTGATTTCCGTCTCCGTCCACCCTGCCGGGACGGTGATGTTGTAGGCGACGTCGGCCTGGTGGTGGCCGCCATCGAATCCAGTCGACAGCCAGTCGGTCGTCGGCGAGCGTACCTGCAGGACGTTCGACTGGACCCTCGATTCGAATATCTGATCAGTCACGGAGTAGACGGTTCGGGTCGACTTGCTTGAATGCTGCTGGTCGACGAATGGCCCGAGACCGCTAGGCTTAAGCACGTCTCAGAAGTAATTCCGGACGCGCCAAGGTGGCAGAGTCTGGCCGAACGCATCCGCCTGCAGAGCGGAACCCCCGCCGGTTCGAATCCGGCCCTTGGCTTCCTGCGACGAACGAAGGTGAGGAGCGGAAGCCATACGGATTTGAAGCAGGGAGCAGCTTGCTGCGACCGAGGTTCGAATCCGGCCCGTGGCTTCTTTTTGTATTCTAGTGTCTCTGTTCGTTATGGAGTGTCGTCGACCGTCTCCTCGTCGACTCGCCGAACGGTAACTCGTCGAATTCGGTTCCGTTCGACGGCTTCGACAGTGATCGTGATCCCAACTGTATCGAACTCGACGAGATCGCCCGTCTCGCCCAGTCGACCGAGCTGAGTGTTGACGAGTCCGGCGACCGTTTCGTAGGCACCGTGACGCGGGAGGTCGACGCCGAGGAGGTCGTTGAGTTCGCCAACAGTGACTTCGCCGTTGACGACGAGGCCGTCGGCTGTCGTGCGGATGACTCGTTCTTCGCCGACCTCGACGATTTCGCCGACGATCTGTTCGAGGATGTCCTCGATAGTGACTACACCCTCCATCTCCCCGTACTCGTCGACGACAACCACGAGCGGCTGCCGTTGGGCCTGCATCTCCGCAAGGAGGGTGTCGATCCGCTGGGTGTCGGGGACGATCAGTGCTGGTGACATCACGTCAGCAAGCGTGAGTCCCTCTCGGAGCGCGCGTTCGGCGTCTCGGATGTCGACGATACCGACGACGTCGTCGAGGCTTCCCTCGTAGACTGGCACCCGAGTCAGTCGTTCCTCGGCACAGAGCCCGACGATATCTGTAAGTGGAGTCGTTCGGTCGACGGCGGTGACGTTCGGACGGGGGACCATCACTTCGCGTGCGGTCGTGGATTCGAGTTCGAAGATGCCTTCGACCATCTCTCGCTCCGAAGGGCCGATAGCACCGACCTGTTCGCCGGTTGCGACGAGTCGCTCCAGTTCGGCGCGGGTGAGTTCCGGCCGGTCGACCGTCTCCGAACCGGTGAGGACGTTGATCCGCGTGGAGATCCACTCGAAGACGACGACAATTGGATAGAGGAGGCGCTGAAGCATCGACAGCGGTCGGGCGAATCTGAGTGCGGTGCGTTCGGCGTTGGCAACGCCGTAGGATTTGGGCGCGATCTCGCCGATGAGCAGAATGAGGATGCTCATGACAACTGTGGCAATCGTGACACCGATTCCTGCACCGAAAACTGAGACGACGGCGACAGTGGCAATGCTCGCCATCGAAATGTTGACGACGTTGTTGCCGACGAGGATCGTTACTAGTAGTCGGTGGGGGTCATCACGGAGGCGTGCAAGGATGGCTCCGCGTTTGTCGCCCCCATCCCGGAGTGCCGTAATTCGGTGTCGTTCCAGCGAGAAGACTGCAATCTCGCTGGCCGAAAAGAAGGCACTTATACAGAGCAGGAGCGCGATTCCAGCGCCGACAAGCGGCAGCGAGTCAGTGACCATCGGGTTGGCCTGAGTTTCCGACGGCGACTAGTTATATATACTGTCTGTCGACGCTCAGGTGAACTGCCTCGTTCGATGCGGAGATGGATTCAGTAGTCACGAGACGATCTCGGCTGGCGGTGCGAGATCCCGTCGACCGCCTGCGGTGATCACGAACAACACAGCCAGTCCGACACCGTAGGCGACCATCAGCGGCACCGTGACGAGGAACATGGTTATAATGTCGGCGGGCGTGAACAGCGCGCCGACCGTCAGCAGTGCGACCGTTACCTCGCGCCAGCGTCCCCGCATCGCCCCGTAGGGGACGCCCGCCTTGTTGAGCAGGATCATCAAAATAGGGATATCGGCGAGCAGTCCGATCCCGGCCGTGGTGAAGATGATGAGCCAAAAGAAGTCGTTGACTCGGTAGGTGATCAGCATGTTCGCGGCGGTGGCGTCGGCGACGAGATAGGAGATCACCGCCGGGGCGATGTAGAAGTAGCCCAGCGCGAGGCCACCGAACAGTCCGGCGCTGAGCGAGCCAGTCCACAGGAAGACGACCCACTGGTTCCCTCTGACAGCACCGAGCTGTTTGAGCGCGGGCCACGTGTAGTAGCCCACCATCGGCAACACTGCCAGCACACCGACCAGCACAGACACCTTGACGATGAACAGCACGGCCTCGACCGGGTGGAGTGTGATAATTTCGAGGGAGGCCTCGTCGACCAACTGCGGCGGCATCCGACTCAGGAAGTTCTCCCGGATGACACCTAGTCCACCGAGGTAGAACGCCATGAACGTCCCGACCATGGCGATCAGAAACGTCAGTACGAGTCCGAAGGATCGCGAGCGGAGACTGTCGAGAATAAACATGATATCGGTGTAGTAGCCACCGATATCGTCGGTATCCTGCTCGCCATCGGTGAGTTCGTCGAGGAAGGAGTCACCAGCCCGTTCGGCGCGGTCGCCGAGGTCACCTTCCTGGGCTTGTGCGGCCTCCTCGGCGGCCTCGCGTTCGGCTTCGGTGTCGTCGAACCGGTCGACGATTGCCCGTGCCTTCTCTGGATTATCGGCCTCCAGTGCTTGGCTGGCCATCGCCATCGCTTCGTCTTCGTCGAGGTCGACGAACGCTTCGGGCGGTGCGGCACGGATTCCCTCGGCATCCAGCGCCGAGAGATCGATTGCAGTCGGATCGCCCATATTGGACTCTATCTGGTCGGGGTCGAGTTCGGTGTAGACGAAGTAGGCCAGTCCCAGCAGCGCGAGCGCGAGGCCCAAAATTCCACCGTAGAGACCGAGTGCCACGTTTGGGGTCACACCCAGAGCCGCACCGGCTGGCTGGAGTCGGTAGCTACTGGCAATTGTCCATGGCCCGATGGCCAGTTGTAGACTCAACAGGCTGTTGACCGCGTCGACGCCACCGTACTCGTAGAAGGCGTACACGAAGCCGAAGCCACCGAGTAGGAGTCCGGCGAGCACGTTCCAGTGTCGACTGGCCGTCCCACGGATTTCGATCTGTTCGCTCCCGCGGCGAGCGGTCACGACGATTTTCGCCAGATAGAGACTCAACCCATAGAGAACGATCAGCGGCGCTGCCCACATGATCTGGGTGAAGGGGTCCGGCGGCGAGAAGACCGCACCGAAGACGAACATCCCGAGGACGGCGTACCGCCACTTGTCACGGAACGTCTCGTAGGGGATGATTTCGGCATACGAGAGGCCGGTGATCGCCAGCGGCATTTGGGCGGCCAGACCGAACGAAATCGTCAGGAGGACGATGAACTCCGTCCACAGCACGATTGAGTAGCTTGGGTTCAGTCCGGCATCGAAGCCGAAGCCAGCCAGAAAGCCGAACATGACGGGGAAGAAGACCGCGTAGCCGTAGGCTGCGCCGCCGGTAAATAGGGCTGCTGCAAATAGCCCAATGAGGACGAGTTTCCATCGGGCGACAGGCGTTTGGAGCCACCAGCCGCGCTGTCTGAGTGCATCGCGTGCAAAATAGAGAAATGCCGGCACTGCGAAGAGAATACCGATAATAAGACCGATTTTTGCTTGGAGGAGGATCACGTCGAACGGCGTCTGTGCGATGATCTCGAAGCTCTCGCCGACGTCCGCACGCATTCGGGACTCGGTGACGTTTCGAAGGAAGTCCCAGATGTAGAGCCGGAGAGCGTAGAACGTGCCGAGGAAGCCGATCAGAAAGACGATAAAGACCTTCTGGAGGTCTTTCTGGGCGGCCCGTAGCATCGCACGAGCGGTGGCTGTCGTCTCACCAAGCGCCTGCCTGGTGTCCGCATCGAGCGCGCTAGACATGGCTGTAACAAGCCGACTCGCTGTTATCAACTTTTTCTCTCGGCTACGGGCCGTCGACCCGATTTTGCTCCCACTATGCGATGTGTGGTCGACCAGCCGGGATGAATCAGAAAAGGCCTATAATGACCCGGGGGTGTAATGTAACTGAATGGCCGAGCAACCGGACGCTGGTGATACCGACGAGACCGCGAGCGACGCGGTGGCCGACCCGCCCGTCGACAGCGATGCGTCCGACGCTCCGGTCGACGCGAGTACCGACTCGGTCGACAGCACGACTGCCGACCCCGCCGACCCCGCCGACCCCGCCGACCCCGCCGACCCCGCCGACGATACGACGACCGATGGCGGTACGACCCAATCCGGACTCCCGGCCGACGAACTCGACCAGCCCGACACGTCGGTCGTCGACGATGGGATGGTCGGCGACGGTCCACAGTCGGATCAGGAGATGCCGCTTGCAGACCACATCGAGGAGATGATGCGTCGACTCGGCGTCGTTTTTCTGGTCGCCGGGATCGTCACGATCCTCGTCTATCCGTTTGCTGGAGAGACGATCAACTTCCTGTGGGCCTCCCACATTCCGGAGGCCGCCACCAACCGCCCCCGACTGTACGGCCCATTGGAGTTCATCCTCACGAAGCTGAAAGTCGCCGGGCTTGCTGGTATTCTGATTGGGTTGCCGGTGTTCGTCTACCAGACGTATCGGTTCATGCGTCCCGGACTGTATCCACAGGAGCGTCGCTACTATCTCTCCTCGGTGCCGACGAGTCTCGTCCTCGGTATTTTCGGCGTGCTGTTCGCCCACTTCCTTATCCTGCCGTTCATCTTCGCCTACTTTTCGGAGTACACCGAGGATGCGGCAGTCGTCGCCTTCGGGCTGCAAGAAACGTTCAATCTCATATTGATCATGATGGGGTGGATGGCGCTCATTTTCCAGATTCCGCTGTTCATCATGCTGGCGATCATGATGGGGATCGTCACCCGCGAGTGGCTCGAAGCCAAGCGACTCATCTTCTGGGGATCGTTCCTCGGGATTGCGTTTATCTTCAGCCCCGATCCGACCGGGATGGCTCCGATCATCGTCACGCTGACGATGGTGGTGCTGTTCGAGGGGACGCTCGCAATCCGTCGCTGGACCGGGAACTGAGCGCTTTGCACCGTTTCGGTCCCAGTTATAATCGTTACTCGATATCGAGATCCGCCAGCGTGAGTTGCCAATGGTCCGGATCGGTGAGTCGCTCCGCTGAGAGCCGCGATTGCTGATCCGCCGGTACAGTCGACGTCCCGGACGTCTCCGGCGTTCGAATGGCGTGTGTCGTTCGTGTCGAGGCAGTCGACACCGGAAACGCATCGTCACGACAGAACCCATACCGACGGAACAGCCCCGGATAGTAGTCTGTCGGCGCTCGTATGAGGTCGACGTCGGTGGTGTCCTCCAGCAGCGCCCCGAGGAGCGCCTCGACGGCCGCCGGTCGTGTAGCCGCCGTCTGCATGGGCTGGAGATCGAAGAGATAGCAGATTCGCGCCTCATCGGTCTGTTCGGTGGCGGCGATGAGGCTCCCGACTGTCTCGCCGTCGTCGACAGCGACGTAGCTCGTCGTCTCCCAGTTGGGGTTGGCGAACCGCCACTTTAGGAAGGGTCGATCACGGACGACGTGAGTCCCGGTCGGCCGCGTCGACGAATAGAGATCGTGAATCGCATCGATCCGAACGCCGGACGAGCGCTCGATGGTGATCTCCTCCGGAGCGGATGCGAGCCAGTCGAGTGCGTTGAGTCCGACACCGCAAACCGGTGTGCCAACCCGAGCGGCCAGCGCGACGATTGCCGAGTGGTCGGCGTTCGTTCTGTCGACGAACGCTCGTGGATTTTGCACCCGGTAGCGACAGGCAACCGATCCGACCGTCTCCCAGTCGAACTGTTCGAGTCCGGGACGCAGTTGCTCGTTCGGGAAATTGAAAAACAGCGAGACGTCCGTGAGGTGGCGGTCGAGTGTGGCTTTGGTCATCCGGGTGAATAGCCCCTGCCGTCGGTGGTCAGGGTGGACGATCCAGTCGACGGGCTGGAAGACGTCGTGGACGGTCTCGCCGATACGAAGCCGATACGGAAGTAGTGGCTCGGCTCCGACGAGTTCGCCATCGGATTCGACAACGGTCATCTGGACACCGTCCCGGTAGGGGTTGGCTTCGAACCGCCAGTTGAACCAGTCTACGGATTTCCGTCGACCCCAAACCGTCTCGTATAAGGAGAGAAACCGGTCTCGGTCTGTTGGTCGGTAGGGACGAACCTGATACTCCCCAACCGACTGTTGTTGTGTCGTTACCATGCTCGTTTATGCACTATCGCATAGCAGGTGTCTTTGTTACCGCCTGCTTTCGAGGCTTCGACAGTCGACTCACTGCTTCGAGAGGATCGCTCTCGGAGAGACGGTTCCGCACGCTAACAGTGGCACTGCGCGCCGGTCGGTAGCAAACTGGTTTCGTAACAACAACCTACTGAACGTAGTTGGTAATATCTCGGCTCTGTTAGGCGTTTTCGAGTTGGGTTCGGAGTTCGGCCTCGTCGACCTCGTATTTGAACGCGGGCCACCCATCGACGAAGACGTAGGGAACCCGGTCGCCGTACTCCGCCCGGAGCGTTTCGTCGGTGTCGACGTCGACCTCCTCGATTGTGACGTGGGTGTCGACTTCCTCTGCGACCCGTTCGATTGTCGACTTCGCCTCTTCGCAGAGATGGCAGTCGGCCCGCGAATAGATCTTCACCGCGACTGGAATCGCCATGTGGGCTCTCGGTGGGCCGGGAAGGCAAGCGTTACGACCGCCGCCCGAAAGGAGTTCGTATGGCGCGGATCGTGTTGGTTCGACACGGCGAGACGCAGTGGAACCGCGACCGGCGGGTCCAAGGGTGGGCTCCGGTCGCCCTCACTGACCACGGTCACGAGCAGGCCGAGCGGCTGGCCGCGGCGCTCGCCAAGCGCTACGACGTCGACCGACTCATCTGCTCGGATCTCCGACGCACCCTCGAAACCGCTCGTCCCATCGGTCGGGCTGTCGACTGTGAACACACGCCGGACCGTCGCTGGCGGGAGCGGAATTTCGGTGTGCTACAGGGACTCGACTACGGCGAACTGTTTTTGGGTCACCCGGAGTTCACACTCAGCGAGGTGGGGTACACGGCCGCCGAAGCCCGACCCGAGGGCGGCGAGAGTCTGGTCGACCAACGCGAGCGCGTCCTCGGGGCGTTTGCGACACTCCGCGAGGAGCTTGGCCCTGACGAAACTGCTGTCGTCGTCACCCATGGCGGGCCGCTGTACTTGGTTCTCGGCTGGGCGCGTGGACTCAATATCGAGGCGACGATTCTCGATCAGGAACAGGGCAACTGTGCGATCAACGAACTGGTCGTTTCGGAATCCGGGGTCGACGTGGTTGTCGAAAACGACACCGACCATCTCGACGCCGAACCGCTGTGATTAGCTCGACGGATACTGCTGGGAAAACACGTCTTCTGTCTCGGTGTCATCGCTCTTGTTTGCGGGACTGACGCTGCCGGTTTGGTAGCCGTGCAGATCCAGTGTTACGTGATCGAACCCGAGATCCGAGAGGTGATCTCTGGCCGCCTGTGCGAACTCGGGATCGAGCGCTGCATCGAGTTCATCGGGAGCGACTTCGATTCGGGCCAACCCGTCGTGGTCCCGGACGCGGAACTGGTCGAACCCCCACGTTCGCAGCAGTCGTTCGGCCTTTTCGACTCTGGTGAGTTTCTCTTCGGTGACTTCCAACCCGGTCGGAATCCGCGAAGAGAGACAGGCCATCGACGGCTTGTCGGCGACTGACAGCCCCCGGTCTTCGGCAATCTCTCGGACCTCGGCTTTCGTAATCTCGTGGTCCAACAGCGGCGAGCGAACCGAAAGCTCTTCGACCGCTTGCAGGCCGGGGCGGTGGCCCTCGCCGGGGTCGGAGGCGTTGGTCCCATCGCAGACGGTTTCGATCCCGAGTCGACGCGCGGTGTCGTACATCTTGCCGAGCCGCATCGTCCGGCAGTGGTAACAGCGGTCGCCGCTGTTGTCGACGAAATCGGGGTTGTCGAGTTCTGAGAACTCCACCAACTCGTGGCGAATCCCGATTTCCTCGGCCACACTGGTTGCGGCATCAAGTTCGGCCGCGGGCAGCGTTTCACTTTTCGCCGTACAGGCGACTGCCTGCTCGCCGAGGGCCTCGTGGGCGAGCGCCGCGACGACCGCCGAGTCGACGCCACCCGAAAACGCGATGAGGACGCCGTCGCAGTCGGCGAGGTCTGCCCGCAGGGCCGCGGCTTTCTCCGTTGGAGTCATTGGCCACCGAATGGCCTGCCCGGTCAAAAGACCGTTGTTCACTGCCTGTTTAGTTAGCAGACGGCCACAATGCTCATAGTATCACGTTCCGTCTTTTGATTCGGGTAGTGACACCACAGCAACACGACTGCTGGCCCGTTGTGGACCACTATGCTGTCGTGTCATGTGTCGACGCTCCCTCCGGCAGTGTCGACACCGGATTGGCCCTCGCTGCCGTTGCTACCCTGCTCCGGCTCAGTGTTCAGTGCAGAGACGGTCTGCTGTAGACGGTTCCCGATAGACCGTCGATATGCGGCGGTCAATACGGCAACGTCGGACAGCAAACAGTCTACGACGCCCGTGGGGCGGGCGTCACTCCCCCCCCTTTCTGTCGCTGACCCGCATCCTTTAGTCACTCCCCGAGAGACCCGCAGGCGATGGAGTTCGAAGCGATTCCGGGTGTTGGCCAGAAGACAGCCGCCGCACTCGCGGAGCTCGACGACCCCGAGACCGCCCTCGAAACGGGTGACGTGCTGACGATTGCGGCGGCTCCCGGCGTCACCGACGGGCGGGCCGCGGCTATCGCTCGCGGCGCGATCCAGCGCCGTCACGACGATCCCGGCGGCTTTCTGGCAACTGATCGCTCCAAGTCACTGTACGACGATGCCCTCTCGCTCCTCCAAGAACGCGCCGTAACCACGTACGCTACAAAACGACTCGAAACGCTGTATCCCAGCCCCCGGCAGTCCCGTATCAACGAGGTCCGCGAGTTGGTCGACCGCGCCCTCTCTCACGAGCCAGACACAGCTGTCCTCGACGCTCTCGGCGGCGTCGAACCACTCGAATCGCCCTCGGGACTCCGCGTTCGGGACCGCTGTTTGGCGACCGCCGACGCCGAACAGTACGCCAAAGCCAAGAGTAAGATGCCGGAGCTATCGGCCGAAGTCGTCGACGACGCCCGAGACATCGACGAACTGGCCCGCTCGTATGCCACCGTCTTCGTCCTCGACGAGTCGTTCGCCGGGATCGATATCGACGGCGACGTTCGGATTCTGCCCGACGCCCTCGACAAACCCGAGACAGTCGTCCCCGAACGCCTGCTGTCGGTGTTTGCGACGAATCGCGACCGAATCATGGCTGCCGCCGAGGTTCATCGACTGGCCGGACTGGAGCCGCCGTGTGATCTCGACGCACTCGAAGACGGCCTCTCGCGTGTCGACGACGACGGTACCATCGTCGGTGACGACGAACTTCGGCGGCTCGAAGTCGCTGTCGACGATCTAGATGCGGCGGTCGGCACCGCCGAATCGGTCGCCAACGACTATCTCCGGGATGCGATCAAGGAGCGAAACGTCACCATCGAGGGCCAAGACTTCCTCTCGCTGGTCGAACAGGGCGCGCGCGTCGACTCGCTTCTGGCCCGCGAACTCGACGAGGATTTCGAAACCGCAGTTAAAAAGTCCCGAACTCATCTCACCGAGAGTCTCTCGCTTGCGCCCGAAGAAGCTGAACTCGCCGACCGAATTTTCGATGGCGATCCGACCTTCCCGATCAATCGACGCGAGGACGCTGTCGGTCGGCTTAAAAATGAACTCACCGCCGCCCGTGACCGCCGGGCAACCTCGTTAAAAACGGAGTTGGCCGCTGATCTCGCCGACCTTCGAGGGCCGGTCGACCAACTGGTTCGAAACGCCCTCGAACTCGACGTGGAACTCGCTATTGCTCGCTTCGGGCGGGATTTCGACTGCGTGATGCCGGCGTTCGACGACCCCGAGACCGGTTTCGAGATCAGGGCTGGTCGGTCGCCGCTGTTGGATGTCGAGTTCGAAGACGTCGACCCAGTCGACTACGGAGTCGAAGGCGTTACACTCCTCTCTGGTGTCAACTCCGGCGGAAAGACGTCACTGCTGGATCTCGTTGGGCTGATCGTGATTTTGGCTCACATGGGACTGCCAGTGCCCGCCGAATCGGTCCGGCTCCAGCGGTTTACCGAACTGCACTACTACGCCAAATCGCAGGGCACGCTGGATGCGGGGGCCTTCGAGAGCACGCTCAAGGAGTTCGGTGACCTGATTTCGGGGGCCGATGGGCGGCTCGTTCTGGTCGACGAGTTGGAGTCGATTACCGAACCCGGCGCGAGCGCGAAGATCATTGCTGGGATTTTGGAAGCACTGGACACACAGGGTGCGACCGCCGTCTTCGTCTCTCACCTTGCCGACGAGATTCGGGAGGCGTCGGCTGTCGATGTCGCGGTCGACGGGATTCAGGCGACTGGACTGGTCGACGGCAAGCTACAGGTCAACCGGTCGCCAGTAAAGAATCACCTGGCGCGGTCGACGCCGGAGTTGATTGTCGAGAAGCTCGCGGGGGAGGCGACCGACGCGACGTTTTACGAATCACTGTTAGAGAAGTTCTAAGCCGCTGACTCCCGTACGGGATGGACAGGATTTTAAGCGGTGGGGCAGGAGAATATGCTACTATGGGTAAGAAATCGAAAGCACAGAAAAAGCGGCTGGCGAAACTCGAAAATCAGAACACGCGTGTCCCAATGTGGGTCATGATGAAGACGGATATGCAGGTCTCACGAAACCCGAAACGACGCAACTGGCGGCGCAGTAACACTGACGAATAACAATGAGTACGAGTGATTTCGAAGAACGCGTCGTAACGATTCCGCTCCGTGACGTCCGCAAGGTCGCCGTCCAAGAGCGTGCCGACCGAGCGATGAAAATCATCCGCGACCACCTTTCGCAGCACTTCAACGTCGAGGGCGACGAGGTCCGTCTCGACCCCTCGATCAACGAGAAGGTCTGGGAAAACGGTCGACAGAACCCGCCGTCGAAGCTCCGTGTGCGCGCAGCTCGCTTCGTCGAAGACGACGAAGCCATCGTCGAAGCCGAAGTCGCCTAACACGTGCTTCGCACTTCAGTCGCTGGCTCCTCGTACGTCGGTGTTTTCGCCCGCGCAACGCCGGACTGTCTACTGGTCCGCCACGACGTCGACGACGAGCTAGCCGAATCGATGGCCGACGAGCTTGGCGTCGCAGCAGTGCCAACTACGGTCGGCGGCTCCGGTACGGTTGGCTCGCTGGCGGTCGGCAACGAAAACGGCATGTTGGTCTCGGGTCACATCACTGACCGAGAGACCGAACGCATCGAGTCTGCCGTCGACAAACCGGTCGTCGAACTCCCCGGCAAAATCAACGCCGCCGGGAACGTCGTCCTCGCGAACGATTACGGTGCGTATGTCCACCCTGATCTCACACGCGAGGCCGTCACAGCGGTCAAGGAGGCACTTGATGTGCCTGTACTACGCGGCGATCTCGGCGGTGTCGACACGGTCGGCACCGCGGCGGTTGTCAACAACACTGGCGTGCTCTGTCATCCCAAGGCCAGCGAGGACGAACTCGAAACGCTGGAGGACCATCTCGACGTGTATGCGGATCTCGGGACGATCAACTACGGAACGCCCCTCCTCGGTTCGGGACTGGTGGCCAACGACGAGAGCTATCTCGTCGGCGAGGACACGACCGGGCCGGAGTTGGGTCGGATCGAAGACACGCTCGGCTTCCTCGACTGAGTCAGCGTCCGGTCGACGTTCTTTTGGGCTATTTCCCGCTTCGAGGCTTTCTCTGTGGCCTATGTCCCGTCATTCAGTTATCGCGCGGATGGCTCTCACGCCATCCCTGAGTAGGAAGATACTTCCGGGTCGCTACCCGACCCTTTGGGTATGAGTCAGTTCACTATTAGTGGTCAGTTCGACGGCCGAGATGGCCCGAGATCTTTCTCAAAGGATATCGAAGCGGTCAACGAGAACGTCGCACGCGAGCACATTCTCTCCCAGTTCGGGAGCGAGCACGGTCTCAAACGCACACAGGTCACGATTGAGGAGGTTGTCGCAGCATGATGGGCGGCGGCGCAAGCAGTGGCGGCGGCGGCCAGCAGCTCCAGCAGCTCCAACAGCAGCTCGAAGCACTCGATGCAGAGATCGCCGAACTCAACGAAGAGATCGACGAGCTCACCACCGAACGCGGAGAGATCGACGAGGCAGTCGAAGCCCTCGAAACCCTCGACAGTGGCTCGATGGTGCAGGTGCCGCTCGGCGGCGACGCCTACCTGCGCGCAGAGGTCCAAGACATCGACGAGGTCATCGTGAGCCTCGGCGGCGGCTACGCGGCCGAGCAGGACCAGGACACCGCAATCGACTCGCTCCGACTCAAACAGGATGCCCTCGACGACCAGATCGACGACGTCGAAAGCGAGATCGACGATCTCGAAGAGGAAAGCGGTGAACTCGAAGAGCAGGCCCAGGCAATCCAGCAGCGCATGCAGCAACAGCAGATGCAGCAGATGCAGGCGATGCAGGGCGAAGAAGACGGCGAATAACGCGCCGACCGACCTAGAAATTCTTTCCAGCCGTGTTCGATGGACTCAAAGACAAACTGAGCAAGTTCCGGAACGACGTCGAAGAAACCGCCGAGGAGAAGGCCGAGGCGGAAGACGTTGAAGAGACCGACAGCGAGGCCGCTGCCTCGGACAGCGAGGCCGCTGCCTCGAACGCCGAGTCGGCCTCCCCCGACACTCAGTCGACACCGGAGCAGGAATCGCCCACAGACACATCGTCAACCGACGGTACAGCCACCGCGGAGACGACAGAACAGGTCGACACCACCGACTCCGGAGCTTCCGACAGTACCGAGTCGACTGAGACTGCTGAGGAGACCGACGACGAAGACGAATCGTCAGGTCCCGGCAGACTCAAGCGCGCGGCGGCGTTCGCGACAGGGAAGATCATCATCGAGGAAGAAGACCTCGAAGATCCGCTCTGGGAACTCGAGATGGCACTCCTCGAAAGCGACGTCGAAATGAGTGTCGCCGAGGAGATCCTCGAAACCGTCCGCGAGAAGATGATCGGCGAGACCCGCAAACAGGTCGACACGACCGCCGAACTCGTCGAACTCGCACTTCATGACGCCTTGGTCGACGTGATCAGCGTCGGGCAGTTCGACTTCGAAAAGCGGCTCGCCGAGGCCGACAAACCCGTTACCATCGTCTTCACCGGTGTCAACGGTGTCGGCAAGACAACGTCGATTGCCAAACTCTCGGAGTATCTTGCCGACCGGGGCTATTCGTCCGTTTTGGCCAACGGTGACACCTACCGCGCCGGGGCGAACGAACAGCTCCAGAAACACGCCGACAATCTCGACCGCAAGCTCATCTCCCACGAACAGGGTGGTGACCCCGCGGCCGTCATTTACGACGGCGTCGAGTACGCCGAGGCCCACGATATCGATGTCGTGCTCGGTGATACCGCGGGTCGACTCCACACCAGCGACGACCTGATGTCGCAGTTGGCCAAGATCCACCGCGTCGTCGATCCCGATCTGACGCTGTTCGTCGACGAGGCGGTCGCCGGACAGGACGCCGTGATGCGCGCCCAGGAGTTCGACGACGCCGCGACGGTTGACGGCACGGTGCTGACGAAGGCCGATGCCGACTCCTCAGGTGGGGCGGCGATCTCGATCTCGTATGTGACCGGCAAGCCGATCTTGTTCCTCGGCACCGGTCAGGGGTATGACGACATCGAACCCTTCGTGCCCGAGGAGCTCGTCGACCAGCTGCTCGGCGAGGAGTAACTCGCGGGACGGTACGACGCCCGCGAAATCGACCGGCTCTTATCGGGCTCGCGTTCGATGCTGTCGTAATGAGTAGCGACTCGGAGTTCGAGATGTTACCGCCAACAGCAGACACCTCCATGCCGACCAGTTGGTTAAGTAGATAGAATGAGTTGCGTGTCGGTAATGGGGACGGGTACTGGTGGACGAGTTAGCTGACGTGATCGAGGAGGTCGACGGCTCCGAGAAGACGTTATTACTAATGAACCTGACTGATACAGCAGCCAAGCCACAGATTTCGTTGTTAGACCGTGTCTTCGATGCAGAGTCAGTCACCGTCGCTGAACGACAGCTTCCGGATGGAGAGGACAATCTCGTCTGTCTCGTCGACGATGGGGAGGTCGTTGCCACATCGTCGTGGGCAGAACTCAAACGTGCGTTTCTGTTGATCAACACCGACCGATATAAAACGGGGACCAAGCAGATCGAGACCGGCTCGTTCCCGGATGTGTTGACCGGACTCAACGACATTGAATTCACGGTCCGCGGCTATCCGGACTCCAACAAGGAGAAACTGCTGTTGGTCGTTATCTCTCGGTTCATCGAGTTTCAGGCACTCTCGGAGGGTGCTGGGGAGTTCGATGCCTCCTTTCAACTGTTGTCCCGTCTCGACGACGAGTATGGAACCAAGCGCGTCTATGAGTGGCTGGCCGACTCCGACGTTGAGACCCACGTGTACGGACTCCGGGACGATCCGACTGTCGTCGACACACTCGGCGTCACTGTCCATGCCAATGATTCGGCGGAGCTTCGTCGACTCTGGTTTGTGGTGTTTGTCCCACCTGCCGACTCACCAGCGGATCATATCGCACTTGTCGCCGAGGAAACGGGGCCGAACGTGTGGCGGGGGCTCTGGACGTACGATCCTGACCGCGTCCGGCGTATTCAAACCTACGTGCGAGAACAATTCTGAGCGGGTTCGTCGTTAGTGGAGTCGACGGAACGCGTCGCTGAGTTTACTGTCGGAAAACCCTTCGGCCGTCTCGGCGATTTCGGTTTCCATCTCCTCCATCCGTGCTTCGAGATCGGCAAACCGGTCCTTGTTTGCCAGTTTTCTCGATGAAAACTGGGAGGTGAGCACTTCGTATTTCTCGGAGAGCTGGTTGTACTCCGCGATGAGGTCCTCGTAGTAGTCGATCTGGAACGCCCGGTTGACGGCGTCCAACAGCTCGTCTTCGGAAACTGGCTTGGTGAGATAGCCGTCACAGGGCATATCGATGATGTCGATGTCGGGGTCGACTGCGGTCACCATAATAACCTGAAAATCCATCTCCCACTGGTCGATGTGGTCGATGACGACATCGCCCGACATCCCCGGCATCCGGCGGTCGACCAACACGAGGTCGACTTCACGCTGATCGAGTTCCATCAGCGCTGCCCCGCCGCTCAGCTCGACGATGGTCTCGTAGTCATCTTGTAAATACAGCTCGTAGGACTCGGCGACCATCTCCTCGTCGTCGACGATGAGGACGGTCTTCTCGCTCGTATCAATCATAACTACTACTGTTCACCGCCAGTAAAAATACTTTTGTTTAAATCATATTTAGTTGGTATATCTCGAACCGTGCCCCACCGCGGGCACTCTCAGTGACGGTTATTTCCCAGCCGAAGGTGTCGACGATTTCGGAGACGATAGCCAATCCGAGACCAGTGCCGTTCTCTGAGTTGGTGTAGCCGTACTCGAAGACGGTTTCGCGGCGATCAGGCTCGATACCGGGACCATCGTCGTCGATGTAGAGACCAATCGACTCGGTCGACGAGGTAGACCCATCGGCTGGTTCGATCACGCCGACCCGAACGGTGATCGCCTCGCCACCATGCTCGACGGCATTGCGAAAGAGGTTCTCGAACAGCTGTTGGAGCCGAGATCGTTCGGCTTCGATGCTCGGGAGTTCGGTGTCGACGTCCAGTGTTGCGGCCGTGTCGTCAGGCCATGCCGCCTCGATAACCGCCGACAGGTCGACTGGCTCCATGTCGATTGTGTTTCCCTCAGTGTCCATGAGGCCGAGGAGGTTGTCGATGAGCTCGTCCATCCGGTCAAGTGTCTCGCTGACTTCGTCGAGATAGCGACTCTCACACTGTGTTTTGGCGAGGTCGATCCCGGAGGTGGCCTTCTGAATGGGGCTACGGAGTTCGTGGGACACGAGACTCGAAAACTCTTCGATCCGCGCCTTGGCCTCGTCATGGCTGGTCTCGGCTGGATGTTCAACACCCACGATCTCGGCTGCGATAGCCGCCGCTCCGTTTTCCAGCGTCGTCGGATCGAGATACGTCTTGGCTCCTGCTCTGAGTGCCCGCGTCGCCAGACTACTACTGCCGTCAGTCGGCGCGACGATGACCGGCATCTCGGGAGCAACTGTGTCGAGAAGCTCAAAACAGTCCTGTGCGGGTGGATTATGATCGGTAACCACACAGTTTGGCTCCGTCTCGTCGACGAGATATTCCACACCTGCTGTCGTCGTCTCTTTTATAATGAGCCGATGGTTGCCCAAGGCGGACTCGATCTGAGAACCCATCTCCGTCTGCCCAATAAACAGAGACAGATCTCGACTTTCCATTGTCAGTACTGATAAGACCGGGAATAGTAATACCTCCGATAATTTAAGAATATATGACATATATTTGCCGGGGCGGCTGCCGTGGAAGTATATCCGAACCGGTTGTGCCACGCGGCGGACGAACAATGCTTTACCGGTTGGGGTTCCTACATCCGTCAAATGGTACTCGATGATCTCGGGAGTTCCCTTCGGGGAACACTCGACGACCTCCGCGGCAAGTCACGTCTCGACGAAGACGACGTCCAGGCGGTCGTCAAGCAGATCCAGCGGTCGCTGCTGCAGGCCGACGTCGACGTCGACCTCGTGATGGCGCTGTCGGACAGCATCAAAACGCGTGCTCTCAACGAGGAGCCACCGGGTGGCACAAGCGCCCGCGACCACGTCCTCAAAATCGTCTACGAGGAGCTCGTCGAACTCGTCGGCGACTCCACTGAACTCCCACTCGAATCACAGACGATCATGCTCGCCGGGCTTCAGGGGTCGGGGAAAACGACCACCGCCGCCAAGATGGCGTGGTGGTTCTCGAAGAAGGGACTCCGTCCCGCGGTCATCCAGACTGACACCTTCCGTCCCGGCGCGTACGATCAGGCCAAACAGATGTGTGAGAACGCCGAGGTCGACTTTTACGGCGATCCCGACGAGTCAGACCCCGTCAAGATCGCCCGCGAGGGGATGGAAGCCACCAGCGACGCCGAGGTTCACATCGTCGACACGGCGGGTCGACACGCACTCGAAGACGACCTGATCGACGAAATCGAGGAGATTGAGTCGACGGCCGACCCTGATCGAAGCCTACTGGTGCTCGATGCCGCAATCGGCCAAGGGGCCAAAGAGCAGGCCCAGCGGTTCGAGGAGGCTGTCGGCGTCGAAGGCGTCGTCATCACGAAACTCGACGGGACGGCGAAAGGTGGCGGTGCACTGACCGCAGTCAACGAAACGGACTCCTCGATTGCGTTCCTCGGGACCGGTGAAACGGTGCAGGATATCGAGCGCTTCGAGCCCAACAGCTTCATCTCCCGGCTGCTTGGCATGGGCGACCTCAAACAGCTCGCCGAGCGCGTCGAGCGGGCGATGGAGGAGACTCAGGCCGAAGACGACGACTGGGACCCCGAACAGATGCTTGAGGGGGAGTTCACCCTCAACGATATGCAGAAACAGATGGACGCGATGAACAAGATGGGCCCGCTCGATCAGGTGATGGACATGATTCCGGGGATGGGCGGCGGGATGATGGATCAGCTCCCCGACGATGCGATGGATGTCACCCAAAACCGGATGCGGAAGTTCGATATCATCATGGAATCGATGACCGACGCCGAACTCGAAGAGCCCCGCGCAATCGGTGCCTCGCAGGTCGAACGGATCGCCCGCGGCTCGGGGACCGACGAGGAGTCGGTCCAGGAACTCCTCGAACAGCACAAGATGATGCGCCAGACCATCCAGCAGTTCCAGGGGATGGGCGACGGCGACATGCAGCGGATGATGAAAAAGATGCAGCAGGGCGACGGCGGCGGCGGTGGCGGCGGTCTCGGTGGCCTTGGCGGTCCCGGCGGCTCGCTGTAACGATAGACGCTCTTTACAGCACGGTAGCCGGTTCCTACGGTTCGGCTTCTGTTGCTGTGCGGTTGTATTTCTCGGCTAACTCGCTGAGTTGTGGGTGTGGCTCGACGACGGTCTGTGGGGCTTGAAACGGCGTGATGCTCACTTCTCCGTCGACCACGGCCGCGCGGTCGCTGCCCTCGGGATAGACCCCATGATAGTCGACCAACGCTGGCTCCCATCCATCGCCCGCAATCGGTCGTGCGGCCCAGTAGCTGCTGTCGAACTCGTTGGTGCTACCGTTTGGTTTTATATCCGTCTCGTAATCAGCCAGCGGCGTCGTCAGTCGCATTCGATTCGGCGTCCGCGAGGGTATATTGACGTTGAGCAGATCTGTATCGTCATCAAACAGCTGACTGTTGAGCACTGACTCCACGACCGTGGCCATCACCTCGCCCGCAGGTTCGAATCCATCGTCACCGGGGTAGTACGTCTCGGAATCGTAGGCCGACACTGCGATGCCCGGGACGCCGAGAAACACACCCTCGACGACCGCGCCGATAGTACCGGAGTGACCCATCAGGTAGCTGCCGACGTTCGGCCCGTGATTGCAGCCCGAGACGATGAGGTCGACCGACTCGGCCTCCGGAATCCCACGCAGCCCAACCGCCGTACAGTCGGCGGGTGTCCCGTCGACGACGTATCCCCACTCGTGGTCGGTAATCTCGACACTGTTCGGCCGGTCATCACCCATCCCAGACCGGGCGCGTCCAACCCCACTCTGATCCGTTTCGGGGGCAACAACAACGACATCGGTCACCGTCGACAGTCCCTTATAAAGCGCTTCGAGCCCGGGGCTCTCGATTCCGTCATCGTTCGTCAACAGGACAGTCATCTCCCTGAGAATATCCGTCGACAAATAAAAACTATCGCCTGATCCGTCGGTCTTCGGATGGTAGTCAGTGGCTACTCAGTGGACAACGACGTCGACGGTTCGCGTTCGCGGGCCGTCACACTCCATGAACAGGATCGACTGCCATCGGCCCAACCCAAGCTTGCCGTTTTGGACCGGGACCGTGACGTGCTCGCCGAGTAGCATCGCCCTCACGTGGCTGTCGGCATTGCCATCGAGAGCATCGTGGGACCATCCTTCGTCGGGGACGAGGGCTTCGAGAGCGTTGGCGAGGTCCTCACGCAGTCGACGCTCGTTTTCGTTGACGATCACGCCAGCAGTCGTATGCCGGACGAAGACGGTACACACACCGTCGACGTCGGCTGGTATGGTCTCGGCCACGCGGTCTGTGATATCTACACTCGTCGTTTTGGCGTCCGTTTCGACGGTGAGTTCTGTCATGTGTCGACCACTCTCCCGGTGCTCGAAAAGCTGGTGTGTTGCGGAGTTGCTTGCTGGTCGACGGACCGACGGCCCTTTGATTATCCCGTTCGGACTGGGCGTGTGCAGTCTCTGTATCTTCTCCAGTCGGTCAGCGAATCACTCATCGAGGTGGTGCCGCGAGTTGTTCGCATTTCAGTGTTGATTTCGGTTGCTGTCTACATCGCCAACGTGGCGGTTGCGTTTGGGCTTGTCCAGAAGATTGCCGGGCTCTCGCGGTTTCTAACTGGTCCTGCAAACCTCCCCGACGAGGTCGGGACCGCAATTTTGACCACAACTGTGTCGACCACCGCGGGGTACGCAATGTTGGCTGATCTCCGGGAATCCGGCTTCCTAGACGACCGGGCGACGCTGATCGCGGTCGTCATGAACACGTTCTTTGGCTTCGCCCAGCACGTCTTTACCTACTATATTCCCGTCCTTATTCCGATTTTAGGACTCTACGTGGGCATCCTGTATGTCGCCTCACGGGCACTGATCGCACTCGCAATCAGTATCGTCGGCATCATTGCCGGTGCATTACTACTCTCCGAGGAGAACGTCGACATTGCTGCCCAGCTCGATCCGGACGAACTCGACACCGAAGAGGAGACTGTTCGCCACCGACTGCGTTCTGCGTGGGATCGCACCCGACCGACGCTTCGTCGTCTCGTCCCTCGACTGCTCGTCGTCTACACTATCGTGACGCTGATCGTCACCCAGTATGATCTGACGTCGATCACTGGCTCGGCCGATCCGCTGACGACACTCGTCGGGCTGCCAGCGGCTGCGGTTCCCGTCATCGCGATATACACGTTCGATACGACGGCGGGTGCTGCGACGATTGCCCCGCTGCTCGGTGAGGTGTTCACACCGAAGCAAGCGGTGGCAACGCTCCTGCTCGGTGGTATTGTTTCCTTTGCGGTGTCGACGTTCAAACGTTCGATCCCGTTTCAGTACGGGATCTGGGGTGCGGAGTTCGGGACGAAAGTAATCGTCGTCAACACGGTGCTCAAGATCGTTTTTATTTCACTGACAGTCGTCACACTGCTGGCGCTCTGAGCAGTTGGGTCAAAGGAGTGGTGGTGATAGACGGTGACGCCGCGTTAGTTGGTCTGCTCGACGCGCCACGTGGTCGCACCGGTGTAGGACCAGCGTTCAATCGACAGGTCGTCGACTGACTCCTGGAGTTTGACGATCAACGCGCCGATTTCCTTCGACGAGAGGCCAACGTCGTCGGCGATGAACTTGCTTTTGAAGTACATCTCGCCATCTTCGACGCGTGCGCGAAGGTAGTCGGCAAGTCGCTCGTCTTTCGGTTTGGAGTCGCTGGTCGACGCTTCGGAAACGGATTGTGGTGTGACACTCATTGTTAGTTGTGGGTGTGGCTGTGTCCAACGAACAGTGCGATCAGATTCAGCGCGAGCAGGCCAATGACGATGTAGCCGGTCTGTGGTTCGAGACCACCGGACAGGAGTGGCAGGTAGACCAGCGGCAGCAGGATCGCCGCCCAGAAGCTCACCCCTCTGATCGATGCTTCGAGCGCAAGCGTTCCCCGTCGCGCGGCATCTGTAACCGAGTCTGCTTCGACGCTCGTGTTCTGTCCATGGGTTGGTGTGAGGTTCTTCATCTGTTGGTCACCGTCTGATTACATCATGCAGCCAGATGCTCATATAATAGGTCGAGCATTGGCGTCGATTTACACTCTTCATCGGTAAAATGGGTACTACTCTAACCTTTTACAACGTCTTTAGATATGGTTAGAAATTTTATACTGCTCTCTAAAGCCATTATAGAATTGGGTTGGACTTGTGCTAGTAGCTGCTGTTTACCGCCGCTTAGATTGGTCGATGTCGGTTTCCCGACTGGACGGACCCTCGACTGGTCTCGCGCGCACTCGGCTCCTGTGTGACACCCTTCAGCGCGATTCGGGGTCGACGGGGGTTCCGTCTTCGGTTGGTGGGGCGATTGCGTCGATAATCGCTTCGACATCCGGTTCGCGAACCCGGACGTCGACCTCGATATCGCCGAGTTCGTCGGGGTTGCCGACCGAGAAGTTGACGACGCCTTGGAACGCCGCCTGCTTTTTCAGGGCGAACGAAAACCCGTCCTCATCGGCGTGATTGAAGAACTCTCGGCGGGCCGTATCGAGGATCTCCTGTTCGTGGAGGACATCCGAAAACGGGTCGAGCGTGTGTGTCTCGGCGACGAGTTTTCCCGGTTCGTGTGTGAACTCGGCATTTGGAAAGACGGTGCTAACCGCATCCTCGACACGATCAGTGACTTCGGTTGGCTCTACTGGCACTTCGATTCGGACGTCGATACTGTAGATCATTGGGTTGACTCGGCGTCAGCAGGTGGCTCGCTCGTCGACTCGACAAGGAGTTCGCGCGCAGTGGTTCGGAACGCATCGAGCGAGTCGGTGTTGTCGATGCGGTAGTCGGCGGCATCCATCACCTCACCCATCCCAAAGTCGAGTTCTCGCTGGTCACGGGCTCGGAGCTGTTCTAGGTCGCTGTCGGAGCCATCTCGGCCTCGCTCGGCGAGTCGCTCGGCACGGAGGTCGAACGGGGCCTCGATGCTCACGATCCGGAACTCGTCGCCGAATGCGTCTCGAAAGGCGTCGACTTCGACCATCGACCGGAGCCCGTCGACGAGGACGGTGTCGGTGTCAGTCTCCTCGACGGCATCTCGGACCAGCGGGAGCGAGCGTTCGGCTATCGCTGCCGGGCCGTGTTCCTCACGGAGTGCTTTGGCGACCGTGCCGTGGTCGGTCGACGGATCGCGGCCACGGTCACGGCAGGCCTGTCGGATGACATCACCCATCGTTACGACCGAAAGTCCCTCCTCGCGGGCAACCGCCGCCAGTTCCCCCTTCCCGCTTCCGGGCAGCCCGACAGTTCCAACTACTCTCATTAGACCGCGATAGTCGACAGACTGACTTACATGTGCTGTTCGCCGCCCGGCCCCGAACCCAAACGGCTTTGTACGCGATTGGTCGACCATTCGATGAGGGCACGTAGCTCAGCTTGGATAGAGCGTCGGACTTCTAATCCGACGGTCATGGGTTCGAATCCCATCGTGCCCGTTGTCTACGAACAACGTGAGTAGCAACGAAACAGGGATCGAACCTTGGAAGTCGCAGCGGCCGAGCGTAGCGAGGCCGACCGTCTTCCTCCGGTTCGAATCCCAAACTCAAAGAAATGGGAATAAATCGGACAGTCCGCGTCGACGACGACACGACCCAAGTGGTCGTCAACGCCTTTGAGCGCCGGTCACGGGATGTGGGATACAACGGCGAGCAGGCCGAATCGGTCGACGAAGCCGAGCGAATGCTCGAAGAGAAAGACGCCAGCGGCTTCGGCTCGTAACGATACTGTTTTGTGTCGGTTTGGTTTTGTATGGATCTTTAATTATCATAGAGTGAGAGACAGTGGCAAGGGGTTTTACTCGGTGCAGGATAGCTACTGTCAATGGAGACGGACCACCGCGTCCATATCGGTGATTCCCGCTCGCTCGAGCGGCTTGATTCGAACTCGGTCGACCTCGTGGTCACCTCACCGCCGTATCCGATGATCGAGATGTGGGACGATCTGTTTATTTCGCTGGATTCCGATATCGAAGGCCATCTCGCCGCTGGCCGTGATCGGGCAGCGTTTGAAGCTATGCATACGGCACTGGATTCGGTTTGGGAGGTGCTCGGTGAGGTTCTCGTCGACGGCGGTATCGCTTGTATCAACGTCGGCGACGCCACACGGAGCGTCGACGGTTCGTTTCGCCGCTATCAGAACCACGGCCGCATCGTCTCGGCGTTCGACGAACTCGGCTTCGAGCCACTGCCATCGATCCTCTGGCGCAAGCCGACCAACAGCGCGGCCAAATTCATGGGTTCGGGAATGTTACCGCCCAACGCCTACGCCACGCTGGAACACGAACACGTGCTCGTGTTCCGCAACGGGCCCAACAGTCGCTATTTCGAACCGAAAGCCGACCGGCGGTATACGGCCGCCTACTTCTGGGAGGAACGCAATCAGTGGTTCAGCGACCTCTGGACTGATATTACTGGTCGACACCAACAGCTTACTGGGACCGAAGACCGCGAGCGGTCGGCAGCCTACCCAGTAGCCATTCCCTACCGACTTATCAACATGTATTCGGTGTACGGCGACACCGTTTTTGATCCGTTTTGGGGAACCGGCACGACGACACTCGCTGCGATGGCCGCCGGGCGAAACTCGGTCGGCAAGGAACTCGATCCGGGCTTCGAAACCGAGTTTCGAAAGCGCGTCGACGCTATTGGAGACCTCACTGACCGCCTCGTTGCTGAGCGTCTCACCGCCCACGAAACCTTTGTTGCGGAGCGACAAGCCGAGGGCAAATCAATCGAGTACGAGGCCGACAACTACGACTTTGCGGTGATGACGAAACAGGAAAGACCGATCCAACTGTTCAGAGTTGCTGGCGTCGACCGAGATGCAATGTGCTACACCGTCGACCACGAGCCGGTCGGCGTCGACTGGCGCGAGGCGCTCGGTGCAGTATCGGAGCTGTGAGTAACAGAAAGCGTGCCGAATGGTACCGCAGCCGGGTACGGCGTTAGTACCGTGACGGCAGGAAGGCGAAGGCGATCAACGAGAAGACAAACAGCAACGAGGTGAACGTCACCCATCGGAAGCCAGACGTTCGCTCGCTGAACTGGTTTTGGGCTTCGACTTGAGCATTGTAGCTCGTCATATCCGACGTCAGCTGCACCGTACTGCTGTCGGGGAACAAGACGAGATACTCGGTGCTGTCTGCGAGTTCAGCGGTCCCTTCGTTGGAGAGGTCCTGCGTGTTGGTCTGGTCTTCGGTCCAGCCAACGGTGACACCGTCGGCCGTGATCTCGTCGACAGTCACCGTCTGATTGTTATAGGCGAACTGATCGCCGACACTGAAGCTCTGTGTTGCTGGCGCGGCGAAGTACTCTTCGGCCGGGACGAGTTCCTGTCCGCCACCGGATTGGATGACGACGTACTCTTGTCCGTCGATCTCTTGAGTTTCATTCGCTGCATCTGGATCGTTTTCGAGGATTGCCTGCCGGTCTTGGACCTCTTGGAAGGTGAATGCGGTCGCATTCTCACCCTCGATCAGCACCTGCCACTCGGTGCCATCGATTTCGACGGTATCCTCGTTGGCCCATGTCTCTGTCATCTCGACATCGGATTCGGTCCATTCGATGGTTCCCGAACCGGCTCCATCACTCTCCTCGATGGTGGTTACGGTGTACTGTTGGCCCCCGACGGTGAACGTCTCACCCTGCGCAAGCTCGTACTCGGGGTCTTCGAGTGTTATCGTTGGCTCTTCGGCCGTCGCGAGAAGCGTGTATGACGCTGCCGCGATCACTAAAAAGAACGCGACATACACTGCCACAGCGCGTCGTTGCATAAGTCAGCAAACGAACAGCCGCCGTATAACGATTACTAAGCTCTGCTCCGAAACAACCCGAATATGCTGTTAATCCTGACTATGTGCGGCCTCCGAAATCGGTGTCGACTGTGAACTGTAGCTCTCACCGCCAGTCCATGCCGGGTTCTCGTCGACTCCGTCGTGTTGGAGTTCGAATACTGAGCCGGTTCGGGCGTAGATAATCGGCGTCTCCTGGCTCCGGTCGAGTGTGTAGCCCAGCGGGAGCGTTCGCTCGGCAGTCGTTGGCGACAGCGTGAACGTCGACGGAACGGTTACCGTGGTCGTCGCGCCCGGCTGTAGCGTGAGGTGGGGTCCGAGCCGATAGCGCGTCCGTGTTGTGTCGGTGATCGTTGCGTTCGTCAGCCCAACGGTCTCGCTCCCGCCGTTTTTGATCGCCAATTCGATCTCGTCGTCCGTGGTTGTGGTCCCGACGATAGCAAGCTCCGTTCGCCGCGTCAGTCCCGTCTCGTATCGGTTGTAGACGATGACTGTCCCGACGAGCCAGACCAGCCCGGCGACGATCACCAACGCTGCCGTGTCGACGCCCAGAAACCAGAGTCCACCGCCGGTGGCCGCACCGATCACGAAGCCGACCAGTGAGGCAAGCGTCCGTGTCTCCAACCGGCGGAGTTCGGCATACCCACTTCGAACGGCAATCGACTCCTCGGCGGTCGATGATACTTCGGTTGGGTGCGGCTGTCGCAACACCCAGTAGGTACTGACCGGCCACGTAGCGAGGCTGACGCCTACGATCAGCGATATTGGGACTGCGTAGACGATGCCCACGGTTGCGGTGATACCACCGACGATAGCTGCGGTCAGCACACCAGTGATGATCGCTCGCGCGCGTCGGGCAAGCCCGTTCCATCGCTCGACCAGCGGGTCGACGCGGTCGCTACAGAACTGTGTGATGTCACTGCTGTGTTGGTTGAGGAGGCGTCCCACCAACCCAACCACGAAACAGACGACGAACGTTTGGAGGAAAACACCCACAAACGGCGGACCGAGCCGTTCTGGCAGCAATGAGAGTCGACGTGGGGTCCCGACCGCTCCGACAACAGCTGTCACAACTGCTGCGACAACGACCGACACAACCGTGAGCCGGAGGTACTGTGCGGCGTACTTTTTGCCTGCCTTTCGAACACGTTTGACGACCATTTGTGCTGTTCTGGACTGGTTATCACATTTAAAATACTGTATCGATGAAAGGTCTTATTTGCGAGAGTTCCGTTCAATCACTGTGAACTGTACACATATTACTGGGTATGGGCAGGCTCTGAGAGTCGCATCGTCCTTTCCAGTCGACTGTCCAACAGGGTCCGCACGGTAGGTGATACTTATGGCCACATACACCGCGATTGCGGACGTAAGCGAGACACTGGTTGCACTGCTTCGTGACCAGTTTGCCGCCCGCGATGACGTGTTTTCGATGGGCGGTGAGTCGGTTTCGCTGGTTGCGCCCGACGCAGTCGACGAGGAATCCGAGACACGGCTTTCGGTGTCGCTGTATCGGATCGAAGAGAACGCCTCGATGAAAAATACTGATTTGGCCCACGCGGCAGGCGATCCAACTGTCTCCCAGGAGCCGCCGCTCGCGCTTGATCTCTACTATCTGGTGACTGCCTACCCCGGTGGTGGGAGTGACGACGAGACAGCCGCGACAGTCGAACAGCAGCGCGTGTTGGGGCTGGCGATGCAGACGTTCCACGACAACGCCGTCCTGAGCGACGATCAGCTCACCGGCTCCCTCGATCCGGACGTCGACCTGCAGATCTCGCTGGTCAGTACCTCGGTCGACGAACTCACTGGGCTTTGGTCGACGGTCCCCGAGGCCGCCTTCCAGCCATCGGCGGTCTACCACGTCGGCCCGGTACTCATTGACTCCCGGCAGCGTGAGGAGGTAACGCCGGTCACTGATCGCGAGACGACAGTCGACCGCACGCCCGAGCGATAGTCGACCTCAACCGATACGAAATTTTAAACGTGAGATGTCGGCCAAAGCTACCAAGACGATGTACTGGACCGGCACTCGGTCGACAGCCCTCGGATTGCCTCCAGCCCTTGTTAGTCCGATCTCTGTCGGTGGTCGACTATGAACGGCAGCCGGTGGGATGACGGAGCCCTTGAACCACAAGTTCGGGAGATTGCGGTCACCGAGTCCGTCAGTGACACTCTCGGGGAGTCTGATCGCGGGACTGGCGGTATCGAGACCATCACGACTGGGATTGATTTTGACTCGAATCTCGGGTTGATAACGGTCGACGGAATGGAGCCGACTGCTGGACGCCTCGGCAATGGTGGCCTGTTCGCCGGGCTGCTCGGCCTCAATATCGCTCGCTACGACAGCCCAGCACGGCTCACGTTTCGTGACCATACGTTCGGTGTCGACGCAACCGACCCGGACTCGCCACTCGATCATCCCGCAGCTGTCCCACGTCCTGTAGATGTCCCACGTCCTGCAGATGGACCTCATCCTACGAATGGCTCACTGCAGGCGGCTGGGTCGCCAGTTCCCCCCGACATATCTGGGTCGCCGGTCGACCACGAGACGCCGATCTCGATGGCCAGTGATCCTAATCTGACCACTCGCAGCACACAGTCCGGTCCGTCGACTGATCTTCGCCACCGATTACCGGCCGACACAACTGCGCACTCTGTCTCACCCATCGCTGCCAGTCATGATCCGCGAACGCTGGTGTCGGTTACGGGTTCGCGTCGACAGGTGGCCACTCCTGCGGACGCCGGCCCCACAGAACACTCACACGTCCCCCGACCGTTGATTCGGTCCCGTCGGCCACTGGCGGAACTACAGTCTTATTCGGCCGAGCATGACCGCTCGCGCCGTCTCTCTGCGTCGACAGTGGAGTCGGCTACGGTATCAGATGGCTACTCTGCTTCTGATCCGACCATCCATGCGTCTGTCAATGACGCCAAGCCGTCTCGGCGTGTGTCACTGCCCGATCCTCCGGGACTGTCGACGGCTGAGACAGTCTGGCAGCCGCACACTCCGACACCAGATCGGTCCCCCGTCGACTCGTCGGGACGGCTATCTGTCGACACCCACCGATCTGTCGACAGCTCCCAGTCGGCTCCCTCACGGAGACGGCTACCCTCCCGGCGAACGTCGACGGCGGCTGGTCGGCCTACACCCCCCGACACGACACCCCCGCAGTCGGTCAACCAGCTATCGGCAGTCGACCGTTCGCAGACTCCGACGACAAGACGTGTCTCGTGGCCACGGAGTACTGATTCACTGGCTACACAGCCCGACAGTACCCACCGTAGCCGGGCACCCTCCCGACACCGACTGGCTGCTGTCGACCCACTTGACGGTACCACACCACCGAGTGGTAGTGGAGCAATGTTCTCGGTACCGTCGGCTCGGAGACCGAAACCCCGTTCGGAGCGCGTGGGCGTGACTGTTGCTGGAGAGACAACTGATGTAGAGCCGAAGGAGGCGACACCGACCGCCACAGCAGGTCGTGGACACTACGACCGCCCATTCACCACTGCACAGCAGTCCGGGCGGCGGCCATCATCGGGTCGACTGATCCAATCACCTGGTCAACAGAGGCAGTCCCAGCGACAGCCTTCGACTGCAGACATCTCGATACTGCGGCCGTTCATTCATTCCGGCAGTTCGGTTGCGTCGACACCATCGACCCTTCAGCGCTCTCAGTTCGACAGGCCTCCTTCCGGGTCCGGACTCTCCAGCGACGCTGTCGAGTCGAACGCACGCGTCTTTCGGACTCTACCCAGTGCTCGCAGCGCAGTTTCGGGTCCCGAGCGTCGACTGCAACCGACACAGTCAGCCACTCAAGCTAGTCATCAGGCACGCTCTCAGCCGCCGTCGACCGTCACCGGTGGACCCACGACCAGCCGGTCGCCGACTCGACAGCACACCAGCCGCCACAAACCACGGCAACGGCTTTCGGCGAGGGCTGCGACCTCCAACGATCAAACCGCTGTACGTGAGTTGTTCTCGACGAGCCGTCGACGGTCGGTTGTCGGCCACCGACGGCTGCAGTCCCAGTCGCCGATGCCAGTCCAGTCGGGGAATCGATCCCGAGGCATGGCTGGCGCTCGGAACACACAGTCGACCGGTTCGGCTGGCCGCGGTACGTTGACCGAACAGCACTCTCGGCAGGACCACCGGCGGTCAACTTCTGAGACGGCATTAGCACGGACACAGGTATCCGGCGCTGCTCCCGGCACCTCGATGGCTGTGACGGTCGACCGTGGGGCGACTCCGAGGAATGACCGCCGGCTAGCCCCGACGAATGGCGGCCAGTCAGCCAGCCACCCAGTCTCCCGTCGACAGTCACGAACGGGACAAACTCGAACGCCGACGCTGTTACCGGAAGCAACCGGTCGACGCCCGGCTGTCGATTCGGTCGGTGGCTGGGCGTCACTCACACAGCCACGACAGACCGCCGTCTCTCGGCTGTCGACTGCCTCGGTCGCCGGTCGAACTGTCGACCGGCACACCTCGGCGCTCTCTCATCGCTCATCGGTGTCGACGCCTGATCGAAACCTTCCGAATGCGGCTGACGCTCGCCAGCAGCCAGAGACGGTCGGATTGGCCATCGCGACCACCGACCGGAGCCAGTCGGCATCCGATGGTCGACGCAGCTTCATATCCGGTTCTACAGGATTCTCATCCGGTTCTCTAGAATCATCTCCGAGCGCGCACGCGGCACCTCAGACAGCGTATGCGACTATTACCCCTCCCACGAATACGACTCCACGTGCCATCCGGTCGACTGCCGTCGGGACGTACCGATCCATTGAGACGAGTCTCGGATCGGCCGACGATGCCAGTCGTGGGCAGTCTCACCCAGCCCTTGCTACTGTCTTCCCAAGTCGAACAGTTTCCAATGGCCCTCGTCTACGGGACACCACCGACCACGCGACCCAGCGGCGGCCACGGCAGTCGTCCACTGAACTCAAGCGAGTTAGATCTCGTTCCGTTGGGTCTGGCTCGCCTGAATCAGCATCTAAGGATCGGGAACCCCACCACCGACTGACTCCGCTTCAGTCGACACCGGTCGTTGTCGAGTCGGCGATGGCTCCGGTCCGGACTGGCTCGATTGCGACACCGAGCGAGTACTGGCCATCGAAAGCCGATACGTCGAAGGCACACAGCGAACAGTCCGAACGTTTTCGACCTTCGGATCGCACGCCACGCAGAATTGGAGCCGCGTCACCGGCGATCACCCGAGCAGACTCCTCACAGGGTGCCGCTGCCACCCGGCCGTCGCGGGTCGGGCGTCGACGCCAGCGGCAGTCGACTGAGCCCAGACCACTGCCCCAGCTTTCATTGCCAGCAGGTCTCGCCTCGCGATCTGCCGAGGGCGTCGTATCGTGGGATCGACTCGCCGACACCGGTCGACTGCGAGGGCAACACCCACCGAGTACGCTGTCGACGGCTCCCCGTTCCGACGCCGTCTCACTGGATCGACACCAGCAATCAACACCCAACGCAGCTACTGGGCCGGCTGCGGTCGAGACACACCGTGGTGAAGCCCAGCCGGAGTCGACTGTCGGGCTCCGACACCATCGACAATCGACGGCGGGAGCGATGTCCGGCGGTGACACGGCCGGTTCGATCCACGAGCGGTCCGTCGACCGGACACGGATGTCGACTAGCTATGATGCGACTGTGCTGTCAGTGGCTGCGATGGACAGCCACCCGAGAGTCGCCGACCAAGATGACGACCGTCGACACCGTGCTGGCGGGACCACAGCCACCGTTTCTGGTGGTGTCGACTGGACGGCCCACAGTGGCCGAAACTCCCAGCACTCCCAGCAGTCCACGGCCGCCACCGCGACCCGACCCGGCGAAACGGAGTCAGAAACGGCAATCGACTCGATGGCTCCGAAGATGGTCCCAGCGCGCTCGGGGACTGCCACGAGAGGCGCAAAATCGAACACAACCGATGGTCGACCCCAGATGACGTTCAAACAGTCATCGAGACAGACGGCTCACGATGGTGACGCCGACGCGGGCGACAGTGCCAAGCGTCGTGTCGACTCTCCCCGACAGCGACCCGAGCGGTCCTCGGCTGGTGGCGGTGTGGCTGGTCGGGCTGACCCACAGCCAGCGTCGACGCGGCGCGATGAGACGATGGCTGAGTCGGAGCCATTCAATTCGGTCGACCGGCCCGACCATCAGCCCAAATCGAAGACGGACCAGACCCCGAATCGACGCCACCACCATCGACAGGACACTGACCGGCAGTCGGACCGGAGCGGTCTCGACGGGTCGCTCGGCGCGGAGTCACTGGCCTACGATGCCGACGTCGACCGCGTAGTCGAGACGTTGTATCGTCGGCTCGAACGCAAACTACGGATCGAACGCGAACGGACGGGATTCTAAATGTCAGGCACACACAGCGGCAAACTCGAAACGGCACAGATACTCATCCTCAACGGCAAAAAGGAGGGCAAGACAATCGACTGCAAGTTCAACCCCTCGGAGTACACCGTCGGCAAGAGCGTCAACTACGGCGAACTGAAAGCCACCGGCTCAGGGGCCTCAATTATGCAGTTCGTCGACGGCAATGCTGAGACATTATCTATGGAGCTGTTTTTCGACACCACCGACGAACTCGACGGCTCCGATCCGAACCAGCAGGCGGTCGACGTTCGGAAACAGTACACCGACATGATCGACACACTGCTGGCGGTCGACGGCGAACTCCACGCGCCGCCGGTCTGTCGGTTCGTCTGGGGCGAGGGAATCGATTTCACCGCCATGGTCGAACACGCCGAAAAGCGGTTCACCAAGTTCCTGCCGAGCGGCGTCCCGATCCGTGCACGCGTCTCGTTGCAGTTCACCGAGTACAAGACAGCGGACTACCACAAATCCAAGGTCTCGCCGGAGTCGACCGACAAAACCAAGCGGTGGACGGTCGCCGAGGGCGATACACTCTGGCTGATCGCCGCCGAGGAGTACGGCGATTCGAGCCACTGGCGGACGATAGCCGACAAAAACGACGTACAAAACCCCCGGCAGCTCAGCGCCGGTGACACGCTCGAATTGCCTCCACTGTAACGATGAGCCCCAACCTCCAACCCAGATACTCGCCGCGATTTACCGTCGACATCGGTTCGACAACGTTTCAGGAGCCGGGCGGGCGGATCGCCGATCTGGTCGTCGAAACCACGCTCTCCGGTGCCGACCGGTTTTCGTTCACGCTCAACTACCCCTTCGACGAGGAGTTGGGCGAGTTCAGCGGGCTCGACTGGAGCACGTTTGAGATCGGTACCGATGTCGAGATCGCAATGGGGTACGGCGGCGATGGGACGCTCACATCGCTGCTGACCGGCTCTATTCGCTCGATTCACTCGGAGTTCACTGTCGAGAAAGGGCCGGTTGTCACTATCAGCGGGTTCGGTCTCCTCAAGGGGTTGATGAACGGCACGAACTCCCGGTCGTGGGAGGGGGCGACCGTCGGCAAGGCCGTCAAAGATATTCTCTCGTCGTACCCGTTCGGGACTGTCGACGTGCAGGATGCGGATATCAAGCGCGTCAAACTGATCCAAGACAATCAGAGTGACTACCGATTTCTTGAGGCACTGGCCGACCACTATGGCTTTGCCTTCTTTGCGGAGCGCGACACGGTCCGGTTTCGGCCACAGACGGGCCGTGGCAGCGACAGCAAACCAGTGGCCGAACTCTGGTACGGCGAGGCGTTGCACGACTTCTATGCCGAGATTACCGACACCAAATCCAATCATCGTGTCGAGGTTCGGTCGTGGGACGCCGAAGCCGCCGAAGAGATCGTCGCAACCGCAGGCAGCACATCCGCAGACCACACCGAAGTATTCAGAGTGCCAGTTATGTCACGAAACGAAGCCAAACAGATCGCGGACAAGAAGCACAGTCGACACGCTGACGGCCGAATCGATGGCCACGGGGAAGCCGACGGCAACCCACAAATTCGGGCCGGAGCGGTCGTCACGCTCGAAGAGTTGGGTGGCCGATTTTCCGGCGACTACTACGTTACCAACGCGACCCATCGGATGGGAGGCTCCGGCTATCGGACGACCTTCGAGGCAATGGAGGTGGCCTGATGGATCACGCCGACATCTTCGACCGGTCGACCAAGAACCGAGACGGGATCAACGGAGTCCGAATCGGCATCGTCACCGACAACGAGGACCCCAAGGATCTGGGCCGCGTGAAACTTCGGTTCCCGTGGCGCGAGGCCGACGACGAAAGCTACTGGGCCCGGATTGCGACCCAAATGAGCGGCAAACAGTACGGCTCGTACTTCCTGCCGGAGATCGACGACGAGGTTCTGGTCGCCTTCGCGGGCGGCGACGTCCACCAGCCGTTCGTCATTGGGTCGCTGTGGAACGGCAACCGCAAACCGCCACAGAAAAACAGCGACGGGAACAACGATATCCGTGAGATCGTCTCCCGACAAGGGCATCGCGTCCAGTTTGATGACAACTCCGACGATGGCGGCCACCTGAAGATCGAAACAAAGGCTGGCCACACGATCACGCTCGACGATGCGGACGGGAAAGAAAAGGTCGACATACGCGACAAATCCGGAACGAATCGTATCCGGCTTGATTCGTCGTCGGATACCGTCTCTATCGAGGCTGGAGACACGCTTGAACTGTCGGCGAAGACGATCAAACTTCGTGGCGACAAGAACGTCGACATCGGGGCCACACAGTCACTGGATCTCTCCAGCAAGTCGAAGGCGAGCCTGTCGAGCAACGGGAAACTCGATATAAACAGTACGATGGCGATGGCCATCGAGGCAGGCGCGATTTTAAATATCAAAGGGAAGATGATTTTTCTTAACTAACATGAATCCGGCAGCACGACTCGGCGATGCGACTGCACACGGGACACCACTCGTTGGAAAGTGTAGCACGAACGTGATGATCGGCAAGAAACCAGCGTGGCGGGTGTTGGATCACCACACCTGTCCGCTGACGAGTGGGGTGGTTCCGCACGTCGGCGGATCGGTTCTGAAGGGTAGTAGTTCGGTGTTTATCAACAAGCTGCCCGCGACCCGGCTCGGCGACAAGGTGATCGAAAACGGCCCGCCGAACACGATTGCCTCGGGCTGTCCGTCGGTCCACATTGGGTGATTTCGATGAGTGAGGAGTTTTTGGGAACCGGCTGGAGCTTTCCGGTCGACACCGACCATCGTGGCGATGTCGCGGCCTCGTCAGCTGAGACCGACATCCGTGAATCGATTCGGATCATCCTCGGGACCGCGAAAGGCGAGCGCCTGATGCGGCCGGAGTTCGGCTGTGACATCCACAAACACCTGTTTTCGGCCGCCAACCCCGCGACGCTCAACATGATCGAACGCAGCGTCCAAGAAGCGTTGGTCCGGTGGGAACCCCGAATCGATATCGAGTCGGTCGACGCCCGGACCGACGATCAGCAGCCGAACAAGGTGTTGATTGAGATTGACTACCACGTCAGAACCACCAACAGCCTCTCGAATATGGTGTATCCGTTCTACCTGACGGAGGGTGACGGATGAGCCAGCCTCCGACGCTCGACGACCGGAGTCAAGAAGAGCTGTTGGCCGAATTCACCGAGCGGGCCGACCAGTACGTCGACGGCTGGGAATCGAGTTCCGAGGATATGGCGAGCGTGTTGCTCCGGGTCGGCTCGGAGTTCGGAACGGATCTCATCGGGCAGCTCAACCGACTCCCGACAAAGCAGCGTGCGGCGTTTCTCGATACTCTCGGCGCGGAGTCACAGCCGCCGCAGGCCGCCCGGCTTCCGCTGTCCGTTTCGGTTTCGACCGACCTTGACCGCAACGTGCCCGTTCCGGGTGGAACGCAGGTCGTTGCCGAATCGAGCGACGGTGAGACCGAACCCTTCGAGATTCCACAGGGCCGAGGGTTCGAGGCGACGCCCGCCTCGCTCACCGAGAGCTACGCGGTCGACCCCACGACCGACCGACTCCTCTCACACGAGCCGCTGACTGACGGTGACTCCCAACAGCTGTTTGCGGGTGAGAACCGCCAACAGCACGCGATCTATCTCGGCGATAGCTCGCTTCTCAGAGTTGATCCTGGCTCGGTAATCGAGATCGAGTTTCAGGGATCGGTCGACGCCTCTGCACTCGATAAGGGGTGTGTCTGGGAGTATTACGGTGGTGACGACGAGGGGACAGAGGGGTGGCACAGCGTTCCGGCAGGCGACGCCGGGTCGGGAATCGGAACCGATGACGGTCTCAGCTACCCAGTGGACCAACAGTCGACGCCCACGCCGTCGACCGACGAGGAGCATTCAGTTCGGCTCCAGCTACCGGCTGAACTGGTCGAAACAACGGTTGGAGGGATCGAAAGCCGGTGGATTCGGTGTCGGCTCGACGAGCCAGCATCGGCTTGTTTCACGACTGAGATCGAGTCGGTTCGTGCGACGGTCGGCCAGTCGACCGAAACCGACCGGCTTACTCCCGATGCAGCATTCGCAAACGACGTTCCGCTTGATCTCGATGGAGACGGAGAGATACGACCGTTCGGACGCCAGCCACAGCCCTCGTCGACACTGTATCTCGCTGCGTCCGAGGCCCTCACTAAACTCGGTGGTCTCGTCACGCTCACGTTCGAGCCATCGACGGACACGGCCAGCGAGTCGGCGTCGACTACTGACGGTTCGGACGATGCTAGCACCGGTACGCAGAGCCCGACAGATGTCGATTTTGGCGCACTCAGTGGTCCACCCGAGGTCTCGTGGGAGTACTGGAACGGCACCGGTTGGGCAGGGTTGGCTGTTCGATCCGACGACACCAACAACCTCCAAGCGGCTGGTGACGTACAGTTCACGGTTCCCGACGATATCGCCGAGACGGCGGTGTCGGGTCACGAAGCCCGCTGGATTCGCGGTCGACTCGTCGGTGGGAGTTACGGGCAGCCAGCGGTTGGGCTACCTGATCACGACACTGACACAGCCCAACTACCGGCGTCGCCGCAGTACGGTAGCATCTCGTTGCAGTACGAACACACTGACTCGCCGTTTGCGCATGTCGTGACCGAAAACAACGGTATGTGTGAACCAGTGGCCGAGGCGGGCGGATATCGGCCGTTCAAACGGCTTCCGGACGCACACCAGACACTGTATCTCGGCTTCGATGCTACGTTGCGGAACGGGCCGATTCCACTCTTTGCCGCGCTTGCGGAGACGACCCATCCGCAGGGGTTCGACCCCGGCGTGCAGTGGGAGTACTGCACTGATCCCGAAACCGATAGCTGGTCGCGGCTCCCGGTCGACGACGGAACCAGTGGGGTGACCGAACGCGGCATCGTCTCGCTGCAGCTTCCCGAGTCGACGACCTCACACGAACGGTTCGGGACCCACTGTCACTGGCTTCGTGCGGTCGTAACTGAGGATTCGTTTGTAGCCGACGAGGGAACCAACTCACAGCCGACACAGCCTGCGGTCGACAGTCCGGCCGAGCCGACCGCACAGCCACCGGTCGTCGAGGGGCTGTACCTGAACACGCAGTGGGCTGACAATGCTCGTACGGTCGAGGACGAAACGCTCGGCACAAGCGATGGCTCGGCCAATCAGGCATTCACGTGTGCCCATGGCCCGCTGCTCGATTGTGAGGTTTGGGTTGATGAGGCCGACTCGCTGTCGACGGCCGAACGGGCTGACCTGCGTAAGACGACCGACCGCGTCGAGATCGTTACCGACGACCACGGCAATATCGAGTCCTTTTGGGTCAGATGGACGCCCGTTGCGGAGTTTGTCGGTGTTGGCGGCGAGAATCGGATCTATCGTTGCGACCGGTCGGCGGGAACGATTCGGTTCGGTGACGGCAACAGTGGACGGATCCCGCCGCGAGGGAACCCGGTTCGCGTGACGTACACTACCGGCGGTGGTGAGGGCGGCAACGTCGAGGCCGGCGCGGTAACACATCTTAAAACCCCAATCTCGCTGGTCGAGTCGGTCGACAACCCGTTTCCGGCCGACGGTGGTGCTGGTGGCGAGTCGATGGACGCGGTCGCATCGCGGGTGGCAGGTGAGATTCGGACGCGGGGGAAGGCAGTTACGGCTGCGGATTTCGAGCAGGTCGCGGCCACGGCCGTCCGGAAGCTTGCTGCTGTCGAATGCAAACCGCAGCTAGGCTCCGACGGAGACCGTTCGCCGGGGATCACGTTGCTGATCGTCCCCGATACGGACCACGAGCGGCCCAGACCGTCGACCGAACTCGAAGGGCGAGTCCAGCACGCGGTCAGCGAGGCGGCTCCGGCGAGACTGACCGACGGCGAGAGATCCCAGATCACCGTCCGTGGTCCGAGCTATACGCCAGTCTCGGTCGACGCAACCGTGCAGTCGACCGGCGTCACGAGCATCTCCGGACTCAAAACCGAGATCGAATCGACACTCGCGGCGCATCTCCATCCGATCACGGGTGGATCGGAGGGTACCGGCTGGGAGTTCGGCGAGCCACCGACGGCTGATTCGCTGGCGTCGCTTCTCAACTCGGTTCCGGGCGTGGATACAGTCACGGAGCTGTCGACAACGGTGCAGATCGGCGACGACACGGTTCAGCTGAGGCGGGGTTTGTCCTCGATGCAGCTACCAGTCGACGGGTTGGTCTGTACTGGTTCCCACGAGATCAGCGTTCAGGTCGGTGATGAGCGATGAGTATCGACGTTCCACAGCTCGATGAGGTGACCCACGAGGAGTTGGTGAGCCGAGCCAAAACGCTCGTTTCGGCACACTCCGAAGCGTGGACTGATTTCAACCCTCACGATCCCGGGATCACGATCATCGAACTGCTGGCGTGGCTCACCGAAACCCACAGCTACGAGTTGGACCAGATCACGGACTCTCACCGCAAAAAGTATCTCCAGCTGCTGGGTGTGCGGCCGACGCCACCGCAGCCAGCGTCGGTTCGGCTTGATCTGTCGACTGCCGGTGGGCAGTCAGGTCGGCTCCCTGCGGGAACCCAACTTACGGTCGACGACGGCTCGGGGAGCCACAAAGTGTTCACAACTGACCACGCGACGACGGTGACTGACGCGGACCTCGCCGCAGTCGTCGTCGACCACGACCGTGGTCACGAAACGACGACGAACGCCAACGAGACCGACGGTCTCAGCTACCGCGCGTTCGGCGACGAGCCGACCCCCGGCTCGGCGCTCGTGCTCGGCTTCGATGGCGACCCGTTCGAATCGGTCGGGGAGCTCTCGCTGTTCGTCGACTTCGACGATGCCGATCTCCCGGACCCCACGTCGGACGATACCACGATATATACTGATGGTTCTGCAGTCACGTTTGATCCGTCGGTGGAACTCGTTTGGGAGTACTGTCGACGGTATCCTGACGGGAGCGAGGGTGACACCGATGCAGCGTGGGAACCACTGACTGTCGTCACCGATACCACAACCAGCTGCTACGAAACGGGGTTCGTGAGGCTCGAGCGCCCCGAGACGTGGGAGCCGACAGCGTGGGGCTGCGAGGACCGTGGTCTCTTCGGCCACCAGCCGGGACTGATCTGGCTCCGGTGTCGCGTCGAGACCGCAGGCTACGAGATCCCGCCACAGTTCAACACTGTCGAGCTGAACGTTGTCGAAGCAAGCCACCGTCGACGCCACGAGGAACGCCTAGAGCCAACCGAGGGGTCGACCGACCTCGCTCCCCGAACCTACGGGTTCGACCATGCCCCCGTTTTGTCGGCAACAGTGACAGTCGACGGCGAGGAATGGACCGAAGTCAGGGACCTCGATGCCTCCGGACCCGCTGACCGCCACTACGTGCTCGATCAAGCGGTGGGCGAACTCACGTTCGGCGACGCCGAACGTGGCGCGAGACCGCCGGTCGACGCCGATGTCACCGCATCCTACGTCTCGGGCGGCGGTCCCGATGGAAACGTGCCGGAGACCGCTCGCTGGTGGTTCAGCGATGGCGACCAGCCGCTTGGCGACAGCACACTGGCGTCGGTCGACGTCACTCCCAAATCGGCCGCAACAGGCGGTCGTGAGGCCGAATCAATCACAGCAGCCGTCGACCGCTATACCCGTGACCGCCAAACTCCGTCCCGAGCAGTGACTGAATCGGATTATACGACGCTCGCCGAACGGACCCCCGGCCTCCGGATCGCTCGGTCGACGGTCCGTCTGCCCGACACGGATCGATCCCCGATCTCGGTCGTCGTCGTTCCGTACGCGCCGCCGGACGTGACCCGACCCACACCGAGCGACGGGTTCCGTCGAGCCGTCCAGCAACAGCTCGACCACCGCCGGCTGGTGACCGACCGTGTCACCGTGGACCCACCGACATACGTCGGGTTGAATCTCACCGTTTCAGTAACTGTCACTGATAGATACGAGACTGGCGGCGGTCAGGCAGCCATCGAAACCCATCTCGAAGCCTATCTCGATCCTATTCGTGGCTTCGAGGGGGATGGCTGGCCGTTCGGTCGGTCAGTCACGACGGCCGAACTTCGAGACCAGCTCGTCGACCTCCCGGCAGTCGATCACGTCGAGGAGTGTTCGGTTCGGACGGTGGGTGGCGGCTCAGTAACGCCTGACGGGACTGTTCGGATCGACGAGGAGACACTGTTCTACATCGAGAATCTCCAGATCGATACCACCGTTCGCGGGTCGAGGGGGAGGAGATAGCTATGGAGTTTTCCGCAGCCACGACGCTAACTACGACCGACTGGCGACAGTGGGCTGGTCGAAATACCGCTGTTAGCGGTGGCGGTATCGAGCTCGCAGCCGAGCCATTGTTGACAGTCGACCGGCTCGAATCGTCGACGATTGATATCGCGGTCGACGCTGACGGCGTCTACTACACGCTCCGGTCGTCGGCCGCGGTCTACCGCCACGACGACCAACGGTCGGTCGAACACCGTCTCTGGTCGGCCGAGGGCAGCGATCTAGCTGCGCCGCGAGCGATCTGTGTGAGTGACGGTCGGCTCTCTGTAGTCGACGAAACTGGGACTCTGGCAGTGATATCCACGCGTCTCCAGCAGCCGATTGGAACCATCGAGACCGACGTTTCGGAGCCGGTGACCATTGCGGCCGCCGGTGGGTCGCTCTATTTGCTCGATACTGCATCCGAGTCGGTTCAGGCGTTGCAGACCGATGGCACCACTGCAACCGTCTGTGATTCGCTTTCGCGGCCGCTCGATATGACAGTCGACGAGCGTGGGTCGATCTACGTTCTCGAAGCTCAAGCCACCCACAAGGAGGTCGAAAAACAGGCCGCGACGGGCGAACTCCTCGCTGGCCGGATTCTGGCGGGGCGGCAGCGCCGGATTCGGAAACTCGCTCCCGACGGCGAATGTGATCCCGGTCTGTTTCCGCTCTCGGAGTTCGAGACGGTCGACGGTGAGCCAGTGACGCCGACACGGCTTGGAACTGCGGTCGACGCGCCGCTGTTGGTGACGGGACAGACTGAACTCGATGACCAGACGGTCGTTGGTGACCTCGACCCCGAAACGTCGACGCTTCGGGAGCGAACCCGACTCGATGGCGGCTGTCGTGTGTTTCGAACCCCGGTCGCAAACAGCGATGGCACCTCGTATGCTGTGGTCGGCGACGCCAACCGCTGTTGCAGACTTGTTCCGACCGAGACCTACACTCGCGGGGCGGGCGACCGCTATCGCGGCTGTGCCTACCGGCAGTTCGACGCCGGATCGCCGATCCAGTGGCACCGATTGACGGTCGACCGCGAAGCACCGACCGCGAGCACACGGCTCCGGCTATCGTATCTCGCCAGTGACGATCCCTCTCCGCTGGACGAACCGCTGTCGAGTGCGACCGGTCTCGGCCAGTCGCTGTTGGTCGACCACGGGATCGATACCGTCTGGGAGTTGCTCTCGTACGAACCGGCCGGACTGGCCGCTCTGAGCGACGAGCTAACGGTTGGAGATGCCGAGAAATGTCTCGATACCGCGCTGGATGCGGCCGAGACCGCCCTTTCGGGCCAGTGGCAGACCGTCGAGTCGACGTCGACCGACGTGTTGCTGTCCGAGGCAACCGGCCAGTATCTCACCGTTCGGCTCGAACTCCTCGGGACGCCGACGGCCTCTCCTCGCGTCAACTCCGTGCGGGCGTTCTGGCCGCGACAGTCGTCGCTTCAGTATCTCCCCGAGCTGTATCGGACCGACGAGACCTCTGGGACGTTCCTCGAACAGCTATTGTCCGTGTTCGATGTCCTGTTTTCCGATATCGAACGGGAAGTCGAATCGGTTACGCAGTATCTCGACCCGGCGGCCGTGCCAGCCGAGGGGCTCCCGTGGCTCGCCGAGTGGATCGGCGTCGACACGCCGACCGAGTGGCCGATTGCGGCGACCCGCGAACTACTGGCGGCTGGTCCCGAACTGCACAGCAAGCGGGCCACCAGAGACGGACTCCGCGAGATGCTCGGCATCTATCTGCGCCACCTCTCGCCGCCGAAAACGCCCCCGGCCGACTGGATGGTGCCCAGTGGATCGTCGGGGCCCAGCACTGCCGATCTGTCCGGCGTCGACCACGGGCTCTGTATTCTCGAACCACAGGATCTCGACGCCATCGAGTCGACAGTCCACAGAGACGCCTATAAGACACACCTGCCCACCCAGCGATCCGTGGCGGTCTACGCCGGACCGTTTGATGAACCTGACCACCGCGAGGCGGTCGAAGCGATCATCCGCGAGGAAACGCCAGCCCACGTCCAAGGCTCACTCGTCGAACTAGAACCGGCGTTTACACTCGGTGCCGACAGCTTCCTCGGCTCTAACACCCGACTTTCGGAGCGACAGTTGGAACTCGGTGAGACACCGCTCGGTAACACCGCTGTTCTCGACTGATTTCAGCCGCGATCTGTCGAATAAAACGTAGATCTAAATACGATTGTTCGGCACAGTACAGTAGGTTGTCATTTCATGGTCCACGACAGCGAGCAGACCGACACGACGGGAACGAATCAGTTCGAGAAAAACCGGTTTTTTGATGGGAAGCTGATGACGGCGGGGGATATGCGGACCGAACAGCAGTACCACGCCGAACGGCTAGAGTTGGTGACCCGTCACACGACTGGGTCGGGCATCGTTCGCGGGCTGGGGGTCCGCTCCGTCGAGTCGACCGACGGTGAACTCGCTATCTCGGTTGATTCAGGCGTCGCCATCGATGGCGTGGGTCGACCCATTGTGGTCGACAGCCCGACGACGAAATCGGTCCCGGCTCCTGAGGGCGAGGAGATCCATCTGTTCGTTCGGTTCGACGAAGTCGCCCTCGAATCCGTACCCGTTCCTGACGCCGACGGCCCTCCCTCCGAGACGGAAGCGAATCGCCACGTCGAGGTATTCGAACTCATCTACCGGGAGTCTCCACCGGATCAGGAGTCGATTCCGATGGTCGATCTCGCGGCCAACACCAGTGCTGATGATCCGAGAACGGTCGCCGACCGGATCGCCGCTGGCTACCACGAGAAGTATCGGTCCGACGATGTCGACGGTGAGACAGCGGTGTATCTCGGCGGCTTCGAACGAGAGGCCGACGGCAGTTGGGTTCGTTCTCAGACTGCGCCACAGCCGGAGTACGCCTACGATCACGACCTGCTGTATGCCACGCTTATCGAGCACATTGCCGACACTGAGAACCCACATCAAACCGAGGTTGAGGCGGAGCCACCCGAGCCACAGCTTGATCCCGCGGAGGTAGACGGTATTCACGAACGCGTCGACTACCTCCAGTCCGAACTGGCCGACGTGAAACGCCGCCAGCAGACTGCCACAACCCATCTACTGCGGAAGACGCTCGACACCACCGCCCGTCTCTTTCGGTCGACCGCCGAGATGTTCGCTGACCACAGCGGCCCAGTCAGTAAGACGGCCCGCGAGATTGCCCAGCAGGTCGACGACGCGAGTCGCGCCGAGAGCTACACTGATACCGATCAGTATCTCTCGACGCTCCGCGAACTGTATCCCTCGCTCGCTGCGTTCGGCGACCAGCTTTCCGGCATCACCAGCGAGTCGACGGTCGACCGCTATCTCGACGCGGTTGCGGAGCTTCGGGAGGCGCTCGAAGCCGATCAGCCCGTCGAAGACGTCGCTGTTGGACTCGACGGCGTTGCGGAGGCCGCTGTCGACCTCGATCTGTTGCATTCAGCCACTGCAGAATTGTAAATTACGTAACTATATATGTCAAAGCGACAACCGTATATTATGTACCGTTTCAGACAGACAGTGCGGCAAACCAGAATTCCACAACGGAATACAAATGCCAGAATACCAATCCCCTGGAGTGTACGTAGAGGAAGTAGACACCGGGACCAAATCCGTAGAGGGAGCAAGCACGAGCACTGCTGGCTTCCTCGGCGAGACGGAGCGTGGTCCGGTTGAACCAACACTGATTACGAGTTTCGGACAGTTCAAACGCACCTTCGGTGCGAGTCCCGCCTCGTCTGATCTCGATGCCGCCGTCGACGGCTACTTTAAAAACGGCGGCAGTCGGTGTTACGTCGGTCGCGTCACCGCTGCTGATCACGACGATATTGCAACCGCGAAACTTGCTGACGACAACGCGGAGTCAGTTCTCGAGGTGTCGGCCAACGGTCCCGGCGACTGGGCCAACAGCATGGCCGTCATCGTCTCGGACGGCCACGACGATTTCTTCGATCTCACCGTTCGCTACTGGTCGACCGATATCGAGAGTGTCGACCAGCCTGCCGCCGAGGAGCCGAGCCCAGCACCGGATATCGACCATACCTTCGAGGATCTGTCGGCTGATCCCGAATCCAGCCAGTTCTACGAGAAACAGCTCGCTGGTTCGGTGCTCGTCGACGCAGAGTACCTCGCAGACGGTCAGCCGGTTGCGGGACTGACGTGGCTCTCGACGGCCAGTGACTCGGCGTCGGCAGCGACCGACGGCGGCCAGCAGACCGTTCAAATCCCAGAGGACCTCGATGAGAAAAACAAGGACGAACTACAGGATCTCAGCGAACCCTTCGAGAGCGTCGACAGCAGTCAGCTGAAGGCCGATCTGAAAGAAGATCTCGAAGCGATCCGCGACGGCGAGCAGGAGGTTGAGGTCGATGTCGCCTCGGATCTCTCCTCGAAACCAGATAGTGACGAAGTCTCGCTTTCCGATTACGAGGGCGTCGACCAGCCCGGGATGCGAACCGGGCTTGCCGGTCTCACACAGCACGACGATATCTCGCTGGTCTGTGTTCCCGACGAGAACAAGATCACCGGACTGACTGACGCTGTGGTTGCCCACTGTGAGAACAAAGGCGACCGGTTTGCGATCCTGCAGGCCCCGCAGGTCGCCGGCGCAGTCTCGGATATGGAGACACCCGTCGACTCCTCGTATGCGGGCTACTACTATCCGTGGATCAAAGTGTCGGACCCCTTCACCAACCGCGAGAAGCTCGTTCCACCGGGTGGCCACGTCGCCGGGATCATCGCCCGCAGCGACGCGACTCACGGCGTCCATGCCGCGCCCGCAAACGAGCCCGTTCGCGGTGCAGTCGAACTCCAACACGAGATTACGAAAGACGAACAGGATCTCCTGAATCCGAAGGGGATCAACTGTATTCGGAGCTTCCAGGGTCGTGGCATCCAGCTCTGGGGTGCCCGGACCTGTTCAAGCGACCCCTCGTGGAAGTACATCAACGTCCGTCGACTCTTCCTCTACGTCGAACAGTCCATTGAGGAAGGCACCGAGTGGGCAGTCTTCGAGTCCAACGACAAGGATCTCTGGGCCCGCGTCCGCCAATCAGTCGAGAACTTCCTGACGACCGTCTGGCGTGACGGCGGCCTGCAGGGGTCGACTGCTGACGAAGCGTTTTACGTCAAATGTGGCGAGGAGACGATGACTCAGGACGACATTGATAATGGACGACTCATCGTGGAGATCGGCATTTCGCCGGTCAAACCCGCCGAGTTCGTTATCTTCAGAATCGGCCAATGGACGGCTGACGCCTAATACCAATGCCAGATAGACACGGACCACTCAGAGCAAACCGGTTTCGGATCGAACTCGATGGGATTCAGATCGGCGGCTTCCGCCGCGTCGAGATTCCGACCGAGCGAACCGAACAGGTTGAGTATCGTGAAGGAAACGACCCGACCCACGACCGCGCTCTCGGCGGCAAGACCGTCTACGACGATCTAATCCTCGAACGCGGTTCCAAACAGGAAAACAGCGATATGTTCGACTGGCGGCAGACCGTCGTCGACGGCAATCTCGACGAGGCCCGCAAGGAGATCGCAGTCATTCTCCAAGACGAACAGGGCGAGTCGCACCTGCGGTGGAACTTCACGAAGGCCTGGCCCAAGGAGTACCAGCCACCAGCGCTCAATTCAGGAGCTGGCGGTGGCGACAACGTTGCCACCGAGACCTACATTATCACCTTCGACGAGATGGTGCGAAAAGACGTATGACCGATAGTAAACCCTACAGCGACCGATATACGGTGTCGACCCACCACTTCGGTGACGAGAGCCGGGTTGACGAGCAGGGATATCTCCACACGGGCCGTGCTCAGCGACAGCCCGAGCGAGTGGTCGTCTCCTGCGGCACCACGGAGGGTCGCAGATGACCGACTCTGCGCTGCAGACTGAACACGAGTTCACCCTGCCGCAGGGGTACGTCGACGACGACGGAACCCTCCACAAGGAGGGTCGGATGCGACTAGCAACCGCTGCAGACGAGATCAAACCGCTGAAAGATCCGCGCGTCCAGTCGAACTCCTCGTATCTGACCGTCGTCCTGCTGTCGCGGGTCGTCACCGAACTCGGCGATCTAGAGACAGTCGACCCCGATGTGATCGAATCGCTGTTCGTTACTGACTTAGAGTTCCTCCAGTCGCTCTACGAGCAGATCAACACGCCCGATGACGCCCAGTCAGCCGTTCCCGGTGAGGCAAGCGGCCTAGAGCCGACCGGGATGGATGCGGTCGACGACGGTGAGGCGATGCCGGGAAACACGACCAGCTAACCCCGCTGTACGATCCCGACGAACTGTACGAAGAGGTTGCCTTCGTGGCCTACCATTTCAACTGGAGCCACGATGAGGTCCTGCGGATGCCCCACTGGGAACGACACCGGTGGTGCGATGAGATCAGCGCGATCAATGAGAAACTCAACCGAGATGCCGGTGGTAGATCAGCCGCCGACAGCGGCGGCATCGAGTTGGTCAACCCGGAGTTCGAGGGGTGATCGCTGATGGGAACCGAAAACCCATATTCGCAGTATAATTTCGAACTCGAAGTCGACGGCAAGCCCGTCGCTGGCTTCTCGGAGGTGTCGGGACTGACGATGGAACTCGATACCGTCAGCTATCAAGAGGGCGGGGTCAACGACCACGTCCACCAGTTGCCCGGCCAGTTTGCGCACGCCAACCTCGTCTTGCAGCGCGGGTTGACCAAGGACACGACCTTCTGGAACTGGCTCCATGAGGTGATGAGCGGGACGATCAAGCGGCGAACGCTCGTGCTCAAACTCAAATCCGGCTTCAAAGGTGAAAGCGCGTGGGGGTGGGAGTTCACTAATGCCTACCCGATCAAATGGAGCGGCCCGGATCTCACCGGCGGCGCAAACGGAATGGCAATCGAATCGATTGAACTCACCTATGAGCGGTTCGACACGCTCTCCGGCATGCCGGAGTAGTTGTCGAACTCCCAGTTCGGCTAGTCGACGCTTCAACTGTCGTACTGCGACCGTATCTGAACGCTGACCGGCTCTAAACTGGACATACGTCGACAAGGATGGCCGAATACGAGCCTATTAGTCGATCCCGGCCAAGGTATAGATATGAGCAGTCACGCCAATATTCTTTCAGATGATGCCCCGTTGGATCTCCGACTCTCGGAGTCGGAGCTGGATCGAACTCACGACCACCTCGTCTCGTTCATTCGTGAGACCGTCGACGCTGCTGGCGCGGAGGGTGCCACACTCGGCCTCTCGGGTGGGATCGACTCGACGACGACTGCCTATCTCGCGGTCGACGCGCTGGGTGCCGATGGCTTGCACGGACTCGTCATGCCGAGTGAGGTCAACGACCCTGAGAACATGAGTGATGCCGAGCGCGTTGCCGAGGACCTCGGCATCGAGTACGACGTGATCGAGATCCAGCCCATCGCCGAGCAGTTCTTCGACGCCGTCCCCGAGGCAGCCGACAGCCAGTTGGCGACCGGCAACGTCTACGTCCGGACCCGAGCCGTCCTGAATTATTTCGTCGCAAACGCTGAAAACCGGGTTGTTCTCGGGACTGGCAACCGTGCCGAAGCGATGACCGGCTACTTTACAAAATATGGTGATCAGGCCGTCGACTGCAACCCTATTGGGGGGCTTTACAAACAGCAGGTCCGCCAGCTAGCCGCCCATATCGGCGTCCCTCACGATCTGGTGATGCAGACACCGACCGCAGGTATGTGGGAAGGTCAGACCGACGAGTCGGAGATGGGAGTCGGCTACGACCGGGTCGACGCGATCCTCGCGCTCCATATCGACGGCCCGCTGTCGACGGCCGCCACCGTGCGTGCGCTGGATGGTGTCAGCCGCGAGGAGGTTGAGCGAATCGAAGAATTGGTTGCCGGGAGCCAACACAAGCGGTCGATGCCGCCAGCACCCGAGCCGCTGGATCTGTAGGCCGTTTCCAAAGGTCTTTGTTCGCTGCGATTCTATCAATAATAGATGGATACTGCCGCGCGGGCTCGGGCCGAGACACGGGAGGTAGTGGCCGATATTGAGCCACAACACCTCCGTCAGGTGTTGTACGACCGACTCGCGGATTCGTCGATGGCTCCCGGTGTGCTCGTCTTCCTGAGTGCTCAGGCAAGTGATCCGGAGGTCGACCTCGACTCGCTGGCCGAACGGAGTGCTGGCGTCCAACTCATTTATGAAGGGCTTCGACTCACGCGGTCGATAGCCCACGCCGAGCCATGGACTGACACCGAAACGGACGAGATCGATGCGGATATCGATATACTCGCTGCTGACGTGTTCGTCTCGCGTGGCTTCTACCTCTTGGCGCAGACCGAAGCCTCCGCGGCCGCGGTCACCACCGTCCAGTCGTTCGGCCGTGATCAGACCTTGCGCGGTCGACCGGATGCCGATGTCGACACCCTCGACCGGAATCTGGAAGCCGACATCTTCGCGCTGGCGGTCCGGGCGGGGTTGACGGCGGTCGACACCAACCCCTCGGAGGCTGTCCTCTCGTTTGCGGCCGATCTCGCCCGTGCCGACGGCGAGGAGCTGTCGGCCGCCGGGATCGTGCTCTCGGAGTCGACTGTGAGTCGACTGACTGAGTTGTCGAACGGAGTCGACGGGGCCGTACCCTCCTCGGCGAGCGAGGGGTAGAAAATCGCCCGGCAGCGCCGTCAAATCGAAACGCGTAAAAGCATATCCGGCCAACGATTGATTGCGTGCCTGGGTAGCTTAGCGGTAAAGCGCGTCCTTGGTAAGGACGAGAGCCCGGATTCAAATTCCGGCCTAGGCTTCACGTCTTTCTCAGTGTCTTTCGTTCCGTACACCGGTTTCTGTCGTTATTCGAAGGCATCCTGCAGTGCCTCACCGGCACGTGAACGCACGTCGACTGCTGCCTCGATTCCCTCGAACGGATCGGACAGTCGACGCATGTTCGCGAAGTCGTGGATCATATCGCTGTAGTGGAGATGCTCGACGTCGACGGCGGCGTTTTCGAGGGCCTCGCTGTAGGCGAACTGCTCGTCACGCAGCGGGTCGTAGCCACAGGTGACGATGGTTGCATCGGGCAGTTGGGATAGGATTCGCTGGGGTGTCCGAAGCGGTGAAGCCCGAAGGTTTGCGCCGTCGACGTCGCTCTGGAGGTAGTGGTTCCAAAACCAGACCATTCCGCGTGCGGTGAGGAAGTAGCCATCGCCGTTTTCCTCGTAGGATGGGGTCTCGAAGGCGTGGTTCGTTACCGGGTAGAACAGCAGTTGGTGATCGATCTCTGGTGTGCCGACCTCTTTTTCGACGGCCATCTGTGCGACGACTGTCGCAAGATTCCCACCCGCGCTCTCACCGGCGACCGCGAGACCGTTCTCTCCGGCGATATGGTCGGCAGTCCACTTGGTCGCATGGTATGCGTCCTCGACAGCCGCGGGGAAGGGGTGTTCCGGCGCTTTGCGATAGTCGACCGAGACGACCATACACTCGCCCTCGGTGGCCAGCGAGCGGGCGACCCCGTCGTGAGTATCGAGGTTCCCGGCGACCCAGCCGCCGCCGTGGAAGTAGACCGTCGCTGGCAGCGCTGCATCCGGTTCGGGATCGTAGATCCGCACGCGGATATCTCGTGCTGGGGCGCGGATCTTTCGTTCTTCGACTGAGTCGACTGGTTCGGGGTCGACAGTCGGTGTGAAGAGGTCGCCGAGAGTTGCTCGCGCCTGTTCGGGTGACATCTGAGAGAGATCCGGCTCGCCCATCTCGCCGAGAGTGTCGAGAACGCCCTGCGCATCCGGATCAAGCGATTCGGCGCGCCGCTCGTCGGTTGGTGTCTGTGACATGCTATGTAATACAGTGCCAACCTCAATAAACAGCTATTGCGACGTCAGTATCCGGTCGCACGAACAGATCGTCGACCGGTCGTCACTGTTCAGCGCATCCTTTAGCATACTGCCGCCGAAACCCGACTGTAAACAGATGGGATTCCACACATTCGATCCGGCCGAGGCCGACCGCTTAGAGGACGTGAGTCGCTACCGCTTCTGTTCCCGCGAGGAACTGCTTGGGGCTCTGGGCGTCGACGAAGATCACCTACTCGATTTGGGAAGCGGCACCGGCTTCTACACCACCGATCTTGCCCCGTTTTTCGACCGCGTGTCGGCGGTCGACATCCAGCCAGCAATGCACGAACTCTACCGCGAGAAAGGCGTGCCCGACAACGTCGACTGTGTCGAGAGCTCGACTGCCGAACTTCCGTTTACCGACCAATCAGCTGATGCTGCGATCTCGACGATGACGGCTCACGAACTTCCGCTTGCGGAGACGCTGGCCGACCTTTACCGGGTGCTTCGACCGGGGAGTCCAGTCGTCGTGGTCGACTGGTCGGCCACGGGTCGCGGCAAGGCCGGACCACCAGTCGACGAGCGGCATCCGATGGCGGCCGTGACGGAGGCACTCACGGAAGCAGGATTCAGCGTCGACCGGGCTGTCGAGCGGCCGGAGACGTATTTCGTCACGGCCTCGCGGTAGTACGCTTTTAATTGGTGTTAGACACCGCTTACTACAGCACTCAGTCAGTTGCCCCCAGTATTAACCACGCGGCCAGCCAACTCCGCCCATGATCAGTTCCGACCGTATGGCGGCCGTCGACGTCAACGCCGCCGCCCTCGGTATCCCCCGAAAACAGTTGATGGAGTCCAGCGGCAACGCCGTCGCACGCGTCGTTCGCTCCGAAGCCGACCCCGGAAGTCGAATCGTCCTCGTCTGTGGCCGCGGCAACAACGGCGGCGACGCCTTCGTCACCGCTCGATTCCTCAGCGAATATGATATCGAAACCGCCCTCTTGGGTCGACCTGATGCCATCGGTACCCAGATCGCCCGCGAAAACTGGGACGCTCTGCAGGCTGCCGATCTGTCGACGACGACCATTACCGACACCAGCTATCTCGATGGGTTGGATCTCGAAGCCGCCGACTGCATCGTCGACGCGATGCTTGGAACGGGCGTCACTGGCGCGCTCCGCGAACCCGAAGCGAGTGCTGCCCGCGCGATCAACGCCACCGATACGCCAGTTGTTTCGGTCGACGTTCCATCTGGGGTCGACGCCGACACCGGGGCCGCTGATGGTGTCGCCGTTGAGGCCGACCACGTCGTCACCTTTCACGACACCAAACGCGGTCTCGAATCGCTCGATACGCAGCTCACGGTCGCCGACATCGGGATTCCCGAAGCCGCCGAACTGTTCGTCGGCCCTGGCGACGTTCGGGGCCGCAAGCGGGCCGCCGAGAGCCACAAGGGCGACCACGGCGAACTCCTCGTTATCGGCGGTGGTCCCTACACCGGCGCACCTGCACTGGCTGCACAGGCCGCGCTCCGGGCGGGTGCTGATCTCGTCCATGTGAGCTGTCCGGAAACGGTTGCCGAGGAGATTCAGGGGTACAGCGAGAACCTGATCGTCCACCCCTTCGACGGCCAGCGACTGACTCCCGAGGCAGTCGACGCGATCCTTGACCTCGCAGGCGAGATGGATGCCGTGATCTGTGGCCCCGGGCTTGGGAGCCACGAGGAGACGCTCGCGGCCGTCGAGTCGTTTCTCGAATCGTTTTCCGGTCGCGGGGTTATCGATGCCGACGCGTTGTCAGTTGTGCCCGAGGTCGACACCGATGCGAGCTTGATCTGTACTCCTCATCAGGGTGAACTCGTCAAAATGGGCGGCGAGACCGACGACGACTGGGAGCGACGGGCCGAGTTGGTCACCGAGTTCGCCACCGAAATCGGTCAGACGCTGCTGGTCAAAGGTGCCTACGACATCATCGCCGACAGCGAGGAGACGCGCGTGAGCCGGACCGGCAACCCCGGGATGACCGTCGGCGGCACCGGCGACGTGTTGGCGGGCGTCGTCGGCTCGCTGTTCACCAATCGTGAGCCACGGACTTCGGCTGCCGTCGGTGCGTATCTAAACGGTCGGGCCGGTGATCTGGCCTTCGAGGACGCGGCGTACGGCCTCGTAGCGACGGACCTAATCGACTGGCTCCCCGAGCCGTTCACAACCGATGAGTGAGGACTCTGAAGCAGCCGAGGAGCTAACGCATACCGACGATGAGGGATCGGTCCAGATGGTCGACGTCGGCAGCAAACCCGACACCAACCGCCGGGCGGTCGCCACCGGGACGATCAATCTGTCGGCCTCTACAGTCGAGGCCATCAAAGCCGACGAACTCGGCAAAGGCGACGTCCTTGCGACCGCACGGATCGGTGCGATTCAGGCGGTCAAACACACGTGGGAGACGATTCCGATGTGTCACCAAATTCCGATCACGAACGTTGAGACCGAGTTTACGGTTGAGGCAGATCGGATCGAGCTCACAGTTACAGTCGAGACGACCGGCAAAACCGGCTGTGAGATGGAGGCGCTTGAAGGTGTGACGACGGGGCTCAACGTCGTCTGGGATATGTGCAAAGCCGCCGAGAAAGATAGCAATGGGCAGTATCCCTCGACTGCGATTGCGGACGTTCACGTGGTCGACAAACAGAAACGGCAGATCTGAGCCGTCTTGGATCACTCCTGTCGATGTGACCGAACCGGTTGCCACTGACTGTTCGGTATTCGGCTGTTAACGCTGGTAGGCTATTACTAATCATTACCGTCTGGGCTGCGCCTGTTGGCACAGGATTATTTTACAATCTCAGAATATGAAGAAAACTATTCACAACCAGCGAACCACGGTACGGACTGCGGAGAAGGTGTTATCAAATGTCAATGCAAGCTGTGGTCTACCAAGGACCACACGATGTAGCCATCGAAGCGGTCGACGAACCACAAATCGAACACGAAAACGATGTTGTGATCGACATCACGACGAGCTGTATCTGTGGGTCGGATCTCCACATGTACGAAGGTCGAACCTCCGCCGAGGAGGGAATCGTCTTCGGGCACGAAAACATGGGTGTCGTGACCGAGGTCGGCGATGCGGTCAGCACACTCGAAGAGGGCGACCGGATCGTCGCTCCGTTCAACGTCGCCTGTGGCTTCTGTAAGAACTGTGAAAACGGCAAGACGGGCTTCTGTACCAACGTCAACCCCGGCTTTGCGGGGGGTGCCTATGGCTACGTGGCCATGGGACCGTATAAGGGCGGACAGGCCGAGAAACTCCGTGTTCCGTACGCCGACTTCAACGCACTCAAACTGCCGAAGGGCGACGAACACGAGGACTCGTTTTCGCTGTTGGCGGACATCTTCCCGACGGGCTGGCACGGTACCCGGCTTGCGAACCTCGAACCCGGCGACTCGGTAGCTGTCTTCGGCGGCGGACCGGTCGGCCTCATGGCCGCCTACAGCGCCGACCTGCAGGGGGCAAGCGAGATCTACGTCGTCGACCGTGTCCCCTCGCGGCTCGAACTCGCCGAGGATCACTGTAACGCGACAGCGATCAACTTCGAAGAGGGCGACCCCGTCGAACAGATCATCGACGAACACGGCGATATGGTCGACAAAGGTGTCGACGCCGTCGGTTACCAGGCCATCGATCCCGAGACCGACCCCTCGGACGACGCCTACGACCCGGCCCGCGAGAACCCGGCGGTCGTTCTCAACCAGTTGATTCAGGTGGTTCGACCGACTGGACAGCTCGGTATTCCCGGCCTCTATGTGCCGTCTGACCCCGGTGCGCCCGACGAGATGGCCGCACAGGGTCGACTCGGCATCGACTTCGGGAAACTGTTCGAGAAAGGCATCAAACTGGGGACCGGCCAGTGTAACGTCAAAGCCTACAACCGTGAGCTTCGAGATATGATCATCTCAGGCAAAGCCGACCCAAGCTGGGTCGTCTCCCACCGCGTTGGACTGGACGAAGCGCCCGATATGTACGAAGCCTTCGACAACCGCGAAGAGGGTGTGACGAAAGTCCTGCTCGAACCATAAGCGGTCGACCTGCTTTCCTTCGCCCAAATGTTCTTTTTTTATACTACCGCCGGAGCCAGAGTGTGGGGTGTTTGCCCCGGAGATGTTGCTGGTAGGCTTTGACTAACGCAGGATAGGAATCCTTGACGACGTACCACTCACAGCGTTCGCAGTTGCCAGTCAGCATTTCGTCACCTGTGTCGACCATAGGTGCTTCCTGAGCGATAGCTGCTGTTCGATTCGCACCGTGTGCCCGGTTACCATCATCGATTCTTCCCGCCACATCGGATGAATGTACCGGTTGTTTTCATTACGATGACTAGATGAGGTTTGGCCTGCTGGCCGCGGCCGCGAAACAATCAATAGCGGTACCGTGCTACGTCGACACAATGTGTAAGTACTGTAACTACGCCATGACCGACGGCTGGACGGAGCTGTTGGAGCACGATGACGTCTATCAGACCGCAATGGCAGACCTCCGGGGCGACCGCTCGAACTACGGCTTCAGCGAGGAGTTCGACGAACTCCGGGAAGATCTCGCTGTCTGACTGCGTCGACCAGCCAGTTACTCACGCAGCTCCGCCTTGTCGTCCGGATCGATCCGGAGCGGAAACAGCGAGTCGACATCCTGATCGACAGTTGTCTGGCTGTCGACAGTCGACTCCCGGTCGACGAGACACTCATCGAGGCGGTCGGTGATTTCGTCCGCATCGAACTCGGTTCCGATAAACACGAGTTCCGTTTGGCGGGTATCCTCGGCGTCCCACTCACCGATGGGCCCTGCCTGAATAGATCGACCGGCCCGGCTCATCCCGATGACGTTCTCAGTGCCTGCGAGATTGCAGAGCCCCTTGGCGCGGATGATGCCGTCGTCCCGCTCGTAGAGCGTCGCGGCGAACTGCGCCGGATCGAACGGTCGCTCGCGGGTGTAGACGAACGATTCAACGCCGTGGGTGTCGGCTGCGCTCTGCTCGTCGTGAGTGTGGCTATGGCTGTGGGTTGCGGCCGCACTGTCGCCGCCCTCGCGCTGTTTGTGCTCCCGGAGTTCCTGTTTCCACCCCGCAGATCGGCGGGCCTCCTCGAAATCAAATCGACCGGTGTCGATCACCAGCGAGGGGTCGACCTCGGAATACTCGGTCCGCCGGATCGTCGCCCGCGGATTGAGTTCACTGACGACGTCGACGATTCTGTCAAGTTCGTCGTCGGGCACCATATCGCATTTGTTGAGCAGGAGGACGTCACAGAACTCGACGGACTGGACGAGGACATCGGCAAGCGGTCGGTCGGGGTCCGGTTCGTCGGCACCAGCAGGCAGCGATGTACCTGCGTCAAACTCCTTCCAGAAGCCGTGGGCGTCACACACCGTCACCATCATATCGAGTCGGAACGCCGCGGTCGGATCAGGACCGTCCTCCCGTGGCTGGGTGAGCGTCCGGGCAATCGGCGTCGGCTCGGAGATCCCTGAGGCTTCGATGACGAGGGCATCAACATCGCGGTTCTCGGTGAGATCGACCATTTGCGCGACCAGATCTCCCTGTAGTCGACAACAGATACAGCCATTCGAAAGCTCAACGAGTCCCGTATCGGGATTCTCTCGCTCGATCAGGTCGGCGTCGACGTTGACCTCGCCCATGTCGTTGACGATGACTGCAAGCTCGTTCCCTCGGTTATTTTTGAGTAGGTGATTGACAAGCGTCGTCTTTCCCGCACCCAGAACACCACTGAGAACGGTCACTGGTGGTTTGTCATCCGTGGAGGTCATACGTCGACTCGCCGAGCAGGCCGCAAAAAGCTACAGAGCCGTCGAATTCGGTGACTGTCACAAACCCGGTATCCACCCGAGAGACCGATCTCAGGTCGACTCGACCGGACTGAGCGCGGCGGCCTTCGCTCGGGCCTGCTCGATGATCGAGGGGCGAGCATCGAACTCAAGCAGGACTTGATCGGCCTCGTAGGATTCGGTCTCCACGTGGGCGTGGTCGTGAACCCACGACACGAGGCTCATCGTCTCATCTGTGATCGGCACCAGCAGGCGTTCGTGTTTCCAGTCGGGCAGTTCGGCCTCGACGCGCCGCCGGAGCGTCTCGATGTTCTTGCCGGTGCGGCCCGAGACCGGAATCGGGTTCGGCGCGATGCCCGACAAGGCTGACTTTTTCTCGTCGAGTTCCTCGGCGGAGAGCAGGTCGACCTTGTTGAAGACAGTGAGAATCGGGGCTTCGTTGCGCTCGTGGAGTGTGTCTCGCGAGGTAACGAGCTTTTCGCGCATCTCCTTGACCGGCTCGCTGGCGTCGACCACCAGCAGGACGAGATCGGCTCGGTACACGGACTCAAGAGTCGACTGGAAGGATTCGACCAGCCAGTGTGGGAGATTCGAAATAAAGCCGACCGTGTCGGTCAACAGGATCTCTCGGCGGTCCAACTCGGCGCGGCGCGTTGTCGTGCCGAGTGTCGTAAACAGCATGTCCTGTGATTCAGCGACCGAATCGAGATCCGGGTGTTTGTCGACGTTCTCGTCGACGTCGAGTTCCGCGGCAAGTTGGCGGAGGAGCGTCGACTTCCCGGCGTTCGTATAGCCCGCCAGCGCGACGAGATCGAACCCCGACTCCCGGCGTTCGTCCCGGCGTTTGGCCTCTTTGTCGGCGATTGCGTCCAACTCGTCTTTGATGTTGGAGATCTGGGATTTGATGTCGCGTTCGCGGCTCTCGTCGTACTCACCGAGCCCCATGAAGCCGGGGCGCTCGTCGCGTTTGGCGAGGCTGGCTTTCGCCGCCGCCCGCGGCAGTTCGTACCGGAGTTCGGCGAGTTCGACCTGTAGTTGGGCCTTCCGAGTGTTGGCCCGCTGGCCGAAGATGTCGAGGATGAGCGTAAAGCGGTCGAGGACGTCGACCTCCGCAGGCAGGGTTTGGCCGATGTTGAACATCTGGAACGGCCCGACCTCGTTGTCGATAATTACCGTGTCGGCGTCCAGTCGCCTGACGAGTCCGGCGAGTTCCTCGACTTTTCCCTCTCCAAAGCAGTAGGCGGGGTCCTCTGTGCGTGTCTGTGTGAGTTCGCCGACGACGGTGTAGCCCGCGGCTGCGGCCAGCTCCCGAAGCTCGGAGAGGTCCGGCGTGCCGCTTTCGACCCGTTTGGCGACGATTGCTTTCATCGTGGCTCCTCGTTGGTCGACTGCAGTCGTGACGGTCGACTGTGATTACTGTACAGTGTGAACCACTTCCATGAGTAGGGTTGGCCCGCCACAGTCAAGAATCCCTCGGCGATCCGGCTCACCGTTATCGTGTTTTGATGTCGTCTTCGTCCTTGATGATCCGCGTTTCGCCCTGCCCGCTGGTTTCCTCGTTGACGAGCTCATAAAACTCGTTTTGGAGGCCGGCGGGGAAGGTAACGACGCCGACCCACGAGCCGTCGGCCTGCCACTCCTCGCGTTCGAGTTCGCCGTACTGGCGGACTTTTGCTTGTGCACTCCCCGCATACTCGGCGGGCAGTTGGGCCGCAATCGTCACCTCGTCGAACCGGATCGGCAACACCGGTCGGAGATCTTCGAGTGCCTCGTCGACCTGCGCCGAGACCGGCTCCATCGGATCGATCCGGAATCCGGCCTCTTCGAGCGCGCGCTCGATCCGCTCGGGCGGATGGGGGGCGTCGTCCATCTGTGGGTTGACCGCGTTGCGCGTGATCGTCGTGATGAGCTGTTTGCGCTTCTGTTCTTGCATCTCACGGCGCTGGTCGGCAGTGATCTGGATCTCCCCGCGTGTGATTACTTCCGGGATGACCTCCATGGGATCGGTGGTTCCGAACACTTCTTCGAGATCGGTCTCGGCCGGGCGGTCGCCGCGCGAGGCGTTCTCGAAGACGTCCTCGGCGGCGATTACGTCCTCGAGTTCGCCGTCGAACTCCTCGCGTTTGATTGCCAGTGCGGCATCCGGGTCGACGAGCACCTCGAAGCGCGCACCGTGGGATTCGAGGCGTGCGGTGACTGCATCCTCAAGCGATATCATACCACAGCGTAGCGCGGCCGGTGGTAAAAACTCTCCCCGACGATGTGGGTGGTCGGCTTCGATTCTCCCACCCCGAGTGGCGCTACGCGAACAGGGCGAGCGGGCTCCGAAGCGCGGCCGCTCGGCGTCGAAAACAGTGATTGTCGACCGGTAGGCAGTGCCTACGCCGCCAGCCACTCGTCGTGGCAGTCGTCGCTACAGAAATGGTGGTGGACGGCGCGACCGTCTTCGATTTCGCTGACGACGCGGTGGCTCGTCGACTGGATGATTTTGCTGCTGCACTGCTCACATTCCGGCGCGTTTTCCTCCGTAACATCCTCGCCAATATCGGACGTGGGATCGACCATACTGCAACGAGAACGGTCTCGCTATGTTAAGGTGTCTACTCGGAGTGAGCAGACTCCTCCGGAACGCCGACCTACAGATCGATTACGTTCGTCCCGTTCGATCAGTGTGTCGACCTCGTCGAGGGCACACGTTGTCGGCCAACGCAGTGTAAGCCGCCGACCGCTCCAGTTGCTCGCACTGGGTGATCATCTGGCCGGCTGTACAGTGGATGACGACAAATAGTTGGTTCCGTGGCAGTTGCTGGCGGTGCTACGCGGTTAGTCGTCTGCGGCTTGTTCGCCGAGATCGCTGATGACATCCTGATCTGTCGGCTGGCGGGCCCTGTACTTCGCGACGAGGCTATCGAGTTCTTCGGGGTCGTCGGCACCCGGAAGCTGCTCAGTCGCGGTTGTGGACTCTCCCTCGACTCCCAGCACGTCGGCGACGTGGTCGGCCGTCGCCTCGGCCATCATTCGGTAGGTTGTCAGCTTGCCGCCGACGACGCTGGCGAAGTTCTCGACGCCGTCTTGCTCGTGGTCGAGCAGGAAGAAGCCGCGCGAGATCCCGCGCTCGTTGCCTTTGCCCGAATCCTTGCTTCCGCGACCTGCTTCGTCGGGCGCGTACAGCGGCCGGACACCCCACCACGTACGATCAATATCGCGGCCTTCGATTGCCGGCATCATGTCTGCACACTCCTCGAACATCTTTTGAACCTCCCACTGTTCTTCATCGAACTCGTCGGGGTCGTCGACTGCCACGCTTGTGGTGCCCAGCACGACCTGCGTCTGGTGGGGAATGATGATGTCGCCGTCGTCGGGGACCCGGCATCGGTTGATGACTGATTCAAGTCCCTCGTAGTCGACGCTGACCATCACGCCCTTGGTGGGCTGCATCTCGACGTCGACGCCAGCGAGTGCGGCACATTCGCCGGCCCACGCGCCGGTCGCGTTGATGACGTAGTCGGCTTCGATGGTCTCGTTGACCTCGCCGCCGATCTCGACACTCGAAACCGCGCCGTCGCTGACAGTGATCCCCTCGACTGGGGCATGTGTCAGGACGGTCGCACCGTGGTTTTCAGCACTGGCAGCATTGGCCGCCACGAGCCGCGATGGATAGATTACGCCGTCGGGAACGACCATTGCGCGGACGACGTCCTCGGAGAGTTCGGGGACGCGGTCGCGGGCCTCGTCGCCATCGATGACCTCTGCGGGGATGCCGTGTTCCTGACAGCCTTCGAGTTTGGCCTCGAAGTACTCGGGGTCGTCCTCGCTGAGTTGGACGAAGATACCGCCGCTGTCGCCGATACACTCTCCGGCGATCTCACGGATGATTTGGTTTTCCTCGATACATTCGGCTGCGCCCTCGGGGTCGGACTCGGCGTAGCGTGCGCCACTGTGGAGCAGGCCGTGGGAGCGGCCAGTGGTGCCACCTGCGAGACCACTCCGCTCTACGAGGGTGACGTCGACGCCACGCATCGCGAGATCGCGTGCGGTTCCGACGCCTGTACCGCCACCACCGATGACTAGTACGGTTGTTTGGTGTGTCATGAGTTCACACCCCGGAGTCACGACGCCACCTCCACAGCCGCATCTGTGCAGGCTGCCGTGTGAAAATCCTGAGGTATGGTACAACTACACACTGAATAACCAAAAACGCACTTGTTTTTTGAACGATTGTTTTACGAGACTATCTAAGCGATGGCGTAATTTCTGCTGATAGAATCTCCGACTTCCGTGCGTCGACATTCGTCGCTGGCTGCTCGCACCCCTCGCCCACACAGACCGACTCGAAGGCTTCGGGATAGCTCAGATCGCCCGTACCCATGATTTCGATATCCGAATCCTCCCAGTCGGCGGCCGCATCCTCTCCGACATCGATAGATTCGGACTCCGTGTCGTTTCTGATCGTCACATTCCGGATAACACCGCTTCCGCCCTCGGCCTCCTCGTGGATCTGTATCGGCGCGCCAGCCGCATCGTGGCGCATGATGATCTCACAGTCCTCGATGCGAATATCATCGCCGGGATTCCGAACCCGAATCCCCCGCATGTTTCGCTGCTCAGTTTCGCTTTTCGGTGCTGGGCCATCGTTGACGATGAGACAGTTCCGGACGACACTCCCGCTGGAGCCAACTCGAATCGCTGCGATGTTGGTGTTGTGTGCGACACAGTTTTCGATCAGTACGCGACCGTCTTCCCCGTCGTCGTACCCCGGCGAGGAGGCGTAGATTCCGTTGTCCGAAAAGCCACTGAAAGAGCAGTTGCGGATATCGACCGTTCCGGCGTGGTCCCGTGGCACGTAGAAGGGTCGACACTCACTTTCGTCGACTGCACCGTCGGGAAACGAGAGGCTGTCGACGATGACTGTTGCCCCCTCGTCGGTCTCCAACCGGAAATGTGATTTCTCGCTCGGTTTGCCTCGAACGGTGAAGTTTCGCAGTTCGACCGTTCCTGACTCGGCCCGGACGTTGTTCCGGAACGAATCGCCCGTTAGTTCGAGACTAACATCGCCCTGTCCGACAACGGCTGCGTTCTCTGTTGCTCCCTCGAACCCCTCGCCGTCCCATTCGTAGCTGCCCGCCGGAATGTGGACTGTCGCGCCGTCGACGAACTGTTCGTTTAGGTAGGGGTCGATTAGCTCGCCGGTAGTCAGTCCCTGCTCGCCGAGGTCGACCGTCGCTGGTGTCGCTGCGGCCGGCGTTCCGAGGCTTCCGACCGCAGCTAGCCCACCGAGTAGCCTCAGATACGACCGTCGACTGCGGCCCGATGAGTCGCCAGCACCGTCTTCACTCTGGTGTAAAACCATATGCGATAAGAGACTATCACACAAATAGTAATTCCTACCAGATAGGTAGGGATACCATTACCAACGGGTAGTTTGAGAGTATTACTCTTCGGTTGGCTGTCGCTCTCTTATCAGTCGATCCACTACTCGTGGTACCGTCTGTCGACCTCGGTAAGAAAACCGAATACAGCCGTAGCACGTCCCACAAAGCGAATACCGTCAGCCTACCAACTTCCACCGTTCAGCGTGGGATGAGTTATCGATTACTCGACGTGTCTCAGGCGACGGCCTTTTCGAGTAGTTCGAGGGGGTGTCGGATCTCGTAACCCGTGCCGTGGTTCATCTGCATCGCACAGGTCGGACACTCGGTCATGCCAACCTCTCCTTCTGCGTGTTCCATGTGATCGAACATCTCCGCGCCGATCTTCATCGAGGTTTCGTACTTCTCGGACTTCCAACCGTAGGTCCCCGAGATACCGGAGCAGGATTCGCCGACGTCCTCGATGTGGGCACCGTCGAGTTCACGGAACAGTTCGACTGCCTGCCGGTCGAGGCCCTGGTTCCGGGCGTGACACGGCGCGTGGTAGGCAAACGACTGTGGGTCGACTTCGCTCTCGCGGATGGCCGCGCCCAGATCCTCGTGAATCCGGAGGAACTCCATGGCCTCGTAGGTATGTTCCGAGAGATCTTCGATCCCCTCGATGTCGAACAGTTCGGGGTACTCTTGGCGGAGTGCCATCGAACAGGAGGTACAGGAGGCAACCACGTCCGCGCCGTTCTCGATTGCCTTGCCCAGTTCGCGGACGTTGACTTCGGCCTCGCGGCGGGCGTCTTTCAGCATCCCGTTGGCGAACATCGGGGTGCCGGAACACTGCTGTTTGGGCACCAGCACCTCGTAGTCGAAGGATTCGAAGACGCGAACCATCGCCTTGCCGACCTCGGGCGTGTTGTAGTTCGAGTAGCAACCGTGGAAGTAGGCGACCTGTTTGTCCGGGTTCGTGACCTTCGAGCCGCCGCGCTTCTTGAACCACTGGCGGAAGGTCTCGGTAGCAAACTCCGGCACGTCGCGCTCGCTGGGAATACTCATGATCTTCTCGCCGAGGACGCTGGTGATGCCCAGTCCCATCACGAAGTTCGCGAGCCGTGGGACCTTGCTCCCGATGGAGGCCAACGTCCGGTAGTTCGAGAGCATTCGGTTGCGGAGATACTCGATGGACTTCTTGTCCATGTGTTCCTCGACGTACTCCCCGCGTGCGGTGTTGTGCATCTGGCTCAGTGGGACGCTCGACGGACAGGCGTCGTCACACCGCATACAGTTCGAACACGAGAGGATCGAATCGTCGATGTCGACGTCCTCGCCGCGTTTGAGCCGCCACTGTTCTGGGCCCTGGAATTTGGGGCCGGGGAAGTCCTCGTCGACTTCGGCAACTGGACACGACGTATCACAGCTCGTGCATTTGTAACAGTTGTCGGCTCCGGGTCGAAGGTCCATATCCTCCGAAGAGGGGAAGACGTCGACCGGCTCGAACTCATCTACTTGCGTCGTCGGATCGAAATCGCTTGCTTGTTCTGCGTCGCTCATTGGTGTACCTCGTGTTTTGCCGCCTGCTCGCCAGCCCGTTCACCAGCAACCACCGCAGTTGCCAGCGAGACACCGCTCTGTGATTTTTCCGCAACCGTATCGGCACCGCCGATCACTGCACCCGCCGCCCGGAGGTTCGTGAACTCCGGGGCCTCGTCGGCGGTCAGTGGTCGCATCGTCTCGTCGACCCGAACGCCGAAGTGGGCAAACGGCTGGTCGGCGAAGGCTTGCTTGTCGAACCAGTCGTAGCGGTCCTCCGGATGGGGAATGTGACAGTCGAAAATCGGCTCGGTCACACCCTCCTCGCGTCCTGAGTCGATTCCCTTGCCGACCAGTCCGCCCGTCGCCAGCACGAACTCGTCGGCGTGGAATGGCACCTCTCGGCCCTTGCTGTCGACGATAACCGCCGTCAGTTCGCCATCCTCGACCTCGTAGTCGACGACGGGGTTGCCGGACGAAATACGGACGCCCGCCTCGTCGACTGCTTCCTTCAATCTGTCTGCGAGCCGCATCCCGGGGTAGCTCGGTGGCCCCATCGGGATCTCGAAGACGTCGACGCCGAGATGGCGTTCGAGGTCGGTTCGCACGTCTGCGGTGTGTTCGTCGCCGAGGAACGCCGGGAGACCGACGCGTTCGGCATCACCGAGGTGTGGTTTGACCTGCTCGGCGAGCGCCTCGCGGGCACCCATTGTCCGACCCTCGTACTCGACGTCTTCGTTGCCATCGAGTCGTTTGGCCAGCCGCGTCACCCGCGAATCGTTGGCGTAGCTGCCGGGGAAGTTGCATTCGACACCCTCGGCATCGAAGGGGACGCCTGCATCCTCTAAGTGGTCGGCGAGCATCCCACCGTTGTACTCGGTCATCTCCTCGAAGCCGACGATCAACATCGGTCGCTCGTCGCTCGCGATCCCTGCCGCAGCCGCCGAAGGGTAGCGAGCAGTCGGTTTGACCGCGCCGCCGAACGTCGGGATCAGGGCGTTGGTGTCGGTATGGCTGCCCTGATAGCTGTCGCCGACAATTTCGTCGAACCGGTCGAGCCCGTCACGGATCGCCGTCTCACCGGCTACCGAGTACGGATGCTCCTCGGGCAGGTCGTCGACTGCCGAAAACGGATCGGCAATCGGGTCGTCGCTGCCGTTGTAGCCCAGTATGTCGATCAGGCCGCTGGCGTGGCGGAGGGTACTCTTTTTGTAGGTAACAAGCCGGACACTAGCGCCGGTTTCGGCGGCCTCGATGGCCGCAATCGAGCCAGCAAGCCCGCCGCCGATCACGATCACGTCTTCACGAATCGCCATTAGTCATCCCCCTTTCGGCCGCCGTCGGTCGCAGCAGTTCCGGCTGCGCCGCCGGAGGCACTGGTTCCCTGACCGCTGTCGAACGCCGAAAAGTCGACGACTGCGTCCGTGGTCGCGGCGTCCTTGTCGCGGTTCATCGTCGTCGCGTGCAGCGAGTATTTGAGCGCCGCCTGCGAGAGCTGGGTGCCCCACATCGCGTGGCGTTCACCCTTCCAGCGCTCCTGATACAGTTCGTCCCACGCCTCGTAGGCGACCTCCGAGTCGTAGTCGTCATACAGCTCTGCGGCCATCCGGTGACAACAAAAGGCCCCTTGACAGTTCCCCATCGAGGCACGCGTTCGAAGCCGGGTGGCGTTGAGGTCCGATCCTGAACCCTTGATCCCGTCTTTGACCTCCGCGCGCGTGACTGCTTCACACTCACAGACGACCGGGTTCGGGCCGTCATAGTCGAGTACCTCGTCGGTTCGGGAGCCGAGTCGCTGGGCGCTCCGTCGACCGATTGGCGAGCGAATCCCGTACTGATCCATGTAGTCCCGCAGAACTGAGAAATCCTCACTGCCCGGCAGCGGCACATCCGCAGTCCGGCATTCGGCGTCGATGCCGAACTTCTCGCAGACGTGGTCGGAGATATCTTCGCCCATCATCCGGTAGGTGGTGAACTTCCCGCCGACGATGGAGGTAAAGTTCTTGACACTGTCGCGCTCCTCGTGGTCGAGCAAGAAGAAGTCCCGGGTAATGTCGGTCGAATCGCTCGTTCCGGTTCCCGGCGGCTCGTACAGCGGTCGGACTCCCCAAAAGGAGCGAATCGTTCGGGCCTCTTCGATGATCGGCACCAGTTCCGACAGCGTGTCGATCATCAGATCAACTTCCCACTGCTCTTCGGGGTAGTCCTCTGGATCTTCGACCTCGACGTCTGTGGTGCCCAAAATTGCGGTCGTCTCGTGTGGGACGATAATATCGGCGTCGCCCTTTGGTTTACAGCGGTTGATCGCGGTGTCGACCTGTCGGGTGTTCATAATCGTCATGACACCTTTTCCGGGTCGGACCTCGATTTCCTGTTCGAGCCCGGCCATCTGGCCGATGCGGCCGGCCCACGCGCCGGTTGCGTTGACGACATAGTCCGCATGTATCTCTTCGCGCGTGCCCGGCTCGCGGTGGACGCGTTTGCCGGGGCCGGATTCGTGTTCGACCTCGACGCCGACGACCTCGTCGCCCTCCTTGAGGATGTCGACGACTGGCGCGTGGGTCTCGATGCGCGCGCCGTGTTCCTCGGCACTGGCGGCGTTGGCCACACAGAGCCGGAAGGGGTCGACTGCGCCGTCGGGTACCTTGATCGCGCGCTTGATGTCCTTGGCGAGGTAGGGTTCGATCTCGCGGGCCTCCTCGGCCGAAAGTACCTCTGCTGGGATGTCGCACTCCCGACAGCCCTCCAGTTTCTTCTGGAAGTACTCATCGGAGTCTTCGGGCCGCTGGACGAACAGTCCGCCGGTCATCTCGACACAGTGGCTGGCGATGTCCCGTAGTACGCGGTTTTCTTCGATACACTCTTTCGCACTGGCCTGATCAGCAACAGCGTACCGACCGCCGCTGTGCAGCAACCCGTGCATCCGTCCTGTCGTCCCGTGAGTGAGGTTCCCCTGTTCGACGAGAGTGACCTCGACGCCGCGCATTGCGAGGTCGCGCGCAATCCCGCACCCCGTGGAACCCCCTCCGATGACGATAACGTGTGGCTTGTTACTCATCCGTTCAGTCGGATTTTGCACTATAGTAACTTTACTTTACCCCTACTCTGCCGATAGGCGTAAAGTTATTATGTCCACAATTCAACATGAATACTCTACAACCAGATTGAGACAAAATCTACACTCAAATCATGATAAACCGTACCAAACTCCCATGTATATTCAGGACAATTATGGGTACAAGAGTAACATTTATCATGTTATTCCATAGTGTTTACCCGTGGTCAGGGAACCGGGCGTAAAGAACGGTTCCTAGACCAGGGGGATCGACCCCCAAGGAGTGTGGTGAACACATAATGTCAGAAACATACGTTGGTTCCATCGATCAAGGGACTACAGGAACGCGGTTCATGGTCTTCGACCATGGTGGTAACGTCATCGCAAACGCATATGAGAAACACGAGCAGATTTATCCGGAGCCCGGTTGGGTCGAGCACGACCCGATGGAGATCTGGGAGAACACGAAGTCCGTAATCAACACGGCTCTCGAACAGGAAGGCCTCGACGCCGAGCAGCTCGACGCGATCGGTGTCACCAACCAGCGAGAGACCACAATCGTGTGGGACGCCGAAACCGGCAAACCAGTCCACAACGCGCTGGTCTGGCAGGATCGACGAACCACCGACCGTGTCGAAGAGATCCAGGAGATGGGCAAAGTCGAAGATATTCGAGAGAAAACGGGTCTCGAATGTGACGCCTACTTCTCGGCAACGAAGACCGAGTGGATTCTCGACAACGCAGATCCGATCAAACTCCAGCGATCCCGACCACAGGACGTTCGAGAGCGAGCCGAACAGGGTGAGCTCCTGATGGGGACCATCGACACGTGGGTTATCTACAACCTTACGGGTAACCACATCACGGACGTTTCCAACGCATCGCGGACGATGCTGTACAACATCCGAGAGCTCGAGTGGGACGACGAACTCCTCGATCTCTTTAATGTTCCAAAATCGATGGTGCCGGAAGTCCGACCTTCGTCGGACGACGAGACCTACGGGTCGACGGACGCAGACGGCTTCCTCGGTGCCGAAGTGCCTGTCGCAGGCGCACTCGGTGACCAGCAGGCCGCCCTGTTCGGTCAGACCTGTTTCGACGCAGGCGACGCCAAGAACACCTACGGAACCGGTTCGTTCATGCTGATGAACACCGGCAACGAGGCCGTTCCATCCGAACACGGTCTCCTCACCACGATTGGCTTCCAGCGCTCGGGTGAGCCAGTTCAGTACGCCCTCGAAGGCTCGATCTTCATCACTGGTGCCGCCATCGAGTGGCTCGAAGACATGACCCTTATCGAGGACGCCGCCGAATCCGAGAGTCTCGCACGCAGCGTCGACTCGACGGACGGCGTCTACGTCGTGCCCGCCTTCGCCGGTCTCGGTGCCCCCCACTGGGATCAGCGCGCACGTGGTACCATCGTCGGCATGACGCGTGGTACCCGACGCGAGCACGTCGTTCGTGCAACCCTCGAATCCATCGCCTACCAGACCAAAGACGTCGCCGAGGCAATGGTTGAGGACGCAGACATCGATCTGGCCAGCCTCCGTGTCGACGGTGGGGCCGTCAAGAACAACTTCCTCTGTCAGCTCCAGTCCAACATCATCGGGACCGAAATCGTCCGACCAGTCGTCGACGAGACCACCGCGCTCGGTTCGGCCTACGCCGCTGGCCTCGCGGTCGGCTACTGGGACACGGTTGACGAACTCCGTAACAACTGGCAGATCGACCGCTCGTTCGAAGTCGACGAGGACGCTAACATCGAGGTCAACTACGACCGATGGAAGGACGCCGTCGAGCGTGCTGAAGACTGGGCACAGGACGGTGGTGAATAACGATGGTACTCGGAACACAGCTCGGTGACCCAACGTTCTGGATTGCCGCCTTCGCAGGCGGTGCCTTCGGTGCTGCAATCGGTGCACTGCCAGCGTTCATCATGACCGGCTTCGCAGTCATCGCCGGTGAAGCACTCGGTATTGCCGGCGAGTCGATCGTCGACAGTGGTAGTTCGATTACGGGACTCGTCGGCTTCGGTCCGGTCTTCGGTCCGCACATTTCGTTCGCAGGTGGTGCCGCAGCGGCCGCATATGCAGCCAAGCAGGGCTACATGGACGACGGAAAGAACATCCTGTGGGCCGCCGGAACGAACCACATTGACGTGCTGATGGTCGGTGGTATCTTCGGTATCTTCGGCCTCGTCGGGACGAACCTGCTGAACTTCATCGGGTTCCCGACTGACAACATCGCGATGCTGGTGTTCATCTCGGCAATCGTTCACCGTGTTGCCTTCGGCTACAGCGTCATCGGTGAGGTCACCGGTAACGGCCTCTTCGATGTCGGTCCGTGGGAGCGCGACGAGGACGAAGCACCCGGCATCTGGCTGCCGTGGCAGTACAAGTGGGCTAACGTCGCTCTGATCGGTATTATCGGTGGTATCCTCGGTGGATTCCTTTACCAGGCGACCGGCAGCACCACGCTCAGCTTCGGTCTCAGCGCAGCTAGCCTGGTCTTCCTGCAGGCGGGAACCGACAACATCCCCGTCACTCACCACATCACGCTGCCCGGCTCGGTCGGTGCACTGGGTGCAGCCGCAGCGGGCTACAGTCCCGCTCTCGTGCTCATCTTCGGTGGACTGTTCGGCCTCTTCGGCGCAACGATGGGTGAGGTCTGTAACCGTGTGTTCTACATGCACGGCAAGACCCACGTTGACCCACCGGCGTTCGGTATCCTGATGTCGGGGCTGCTCTCTGCAGTCCTGACCGCCGCCGGTGTGCTGGGTGGCACGTTCTGGGCCCCAATCACCGCACTGCTGGGCTAAGCCTACACCAACCACTCCTTTCTCACCGCGTTGGTGAGGTGGAGCCGCTGACACTCGTCTTGTGACAGTGTTGGCCGACGCTTTTTGCGGTTTTCAGTATACGAACGCACGTTTAGTACCACAGCCACGACGCCGTTTGACACTACAATCCACAGATGAATATCGAAGAGCGGATCCTCCGTCGCCAGCGGACCGACCACGAACCACAGCTGGTACGGGAATCCGACGCGTTGAACCCGATTGCCCACCCCTCCGAGCCGACCGGTCGCGGACTCGTGATCGAGCAGTTGCTCGACCTCCTCGATCCGATCTTCGACGGTCGACCACCGGACGATTGCTACGTCTGGGGACCGAAAGGAACCGGCAAATCCGCCGTCATCCGCGCGGTGTTTGCCCGTCTCGACCGACTGATGGGTCGCTCTACGGGTCAAATATACACCACCACGCGCGCGCAACCAACCGCCGACGTCGCATTCGTCTACGTCGACGGCCGCCAAGCCAAAACCGAGTTTGCCCTGCTCCATGCGGTGCTCAACAGTCTCGCTACTGATCCAGTCCCGAAACAGGGCGTGAGCGTCGACACCATTCGGAGCCGGTTGGCCGCCCGGCTCGACGGCGACCAGTGTGTCGTCGTCGCGGTCGACCACATCGAAGAACCGGAGACGCTGTCGATCCAAACTGTCTGTGAACAGTTTGAGCCCCTCGGCTCGTCGGTGACGCCCGTGCTCTGTGGCCAGCTCGACCCGGCGGAGGCCGAGACCGACGCTCTGGATGCCCCCAAAACGGTTCGGTTCGATCCCTACCGTCGACACACACTCATCGAGATCCTGACTGGTCGACAGACCGACGGGCTGATCAGAGCCGCCGTCAGCCACGAACAGCTCCGGGAGCTGGCCAACTGGGCCGACGGCGATGCCCACGACGCGCTGGCGGCGCTGTTCAGTGCGGGACTCATTGCCGACGACAACGGCCACGACGGGATCGAGGCGGCCGATCTCACTGACGGAATGGCCGCGGTCCCACGGCCCTGTGTCTCTCTCGGACGCGTGTTGGCGCTGCCCGAGAGTCGACAACAGATCCTGTCTCGACTCACCGAACTCCCCGAAACCGACCGCAACTCCGTACGTGCGGCCGCCGATGAGATCGCAGACGGCGGCGTCGACCTCTCGCGGGCGACTATCGAACGCGTGCTCTACGAACTCGCCGAGGCTGGTGTCATCCGACGCCTCAAAGTCGACGACGCCAAACAGGTCGGCCGCCCACCCTCCCGACTCGAACCGCGGTTCCCCACGCTCGTCTTTCGCCACCTCTCTGCTGTGAACTGACAATATGGTTCTCAACTGATGGGTGGAGTTTCATATACGATAATTTGAAACACAAGTTTATTTTAACCATGGGGTTACTTTCGACAACATGCGCGAACACTTGAGAGTCATTCACACTGTTGGGCCGTCCGCTGTCAGTCGGCATCGGATCCGGCGCGGCGGTGTCGGTATCGGACTTCTTGTTGCTTTTCTCGGTGTGAGTAGTCTCACGGATCTCTCACTGGCTGCTGGCGCAGCCGTCGGCTTTTTCGGGCTGTTTTCGAAGCCGGGAGACGACGACGAGTCGACGGCGGCCGACGATAGCGAGCCGTTGGCCCCCGACGAGGGCGGCAGTTCGGCAGTCGAGACCGATTCGGCCGTGGATGCTGAGACCGAACCGGAGTCGGGTGGGACCGAAGACAGCCAGCCGGCAGTCGACAGTACACCGTCGGATAAGGTGACGACCTCCAATGAGGTTGCGGCCTCCAACGAGGTAGCGGCCTCCGATGGCGGTGAGCCGGTGGCCGCCGAGTATTCGTCCGACGACGGTGGCTCTCAATCGTCGGCCGTCGACTGGCAGCATCTCTCTTCGAAGCTCTCGACGGCAATGCAACAGTGCGCCGAGGGTGATCTCACTGTCCGACTCGACGTCGACCACGACGACGACAACGCCGCCGAGGTGGCACGGTCGTTCAACCACATGCTCGATGAGTTCGAGGACACGATCCAGACCGTAGACGAGTTTGGCAATCAGGTCGAGGGCGCGACCGAGCGCGTGACCGGCCGCGTCGACGAGGTCAAATCCGCGAGCAAGGAGGTCAGTCACTCCGTGTCGGGCATCTCGGACGATACCGCCAAACAACACGAGATGGTCGACGATCTCTCCAACGAGATCCGGTCGCTGTCGGCAGCCACCGAGGAGGTCGCCTCCTCGGCCAACGAGGTCGCCGAAGCCTCCGAAACTGCCGCCCAGCGCGGCGAGAAAGGCCGCGAGCTGGCGACAAACGCCCTGGCCGAACTCGACGAGATCGATACGCGCACCAGCCGGACGCTGGAGGCCACCGAGGAACTCGACGAGCTAATTGGCGAGATCGAGGACATCGCGGAGTTCATCGGCGAGGTCGCCAGCCAGACCAACATCCTCGCGCTCAACGCCTCCATCGAGGCCGCCCGCGCCGGGGAAGCTGGCGAAGGGTTCGCCGTCGTCGCAAACGAGGTCAAAAGTCTCGCCGAGGACGCCGAGGAGGCTGCCGGCGACATCGAGAAATCGATTGGCAACGTCCGCGAACAGGCCGACACCACCGTCGACGAGATGCACGAAACCCGCGAACGGATCGACGCCGGTGTCGACACCATCGAGGGCGCAGTCAAAACGTTCCGCGAGATCGCAGACGACGTCGAAGAAACCAACGTCGGTGTCCAAGAGATCAGCGAGGCGACCGACAGTCAGGCGAACTCGCTGCAGGAGGCCGCTGCGATGGTCGACGACGTGGGCGATATCTCCGACGAGACCGCCGAGCGGTCGGTGACGGCGGCCTCGGCGGCCGAACAGCAGACCACCGCGCTGGCCGAAGTCTCAACCGGTGTGACGACCCTCGACGAACGGGTCGACACACTCGACAAACTGGTTAACTCCTACCAGACCCGTGATACCCGCTCCAAGACGTCCGTGGACGCGAACGTCACCTCCATCGAGTTCTGGCACGCGATGGGTGGCGAAAAGGGGCTGCTGCTCGAAGAGCTGATCCGGGAGTTCGAAGAGCAGGCCGACGGGATCCAGATCAACGCCACCTCGAAAGGCAGCTACCGCGGTACCTTCCAGTCGACGCTGTCGGCCGCCGAGAAGGGGTCCGGACCGGCGCTGGCCCAAATTTACGAGATCGGGACCGCCCAAGCCCTCGATAGCGGGGCGTTCACCCCCGTCGAGGGTGTCCTTCCTCGTAGCGTTTCGATGAGCGACTATGTCGACCCCGTGTTGAGCTACTACCGAACCAACGGTACGCTGAACTCGATGCCGTTCAACTCCTCGGTGCCGATCCTCTGTTACAACGAGCAGGCCTTCGAGCGGGCCGGACTCGACCCCAACAACCCGCCGACAACGTTCGCCGAGGTCACCAGAGCGGCCGAACAGATCGTCGACAACGGCGTCGCCGAGAAGGGAATCACCTTTGCCAACTACTCGTGGTTCGTCGAGCAGTGGTTCGCAACCGCGGGCCAAGAGATCGTCAACAAACAGAACGGCCGAGCCGGAACGCCCGACGAGGCCTTCTTCGACAGCGATGCGGCCAAGGAAATCTACACCTGGTGGACCAACCTCGACCGAGAGGGACTGTATCACAACCCCGGCATGGAGGCCCGCGGGAAGGCCAAATCGGCGTTCTACGAGGGAACCGCGCCGATGGTCATCGCCTCCTCCTCATCGGTGGGCGGAATTACCGACGAAGCCTCCTTCGATGTCGGTATCAGCGGCCACCCGACGCCCGGTCAGGGCGAGGGACTCATTGTCGGCGGCGCGTCGCTGTGGGTCTCCGAATCGGCCACCCAAGACGAGCGGGATGCAGCTGGCGAGTTCCTCGCGTGGCTCACCCAGCCCGAACAGCAGGCCCACTGGCACCGCGAGACCGGCTACCTGCCGGTCCACGAGGGTGGTATCGACAAGCTAGAGCGAGATGGTTGGTTCCGACAGAACCCCGGCCACAAGGTCGCTATCGACCAACTGCTTTCAAGCAAGGACAGCCCCGCCACCAACGGCGCGCGGATCGGCCCGTTCAGCACGGTCCGCACGCTCGTCGGCGAGGCCTACCCCGACATGGTCGACGGGGATGTAGAGGAGGAACTCGCTCGGCTCAACGACCGGGTCGAACGACAGCTCGAATCCTACAGCCAAAATCAGCGATAGCCGTCTCCAAATTGTCTGTTACTTTCCAACTGGCATCAGTGTAAAGACCGTCGGGGACGACATCCTAGTATGGAACGCACACTGACTGTCGTCCCGGATGATGGACTTCACGCACGCCCAGCAGCGACCTTCGTCGAAACCGCCGGTGGGTTCGACGCCAACATAACTGTCGAAGCTGTCGAGGGCAACCGCCCGGCAGTGTCGGCCGACAGCATGCTCGGCGTCACTGGGCTCGGTGTCCGTGGCGGTGACGAGGTCCGACTGGTCGCCACTGGTCCCGATGCCGAGGCTGCTCTCGACGCGCTCGAAGCGATTCTGTCGATGCCAGAAGACGAACTCGACGAGGCCGGTGGAACGCGGTGAGCCAACGACAGTTCGAGGGGATCGGTGCCACCCCAACGGTCGGTATCGGCACTGCGGTGTGGTACCGACCAACCAACGTCACTGACCTCGGCGAGCCACCACAGTCCGACAGCGTCGACCCAGCCGCTGAACGCGAGCGGTTCGACGCGAGCCAAGACGACGCCGAGGCCGAACTGAAAGCCGAACGCGAGCAAACACGAGAGCGTGTCGGCGACGAGGAGGCTGCGGTGTTCGACGCCCATCTCCAGTTCCTCCGGGATCCACAGATCGAATCCGGCGTCCAAGACGCCGTCGACGATGGCCTTCCGGCCCCACATGCGGTCAAACAGGCCTTCGAAGGCCCAATCGAGCAGTTCGAGGGGATGGACGGGATGATGGCCGAACGCGCCGACGACCTGCGGGATATCCGGGACCGCTTGCTCCGCCTGCTGACCGGCAGCGAGCGAACCGACCTCGGTGAGCTACCGGATGGCTCGGTCATCCTCGCAGAACTCCTTACACCGAGTGACACAGCCCAACTCGACCCGGAGGCGGTTGCGGGGATTGCGACGATCAAGGGCGGTCGAACCGCCCACGCCGCGATCATCGCCCGTTCGCTGGGGATTCCAGCGGTCGTCGGTATCGGTGAGGCTCTCCGAGAGATCGACGACGGCACACAGGTCGTCGTCGACGGTGAGGCCGAAGCCGTCATCGCCAACCCAAACGAAGAGACCCGCACGCGGGCCGCCGAGTCGACCCAAACACCGGTTATCAGCGAGTCAGTCTCGACTACCGACGGCACGGCCATCGAAGTCGCCGCAAATCTCGGCACGCCGGCCGAGGCCGAACCGGCGGTCGACCGCGGGGCCGACGGTGTCGGCCTGTTCCGCACCGAGTTCTGCTTTCTCGACCGGCAGTCGCCGCCCGACGAAGCCGAACAGTTTGCGGCCTACCACTCGGTCTGTGAGACGTTCGCCGAGGGTGTCGACAGCGAGGCTACTGCCTCGAAGCCCGACAGCGAAGATGAGCCACGAATCGTCGTCCGCACGGCGGATATCGGCGGCGACAAACCCATCGACTATCTGGATATCGACGCTGAACAAAACGGCTTTCTCGGCGCACGCGGGGTTCGGCTCTCGTTGGAGGAACACGCTGACCTCTTTGAGACACAGCTCCGCGCCTTACTCCGTGTTGCGGCGACCGACGCCGGAGCGGGACTGGCGGTTATGTTCCCCCTCGTGTCGACGGTCGAGGAACTGGAGGCTGCACTCGACCGCGTTGAGGAGATTGCCGACGACCTCGACAGTGAGGGCGTCGACTACGCCATCCCCGAACTCGGTGTGATGATCGAAACCCCGGCCTCGACGTATCTGGCCGACACCTTCGCCGAGCGCGTCGACTTTCTGTCGATTGGAACCAACGATCTCACCCAGTACGTTCAAGCCGCCCAGCGGGATCTCGACCGGATGAACGATTATCAGGACCCACTGGCTCCCGGCGTGATCCGAGCCATCGACCGCACCGTCACCGCAGGCCACGCGGGCGGCGCGTGGGTCGGCATGTGTGGCGAGATGGCCGGCGATCCGGACCTCACCGAACTCCTCGTCGGGCTTGGGCTCGACGAGCTCTCGATGAGCGCGGTCACGATTCCGGACGTCAAAACGGCAATCCAGGATGTCGACGTCGAGTCGGCCGAACAACTGGCTGCGTCGGTTCTCGACGCCGAGACGCGGGCCGACGTGTACGACCGGCTGTGAACTAGCGGCTGGCGGATTTTAGCTGATACTCCCGGTAGGAATCCTCGAAGACGATCCGGTTCGTTTTCAGATCCCGCTCGATTTCCAGTGAGCCAGCGTCCTCGACTGCGGTCGGCACCGAGTCGACATGGTGGACGCGGATATGCTCGATCACACCGTCACCAACCGCACTAAACGCCTCTTTTATCGGTGGGCTCCGAGCGAACAGGTTCGTTCGGAACACTGCCCCGTCGGTGGGGTCGCCGCCAGCCACGTAGATGTCGACTGCGGGTTTCATCTCGGGACGAGAGACGACAGCGGTCCACTCGTCGATACCATGCCCATACGTCTCCTCGATGGCCGTCTGTAGCTGCTGTTCGTACAGCGGTGCCCCGCCGAGATTGATCGTATCGTCCTCCCGACCCAGCACGCGGAGTCGGGGGATATCGTTGTCTTGGGGGAGTACCGTGACGATATCGCCGATTCGGTACCGGGTAAACGGAAACCCCTCCCGGTGTGGGTCCGACACAAGGAGTGAGCCGGTTCGCTGGCGTGTTAGCTCTCGGATGTCGACTGGTGTCCCCGTCTCGTCGTCGTCCGGGATGATCTCGAAGACGAGTTTGTCCACCAGCGGTACGAGCTTCTGTGTCTCGTCGGTTCCAACCGCGAGCACGTCCGCCTCGACGGAGCCGTACAGACTGCGAAGCTCCTCGAACCCCCACTGCTGGCGGAGCTGTGTCCGGAGATGCGGCGGGAGATGATCACCGAACAGCAATCCCAATCGGAGGTTCGGGAACACCTCGTGGGGCAGGCCGTAGTTGGCGGCGATTTCCTCGCCAATCGATTGGGCGACCAAAGGGGTTGCAAACAGCGCGGTGACCTCGGTTGCCTCTTGCCACTCGATTATTTGCTTGTAATCGTTGAACGACCGATTGAGGACGTCGGCCCCGAGTTTACGGGAGCCGGAGCGACTCGCCCACCCCGAAATCCCGTCGAGCGGGGCGGCCAACGTCATCACGACATCATCCGACCGAAGTCCTGCCAGTTCAAAGGCGTGGGCCTCATGTCGTTTCTGGGCCGGGAGCTGTGTGTAGGCGTAGGGAATTCGTTTCGGCTCGCCGTTCGTTCCGGAGGTTTCGAACAGCATCGTCTCGTCTGTCGCGGCCTCCGCGCCGCGTGCTTCCAGCTCGGCGGCGGTGATGATGTCGTCGCCAGCGGTGTCGTGGTCGACGTGTTCGTTGTGCAGTGTGGGCGACATCGTTAGGACTCGGTTTCCAGTACGTAGAGTGGAATCTCTGGACCTGCCTGTGGGTTTGCCCGCTGTTCCTCGACGACTGATTCGGCCCACTCTCGACGCTCGTCGTCATCGAGTAGTTCCATCGGATACAACAACCCAGCTGCGTCGGCCGAAAGCGTGTCCTGCCGAACAACCGAGAGGCCACACTGTTCGAACACCGTTTTCAGCCGGTCTTCCGGGAACGCGTACTGATGCCAGCTCGTCTGCTCGCCGTCGACGGTAATGTCGGTCATCTCCATATACGGCAGCTCCCGTTTTTCGTCCCATCCGGCGAACTCGGGGAACAGTTCGGTGGCCGTCTCATCCGGCACGGTGAGTATCAGTATTCCGTCTTCGCTCAGGGCCTCGGCTAGTGCGCGTATCATCCTGAGTGGATCGGCCGTATCCTGCACCATATTGATTGCATAGATAACATCCAGCGGCCGAAGCTCCGGGAGTACGCGTTCGGCATCACCACCGACAACGACGACGTTCTCGCTGTCGACAAACCGACCCTGTGCGACGTCGTATGCACCGGCTGCAAACTCGATACCGAGTACTTTCGACGACTGATACCGCTCAGCGAGCGCCGCGGTGAGCACACCGGCTCCACAGCCGATATCGCCGATCCGACAGGCTGACTGGTCGGTCAATCCAGCCGTCTCGGCCGGTATCTGGAGTAGCTCTTCGCGGGACTCCCCCACTCCCGTCGGTGAGATCCAACTGACCGAGTCGGTGTCCAGTCGCTGTGATGCAATAAAATCAGCAACCTCTGTCCGTGTCTCTGACCGTTGTTGTGGGTCTGTGAGCGAATCCTGTCCAACCATATAATATACTTACAGTCACAGTACGAATAGTTTACTGATAAGAATTATAGATAGATTCGTATAAAATATGGATGGTGTTGGTGGCTGACCGTGACACCTATTCCAAACGGGCGGCGGCTGCTCAGGATAGCTTTCGGTAGGTCTGTGCTTCTTCGGCCTTCTCGACGACGCTGTCGACGGTGGCCTTTTTACTGGTGGCTTCGACAGCCGCGTTGAGTGTCCCTTCGAGAATCGGGGCATCGGCGATTACCGCCTCAGTGTCACCCATCTCGATAGCGAGTTCGGCGTTCATCACTGCGCTGCCGAGGTCGACAAGGACGACGACTCCCTCACCGTCGTCGGCGGCCTCGATCTTCTCTTGGATTCGTGTGGCGTCGGTACCGATCTCGCCGTCATCGCCGCCCGCGGGTTTGAGTGGGGCGTCGCCACCCATCTCGGCGGCGAGTTCGCAGATCCCCTCGGCGGCTTTCGCGCTGTGGGAGACGACAACGAGTCCGATCACGCGTCGTCCTCATCTGCGTCGGGTGTTTCGTCCGGAATCGTCGGCGAGCGGGCGTCGACATCGGTCTCGCCATCGAGGTAGTCGTCGGCTACCGACAGTAACTCCTGCATAATGAACCACGTCGAGGTCGCACCGGGGTCTTGATGGCCGACCGACCGCCAGCCCAGATAGGAGGCTCGTCCCTTCTGTGCCCGGATCGGAACGGTGAACTCCACGCCACGTTCGGCGGCCGCGGTCGACTTTGCGAGGGCGGTCAGCGGTGGCAGATCGTCGACCTCAATCGACTTTTTGTAGGTGTGGACCGCCGGCGTCAGCGCGTCGACCATCGTCTTTGCGCCGAGTTGTGCATCGCCCCGATCTTTGACTTTCTCCAAATACGCCTCCGCGAATGCAACTGAGGTTTCGGCGGTCACTCCGTCGTCGAGCGTCTGGCTGGCGCTCATAATCGATCCTCCATACAGTGGGCCCGAGGCCCCGCCGACCTTCGAGATCAGCGTGACGCCCATCTTTTTGACCAACTCTTGGGGCGTCGACTCGGTGTCGTCTTTGACTGCATCGGCGGCTGCCCGAAAGCCGCGGGCGAGATTCGAACCGTGGTCGGCATCACCAATCGCTGAATCCAGCTCAGTCAAATACTCTTTTTCGGCCTCAAGCCGGTCGGCGACCGCTTCTGCGGCTGCCCGAATTGCTTCCTGCTGTGTCTCTTCATCTACCATATGCTATGAGTGTCGCCCGAACGTCAAAGTATTTATGTCGAACGATAATGGTAATCTGGAAATACGTATCAGTTACACTGTCTCTCCGTCGACCATTATAAAAAAAGTAGACTGCGAAATTGCGAGTTCAGACGGTGAGTCCGGGCGTATCGGCCGTGGCAGTGAGGAGTTCTTTGAGCTCCTCGTCGACCGCCGCGATGGTGATCGAGGCTCCCATCATATCGAGGGAAGTCATGTAGTCGCCGACCCACGCGTCCCACGCTTCGAGGTCGTGGTCGTCGACGATCTCTTGGAGTCTGCGGTTGAGGATGAACAGCTCGGACTGCGGAGTGCCACCCATGCCGTTGACCATCGTGATGATCTCTTGGCCCTCGTCGAGATCAAGGTCTTCGAGGACCTTCTCGGTGAGGTGATCGGTGATTTCGTCGGCGCTCATCATGTCGACGCGCTCGGTGCCCGGCTCGCCGTGAATCCCGATTCCGAGTTCGATTTCGTCCTCCGGTAGATCAAACGTTGGCTCACCCTTGTCGGGTGTGACACAGGAGGTGAGTGCGACCCCCATTGTCGCGACGTTGTCGATCATCTTGTTGGCGACGCGTTCGACCTCGTCGAGATCCGCGCCCTCGGCGGCTTTTGCCCCCGCAACTTTGTGAACGAAGATCGTGCCCGCAACGCCCCGTCGACCACTGGTATATAACGAGTCTTCGACGGCCACGTCGTCGTTGACGACCACCTGTCTGACATCCGCGTCCTCCATTTCGGCCATCTCACCAGCTGTTTCGAAGTTCATCACGTCGCCTTCGTAGTTTTTGACGACACAGAGGACGCCTTCGCCGGAGTCACAGGCCTGGATCATCTCGTTGAGCTGGTCGGCAGTCGGCGAAGTGAACACCTCACCGGCAGCCGCCCCATCCAACATTCCGTCGCCAATAAAGCCAGCGTGTGTGGGTTCGTGACCACTCCCACCGCCGGAGACGATTCCAACTTTGCCCGAAACGGGTCCGTCAGCCCGGACAAGTACTTCGATATCATCCAACCGGCGCAGCCGTTCCGGATACGCCGCGACCATTCCATCGAGCATTTCGTCGACGACTGCCTCCGGACTGTTGATGAGTTTCTTCATGCCTCAGCATCTATTACATCATCTATTATCATAAAGGTATTTTCTATCCAACTGACACCGCTGCTTGTCGTGACGTTTTATATCGCTCTCACAAAGGCTTGGTATGGCTCCACCGCTCGCGCTTGATATCGATGGCACGCTCACGACGCCGACCCACCAGATCGATCCTCGCGTGTTCGAACAGCTCCCCGACTGGCCAGCTCCGGTCGTGATCGCCACGGGCAAATCGTTTCCCTACCCAATCGCACTCTGTCACTTTTTGGGAATCCCCGAGCGCGTCATCGCCGAAAACGGCGGCGTCGTCTGTGTTGACGACCAGCTGTCGTTTCAGGGCGACCGGTCGACCGCCGAGGCGGCCATTGATCGCTTCGAGACGAAGGGCGGTGATTTGGGGTGGGGTGAGGCCGACACCACGAATCGGTGGCGAGAGACCGAAATCGCCGCCTCGCTGGACGCCGACGAGGAACTGCTGCGCTCGGTGGCCGACGAGTTCGGCTTGGAAGTCGTCGACACCGGCTACGCCTACCATTTAAAAACGCCGGGCGTCGAGAAGGGCGACGGACTCCGCGCGGTCACCGAGCAGTTGGACCTCGACCCAAGTGAGTTCGTCGCCATCGGTGACAGTATCAATGACGTCTCGATGTTCGGGGTCGCTGGTGAATCGTATGCAGTCGCCAACGCCGACGACCGTGCGCTGGCGGCGGCCGACACCGTCACAGAGGCTTCTTACTTCGATGGCACGCTGTCGGTGCTGGAGTCGCTCGTAGCCGACGACTACTGATCTGTTAGCACCCGACTACTCCGAGAGACGGGGCCCCTCGGCGTCGGCGTGTTCCAAACGGTTTATACTGGCCCCTCAAGAAGGGATGTTCATGCCGCGAGAACAGAAGCAGGTTCGCGAACTCCAAGAGGGAAGCTACGTGATGATGGACGATGCACCGTGCAAGATCAACCACTATAGTACGGCCAAGCCGGGCAAACACGGCAGTGCCAAGGCCCGTGTCGAAGGCAAGGGCGTCTTCGACGAGCGCAAACGTAGTCTCAGCCAGCCCGTCGACGCCAAGGTCTGGGTGCCGATCATCGAGCGAAAGCAGGGACAGGTCGTCTCTGTGACCGGTGACGACGCCCAAGTGATGGACCTCGATACCTACGAGACGTTCACCATGCGTATTCCGGAGGGCGAAACCTTCGAGAGCGATATGGATATCGAATACCTCGAGTACGAGGGCCAGCGAAAGGTCGTGTAATGTTTCCCGGCGCGACTGTCGACCGCGAGGCTGCTTCCTACGTGGTCGTCGGCGCGCCCCTCGACGTCACGACCACCTTTCAACCCGGGACCCGCTTCGGTCCCGACCGCATTCGCCGTTTTGCAGAGAGTTACGATAACTACGACCACCGGACGGACCAGCGATTCACCGACCTCGGGGTCCACGACGCGGGCGACATCCGCCCATGGGACGACGTTGCGGAGTACTGCGACTACCTCGGCGGTCAGCTCCGCGATATCGTCTGGGACGAGGTGATTCCCATCGTGCTCGGTGGCGAGCATACGGTTAGCCGCCCGGCTGTCGAGGCTGTCGACCCCGACGTGTTCGTCTGTCTCGACGCCCACCTAGACCTCCGAGATGAGTACGACGGCAACACATGGAGCCACGCCTGCGTGACTCGGCGCGTGCTTGAGACTGTTGACGAAGCAGTGATTCTCGGTGCACGAACCGGCTCCGAAGCCGAGTGGGACCGAGCCGAGGAAGACGATGTGACCGTGGTTGCACCCGAATCGGTCGACGATTGGCTGGCCGATCCACCGGGATTCGGGGAACAGTCGGTCTATCTGAGTGTCGACATCGATGCCGCCGATCCGGGCTTTGCGCCCGGCACGGGAACGATGGAACCGTTTGGACTCACGCCTCGGCAGATGCGGGATGTGGTTCGGGCGGTTGCACCGCACTGTGATGGCTTTGATGTCGTGGAGGTCAACGATCGCGACGACGGCCAAGCCGCCGCGCTTGCGGGGAAACTGCTCCGGGAGTTCGTTTTCTCACACGCAGTGTCGGACTGACTCGATTCGGACTATATAGACTCCCCAGATCGCTATACAGATCCTAGACACGTCTTTTAGCTCTCGCTCCCGAGTCGACCCTAATGCGTGGTCGCCAGTTTCGGCAGTTCGGCAGCACAGTGATGGCCCGGCTCACTGCCCCCACAGCCCCGCGTCCCACACGGCTGGCGGTCGTCGCGGACCCCCACGTGTCGACGCGGGCCACAGACTCTCCAAAGCAGTTCGAAAAAACTGCCTCGCTATTTAAATCGACTATCATGGACATCAACAGCCGCGATGTGAACGCGGTCCTTTCGGTCGGAGATCTCACGAAGGACGGCGCGCCGTGGGATTTCGACCGCGTCGACGACCTGCTGGCGGAGCTCGACGCACCCTTCTTCGCGGTCCCCGGCAACCACGACGTGCCGAAAACGTTCGACGACCATCGCTCGGCCTCCCGTGGCCGGTTTATCGACCACTACACGCCGGGGACGCTCCCCTACCAGATCGAGGTCGGCGGCGTCGACATCTTCGCCCTCGACAGCGCGTGGACAGCCGACGGCGACCTCCGAGATAGCCACGATGGCCGCATTACCGACGACCAACTGGCATGGCTCACCGACCGGATCGAGACGGCCGACTGTCCGCTTGTTTTCACACACCACAATCTCCCGCCGACGGCCCGACAGGCCGAAGCCTCCGGTGTGGCCTCCGGCATCGATATGTCCGGTGTGCCGATCATGCGGAACGGCGACGAGGTGATGGAAACGCTGGCGGCTGCTGGCGTTCCGCTGGTCGTCACTGGTCACATTCATCTCCCCGGCGTCGCCCACTACGATAGCCCAACGGTCGGTGACGGGACCGTGACGGAGGTCACCTCGCCAGCGACCTGCACGTTCCCGCAGGCGTACCTCCTGCTCGATATCGATAGCCGCGGAACGACGGTGCGGTACGTCCCAATCGCTTCCGAGCGTGAGTCGCTGGACGCCTACCACGCCCGACTCGGTGGCACTGACGTCGACCGTGGACAGGCCGCGCTGGGAGCTATCCGAACCGCACAGTTCCCACTCCACGAGGAATGGGTCCCAACACAGTCCCGCCCACAGCAGCCGCCAACGTCACCGCGCTCACGTTCGCCGAGTGTCGACAACTAACTGTCGCGTTTACAACCAGCTTTTGAGTCGACCGAGGAGACCGCGTCGGTCGTCATTGCTGTCTGCGGTAGCTGATTCCGGCGCGGTTGCGGCCGCCGATTCGAGTTCCGAAATAATGCGTTCGTATCGGTCGACCATCGCCGCCTCGGCATCCTTCTGATTGGCAAGCTGTTTTCGAAGCAGCTCGACCTGTGATTCGAGCCGCTGGATCTCGGCTTCGGCCTGCTTGTGTTCCTCACGGAGCGCGGTGAGTTCGGCCTGAAGCGTCGCGTTTTGCTCGGCTGTTTCGTGGGCAGGCTGGTCGACTCGCTGGGGTGACTGTGGCGTCGACTGCTCCGGGAAGGTTCGACTCCCGAGTCCCTCCTCGCGCACGGTTCCTGTCGGCAGTGTTGACGACCACATACTCCGAGAGTGTTTCTCTGAGGACAAAAAAGCGCGTCAGACTGTCGCAAGACGCCGGTATTACCATCTTATACCCGGTTGTTTGCGGGGTGATGACCTACTCGGATTTCGAACGGAGTTTCCGGTAGCCAAGATACGCGATCCCGAGGCCACCCGCCAGTACCGTGAGGAGCGTCGAGTCAACCGTGTTCGACACCCGCTTGGAGACGCGACCGGATATCGAGGCGTCCGTGTTGATGTGTTCCAAGACAGCATCGGTGTCGTTCGGCACCGGCTCGGGATCGTCGCCCGCGGCGAAGGCGGCATCGGGGTCCTTCAGCAGGTGGCCAGTCGTCAGACAGACCACCGATTCGTCGGCATCAATCTCGCCGGACGCCCGGAGTTTTCGAAGGCCAGCAACCGAGGCCGCCGAGGCCGGTTCGACACCGATTCCCTCGCCAGCAAGCTGGCGTTGTGCGTCGGTGATCTCCTCGTCAGTGACCGCGACCGCCGTCCCACCGGTGTTGCGGATTCCGGGCAGTGCCTTCGGTGCGTTGACCGGGTTACCGATTCGGATCGCGGTCGCCTTCGTCTCGACGTGCTCCCAGCGCCGAACTTCGTCGTTGCCTTCGCGTACTGCTTCGACCATCGGCGCGGCTCCCTCGGCTTGAACGCCGGTGAGTTTCGGCACCTGATCCTCGTCGAGTGAGCCACTCTGGACGAGTTCGCGGAATGCCTTGTAGAGCGCCGAGGTGTTGCCCGCGTTGCCGACCGGCAGCACGATCCGGTCGGGGTACTCGCCGTAGTCTTCGTAATGTTCTTCGAGAATCTCGAAGCCAATCGTCTTCTGTCCTTCAAGTCGGAAGGGGTTCAGCGAGTTCAGCAGGTAGGCCTCACCGAGGGCCGCGAGGTCCTGCACGATGTCGAGACAGCTATCGAAGTTGCCGTCGACTTCCAGAATTCGTGCGCCGTGCAGACTTGCCTGTGCGATCTTCCCGGCCGCAACTTTGCCCGAGGGCAACAGGACGAGGGTTTCCATCCCGCCGCGAGCACCGTAGGCGGCGAGTGCCGCGCTGGTGTTGCCGGTCGAGGCGCAGGCCAAGCGGTCGACGCCGAGTTCTTCGGCGACCCGGACGCCGACGGTCATGCCGCGGTCCTTGAACGAGCCGGTGGGGTTCATCCCCTCGTGTTTGATGCGGAGTTTGTCGACGCCGATATCCTCGCGGAGTCGCGGCACCTCGTGGAGGGGAGTGTCACCCTCGGGGAGCGTGACGCCGACCTCGAAGGGGAGGCCAGCGTTGTATCGCCAGACGCCGCGACCTTCGAACTCATCGAACGTCGGTGGGTTGGCGTACCGGACCTCTAGGAGGCCGTCGCAGTCGTCACACGTGTAGCGGATGTCCTCGAAGGGGCCGAACTGTTCGGCACACTCGATACATTCCAGCCAGACGCCGTCGTCGTTGGCACAGGCCGGGGCGGGTTGGGCCGGTGCAGACAGCTCAAGACTCATTATCTAATCCTGACGTGGCGGCCTCAAAAACGGGTCGGTTGTCGGTGGGACCGTCACTCTAGTTCGGCCATCCGCTTTTCATGATACCGTTCGAAGCCGTAAAGTCCGAGGCCCACGAGCAGGACCAGCACCCCCAGTGGAATCAGGAGTCCTGAACTAACAAGGGCGAAAACGAACGACAGGACGAGCAACAACAGCCCGATACCGATGATGTCTGTGGAGTCCATACGAATCAGTTAGTCGACTATCACATATATGTTGGCTATCTGACTTATGCGACCAGACGCTCAGTCGCCGAACCCGTCGATGGAGTCGTGGACTGCCTCGGCCCACTCGTCGAGGGCCTCGTGGAGCATCGTTTTCGCTGTCGGCAGGTCGACCGCGGTGTACTGATAGACGTAGCCGCCGGGGTCCAGCAGGCGGCGCTCCCGGTCGACAAGTCCCTTCTCGCGGAGCGTCGACAGCGAGCGGTTGACGTTGCTCCGGTCGCGGTCGAGCGTGTTGGCGAGTTCCTCGACGGTGCTGCCGGGGCAGTCGAGCAGCGTGAGATAGGTTCGGCTCTCGTGGTCACGGATGCCGAAGACACAGGAGAGAATGTGGGTGAACTCCGGATCTGTATTGCCGACGAGGTTTTCGATGTCGGGCGACTGCGTCATAATCTTCGTTAGGGGTGACCCACAGTAAAACTATCCGGCTTTCGGGCAGCCGGTTGTGGGGTTATTTTCCATACCCCATCTCCTGGACACAGTTTCGCATTTCGCTCTCGTCGCTGTGTTTGTGGAGTCGTGTCGGCGTATCACAGTAGTAGAGTTCGCCGTCGTACCGGAGGCTGATCTCTTTGGGTTGCCCAAGCATCTCGACGGTCACCAAAATTCGTCGACCCGCTTTGAGTTCGTCGACGATCTCGTCGGCTGTCCGTTCGCCGGGGTCGATGCGTAACGGCTCGGTCATTGTGCAGTGTTTGGAAGGGGCTCCCTTAGGCTGTTGGGTCCCTCGGATTTCAGTTCGTCGTCGACTTGGTATCGTCGCTTTCGGAAGGTGGCGGCTCGACACCTTCGGCGGCTTCGACGTTTGCGGTATCCTTCTCGGTGGTGACGTGCCAACGGTCGATGGTGTCTTCGTACTCGCCGAGCTGTTGGGAGACCTGCTCTTTGAGGTCGTCGTCGTTGACGTTCACCTCGAAAATGAACTCCTCTTCGCCGTTGTCGCCTTGGGCTGTCTTCTGAATATTCGCGCTGATTAGATCGTTGTCGAAGTAGTAGGGCGCGAGCTGTGTCATCACCTTTTCGTACACTGTGGTTTCGACAGTCCGAATCGCCTTTCGGCTCACCGAGTCCGCCGCCCGGGTCACGTAGTCGATGGAGTCCTGCCATCGTTCGACTGCGCCCTCGTCGTCGCCGTCTTCCATCTTGTCGTAAGACTCCGAGAGCTTCTCGCCTGCGGTCCGTACGTCGTCGGTCGCCGCCTTCCCGGCCTTCTCGCCCTCGCCTTCGGCAACGCTGGCTTGATCTGCGGTCTTCTTGTTCACGTCTTTGTTCAGCCGCTCGTGGGCCTTGGGTCGCCACTCGTTCCACTCATCGAACGCCTCGGCGAACGACCCCTCCTCGGCTGTGCCCGTCTCCCGGAGTGACTGAGTGATGCGCTCGCCGTGTTCGACGACCTCGCCCCACTCGCCGCGTACTTTGAATCCGGAGATGCTCTCTTCCATCTCGTTGGAAACCTCCTACGAAGTCCGGCTACATAAACTTCGTTGACCAGTGCCACCACGTCGACTGTCACTGTCGACCACTCGCGCCACAACCGGAATCACGTCCGTTCTTATATATCGAGGCCATTGCAGACAGCGTCTATGGCGCTCGTCGCCGAGTTCGATATTCCGTGCGAACAGCTCCCGCTTGTCAGCGTTGCGGCTGCGGTCCCAGCCGCGACGGTAGTCCTCACACTTCAATTTAACCACGGAAATCGACCACAGTTTCTCATCACCGTCACTGATGGCTCACAGCCAGCCGTCGAGACGGCTCTCTCGGAAGCCGTCGACGTGGCGGCGTACACGCTGATCGGAGAAGCAGGTGATACTCTGCGCTACAAGGCCGAGCCAGCACTCAGCTTGGCCGAACAGCTCGGCGCTCAGATTGATGACCTCTCCGAACTAGAGGCGCTTGCCACCGAAGACGCGATCATCGACCGGATCGAGGTGACCGACAACGGCTGGACCCAAACTGGGTGGTTCGCCAACAGGGAGGCGTTCACCGAGTTCCGAACCTTCTGGCAGCAGAACACCGGGTTTCGACTCAGTCGACTCACCCACGAGGGAGAGCCCGAATCTCCCGGTAATGGGCTCACCGACCGCCAAACTGAAGCGCTTCGGACGGCCTACGAACTGGGCTACTTCGACATCCCCCGCGGAGCCTCGCTAGAAGACGTCGCCACCGAGTTAGACATCTCCGCGTCGTCGGTCTCAGAACGCCTGCGCCGGGCCCAGACCCAACTCATCGAAGAGACGGTCGCACCGATGTGGCCGCCACTGCCCAACTGACCACTGAAACAACACAGCCAGCGTCGACTGTGATGTCGCGCGACCAGCGTTGACCGCGGCTCTTTATTTAAACTACCGGACGACTGAGAGACACGCCTACCCGACTATCGTCCCTAGCAGTAAATCCTGATGCAGACAGTCACGTCGACAGACGGCACTCGGATTGCGTACGAAGAACATGGTACTGGTCACCCCCTCGTCCTGCTCCATGGTGGCTCCGCGACACGCCACAGTTGGGGCCCGCTCATCCCGCATCTCGCTGCGGAGTTCAGACTCATCGTTCCCGACCGACGAGGACGCGGTGAGAGCGGCGACGGCGACGACTACAGCCTTGCCCGTGAGGTCCAAGATCTTCGCTCGCTGGTCGACAACATTGAGGGCGATGTCTCGGTGTTCGGCCACTCTTTTGGCGGTCTCGTTGCCCTCGCGGCAGCCGCCGAGACCGACATCCAGCGACTCATCCTCTACGAGCCAGCGCTACTGGTCGGCGACCATCGTGGCGACAACCTCGCGGCTCGCATGCGAGAGCAGGTTGCAGCAGGTGACCGAGAGGAGGCGATGAAACTCTTTTATCGGGAGGGTGCTGGAATCCCCGACCCGGAGGCGTTGCCGATCTGGCCCGCGAAGTTCGACTTCGATCTCGTCGACACGGTCATTCGGGAGAACGCCGCTGTCGAGGGCTACGAACTGCCCAGTGAGGTCGACATCGTGGCTCCCACACTCCTCCTGACGGGCGACCGCGGGCCGCCGCATCTCGGCGATGCCGTGCGGACGCTTGATGATCAGCTCTCGGAGAGCCGCCTCGTGGAACTCGACGGCGTCGGTCACATTGGAACTCAGACGGCACCCGAACGGGTCGCAACAGAGATTAGATCGTTCTTGCAGGAACCGATCCCGCAAGCATAACACCGGCGATATTCCCCGTCGACAGTGCCAGCAGCCGAACGAGACAGCTTGTACCCCAGTTTTCCTCCACACCTTTCAATTACGCCCGGTTTGTCCCACGTTGCCACTCCATACCTGTCAACCCGAGACAGCACTGTTTTCACCGTCCCGACTAATCGATCTGTATGGCAAACCCAACCGCAACCCTCGTGACGAACCACGGCGAGATCGTCGTCGAACTGTTCGAAGAGCGCGCCCCCAACACCGTCGGCAACTTCATCGGTCTCGCAACCGGCTCGAAAGAGTGGACCGACCCCGAATCGGGCGACACCGTCGAAAACGAACCGCTGTACGACGACGTCATCTTCCACCGAATCATCGAGGACTTCATGATTCAGGGTGGCGACCCAACCGGCACCGGCCGCGGCGGCCCCGGCTACCAGTTCGACGACGAGTTCCACGACGAACTCACTCACGACAGCGCCGGCACGCTGTCGATGGCCAACTCCGGGCCAAACACCAACGGCTCGCAGTTCTTCATCACCCTTGATGCTACCCCGCACCTCGACGGCAAACACTCCGTCTTCGGCGAAGTCATCGAAGGGATGGACACCGTCGAAGAGATCGGCTCGGTCCGAACTGACCGCAAAGACAAGCCACGCGACGAGGTCGTCCTCGAAACGGTCGACGTCGAGTGGAACTAGTCGACCACCGCTCTCGCCGTTGACTCCTCGTTTGTGCTGTTTTACTAACTATACGTTCCGTTCTGTAACCGAGCGGTCAGTTTGCGGTCCGATATAAATACTTGCGACAACGCTTATCAGTGGCCATGGTATATCTTACCATGGATAGTATGTTCGAGCAATTTTCCGGCGGCTACTACCTCGGGGAACTGTACGTTGAACCGCATGATTGCGACCGTGCGGTCATCCAGCGCGAAGACCACGAAGCGGTCAACGAGCAGCTGTATGCCGACGGCGAGGGCGTCGAGCGGCTCGACGCGCCGCTCGTCATGAAGGTCGACAACACACACTTCCCAGTCCTCGGCGACGAGGGAGTCCCGTCGGGAACACTTGCAGTTCCGGCGGAGCTACTTGAGGAGGGGTCGGCGAGCAAGCGCGAGGTACTGTTGGCGAAGGCCAACCGGGCGATGGAACTCCTTCGCTACTCCGGCTGGCAGGCAGTAGCCGGCACCTAACGGTCGACGTTAGTTGGTGCCTAACAGTCGACCCAACGTTTCAAGTTCGCTGAACACCCCCTTGGAGTATGCTTGATGCACTGCTCGGACGGGCCGAACTCAAGGAACGTATCGAGGAGTTGACCGAGGAAAAACACCACTTAGAGCGACAGCTGGAGGCCGAATCCGAGCGGCGAGCCGACGCGGTCAGCGACCGGCAGGCGGCCGAAAAGCGAGTTAATCAGCTCGAAGACAAGATTACCGAACTCGAAGACCGCGTCGACCGAAGCGAGACGGCGACCGAGACGGCGACCGACCGATCCGTTCGAGGGACCGAATCGCTCCGTGGCGGTCGACTCGCCGAGATACTCGACCGACTCCGCTCGTTCAAGACCGGTCCCGAGGGCGCACTGAGTGCCGTCATCGAGGGCGAGGACGCCTCGCTCCCCGACTCAGTGAGCGACGTGGCTGGCGACTGCGGACCGCTGGTTCGCGGCGTCGCCCCGACAATCTACTACACTGACGACGCGGGACTGATTTCGGTGGCGCTTCGGCCACCGCTGCTGCCCGAGGCGTTCGTCGACTGGAACGATTCGTTCCGGGTCGACGAGGCGTGGTTCCGGCCGACTGGCACCCTCGTCTTCGGCGTGGTTCGGGCCGACGTGTTCGCGGTTGGTGTCTACGAGGGCACCGAACGCCTCGACTACGCGGGCTTCGAGTCCAACGTCAAATCAGACCACTCGAAGGGCGGCTTCTCACAGGATCGCTTCGAGAGAATCAGAAACGAACAGATCGACGACCATCTCGACGAGGCCCGCGAGCGACTGACCGACAAGATCGACGCTGTCGACCCCGACCGCGTCATCCTCACTGGTGAGCAGTCAATACTCACCCAGCTCGACGATCTTGCCGACCACACCGCCAGCACTGATGCCGGCGGCAAACCCGAGGCCGCCCTCGATCACGCCTTCTCGGACTTCTGGACAACCCGATTAGTCACGTTTTAACTGTCTCTTTGAAACTCGTAGCCGTCGACTACTGTCGGTAGCTGTTCACTCACCGAACGACCGTCACCGGCACCGGCGACCGTCGAACGACGGTTTCGGCGACGCTGCCCAACAGAAGTCTAGCCGCGCCATCCCGGCCGTGGCTTCCCATGACGATCTCGTCGACCGCGTTGTCTTGAGCGAATGTGACGATCTCGCTTGCGGCTCGGCCGGACAGCAGTTCGGTGTCGACGAGTCGCTCCTCGCCAGCGATCTCGCGGGCCGTCTCGAACAGTTCGGTGGCTAGCGTCTCCTGTTCGTCGAGGACGTCGGCCGTCTCGCTCACGAGATCGTCCAAATTGCTAATGCCCGCCGCAGGGTTCAACACGTGGACGACGACCAAATCGGCGTCCGGAAACGTCTCGACAGCATACCGCAGTGCCTCCTTTGACTGCGGTGAGCCATCGAGTGGAACCAGTAGTCTCCGTGTCATTGCATCCGTATTCAGATGCAGGCTACTAAAATCACTGTGCCAGTTCAGATCGGAGTTTCGAAGGCCCGATGTCGGAGGACGGACGTCGACTGTGTAGTCCACACTGCATTCTGTGGTCCTACGTTGACAGCCAGAGCCGTCTCACTGCCGTCGTCCCGTTTGTGGGACACGACGCTATTCGAACTCCGTCTCTCGGAGGATGAACGGTCCCATCGCGAGGGTATGTTTGGCAACCGTTGCGATCCGTAGAATGAACACGATAAAGACGACAAACGGTGCCAGACTGAATGCGAAGCCAGCACTGGTCACCCAGACGAGATTGTCGACACCAAGCGTCGTGCCGTAGAGCGTGGTTGCGTCGATGAACATGAGAAACACACCGACTACCGCTAGTGCGGGCACCGAGATGTAGAGCAGTGCCCGTGAGAGATTGATCAGCTCCCACTGAAAATACAGTGTCTTGAAATGTTCGCGCGCCTCGCCGAAGAACTTCAACAGCGAGAGCAGTTCGTCGAGCGCCTCGCTCGCCTCGCTTGACAGCGCTTCGCCGTGTCGGTGGCGTATCCGGCGGGCCGCATAGATTTTCCACGAGTAGTTGAAGTTGAGCGCTGCGGCCATCACATCGAACTTCCCGAACTGTGCGCCGTCGAGTTCGTTCCTCACTGTCTCCGCGTTCCGTGTGACGTCGTCGACGAACCCTTCGACCAGTTCGGTACGATCCGCATCATGGTCGGCCACCATTGCCTCGGTGAGTCGGGTGGCTCGGTCTTCGATTCCGCTGACGAGCTCAGCGAGGAACGCCGCGGGCTCCGGCTCACTGACACCGACCCCGAGTTTCGATTCGACATCGGTTTGGAACTCCATTGCCTCCTGCATTCGATCCCGCTGGTCGCCGACAGCACCGAGTTCCTGTGAGAGCACGAGCTGGTTGATCGTGACGACGATAGATGTACCAGTGATAATCGCGCCGATGAACGGCGAAAATAGCCATCTGAGACCCGTTTCGGTGGCCGCGATCTGGCGGAGGGAAGCCAGTCCAAGCTGACTCGCAACGACGAGGAGACAGAACACTGCGCCGAGGATGACTGCAACCAGAAGCCATCGGTTGACATGGATCAGCAGGGACATCCAGTAGTTGCTGCCTTCAGTCCGCTGTTCGAGACGATCACTCGGCGTTGACTCGCTCATCCGGTGTCGCTACCGACGGGCGAGACCCCCAAAACAGTCCGGAGCCTTCGGACTGAGGGACAGTCGACAGTGCTGGCCAGTCGAGCGTTACGACTTGTCGTCTTTGAGTTCGTCCAGCTCGGCTTCGACCTCAGCGTCTTCGAGTTCGGCATCCACGTCGACGTCGCCGTCGGCGTTCAGTTCCTCGTCGAGGTCGGTCGACTCCTCGGTGTCGGTCTCCGGTTCTTCCTCGGCGGGTGCTTTCCCCATCTCGGCTTTCAGCGTGTCGAGTTCGGAGTCGACCTCCCGGCTTGAGGAGAGCTCTTCGAGTTCGCGGTCGATGCTGTCCTTATCCGAGAGGGCGTCCTCGAAGGCACCCGAATCCTCCAGTTCGTCCATCGCTTCCGAGCGGGCCTCCATCTCGTCGGTCTGCTCCTCGGCGCGCTCGATAGAGCGGGCGACATCGTCCATCTCGTCGCCAACGCCGGTCATCGCTTCCGAGACGCGCGTGGAGGCTTCGGCGGCCTCGTAGCGCGCCTTCATGGTTTCCTTTTTGGTTCGGAACTCCTCGATGCGACCCTGGAGTTTGTTCTTTTTCTCGACGAGGTTGTCCTGTGTATCCTGGAGATTGGCGATCTGTCCCTCCAATTCCTCGATCTGGGACATCTTTGATTTCTTCTTTTCGAGTGCCTGGCGGGCGAGGTCGTCACGGTCCTGCTGGACGGCCTCGCGGGCCTGACTGTTGTGTTTCTCGACGTTCTCTTCGAGCCTGCGTTTCTGGATCTCCAGTCGCTTTTTCTGGGTCGTCAGGTCCGCAATTCCCTGTTTGACGTCCTGGAGTTCGTCACGCATCTTCTCGTAGGAGTAGTCGAGCGACTCGCCGGGGTCCTCCGACCGGTTGAGCAACGCGTTGATTTTCGACCGGATGACGTAGGAGGTGCGCGAAAGGATTCCCATAGCCGCCTTTGGGACACACGGGGCTTAAATCCTCATACAGTCGATAGCTTTCAGCGCCGATTTCGCCGCCAATCACACCTCCCATCCTCTGTGACTATTGAAAAAACCGACAGGATGAGAAATGATTTACACGATGAGTACTCAGTACTGAGTAAATACTTCGAGTCATGAACGAGACAGAAGAGTTTGACATCGTCGAGGAAAGCGACAGCGAGAAGGAACGGAAGGCCGCTGGCCCGTACGGCGATGACGGCATTGTCGAGGAAAGCGAGTCGGATAAAGAACGCAGAGCAGCCGGTCCGTACGGTGACACGGGCGTCGTTACCGAGAGCGACACCGACGACAATGCGAAGTCGAACGAACCGTACGGTGACGACCTCGTCGAAGAGCGTGACACCGATGACAACGCGAAGTCAAACGAGCCGTATGGCGACGAGTTCGTCGACGAACCCATCGAAGACGGCGCGTAGTCGGCACCACGCGATTGAATCGGCTGTTGGTTTCGTTTGAACCGGATTGGTCGACCGCAAAAACAGCCATCACTGGCAGGCCCCTCGGTCGGACAATGGCCAAGCGTATCTACAGTATCGACGCGATGCGGATCGTTGCGATGCTGTTTGTGGTCATGATTCACACCGACCCGTTTGCGGGTGTCACCGAGTACGGGAACATGATCACGTTCGTCATCAAAACCACCGGCCGGTTCGCGGTGCCATTCTTTTTCATTACGTCGGGCTACTTTTTCGCGCTCAAGATCGCACAGCGTGATCCCACTGACTACGTCCGCAAGCAGGCTGCCACTATTTCGTCATACTACGTGTTCGGGCTGGTGTTAGCCGCGCCGACGTTTCTGGCCGGTCGACTCGTGCGCGCGGCTCTCGATGGCCGATCCCTCGCCGAAACCACCTACAGCAGTCTCGCTTCGTTCGTCGACCCTGTCGCCCTGATCTACTACGGCACCTCGGTCTCCGAAATCCTCTGGTTCCTCCCCGCGCTCCTGTTTTCGTTTCTGTTCGTCTATCTGTTCATCCTGCTCGGCGTGCCAACCGCCGCCCTGCCGGTCGCACTGGGGTTCCACGTCGTCGGCCTGTTGGGCGGCACCTATACGATGTTCCTTGAGGTCCCCTTTGAGATTCGAGACGCCCTGTTCTTTGGGTTCTTTTATACCAGCCTCGGCTTCACCATCGCTGCCCGCGACTGGAGGCCGAGCACCGACCGCAGTCGACTGTATCTCGGTCTCACGCTCGGTTTCGCCATCCTCCAACTGGTCGAACTCTACGTGTTGGGCTACCCCCTGCGCGGCGAGCCGTTCGGTGCCTACGTCTATGCGCCGAGTTACGGGATCACCACCGCGCTGTTCACCGCCTCGCTGTTCATCTACCTCCTTTCGCGGCCGAAGCTCGGCGTCGACACGCCGCTGCCGTCGTGGGGCAAATACGCGGTTGGAATTTATGTCACCCATCCGGCGGTGTTTGCGGTGATCCGGGCGGTTCGGGACACACTGGAGCATGTCGGCTACACCGTCGACGAGTTGATTGTGTGGCATTTGCTGTTGACGCCGATGTTGTTTTATCTGTCCTACCTCGTCTACATCGCGGCCGACAAGCTCCGCGTTATCGAGATCGGTGGCACGCATTTCCCCGGTCGACCGTGGCTGCGAGCAATGAGATCCGGATAAGCGCTGTTAGTTGTAGCCACGCCAGCGGTAGCCGCACTCTTTACATTTAAAAAACCGCGTCGGTGGCTCGTCGGCCGCGCCGGTCTGTTTGATCGTGTACCACGCCTCTTGATTTTCACACTCGTCGCAGACGATATCGTTGGCGGTCGGTTTCCCCTCGAACTCTGCGCCCTCGACGGTTTCGATGAGTTCGTCGGTGCTTTGGGATTCCGTTGAGGTGAACTCCGCGGCGCGGTCGGCGTCTTGGTCAGCGGTTGCCCCACACTCCTCGCTGGCACAGACCATCTGCCCGTTTTCCGAGCGCATCATCGAGCCACACTCGTCGCAGAATTGCATACCTCGCCTTCGCACTCCGGCAGTTAATGTTCGTCGTTCAAAATCGTGCGATCCGGACCCGTGTCGGTGACGACCGGGCAGTTGCTCACGCGGAACTGGCCGTCTTCGAGCACTTCGATGATTTCGGTTCCCTCGTGGGTACAGCTGACCTCCGGCGGCTCGGTGAAGAAGGGACACTGCTGGCAGTAGTCACGTTTGTCGACGAGCGTTTCGCTCCCGGCTGACGTGGCTCGTTTGTCGGCCTGCCCCCGACTGGTGGCCTGCTCGTCGGGCGTCGACGCCGACGCACCCGGCTCGTCGGTGTCGAACTCGGTGGCCGAGTCTGTGGATTCCTCGGTATCGAACGACCGGGCATCGGCCTCCGTATCGGCCAGTTCGTCCCACAGCGCCTCGCCGTCGACCTCGTCGACGCCCATCTCGTCGAACACCTCGTCGGCGTCGGGTGCCTCTTCGGTCTCCGAGAGCCCACTGGCTGACTCGGTGGAGTCGGTGAACGTGTCGGTTGGCTCGGTTTCTGTAAACTGGTCGACCTCTGTGTTGTCTGGATCGGGTTCGGTAAACTCCTCGACCTTGGTGTCTGTCGACGCTGATTCGTCGACCTCCGCTACCTCGGAGTCGTTCGGATCGGGTTCGGTAAACTCCTCGAACTCGGCGTCGTCCGGGTTGGTTTCGGCGAACTTGTCGACCTCCTCCCAGAGGTCGCCGGTCGACTCCTCGTCATCCTCAGAGTTACCGCTCATCGCTCATCCTGCCGCGCCCGGTCGTCGGTTGCGGGCTGCGATTCGGTGTCGGCATCGAACGGTTCCTCGGTGGTCGACCCCGCTTCGAGCGCTGGCCGGTCGGCGATGGTGAGCCACGCCGAGTTGAAGAACATCGACCCCGGCTCGATGCCGTCGAAGGCGCTCCGACAGTGTGGACAGGCAGGCTCGACGAGCAGCCCCAGTCTGACCATCTCACTACAGTTGTCACACTTTGCTTTCTCGATGTCCTCACGGGCCGCCGTTTCGAGCAGCTTCGCCAGCGCGGTTTGATGGCTCACGTGGCTTTCGACCCGCTTGAGCCGCCGCCGGAGGTCGACCACCGCCCCCGCGAGCCGGTCGGCTTTCGCTTCGAGCGTCTCGACGGACGCCGACATCGATTCGACGTCGTCGTCGGTCTCCGCAAGCCGGGCTTCGATCCCGTCGTAGCGCTCGGCGGTCTCGCCCTTCAGCTCGTCGAGCCGTGATTCGACGGCCTCTTGATCTGCTTCGATCCCTGCGAGTCGGTCGAACTCCGCGTGGCTGTGATCGGCTGGCGCGCGTGATCGAGCCTCCTTGACCACGTCGACGATCCGCGACCGGAGATCATCGACGTGCTCGTCGAGATCCGCTTCGAGTTCCGCGATCCGGTCGACATCCGGGTCGGATTCGAGTGCCCCGATCCGGGCCTCCAGATCCGACAGTGCCGTCTCCAAGGCGTCGTCTTCGTCCTCGTTCTCCGCAAGCAGTCGGTAGGATGCAACCGCACGAGCAAGCACTGTCTCACGACTATCTCCGGTTTCGGCTGTCCGATCCGTCACCCACTCTTCGATCTGCGCTGGAAGTGGGGCCGGATCTTCCTGCTCACTCGCCATTACTGGCTATCTATCATCCTCTAAACTTAAATATCCTCCATAAATGATTGGACACGATCTGTGTCCTTACAAACTGACTACGACGCGTTAGTGACTGCCTACGTTCGCACTCCTCATCTGATCTTCCGGACGTTGCTCAGATCGTAGCCGCCTTCGTGAATCTCGCTTTCGAACTGGACGATATCCTCCTGTTCGAGCCGCGAGAGGACGCCACGGAACTGTTTGACGACCATCACGCGGGCGCGTTTCGAGCCGCCGGTCTCCCACGAGAAGTTGATCGTGCCGCTGGCGGCATCCGAAAGCTGTCCGAGTTTGGTCGCCGTCAGCGTCTCCTCGCTGGCCAACACGAGGATCAGCCCGCCCCACTGGGCGGCGGCCCGTTTGAGTCCACGAACCAACATTGGAATGTCGTTCCACCCCAGATCGTCGCCAAGCGCACCCAACAGATCAGTAATCGAATCGAAGATGACGAGATTCCCCGAGGCGTGTTCGGTCAAATAATCACCAAGCACGCTGAGGACTTTCTCGCGGTTGCCGCCGCCGCTGAGATCCGAGAGATCGGTCGTCCGACCCAGATACCAGTCCTGTGGAATCCGGCTTGACTGGAAGTATTCGACCGACAGATCCTTGTACTGGATATGGTCGATGGCGTCGTCGACGATATCATCCGACAGGGTGTAGCGCAACTCCTCTTCGAGCGTCTCCTTCGAGGAGGTAAACGAGACATAATGGACCTCCGGTGGGAGAATTGCGCCCTCCGGTAGCTCGCCGTAGTGGAGATCGAACAAGTCCTCGTTCGTGTGGGCCAACGCGTTCATCGCCGCGCTTGTATAGACGAACTCGCGGGCCCCCGCCCCCGCTTCGCCCGACAGGAGGACCACACTACCGGGAGGCGCACCACCCTCCAGCAGCGAGTCGAGCCGCGAGATCCCGAACGGAATATCTTGCATAGCTATCAATATCAGGGGCTGTCCTTAGCCGTTACGCCGTTCCTACGCTGCAGTATGCGTTGCCTACTCGGTCGACCAACTTGTCTACCGACCTGACCACGGGTGTCTACCGACCCGACCACGGGTGTCTACCGACCCGACCACGGCTCACCGTCGACACGCGCACCCTGATTTCGCCCGGCGGCGATCAGTACCTCGCCGTTGAGTCCGGCCGAGTCGAGGGCGGCCTCGCCAGCAGTACGGGCTGCCTCGGCGTTGGCCCTGTCTGTCACCCCGTACACCGCGGGTCCCCACGATGACTGGCCGGCTCCGTAGACGGCCGGTTCGTCGGCCACCCAGTCGACGAGTTCGCCGACCGGCGGCCGGTAGACGCCGCCCTGCTCGTCGGCGTACCACGTGCCGTTGAGTCGACCGATGTCGGCGACTGCGCTCCCGAACTGGTCGGCGTTGCCGGTTGCGACGGCCGGCAGCACACCGCGGGTGATCCGGCCCGCAATCCTGTCGGCGGGCGCGGGGTCGGCGCGTTCGACCACGCCCCGAATGCTGTCGTCTTCGGTCTCGCCGCTCCGTCCGGGGTCGGCATCCGGCAGGACGATCAAAAACCGCCAGTCGTCCGGGATTCGGTGGCGGGCGGCCACCGGGGGAACTGTCCACGCGCCGTCGGCGGGGCGGGCGGTGGTAAACCGTGCGGTCGGATGGCCGCCGTCGAGCACGAAGCCGCCCGCCTCGAAGGTGGCGACGCCGATGCCCGACCGGCCGCCGCGCCCGAGTTTGGGCGCGAGTTCTCGGACGTCGACCGACCGGTCGTAGCTCTCGCCGATAGCGACCGCAATCGCCAGCGCCAGTTGGGTGCCGCTCCCGAGACCGACGTGTGGCGGGAGCGAGTCACGGATGGTGACGGTTGCACCCGGCACGTCGAGGTGGGTACAGACGGTCTCGACGAGCGTCTCACACCGTGGCGGGGCAGTCACACCCTCGGCTGGCTCCGCCGCCAGTGAGAGCCGTGGCTCGTCGAGTGCAACCCCGAGTGCCCCATACAGTCGCTCGTGGGCCAGCGAAAGGTTCCCGAAGCCGAAATGCAGCCGCGATCCAACGTCGACCCTCGTCATACCCCCCGTTTGTAGCCGTCCGGTATTCGGGTTTCGACGGTGGCAACGAGCAGTGGCTACCCGAGACGGATTCATGCACATTGGTACCATCCATAGTCCCGGTACATCACAGCCTCCACCCTTTTTGTGTCGACGTGCCAACAGACAGGTATGGACTCCCTGCTGATCTATGGCGCCTACGGCTACACGGGTGAACTCATCGCCCGTGCGGCGGTCGACCGTGGGTTTGACCCCGTGGTGGCTGGCCGCGATCCGGATCGTATCCACACTCTCGGCACCGACCTCGACTGTCGAAGCCGCGCGTTCGATCTGACTGACGACATCCAAGCCCACCTGTCGGGAATTGACACACTGCTCAACTGCGCCGGTCCGTTTGAGGAAACTGCCGACCCGCTGGTTGCGGCCTGTCTTGCTCGCGGCGTCGACTATCTGGACATCACCGGTGAACTCCCTGTCTTCGAGCGACTGGCTCGCCGGGACAGCGAGGCCGTCGACGCGGGCGTCTCGCTTATGCCCGGCGTCGGCTACGATGTGGTACCGACCGACTCGCTTGCGGCCCACTTGCACGAGCGGCTCCCGGAGGCAACCCATCTCTCGTTGGCGCTTTCGGCGTCGGGCTCGCTGTCGGGTGGAACTCTCAAGACGCTTATCAACGGGTTCGGCTCGGGGAGCGCGATCCGCGAGGACGGCCAACTCCGCGCGATCCCCTCGGCGTCCAAACAGCGCGTCGTCGACTTCGGCTCGGGTACCCAAACGGTGATGACGATCCCGTGGGGGGATCTGTCGACGGCCTACCGAACGACCGGGATTCCGAACATCGCGGTGTACGTCGCTGTCCCCGACGCGGTTCGCCACGCCATCCAAATCGCCCGGCCGTTCGAGGGGCTGATGGCCACTGACCTGGTTCAGCGGCTATTAAAAGGACTCGTCGACCGGTTCGTCGACGGGCCGAGCGAGGCCGACCGCGCGGCCAGCGAGACCACTGTTTGGGGTGAGGCATGGAACGAGGAAAGTGGTGAGACGGTCCAGTCGCTGCTCCGAACGCCCGATACCTACGAACTGACTGTCGAGGCCGCACTGGCCTGTGCCGAACGCGTCGAAGCGGGAGAGGCTCCAACCGGATTCACGACGCCCGCAGGCGCGTTCGGCCCCGATCTCGTCCTCGACCTGCCGGGTGTGAGTCGACAGGATCTGTGAGACGGTCTGCTGTCGACTGGTACCGCGTGACTGTACCCCATGGAGTAGTCGGTAACGTCCGCCAACAGATCCCATGAGGTAGACTCCCTATCTCAGCGAGGGGTGTCTTACGGTATCAAAACGGAGTGTGGATCGTCAGGATTGCTACAGTAGTCGACCGTTAGGCGTTGGACTCGCCAGCGTTGTCGGCTGGTCCGCCACCTACCAGACTACTCAGTGATTCGCCGAGGGAGTCGACGCCGCCATCCTGGAACGATTGGATGGTGTCAAGGACCGAACTCACGTGGTCGGGAACCTGCTCGGGCAGGCCGTCGCTCGGTCCGACGTTGGCCGCGGCATCCGCGGGTGCTTCGCTGTTGGCAGTGTCCTCGGAGTCTGTATCCGAGTCGACGTCATCCGTGTTCTCTGCGTGTGCGTCCGATGCGGTGTCGGGTGCCTGATCCGCCGGCGCTGCGGCACCGACCGCCGTCGCCCCGCCGATCAGGAACAGTGCTGCAACCGTGATCGTGATGAGTTGTCTTGCGTTCATTGCATCTGACCGACGGTGCTACTGCCACATAAGGTGGGGAAGCCGTAAATCCGGATACAAGCGTTTTAAACCCGATTTACGCCGGATTTCGATGAGTTTCGGATGAGTTGTAGACGTTTTCCGGCAACTACGGGCGGTGTGGGCCACGACTCCCAACATGGCTGCTCAACTGGCTCGGCACGCGGCGAATGAGTCCATGTCGACGCGGCGTCCGTTGAAGAGATGACCTCTGATCGGAGCAAACTCCTGAAATCACAGCAGCGAGTCGAAGTGAGAGCTGACACTGGCTTCATTTTCTTACTATCTTAGTTCAATATGTATTAATCATGTCTGGTCCGGACTTTTTTGACTGAGCCAACCGAGCACCGTCGCATGCCATGGCACCTCCAGTCAACTGTTTCGTCTCTCCGTGTTGGCTGTCATCTGTCAGTACTCACTGACGGTTCGACCGGGTCGTCGACGCTGGATTGGCTCGTTGTCCCCGTGAGTGGTGTATGGACGTAGCGCGACTGCAGACCGTGGTTTCCACAGGAGCCTCTCCGGTTCAGATCGATGCGATAGTCAACCCGCTCTACGTTGTTCTCGGTGTTGTCCTGCTCATCGCTTTGGTCGTCGACCTGCTGTGGACGACGCTGTGGGTCGACGGCGGAAGCGGCCCTCTGTCGGCCCGATTGGCGACCGGGGTCTGGCGCGTTCTGCGGCGACTCGGCCGTCGACACTCCCGATTCCTGAGTCTCGCTGGCCCGTTCGTGTTAGTGCTCACTCTCAGTATGTGGATCGGACTCCTCTGGGCGGGGTGGACGTTCGTATTCGCAGGCGGTGAGTATGCCCTGATCGACACCCGAAATGGCGGTCCCGCCGACTGGTCGGGACGCATCTACTACGTCGCCTACACCATGTTTACCGATGGTAACGGTGATTTCACGCCGAACGGCGACATCTGGGAGATGGCCTCCTCGTTTACGACGGCCAGTGGGATGCTCGTTGCGACGCTGAGCGTCTCATATATCCTCTCGATTCTCGGCGCAGTCTCCCAAAAGCGGTCGTTCGCAAACGGTGTCACAGCGTTAGGAATGCGAAGCGAGGCGTTCCTGCAGTCTGGATGGGATGGCGAGGATTTCACCGATCTGGATCTGCTGCTCGACACGCTGTCGTCGGACCTGAACATGCTTGCCGAACAGCACAAATCGTATCCGATTCTCCACTACTACCATAGTGAAAACGAAACGGAAGCCTCGGCGATGGCTGTCGCCATTCTGGCTGATGCGATGTTTCTCCTCGAGGTCGCCGTCCCGGATGCGAACGAACCCAACGAGGCCCTGACCGAGAGCACACGGTCGAGCGTCAATGACTATCTGGAAACGCTCAACAACGCCTTCATACAGCCGGCCGAACAGCCGCCGCCACCACCGAATCTCGACCACCTCCGTGAGGCGGACATTCCGACGGTCTCGGACCGGGAGTTTGCCGAGGCACTCGCCAAGCGTGAGGACTCCCGACGAAAGCTCCTCGGCGCGGTCGACGCCGATGCGTGGTACTGGCCATCCGAGAACCTCGAATGAGGATGCAGCTCCCTGTCAGTCAGGAACGCCGAGGACGGCAATTTCGTAGTCCGCAATATCCGACGGTGAGGCCAACAGAATCACCTCGAACTGCCAGGCGTTGCCTGCGGCGAGATCACTCGTGCGGGCGATATACAGACCGAGTTGCGCGCCGGTGGCGTTGTAGACGCGGACACGGACCTCGACGGTTCGGACGACCTCGCTGCCGGTGTTGACCACCGTGCCCTGGACGACCGGCCCTTTGTACCCCTGGGTGAGGACATACTCGTGTGACTCCAAGACGAGTGAGTCGAGGGGTACGGCATTGGTGGTTGGCTCCGTTATCGCGGCCGCTTCCGCGGCGGTCGTCTGCTGGGCTGTCCGCTCGGTGGCGTTGGTTTGGTTGGTTTGGTTGGTTTGGTTGGTTTGGTTGGTCTGATTGGTTTGGTTGGTCTGATTGGTTTGGTTCAGCTGCCCGTCTTGATACGGTGGGCTACTGCTTGTTTCGGCACAGCCACCGAGAACAGCCACCACTCCTCCGCCACAGACGGCGACAAACCCACGGCGGGTCGTTCCAGTAGCGCGGTCGGTCATTGTCGACTGATCCCCTCACGCCGTGTCGTGAAAACTCGCATGGCCGACACATCGACCGACATCACGGACTTATCCTGTTGAACGTGATATTCCACGCGTAACGGCCGTCTCTGTACAGTATTGGCTGTGTTGGGAATAACCTACTTTGGGCCCTCGACCCGTGGTAGTCGTATGGCTTCTTCGGGGTCCTCTGACACAGGGGCACAATCCGAGCCGCGTTTGGAGCATGACCCACGATCACGGAATCGGCTCATCGAATGGCTCGTGGTCGACGGGAGTCGACTGCTGCTCACGATCATCATCTCAGTCGGTCTCTTCGGGCTGCTTTTGATTCTCAACGCGCTGGGGGTGATCGGATTCACCGATCAAGGGTCAGTGACCCGCATGGCAAGCGGGATGATTGCTGGCTCGCTGTCGCTTGTCACGCTCGTCGTCTCAGTGAATCAACTCATTTTGTCGCAAGAATTCTCCCCGGTTGGAAAACACCGCGATCAGTTCAGTAGTGTGATGCAGTTTCGGCAAGATATCGAACAGCAGGCAGATATTCCACGAACACCGATGGAGCCAACGCGAGTCCTATCGGTGCTCGCCGACACGATTGGGACGAATGCCAGCCGACTGGCCGAGTCGGTTGCAGACAGTCCCAACGCGGCGTACAGACAGCAGGTCACACAGTACGCCCAGAGCGTCGAGGACAACGCCCAGTGGGTCGACCAGTCGGTAGACGAGCCTCAGACGAATGCGTTCGATGCGCTCTCGGTCGCAATCGCCTACGATGACGGCTGGCAGTTGTCGACCGCTCGCTATCTCCGTAACAGCGCCCCGGCGCTCTCGGCTGAGACCGAAACCGCGTTCGATGACCTGATCGAGTCGACACGCCTGTTTAGTAGCGCCCAAGAACATTTCAAAACGGTGTACCTCCAGCGTGAACTCACCCGGTTTTCACAGCTCATTATCTACACCGGTGTTCCAGCCGTCTTTGCAGCGGTGTTTATCATACTCATACACGGCGGGCTTGGGACCCCGGCGATCAGCGCGGCGGCTCTTCCATCCGTCGTCTCGCTGCTCGTCACGCTCGTGTTCGTTCCCTTGGTGCTGCTCGCCGTGTTTATTTTGCGGACCGCAACCATCATCCGACGGACCGCCACTGTTGGCCCGATGCTGTTAGGAGAACGCAGGTAACCCGTGTCGCGTCGACAGCCTCGCAGCACTCCCGTGGCGGTGTCGAGCATGCCAACGACACCCAGCCAGTCGACCCTATCGAAACCGTTTTGATGAAACCTTGCGGACAGTCAGTATGCCGACGGAACCTACAACGGGATACGACCCCACACTGGGGAAGAAGTTTATTTTTGTAACGGGAGGTGTCATGTCCGGCCTCGGGAAAGGGATCACAGCCGCGAGTACGGGCCGACTGCTGGCCAACGCGGGCTTCGACGTCACCGCGGTCAAAGTCGACCCCTACCTCAACGTCGACGCCGGGACGATGAATCCCTACGAACACGGCGAGGTGTACGTCCTCAAAGACGGCGGCGAGGTCGACCTCGATCTGGGGAACTACGAGCGGTTCCTCGGGATCGATATGACCTCCGATCACAACGTGACGACGGGGAAAACCTACCAGAGCGTGATCGAAGCCGAGCGCGCGGGCGACTATTTGGGCAAAACGGTCCAGATTATTCCCCACGTCACCGACGACATCAAGCGGCGCATCCGGGAGGCCGCCGAGGGCACCGACGTCTGTATCGTCGAGATCGGCGGCACCGTCGGCGACATCGAGTCGATGCCGTTCTTGGAATCCCTCCGGCAGTTCGCTAGCGAGGAGGACGACGAGGATTTACTCTTCATGCACGTGACGCTCGTCCCCGACTCGATGAACGGCGAGCAGAAAACCAAACCCACCCAACACAGCGTCAAAGAACTCCGATCTATCGGTCTGCAGCCTGATATTCTCGTTGGGCGGAACGAAGACCATCTCGAAGAACAGACAAAGACCAAGATCGCCCGTTTCTGTGATGTCTCGACGGATGCGGTCTTCTCGAATCCCGATGTCGACGACATCTACAAGGTCCCGCTGATGGTCGAAGACGAGGGACTCGACGAGTACGTAATGGAGCGACTCGGTATCGCTAAGAGCGCACTGCCGAAAGCCGAGCGCTCCCAGCGCTGGCGAGAACTCGTCACCCGTGACCGTGAGGGAACTGTCGAAATCGCACTCGTCGGCAAGTATGGCTTAGAAGACGCCTACATGTCGATCCACGAGGCGCTGAAACACGCCGGCATCGAACGCGAAGTCGACGTCGACGTACTCTGGGTCGACTCCGACCAGATGCACGACGAACACACCGAGCGACTCGAAGCCGCCGACGGAATCATCGTCCCCGGCGGCTTTGGCTCCCGTGGCACCGACGGCAAGATCGACGCCGTGCGCCACGCCCGCGAAAACAACGTTCCGTTCCTCGGGCTCTGTCTGGGCTTCCAGATGGCCGTCATCGAACACGCCCGCAACGTCCTCGGACTCGAAGACGCCAACTCCGCGGAACTCGACGAAGAGACCCCACACCCCGTCATCGATATCCTCCCCGAACAGAAGGAGGTCGACGACATGGGCGGCACGATGCGACTCGGTGCACACGAGACCCAGATCGAACCCGGTACGCTCGCGGCCAGAATCTACGCCGACGATTCGTGTACCGAACGACACCGCCACCGCTACGAAGTTAACCCCAACTACATCGACCAACTCGAATCCGAGGGGCTGGCCTTTTCCGGCACGGCGGGTCGACGGATGGAGATTCTCGAACACGAGGATCATCCGTTCTTTTTCGGCACGCAGTTCCACCCCGAGTTCCGGTCCCGACCGGACCGAGCCAGCCCGCCGTTCGTGGGCTTTTTGAAGGCCGTTGTCGACCGCAGCGAATCCGAAACCGAACCGCAGTCCGAAGACGAGGTCACCATCTAATGGTAAACCCAACAGAGTTCATCGACGAGGCAGTCGAATCGATTAAAGAACAGATCGGCGACGAAAACGCGATCATCGCGCTGTCCGGCGGCGTCGACTCCTCGGTCGCAGCCACGCTGGCCTACCGAGCAATCGGCGAGCAGTTGACCCCCGTCTACGTCGACACCGGCCTCATGCGCAAAGGCGAGACCGACCAGATTCGAGATACCTTTTCGTTCATGGAGAGTCTCGAAATCGTCGACGCCCGCGAACGGTTTTACGAGGGTCTCGAAGGCGTGACTGACCCCGAAGAGAAACGCAAGGTAATCGGTGAGCAGTTCATCCGGGAGTTCGAACGCGAAGCCAAGGAGACCGACGCCCAGTATCTCGTCCAAGGGACCATTTATCCCGACCGCATCGAAAGCGAGGGCAACATCAAATCCCACCACAACGTCGGTGGGCTTCCGGAGCGCGTCGACTTCGAGGGAATCGTCGAACCGGTCCGTGACCTCTACAAGGACGAGGTCCGCGAGGTCGCCCGCGAACTCGAACTCGAAGACATCATCTCCGAGCGCATGCCGTTCCCCGGCCCCGGCCTCGCCGTCCGAATCATTGGCGAAGTCACCCCGGAAAAGGTCGAGGTGGCCCGCGAGTCCTGCCACGTCGTCGAAGAGGAACTCGAAGAGTACGAGCCGTGGCAGGCGTTCGCCGCTGTGATCGGTAAAGCCACGGGTGTCAAAGGCGATAATCGAGTCCACGGCTGGGTCGTCGCCGTGCGGTCGGTCGAGAGCCGCGATGGGATGACCGCCCGCGCCCAAGAGATCGACTGGTCGACGCTCCAGCGGATTCAGAGCCGGATTACTGGCGAAAACGAGAACGTCGCCCGCGTCGTCTACGACGTCACACACAAACCGCCAGCGACCATCGAGTACGAGTAATGAGCCAGATTGCAATCGTCGCCGGTCCTGACCCTGACGGACTCGGCGATGCACTGGAAGCCGAGGGGGTTACGATCCACCGGATCACTGGCGTCGTCTCGCTGTCGACGCTCCAAGAGGCCGGCCTCGACGAGGCCGATCTGCTGGTGTTGACCGACATTGGCGAAGCCAGCGGGATTCCGGTCGCCAAGGAAAACACCCCCGAGATACGCGTGGTCGTCTACAGTCCGGAGAACCTGCCGGACTTCGTCAAGGGTCAAGCAGATTTGGCCGTCGACCCCGAACTACTCGATGTGAGTGTCGTCGCCGAGGAACTGGCCGCCGAGAACTAATCCGCGCCCCACCGATGTGGTCGACCGTTCGGTAGCGATGGGTCGACTCACTGTTGGTCGATCTAAAATATACCGGGTTATATTGCTGACATTCTCTCCTCATATAAAAAACCACACGACGTTTACGGGAGTAATCCGGCGCAAATGGGGTCCACTACTGTTCTCATACAAGTACTATCCTCCAATATGATAGGTCGTAATGCGCCGAAATCTACTGATGGCAATCGTCCTGACAGTCTGTCTGTCTATGGCAATCCCCGCCATGGCGACAACTGCTGGGGCCCAGACAGCCGACGACGGTGAGAGCTTCGCATTCGACGCGACGCTCGACAACGAAACCGTCACTGTGTCTGTAACATCGAATGACACGGCCGTCGAGAACGCGACGGTCGCGGTCAATGGTAGCGAGGCAGGAACAACTGACGCCAACGGCACTCTGCAGTTCGGTCTCGACAACCGCTCTGCGGTCGAACTCGGGGTCACCGTCGACGGCAGCACCCAGACGACCACCTACGAGGTAGTCGACGGGAGCCTCGTCGAGCAGACCGAGAGTCCCGACACGACCGACTTCGCGTTCGGCGCAACACTCGACAACGAGACGGTAACGGTGTCGGTCACATCGAACGACACCGCAGTCGAGAACGCGACGGTCGCAGTCAACGACACTAATGTCGGTCCCACTGACGCGAACGGAACCCTCCAGTTCGGTCTCGATAATCGCTCGGCACTCGACATCTCGGTGACTGTCGACGGGACCACCCAGACGACGACCTACGAGGTTGTCGACGGTGAACTCGTTGCACAAGACGACACCGACGAGACCACCGAGTTCGACTTCGGTGCGACACTCGACAACGAGACCGTGACGGTCTCAGTCGCCTCCAATGGGACGGCTGTCGAGAACGCGGCGGTCGCAGTCAACGGTAGCGATGTGGGCACCACTGACGCGAACGGAACTCTCCAGTTCGGTCTTGACGACCGACCAGCAGTTGACATTGCGGTGACGGTTGATGGCACCACCCAGTCGACGATCTACGAGGTTGTCGGCGGTGAACTCATCACCCAAGAGAGCGCCGAGGACGCACAAGAGGTCCCCGAGGAGGCAGCCGATCAGGTCTCAACGATCCAGAAACTGATCTCGGCGTTCCGTAACGGCGAGATCGAGAAACTCGGCCCAATCGTCTCCGAAGCTGCCGGTCGCGGGCCACCGGCGGATGCCGGTAACGGCTCGGGTAACGCACCAGAAGACGCCGGTAACGGACAGGGCAATGCACCAGAAGACGCCGGTAACGGGCAGGGCAATGCACCAGAAGACGCCGGTAACGGTCAGGGCAATGCACCAGAAGACGCCGGTAACGGTCAGGGCAATGCACCAGAAGACGCCGGTAACGGGCAGGGCAATGCACCAGAAGACGCCGGTAACGGGCAGGGCAATGCACCAGAAGACGCCGGTAACGGGCAGGGCAATGCACCAGAAGATGCCGGTAACGGGCAGGGCAACGACAACGCAGACCGTGGCGGAAGCGGTAGCAGTCAGGGTAACGGCGGTAACGGTGGCAATGGCGGTAACGGCGGCTCCGGCGGCAACAGCGGTCAGGGCAACGGGCAGGGCGGTGGACCACCTGCATCCATCGCTACTAGCCGATAAGTAACGATCCGATAGCCGAAGTACGGATCGTCACTGAACACACCACACTCATCACACTCCGATCTGCGGGCAGTCAGAACGAGCACCCCTCTCCGCGCTCCGTTCGTCGGGCAAACGAACGAGCCATACGCCATTTTCGAGCAGTATTCCTTTCGGTTCGTCCGTGTTTCAGCCGAGTGGTGACAACCCTCTCTGGGAGCCAAACAGCTAAGTGAGTGACACACGTTACCACAAATCAGTATGGCCTCAGCACAGACCACTGATGACGAGTTGTTCGACGAGTTCCTTTCGGCAAACGGACACGATACGGTACCGGCAGGATGGGACCACTCGTATAACAAAAAGCAGTGTCCCGAGTGCGGAGGCATCCACGACGACGACGCACAGAAATGCGCTGTCTGTGGTTGGTTCCCCGAGCGGTAGTCGACTCCTTCCGCAACTCAGTTTCCCCGCGAGCGGTGCCCAGCCGTCGACTTCGGCGACCGAAGTCACGTCGTTTATCAGGTCGGGGCACGTGCAAATGGTACAATGAGTACCACGGACGTGCAGATAACCCGCCTGTTCGGTGGTCCCGGCAGCGGGAAGACGACAGCCCTACTCGACCGCGTCGAGACGATTCTCGAAGACGACAGCGTCGACACGCGTGACATTCTGGTCGTCTCCTACACCCGAGCGGCCGCCGCCGAGATCCGCGAGCGGCTCGCCGAGCGGTTGGAGACGACACCCCGCGAACTGAAGGGCAACGTCTGCACGATGCACGCGAAAGCCTACGAACTGCTGAACCTCTCCCGTGGTGATGTCGTCGGTGAAGACGACAAAACGGAGTTCTGCGAGGATTTCGGCCTCGAATACGAAGACGAGTACCAGAGCGGCGGCCGCCGCACCGCTCGGTCGACGACCCTCGGCAACAAGATCATCTCGACGAGTCAGTGGCTCCAGCGGACCAGCCGAGAGGTTTCGGACTGGTACGATGTCCCCTTCCAGTGGAACGTCGAGGAGGTCCGCCTCCCACCCGAGATCGACCCCAACGCCCAAGAGGGCAACAAGTACACCCCGACGTGGACCGCCGACGACGACCGCGTCGACATCCCCGAGGCGATCCGTGCGTGGCGCAGTTATAAGGGCGACCACGAACTGGTCGGCTTCGCCGACATGCTCGAACGCGTCAAACAGCGCTCGCTGCTGCCGAACGTCGACTATCTCGTCATCGACGAGTTTCAGGATATCACGACGCTGCAGTATGACGTCTTCGAGGAGTGGAAACCCCACATGAAGCAGGTGCTGATCGCCGGCGACGACGACCAGGTCGTCTACGCCTGGCAGGGTGCGGACCCAAACCTCCTGCTCGATGCCGAGCGCGATGAGGATGTCGTCCTCCCGAACTCCTACCGACTCCCGTCGCGGATCCTCAACGTCGTCGACAGGGAGATCCAGCATATCGAAAAACGCCAAGAGAAGGACCTCAAACCCCGCAAAGAGGGCGGTGTCGTCGAGGGTGTCGAAAACGCCTCGATGCTCGAACTCGTTCGGAACGTCCGGTACACGGTCCAAGAAGACGACGGTAGCGTGATGGTGTTGTTCCGCGCCCGCTACCAACTGTTCCAGTTCATCGAGGAGTTCATCGACGAGGGGATTCCATTCAAGGCGCTGACCGACCAGCGGCTCTGGACCGACCGGCTCGTCGACTACGTCCGGGCCATCGAAGCCTACGACGCCGACGAGGACCTCACCCTCCTACAGGGGCGTCGACTGGCTGATATGCTCCAGACCTCGGCGTTCGGTTCCAACGAGCGCGACGAGTTCTACGAGTTCCTCGAAGACCGCGAAGAGGCGGCTGAAACCGAGGATCTCACGGAGGTTCCGCTGGCTCCCGAAGACGTCAAGAACTTCGCCCCGTTCATTCCTGATCCGGCCTCGGCCAGCGACATGGTCCGAAAAGTGACGAGCTTCCAGCGAAAGTCGATCAACGCCTACTTCGAGGGCGACTACCACGGTCAGGACCCCAACCTCGTGCGGGTGGGAACGATCCACTCCGCGAAGGGTCGTGAGGCCGACCACGTCTTTGTTGGGACCGATCTCACCGAGAAGGTCGTCGAACAGATGGCCGCGACCGTCACCGGCCGCGAAGAGAGCGATGTCGAGCCCTCTGACGACGAGCTTCCGGGCGAAGACGAATTTACCAAACACACCAATCCGGTGCCGCTGCTGACCGACAACGAGCGCCGCGTGTTCTACGTCGGGATGAGCCGTGCCCGCGAGCGGCTCGTGCTCCTCGAAAACCTGATCGACGGCGCGCCGACGGTGCCGATCAGCGTCTTGCTCCACAACGAGATCCGCCAGCAGCCTGCCAACGAGTTGCTCGATGCGGCCCAAGCCGCCGAGGATGCCCCCGAACCCGAACCGTGACGGGCTCGCCGGAGCCAGCAGTCGGTTCCACCGACCAGCCACACTCGGGACTCGAAGCCGTTTGGACTGCGGTCGACGACGCCGGAGCCGTCGGCTTCGTCCACGTCAGCGAGCGAGGCGATCCGAGCCGCCGATATCTCACGCGTGTCGACGGGCCTGACCGCGAGACGGCGCTTGTCGTTCTCCCCGGTACTAAAAACCAACCTCCACAGGCCGTCTACTGCGTGCCACGCGGTGTCGCCAGCGAAGTGACTGCCTTCGAGCAGTCCACCAGCGACTCCGAAATTAGTCGACAGATCGAGGGTCGTCCGCCCACGACTGCCACTGGTCAACAAGTCCGTGCAGTTCTCGCCGACCGATTGGGAACGACCGCAAGCGATGGCACACTGCTTGTGCCGCGAACCCTCCCACACGATGCGGCCGTGTTTCTTCAAGAGGCTGGCTATGAACTACAGTCGACGCCCGCAGTGACGACGGCACGCGCTACAAAAACCTCGGCTGAACGCGACTGTCTCCGGGCCGTCCAAGCGGCTGCCGCCGACGGACTGGCTCGTTCGGAGGCAGTGCTGGCGGCCAGCGAACCAGTCGACGGTCGACTGGTGGTCGACGGCCAGCCACTTACGGCCGAGCGACTCCGTCGACAGATCAACACCGAACTCGCCGCCAGCGGTGTCGCCCCAGCCGACAATACAAGCATCGAGGCCGACACCGATGTCGCCGGTCGGCTCCCGGCAGGCGAACCGATTCGGCTCACTGTCTCCCCCCGTGGCCCGCATGGCTACCATGGCCATCTTACGCGAACGGTGGCCGTCGACAGCGAGGGAGGCTGGGAGCGGCGGGCATTCATCGCTGCTGAAGCTGGCCTACAGGCCGCACAGCGGGAGATAAAACCCGGTGTCGACGTCTCGACAGTCCAAGGAGAGGCGGTTGCCGAAGTCGGTGCCTACGGGTTTGCGGTCACGCCGGATACCGATCAGCCGACACAGGGCCGAGCAACCGCGACCGTCCACGGCGTCGGCCTCTCGACACACGAACAGCCTGCTGTCGGTGCTGAGAGCCAACTTCGTGCTGGCGCAGTGATCGCCGTCGACACCGGCGTCGTCGACCCCGCCCGAGGAACGATTCGACTGGGGACACTGTTTGTCGTCTCCGAGGAAGGTCCGGAGACACTGATTGAGTATCCCACTTCACTGACACCAGTCGACCGACTCAACTAAGCGTCGTCGACTGACAGTCAGTGTTTGCTGTTCAGCTATCTAGTTCGGTCAGCTGGAGGGCTTGACGAATGTAATACTTCGTGTTGGTGTTTTCGGCGGCTTCAAGCGCCTCTTGGAGGGGCTCTTGGACGTCATTCTGCTTGAGTTGGGGACTCATGCCCGGTGACATGTCCTTCCATAATAAAGTTATTACGCTTGTTACCTCCGGTAAACGGCGACTAACTCTCCTGTTCCGGCCCGTTGTCACTTTCGACCGTCGACTCTCCATTCCGAAACCGGCCCGGGAGGAGCCCTTTGAGTAGTTTCGTAAAGATGGTACGAGGGTCCGTGAAGTAATGTGGGAGTGCGACCATCGCAACTGCAACGACGACCAGCGCAATACCCATGGTCGCCTCGCCAGCCAGTAGCTTGGTGACGCCGAAGTTGGCGACCGGAAGGGCAAAAATGAGGGTTGCGGCGAGGCCAATCATATCGATGATTCCGAGTCTCATTGCTGTCGTCTACCGCCTGATTAGATAAAAACGCGCCGCCCGGAGTCATACTGTCTGTTGTAGACGGTTCCCGCCTCGACCGCCCACCGGGCGGCGGTCGAGCGGTAACTTCCTACAACAAACTGTATCACAACCGCTTTTTGTCCGTCCCACCTCTCTGGGGTATGTTCACGGGAATCGTCGAAACCCCGGGCGAGGTGGTGGCTGTCGAGGACGACGCTGGCGGCCGTCGACTCCGCATCGAGGCATCGGGACTCGATGACCTCCATCACGGCCAGTCGATCAGCGTCAGCGGCGTCTGTCTCACCGTCGAGGCCTTCGCGTCGACCACTGCCGACGACTCCTGGTTCGAGGTCTTTCTGGCGACCGAAACGGTCGACAAAACATACCTCGGTGAGCTATCGGTCGGGGAGAGCGTCAACATCGAGCGTGCCATGCCCGCTGACGGCCGGTTCGACGGCCACGTTGTGCAGGGCCACGTCGACACGGTCACTACCGTCGACGCTATCGAGGAAGTCGGCGACGACTGGCGGTTTACGTTTGAACTCCCAGAGGGGTATGGCCAGTACATCGTCGACAAGGGGTCGATCTGTCTCGACGGAATCTCGCTGACGGTTGCTGCCATCGACCGCGAGGCCGGCACGTTCGATGTGGCGATTATTCCGACGACCTACGAACTCACAACGCTTCAGGAGAAGGCGGTCGGTGATCCAATTCATATTGAGGTCGACGTGATCGCCAAATACGTCGAAAACATGCTCAGTGGCTACCGGGACCGTTAGTCGGTGTATAACGGATAAATAGTCTACTATATTTCGGTCGTGA
>Ga0306907_1000035_pt1 | contig 119304 bp, 106 predicted proteins | sample AntRauTorcE11898_FD_190415 | JGI IMG/M metagenome (GOLD analysis project Ga0306907, IMG submission 190415) | Saline lake microbial communities from Rauer Islands, Antarctica - Metagenome Torckler E11 #898 (v2) (version 2) | ecosystem: Environmental > Aquatic > Non-marine Saline and Alkaline >... | reverse complement strand
TCCGGGCTCTTGCTCTCACAACCCGTACCGATTATGGGCACGGTGGGCCGTTACCCCACCGTCTACCTAATCGGCCGCAGCCACATCCTCTGGCGCCGTAGCGTTTCCAGCTCAGGCCGTTCCAGGCAAAGAGCTTTATTCAGAATTAGCCTCAGTTTCCCGAGGTTGTTCTGATCCAGAGGGTAGTTTGGCCACGTGTCACTGAGCTATCTGCCACGAGTCTGAACTCGTGCGACTAGCATGGCTAAATCGAACTCCGATAGCAATGGCCTCCGGCAGGATCAACCGGAATGGTCCCGAGCACGAGGCTCGGGGGGTATGGCGGGATACACCAATGATGGTGTATTCCATGTCACATTGCAAAGGTTCGAGTTCGGTGATCCAACCGTGTCGACCGGTCGGGCGTCACCGAACTACCAGGGCTAACATCAGATTCCGTCTTGACGGCGGACCGCAGGGGCGGAATCCTCATTTCCTTCCGGACTTACGTATATTCCGGGAAAGGGCATAAGCCCTTCGGAATTGCCTCGTTCGGCGAGTCGTCCTCGCCGAACACGTCCGGGATTGGGGCACGAGTTGAACGTGCCCCGAATCGCGTTGTGTTGTGTGCATAACGTCCGAATCCCCGCATTCACATAAGGGCGTCGGAGTAGCCCGACGCCGGAGGTCGTTCCGGCGGGGCTTTCACGTCGTGACGAAGTCGCCTGTATTACTTAAGGGCGTCGTTTCGTCGAGTCCCGTTGAGTGAATCGGGGCGTTCCTGCCTCCGTGCCGGATCGCGGCCGGAGGGGGTAGCGTCGTGCGCCACCTTGTTCGCATCCATACCGATGGGAGATATACATAAAAGCCCGTCGAACCGATTGCCCCGTGTGAAAGTGTTCACGTGGGGCGATTTCGCATGGTCAGAGAGGGTCGCGCGCACCTATTGTAAAGAATTTGTGGTGGAGCCGCTATGGTCGTCGTGGTGGCCCTGGGATGGGTCGCGTTCGTGTGCGTGGGCGTGGTAGTAGTCGATTCGAGCTGTCGGTGGTCGACGACTGGCCCAGGGGTGGTGGGCGTGTGCGTGTGGGTGCTCGTTCGTGTGCCGTATCGGCACTCTGTGGTCGGGCGGCCTTGGTCGGGGGCGCGAGTCGGGTGTAGTGGGCGCGAGTCGGGTGTGGTGGGCGCGAGTCGGGTGTATGTTTTCTCGCGTACGCGCGGGGATGGCCCAGGGGTGGCGAGCGCGTCGGCCACCGGTGACGGTGCTGGGGGCGGGCGCGGTTCGATGGCCCTGGGAGACAAGTTGTGCGGAGTGGTTGTCGGCGTTGGTCGGCCTGTCTCCGTGTAGGGTTGGAGAGCGGTGACTGTGGGTGTATGGTGTCGCGCGGGTGGAGGCCGACCGGTCATTCCACGCATCGTGCGGTCGGTCGGGTCGGGTGTTGCCCGCGCGGTAGCGAGGTTCGCCCTGCGTCGTGGTATGCGTGTCGGTCGAGAAGCGGAGGGAGGCGGTTATTCTTCGAGGTGCTCGATGCGCTTCTTGGAGACGTTCGCCTCCGTGATCTCGTCTGGCATCCAGTCGGGTTTGTCGTCGGGGGCTTGTTCGTTCCAGGCCCAGCCGTCGTAGATGTGGACTTTGTCGGTGCCTTTCTCGCGGAGTCGGAGTTCGGTCTTGTCGGCGTTCTGTTCGCCCTGTGCGGGGTCGAGTCGACGGGCTGCTTTCAGGGCTGCTTGCCGCGGCGTGTTCCCTGAGAACACGCTGGTTTCCTCGCCGTGCTCGTCTCGAAGCGCGAAGTTGCGCTTTCCATCTTCACGTACCATGGTTTCGCTCCATGCGAATGCAACACACGCCCCACCATAAGTATATCCCCGAAATCGGAGGACGGCGAGGGTTTTATTTATAAAGGGAGGGGGTGACGGGCGCGTTTCGCGGGCGGCTACGGGGTGATTTTGGGGGTGCTTACGGCTCGCGCGCGCCCGACTCGACCGCGTTAGGGGGTAGAAAACACTTAAGTATATGCTGTGGCGAACACACGAGATAGAACTCGGCGATGGTACGGAAAAAGAAGTTGAGTCCGAGTGGAGCGAAGGACGAGGACGGCGAATACCACAACGTCCACATCAACCTCCACGAGGACGAGCTCGCTGTGGCGGGAATGGACATCGGCGACGAGGTGTTCGTTCGAGTTCGTGATGGGAAGATAATCATCCAGAAGGCGGACCAGGACGAAGTCGAGCACGAGTTCTAGCCGTACCATCCTCCGAGACGTTTATCAGCGTTCACCTCGGGGTGTGGCGTAATGAGCTTCTACGACCTGGCACGGCCGGTCTTGTTCTCGTTGCCGGCGGAGACGGCCCATGGGCTCGGGCATTCGGCGTTGCGCGTGGCCCAGGGGACGCCGGTGTCGTCCGCGTTGGAACGACAGTTCGTGGTCGACGACGAGCGGTTGGCGGTCGAGGCGTTCGACGAGTCGTTCCCGAATCCCGTGGGGGTGGCGGCGGGGTTCGACAAGAACGCGACGGTCGTCCCTGGGTTGGCGTCGCTGGGGTTCGGATTCGTGGAGGTCGGTGGGGTGACGGCGGAGGCCCAGGGTGGGAATCCGCGGCCGCGGATGTTCCGGTTGCGCGAGGACGAGGCGATCGTGAACCGCATGGGGTTGAACAACGAGGGCGCGGACCGCGTGGGGCGGCGGCTCCGGGAGTCGGTGGACGTGGACGTGCCGGTGGGCGTGAACCTCGCGAAGTCGGAGTCGGCGTCGATGGCGGAGGCGCCGGCTGATTACCGGTACACGTACGAGCGCGTCGCTGATGGCGGTGATTTCTTCGTGGTGAACGTGTCGTGCCCGAACTCGGAGGGGTTCCGTGACCTCCAGAACAGGGACGAACTGGCGGCGATCTTCGAGGCGCTCGTGGACGCGGGTGCGAGCCCGCTGTTGGTGAAGTTGTCCCCGGATCTGCCGGAGCCGGCGGTCGAGGAGGCGCTCGACCTCGTCGCGGAGTTCGGGCTCGATGGGGTGGTGGCGGTGAACACGACGACGGATCGGCCGGATTCGCTCGCGAGCGAGCACGCGAGCGAGGAGGGTGGGTTGTCGGGGAAGCCCATCGAGGCGACGGCGACGGACCTGGTGCGGTTCGTCGCGGAGCGCACGGACGTTCCCGTGATCGGCGTCGGTGGCGTGTCGGATTCGGCGGGCGCGTATGCGAAGATCCGCGCGGGTGCGTCGCTCGTGGAGTTGTACACGGCGCTCGTGTACGAGGGGCCGTCGGTCGCCCGGGAGATCAACCGTGGTCTCCTGGAGTTACTGGAGCGCGACGGGTTCGAGTCGGTGACGGATGCGGTCGGCGCGGACCTGTAGCTCAGCGGTGACGCGTTCGTGTGGGTGCGGTGTTCGTCGGTGGAACGGGCGCGTTCGGGCGTCTCGGGCCGAACTCTTTTGCCGTAGAGCGCGCAATCCTGTGGCGTGAGCGCCGATACGGACGACTACATGCGGTTTTTCCCCTATGCCGAGCCGTACGCGAACCAGCGTGAGGCGATGGACCGCATCTACAACACGCTCACCCGCGGGCAGGACGTGCTGTTCGAGGGTGCGTGTGGAACGGGGAAGACGCTGTCCGCGCTCGTGCCGGCCATGGAGTACGCGCGGGAGGCGGAGAAGACGGTCGTCATCACGACGAACGTGCACCAGCAGATGCGCCAGTTCGTCACGGAGGCGCGGGCGATCACGCGTGAGGAGGCGATTCGCGCGGTCGTGTTCAAGGGGAAGGGGTCGATGTGCCACATCGACGTGGGGTACGAGGAGTGCCAGGCGTTGCGGGATACGACGCGGGACCTCGTGGACAAGCGCGAGGACGTGGAGCAACTCGAGGAGCGCCAGGAGGAGCTATTGGAGGAGGTCCGGGCGGGAGAGGAGAGCGCGCAGGAGGCGCGGTCGGCGGTGATCAACGAGATCCAGTCGCTCCAGGGCGAGATCGACGACGTGGCGGACGCGAACGTCTGCGATCACTACCTGCAGAACCTGACTGCGAGCACGGATGGGTTCTACGAGTGGTTGTTCGACGACGTGCGGACGCCCGAGGAGATCTACGAGCAGGCGGGCGCGCAGGGGTTCTGTGGGTACGAGCTCCTGAAGGAGGGCATCGAGGGCGTGGATCTGGTGGTGGCGAACTACCATCACTTGCTGGATCCGATGATCCGCGAGCAGTTCTTCCGGTGGCTCGGCCGGGATCCGTCGGAAGTCATCACGGTGTTCGACGAGGCGCACAACGTGGAGGATGCGGCGCGCGATCACGCGACGCAGACGTTGACGGAGCAGAGTCTGGACGATGCGCTGGACGAGCTCGAGTCGAGCGACGATCCGCGCGCGGACCGTGCGGCGAACGTGCTGTCGGCGTTCCGGGCGGCGCTCGTGGAGACGTACGAGGACTCCCTGGGCTTCGGTGCGCGCGAGCGCATCGGTGAGGATTGGGAGGACGTCACGATCGCGAACGAGGACGGCCGCGACGACCTCACGCTCGCTTTCCTCCAGGGGTACACGGGCCAGGGGTACCAGCAGGACCTGGAGGCGGCGGTCCAGCTCGGCCAGGAGCTGGACGAGGAGTACGAGGAGGCGTACAAGCGTGGGGAGGCGACGACGCGCCAGGAGTGCCAGACGCTTTCGGCGGCGCGGTTCGTCGGGACGTGGATGCAGGAGTCGACCGAGCAGGGGAAGTATCCGGTGGCGGCGGTGCGTCGCGACCAGGGAACCGAGGACGTCTATGGGCGCGTGGAGCTGTATACGTGTATTCCGCAGGACGTGACGAGCGAGTTGTTCGCGGAGGTGCACGCGACGGTGTTGATGAGTGCGACCCTGCAGCCGTTCGGGGTGGCGGGTGACGTGCTGGGGCTCCAGAATCCGGTGGAGATGGAGTACGGGCTGGCGTTCCCGGAGGAGCGTCGGCGGACGTTCGCGGTGGGGACGCCGGCGTTGTTCGCGAGCGAGCGCGACGACGCGGGCGTGCAGTCGACGTACGGCGACGCGCTCGCTGATGCGGTTCGGTTCACGCCGGGGAACACGCTGGCGTTCTTCCCGAATTACGCGGAGGCGGAGCGGTATGCGACGCGACTCCGCGAGCACCCCGACGTCGATTCGACGGTGTACCTGGACGAGGCGGGCGTGAGTGCGGAGGATGCACGGCGGGCGTTCACGAGCGACGACGATGCGGTCCTCTTGACGTCGCTGTGGGGGACGCTCGCTGAGGGCGTGAGTTTCGACGGGGACGATGCGCGGACGGTGGCGGTCGTGGGCGTTCCGTATCCGCATCTGGACGACCGCGCGGAGGCGGTTCAGCGCGCGTACGGGGAGGCGTTCGGGTCTCGGGATCCGGAGCAGGACGGCTGGCGGTACGCGGTCGAGATTCCGACGATCCGGAAGACGCGGCAGGCGCTCGGGCGCGTCCTGCGGTCGCCGGAGGACTTCGGCGTGCGCGTCCTCCTGGACGAGCGCTATACCGCCGGGAGCGAGCACGACATGGGGAAGTACAGCGTCCACGATACGTTCCCGCCCCACGAGCGCGACGAGATGGTGGACATCGGCCCCCAGAAGCTCAAGTTCGCGATGCTGAACTTCTACCAAGATATGGACGCGTACGGCCCGGACGGGCCGCCCGCACCTTGAGGAGGCGGTCGGCCGTCAGTCGGTGGTGTGTTGGGTCGGCGCCGTATCGTGTTCGGGGGTGTGGACGTCGACGTCGGTTATCTCGAAGCGGGCGCCGCCGTCTGTGCTCTCGGTCGCGGTGACCGTCCAGCCGTGGACGTCGGCGATCTCGTTCACGATGGCGAGCCCGAAGCCGGTGCCGTCTTTCTGGGTGCTGTAGCCGGCGTCGAAGACGGTGTCGCGTTCGTCTTCGGGGATGCCTGGACCGTCGTCAGCGACGTAGAACCCGGTTCCGTCGGGGAGTGCACCGACGGTGATGGCGTTCGCTCCGTGCTCCGAACTGTTCCGGAACAGGTTCTCGAAGAGGCGTTTGAGTCGGTCCGGGTCGGCGCTGAACGTGAGGCCGTCGTCGACGGTGAGCGTGGCGTCGGCGGTGTCGACGAACCGCCACGCGTCGGTGGCGAGCGCCGAGAGGTGGACGGCTTCGGTGTCGTCGAGGGGGTTGCCGGTGCGGGCGAGTGTGAGTATCTCGTCGATGAGCGCGTTCATCCGGTCGAGTGCGGTCCGGATGCTGTCGAGGCCGTCGTCGACGTCGGCGTCGGTGTCGTCGAGGCGCGCGCGGACGAGTTCGAGTTCGCCCTGGGCGATGCCGAGTGGATTCCGGAGGTCGTGGCTGACGACGTTGGCGAACGCGTCGAGGCGGGCGTTCTGGCGTTCGAGTTCGCGCCGGTAGCGTTCGCGCTCGGTGACGTCGACGAGGGCGACCGCTTGTCCGAGTCCGCCGGCTCCGGTCCCGTAGGGCGTGGCGGTGACGTGGTAGTAGCGGGTGTCCTCGTCGGTCTCGATGGCGAGGACGTCGTCGTCGGCGTCGGCGTCGATACGGGCGGCGACGTCGGGGAGGACGTCGTCGAGCGGGTCGCCGCGTGCGGTGGCGAGAGCGGGGAACTGCGCGGTGGCGGCGCGGTTCGCGTCGCGGACGCGGCCGTCGCGGTCGAGCGAGATGGTTGGAGTGTCGCGTTCGGCGGCGAACCTGACGGCTTCGAACCGGTCGAGGTGGACGTACGCGACGCCGACGGCGAAGACGGCGACGCCGAGCGGTTCGTACCCGACGTCGACGAGCGTGGGCGTCGCGTACGCGACGAGGTCGAGGACGACGGGGAGTGCGGTGGCGGCGAGGAGCGCGGCGAGCGGGCGGGTGTCGAGGTCGACTTCGGTGAAGCTGTCGAGGAGCATGAAGTAGCCGACGAACGCGAGCGCGTAGGAGAGCCCCATCGCGATCCAGTGAAGTGAGCCGTTGGCGATGGCGGCGTGCTGGAACGGCGTTGCGACGGTCGTCGCGGTGAAGTACGCGCCGTGGATCGGGTTCGCGAGTTTCAGGGCGACGACGGCGACGAAGACGACGGCGGCGGCGCGCCGGTACGTGGGACTGCGGTGGTACGTGCGGCCGGTGTACGCCGAGCAGAAGTACAGCCAGGCGCCGACGGTCGCGAACCCGAGGACGAGGCCGATGGTGTACGCGGCGAGTTTGAGCGCGAGCGTGGGGAGGACGAGGAAGGCGACGTTCGCGGCCGCCCAGGCGCCGCTGGCGAGGAGGAGCGCCCGGAGGCCGCGGCGCGTGTCGGCGTCGTCGACGTCGCGGAGTCGACGACTGCTCGCGAGGCACGCGACGGCCGCGCCGGCGAAGGCAACGACGTGGAGTGCGAAGAGTGGGGACGAGAGCACGGTGGGGGTCGGGGTACGGAACGGGTCGTATTCACTCTGTCGCGGAATCTCGGGGTTCGGGTGGACGCCGCCCAGGGTCCGGAATCGCGAGGGGGACCTGTTCGGCCGTGGACGGTGCTGGCGGTTTCGATACATCTTTGTTCACGGTGTAGATATCGTGAAACGATGGGTTCGACGCGACGTCGCCTGTTGCGCGCGCTCGGCGTGGCCGCCGCCGGCGGCCTCGCTGGGTGCGCCGAGAGTGGTACTGTGACGACCGAACGAACGCTGACGACGACGGGATCCGCGACGACCGCGACGGAGACGGCGACCGCGACCGAAACGGCGAGCGCGACCGAAACGGCGAGCGCGACGGAGACGGAGTCCGCGACGGAGACCGCAGGCGGGGATGGATCGGGCCTCCTCGGCGAGCCGGACGAGGAGACGGAGTTGGCGACCGTGTACCGGAACGTGCCGTTCCGCGAGACGGAGGATGGGACGCTCGCGCTGGATTACTACGCGCCGACGGACGTCGAGGGGCCGGTACCGCTCGTGGTGCACGTCCACGGTGGGGCGTGGGCGTTCGGGTCGAAGGGCGGCGGGCGGTTCGCTCGCGTCCCGCTCTCGGAGGGGGCGGCGTTCGCGTCGGTGCAGTACCGGTTGAGTGGGACGGCGTCGTACCCGCATCCGGTGCGGGACGTCACCGCGTCGATCGCGTGGTGTCGCGAGCACGCCGACGAACTCGGCGTCGATCCCGAACGAGTGGGGTTGACCGGCGAGTCGGCGGGTGGCCACCTGACGTCGCTGGTCGCGGCGGCACCGCGCTTCGAGACGTTCCGGCCCGACGGCGTCGGTGCGGACGCGGTTCGTGCGTCGTGCCTGGTGTCGGTGAGTGGCGTGTACGACTTCACGGTCGACGATTCGGGTGGCGGCGGCAGTCGACTCGTCCGACAGTTCCTGGGTTGCGAGACGGAGGCCTGTGAGCCCCAGCGGACGAACGCGTCGCCCGTGACGCACGTCGACGGCGACGACCCGCCGGCGCTCCTCTATCACGGTACCGCGGATTCGGTGGTGGCGTACTCGCAGGCGGAGACGTACGTGGAGACGGCACGGGAGGCGGGGATGGACGTGACGCTCGTCACGGGCGACGGCGGTTCGCACGTCGACCCCTACGCGGGCGAGTGGGGCGACCGGTACGAGAAGCGACAGCGGTCGTTCCTCCAGGCCCACCTCTTCTGACGGCGTTCGATGCGGTTCTCGGGACGGTCGGTGCTGGCGGCGCTCAGGCGGGAAGTCGGATCGGTCGGTGCTGGCGGCGCTCAGGCGGGAAGTCGGATCTCGCCGGCCGGTTCTTCGCGGTGTGCGTCGTAGAATTCGAGGCGACTCGCGGTCCAGCGAATCGGGTCGATGTCGACGCTGGCGGCGGCTTCGGCGTCGGCGAGGCGGCCGTCGCGGGCGAGCGTGACGTGTGGCGTGTAGTCGTCGCCGCCGAGACCGGGCATGGCGCCGAGTGCGTCGACGAGGCGGTCGTGCGCGTCCCGGAGCCCCGGGGATTCGACGGTGAGGTAGACGACGGGGCTGGTGCCGGAGGTGGGGTTCTCGAAGTGGTCGACGCCGGTGACTTCGAGCGCGAACGGCGGGAGGCCGCCGAGTGCGTCGCGGACCTGTCGCTGGACGCGGTGGCGTTCGCTGGGCGTGCTCGCGTCCAGTCGCTTGCAGAGGAGGGTGTGGTCGCTGGGCTGGTGGGCGAACGCGGCGAGGTGCGGGTGGAGGTCGTTCGCGAGTCGGCGAACGCGCCCCGGGACGGGAACGTTCAGGCTGTACACGTTCCGAGGGTGGGGCGCGAGCGGCCTAACGCCTTCGGACGGCGCCGTCGCTCCTGGTCGGCGGCTTCAGATGCGGTCGAGCAACCAGAGGATGATGAGGATGACGACGACGAGGCCGAGGATCGGCTGGAGCGGCCCGAGGAGCGCACCGATGGTGCTGAACACCAGGCCAAGTATCTCGAGTACGACCCAGACGAGGACGAGCAGGAGGATGATTTTGAGCAGGTCCTCGACGTCGATTCCGGCGCGTGTTCCGAGCATGACGTCGCCTGCGCGGTGGAGTGATATAAAAGCCCGGCAAAATCGTGCTAGTTCTCCCCGTGGTATCGTGCCCGGTGGCGTTCAACACTTGCCTCGCCGCCAAGCTTTAGTAGTGTGTATCCTGTATGGGTTGGTACGATGGTTCAGCACCGTCCGTCCACGTTCGCGCTCTCCGCGAGCGGTGCTGCCGTGTCCCTTCGAACGCCGCGACCGGCCCGTTAGGGCCACTTACACTACTTCCTCGACTCGCGGCGCACGACACTTCGACCACACTGACGGCGGGAGTTCCGCCGTCGCACACGACGGACACGGAATGACACACGACGACACCACGGACACGACGGCTATCGGCGCACAGTACGCGGAAGAACACCTCGACACGACCCACGTCGAGACGGTCGAGGGCGGCACGGTCGCGCTCGCGTTCTCGGGCGGCCTCGACACCACGGTCTGCGTCCCGCTCCTGGAGGACCTCTATGGCTACGACGAGGTCGTCGGCGTCACGGTCGACGTCGGCCAGCCCAGTGCGGAGTTCGACGAGGCGGCGGAGACGGCGGCGGCGCTCGACCTCGAGCACTACGTCGTCGACGCGACCGAGGAGTTCGCGGACCTCTGCTTCGAGTCCGTCACCGCGAACGCGACCTACCAGGGGTATCCGCTCGGGACGGCGCTCGCTCGCCCGGTCATCGCGAAGGCGATCGCGGGCGTCGCACACGACGTCGGTGCGGACGCCATCGCGCACGGCTGCACGGGGAAGGGCAACGACCAGTTGCGCTTCGAGGCGGTGTGGCGCGACACGGACCTGGCGGTCGTCGCGCCCGTTCGCGAACTCGGGCTGACGCGCGAGTTCGAGCAGGCGTACGCGGCGGAACTCGACCTGCCCGTCGAGGGCGGGAACGAGGGCGACTGGAGCATCGACACGAACCTCTGGAGTCGCTCGGTCGAAGGCAAGGACTTAGAGGACCCGGCGTTCGTGCCGAGCGAGGAGATATACGACTGGACTGACGAGCCCGGGACGGTGACGGACCCCACTCTCGTCCAGATCGGTTTCGCGAACGGTCTGCCGACGGGCGTGAACGTCCTCGAAGGCCCGGAGTCGGTACAGGAGACGGCCGCGGCCGCGGTGACGGACGCGAGTGACGCGTCCGAGGCGACGCTCGCGGTCGGGTCGGGCGACCCCGTGGCGGTCATCGAGTACCTGAACGCACTCGCTGGCGCGTACGGCGTCGGCCGCACGGACATGATGGAGGACCGCATGCTCGGCCTGAAGGTCCGCGAGAACTACGAGCACCCGGCGGCGTCGGTGCTTCACGCGGCCCACGAGTCCCTCGAGGGGCTCGTGTTGACGAAGGACGAGCGCGACTTCAAGGCGACCGTCGACGAGGAATGGGGGCAGAAGGCCTACCAGGGCCTCGTCGATTCGCCGTTGACCGCCGCGCTCGACGGGTTCCTCGACGTCGTGAGCGAGAAGACGGAGGGGACGGTGACGGTGAAGCTCGCCGCGGGGCAGGCGCGCGCGGTCGGTCGCGACAGCGAGTACGCGGTGTACTCGGAGTCGGCGGCGTCGTTCGACACGTCGACCGTCGACGGCATCGAGCAGGCCGACGCGACGGGCGTCGCGAAGTACCACGGCTTCCAGGACCGCCTCGCGAACTCGACGACGACGGAGACCGTCGAGGGCGAGGAGTCCGACGAGACCACGATCACGGCCGACGACTGATGACCGAATTCCGCGACAACCGCACGGCAGGGAGCGAGTCCGGTGGGAGCGGTGGGCGCGTCGACGCCGACGACGGCGCTGAGACGTCCGCCGATGGCGGCACTGCGGTCCGGGGCGACCGCTTCAGCGGCGGCCCCGCTCGCGGGTTCATGTCCTCGCTCGCCGGCGACGAACGCATCTTCGAGGCGGACCTGGCGGTCGACCGCGCGCACGCGGTGATGCTCGCGGAGCAGGGCGTGCTGGCCGACGACGAGGTCGCACAGGTACTGCAGGCGCTGAACGTCGTGGAGGTCGAGGAGCACCAGGGGTTGCCCGACGGCGAGGACGTCCACGAGGCGATCGAGTCGAAGGTGATCGCGATCGCTGGCGACGTCGGCGGGAAGATGCATACGGCGCGGTCGCGGAACGACGAGGTCGCGACGTGCATCCGCTATCGGTTGCGCGAGGACGTCCTCGACGCACTGGATGCGGTGAACGATGCGCGTGCGGCGCTCCTGTCGGTCGTGGACGCGCACGCGGAGACGCTGATGCCGGGGTTCACGCACCTGCAGTCGGCGCAGCCGACGACGGTCGGGCACTGGGCGCTCTCCTACGTCAGTGCGCTCGAACGTGACGCCGAGCGCTTGCTCGACGCGTACGGGCGCGTGAACCGCTCGCCCCTGGGTGCGGCGGCGTTCGCGGGGACGCCGTTCGACGTGGACCGCGAGCGCACCGCGGAGTTGCTCGGGTTCGAGGGGTTGGTGACGAACGCGACGGACGCGGTCGCGGCTCGCGATCACCTCGTGGAGGTCGCAGGCGCGCTCGCGAACGTCGCGACGCACCTCTCCGGGCTCGCGGAGGACCTCGTGATCTTCGCGAACCGCGGGTTCGTGGAGCTGGACGACGCGTACGCGTCGACGTCCTCGATCATGCCCCAGAAGAAGAACCCGGACACGCTCGAGCTCGTTCGCGCGACCGCGGGGGACGCGGCCGCGGGCCTGAACGGGCTGGTGACGACGCTGAAGGGGTTGCCGCGTGCGTACAATCGCGACCTGCAGAGTGCGACGCCCCACGTCTGGTCGACGGTGGATGCGGTGACGGAGGCGACGACGGTGGCGGCGGGCGCGGTCGCGACCGCGACGTGGCCCGAGGACGCGCTGGCCGCTGCGGCCGGCGACGGGTTCTCGACGGCGACGGCGGTCGCGGACGTGCTCGCGATGGCGGACGTTCCCTTCCGGTCGGCGCACGAGGTCGTCGCGACGGCGAGCGAGCAGGCCGCGGGCGATGCGCCCACGGTCGGGGAGATCGGGGCGGTCGTAGAGGACTTGCTGGGCGAGCCCCTGGAGTCGTTCGTGGCTCGCGAGACGGTCGCGGACGCGCTGGACCCGGAAGCGAACGTCGCGATGCGGGATTCGGTCGGCGGCCCCGCGCCCGACGCGGTCGTCGCGGCGCAGTCGGCGGCCGCTGACGCACTCGATGCCGACCAGGAGGCGGTCGAGGCCAAGCGTGAGGCGCTCGCGATGGCGCACAAGTCGCTCCAGGCGGAGGTGTCGACGTATGTCTGAGGTGGCGATCCCCCTGGGACTCGAGGGAGGCGTGCGAGGCCGACTGCCACCAGCCCCACCACGGGGCAGTTATTCAAAGTAATCTGATATTCGGTTCAGATTCGATGGCGAATTTCGCATTTTCAATGCGCTTAGAGCACACTATACATCATTTAAGATATTTGGTAGGTTCGGAAGGTTTATGTTCATCGCCACGGGAGAGAGAGGTACGATGACGACATGCACCGAGTGCGGGGCCGACGTGACCCTGCACGACGACGTCGAAGCCGGAGAGATAGTCGATTGCACCACCTGTGGCGCCGAACTGGAAGTCCTGGACGTCTCCCCGCCGGTCCTCGAGAAGGCCCCCGAGCTGGAAGAGGACTGGGGGGAGTGAACGTGCACAGTACGGACACCACCCACACGGACGCGAGCGCAACCACGGACACCACACTCACGACCCAGACTGCAACGATGACGGAACTGACCACGACCGAATCGGGGTGGGCGCTGTGAACGTCGGCGTCCTCTACTCGCGCATCCGCCAGGACGAGAAGCTCCTGCTCGGCGAACTCCGCGAGCGCGGCCACGACGTCACGAAGATCGACGTCCGCAAGCAGCGCTTCGACCTGACGGACGCCCCCGAGGACTTCGAGGGCGTCGACGTCGTCGTCGACCGCTGTCTCGCGACGTCCCGGAGCCTCTACGCGACGAAGTTCTGCGAACAGTACGGGATTCCCGTCGTGAACAGCGCGGACACCGCGTCGACGTGCGCGGACAAGGTCGAGAACTCGCTCGCGCTCGCGGCCGCGGGCGTCCCCACGCCCACCACCGAGGTGGCGTTCACGACCGACGCCGCCATGGAGATCGTCGAGGAGTTCGGCTATCCCTGCGTCCTCAAACCCGTCATGGGGTCGTGGGGACGGCTGATGGCGAAGATCGACTCGAAGAGCGCCGCCGAGGCCATCCTCGAGCACAAGGCGACCCTGGGGCACTACGAGCACAAGGTGTTCTACATCCAGGAGTTCGTCGAGAAACCCGGTCGCGACATCCGCGTGCTGGCGGTCGACGGCGAACCCATCGCGGCGATGGCGCGCTCGGGCGACCACTGGCTGACGAACGCCGCGAAGGGCGCGGACACCGAAGCGTTCGAGCTCGACGACGAAGCCCTGGAGCTCGTCGAGGCGGCGAGCGACGCGGTCGGCGGCGGCCTGCTGGGCGTGGACCTCATGGAGACGGGCGATAGCTACACCGTCCACGAGGTCAACCACACCGTCGAGTTCAAGGCGCTGAACGAGGCCGTCGACGTGGACGTGCCCGCGGCGGTCGTCGACTGGCTGGAGACGAAGGTCGCCGAGGAGAACGACGCGGAGACGACGGCCGAGGTGACCGCCTGATGGCGGCGACTCCCACCGGGTCCGCGGACGTGGACGCCGAATCGGTGTCGGCGAGCATCGTGGGCGCGAGCGGGTTCGCGGGCGGTGAACTCCTGCGGATCCTCGCGGGTCACCCCGAGTTCGAACTCGGCGAGGTCACGTCTCGCGAGTACGCCGGCAAGTCAGTCGGGAGCGTCCACCCGCCCCTGCGTGGAACGGACCTCCGGTTCAGCGAACCCGGCGACCTCGAGAGCGTCGACGTCCTGTTCACGGCGACGCCTCACGGCGTCACGATGGAGCACATCGAGGAGTACCAGGCGACCGCGGACCTCGTCGTCGACCTCTCCGCGGACTTCCGCCTCGACACCGAGGCACAGTACGAGGAGTGGTACGACGGGCACAGTTGCCCGGAGAAGCTCGACGTCGCGGAGTACGCGCTCCCCGAGATCAACCGCGAGAACCTCGCCGGCGCGGACGTCATCGCCTCCGGTGGCTGTAACGCCACCGCGACCATCCTCGGCCTCTACCCCCTCGCGGAAGCCGGCGTCCTCGACGGCGCGGACGTCGTCGTGGACGTCAAGGTCGGCTCCTCGGAGGGCGGCGCCGGCGGCGGCAAAGCTTCGAGCCACGCGGAGCGCTCGGGCGTCGTCCGCCCGTACGCCCCCACGGGGCACCGCCACGAGGCCGAGATCGAGCAGATACTGGGTCAGTCGGTTTCGTTCACGTGCCACGCCGTGGACATGGTCCGCGGTGCGAGCGCGACCTGTCACGTGTTCCCCGCGAACGGAGTGAGCGGGGGCTCGGGAGGCTCGCGGAGCGAGTCTCCCGGTGTCCCCGACGAGCGCGTCACGAACGGCGACCTCTGGAGCGCCTACCGCGGGGAGTACGACGACGAACCGTTCGTCCGCATGCAAGCCGGTGGGTCGGGGACGTACCGCTACCCCGAGCCGAAGGCGGTCGCGGGCACGAACCACGCCGAGGTCGGGTTCGAGCTGGACGCGAGCAACGAGCGCGTCGTCGTGTTCTCGGCCATCGACAACGTCACGAAGGGCTCGGCGGGGCAGGCGGTGCACGCGGCGAACGTCGCCCTGGGCTTCGAGGAGACCGCCGGCCTGGAGTTCACGGGCCTGCATCCCGTGGGGAGTCCCTGAGATGAGGGCGAACACATGACGACCGTCGTCAAGATCGGTGGTGCACGTGCGGTGAACCCCGAGGGCGCGCTCGCTGACGTCGCGGCGCTCGTCGACGGTGGCGAGGACGTCGTGGTCGTCCACGGCGGCTCCACCGCGGTCGACGAGACGCTCGACGAACTCGGCGAGGAGTCCGAGTACGTCGAGACGCCCGGCGGCGTCGTCGGGCGGTTCACGGACGAACGCACGATGGAGGTCTTCGAGATGGTGTTACCTGGAAAGCTCAACACGGACCTCACCGCGGGATTGCGGAACGAGGGCGTGGACGCACTCGGCCTCTCCGGGGTCGACGGCGGCCTGCTGACGGGCCCGCGGAAGTCCGCGGTGCGCGTACTCGAAGACGGGAGGAAGAAGATCAGGCGCGGCGACCACTCCGGGAAGATCGAGAGCGTCGACGCCGAGTTGCTGGACGTGCTGTTCGACGCTGGCCGCACGCCCGTCGTGACGGTCCCGATGCTCGGCGTCGACGGGGCGACGAGCATCGCGGACGCGGTCGCGAACGACGACGCGGCACTCGTGCCCGTGAACGCGGACGCGGACCGTGCGGCCGCGGCGGTCGCGGGTGCACTCGGCGCGGACCTCGTCGTCCTCACGGACGTCTCGGGCGTCTACGCGGACCCCGAGGACGAGAGCACGCGCATCGAGTCGGTCGCGACGGCCGACGAGTGGGGCGACCTCGAATCCGCTGCAGAGGGGTTCATGACGAAGAAGGTCATGGCCGCCCGGGAGGCGCTCGAGGGCGGTGCGGCGAGCGTCGCGGTCGCGAGCGCGAACGCGGCCGCCCCCGTGACGAGCGCGCTCGACGGCGACGCGACGACGATACTGCCGTCGGCGCTCGAATCGGATCCGGGCGACGAGGGCGATGACGTCGACGACGACGTGGACGCCGAGGACGCGGAGGTGTCCGCGCGATGAGCGGGTTCGTGTTCAACGAGAAGCCCATCAGTCTCGAACGTGGCGATGACGTCCACCTGTACGACGACTCCGGGTCCGAATACCTCGACTTCGGCGCGAGTTACGCGTGCACGCCCGCCGGCCACTGTCATCCCGAGGTCGTGGACGCGGTCAAGTCCCAGGCCGGCGAGTTGCTGTACGCGCAAGCGTCGTACGGGAACGCGACCCGGGACGCCCTCTACGAACGCCTCGCGGCGTTCGCGCCCGACGGACTGGAGAACGTCTGGCTCTGTAACTCGGGGACGGAAGCGAACGAGGCGGCGCTGAAGTTCGCGCGCTCGGCGACGGGCCGCGAGAAGGTCGTCGCGACGAAGCGCGCGTTCCACGGGCGCACGATGGGTGCGCTCGCGGCGACGTGGAAGCCCAAGTACCGCAAGCCCTACGAGCCCGTGATGCCGGGCGTGGAGTTCGTCGCGTACGGCGACGCGGACGCGCTCGCGGCGGCGGTCGACGAGGAGACGGCGGCGGTCATCCTCGAACCCGTCCAGGGCGAGGGCGGCGTCCATCCGGCGCCCGAGGGCTACCTGCAGGCCGCCCAGGACGCGACGGACGACGCCGGCGCGGCACTGATACTGGACGAGATCCAGACCGGTGTCGGCCGCACCGGCACACACTGGGCGTGCGAGGCCCGCGACGTCACGCCCGACATCCTGACGACCGCGAAGGGGCTCGCGAGCGGGCTCCCCCTGGGTGCGACGATATGTGCGGACTGGATCGCGGACGGCGCGGCGAGCCACGGCTCGACGTTCTCCGGGAACCCCCTGGTCGCCGCGGCGGCGACCGCGACGCTCGACGTCGTCGAACGCGACGCACTCGCCGAGAACGCCGGGACCGTCGGCGACTACCTCCAGGACGAACTCGCGGAGTTACCCGTGCGCGAGGTCCGCGGCGAGGGCCTCATGGTCGGCGTCGAGGTGAAACGCGGCGCGAACCGCCTGCTGAAGGGGCTCGCCATCGAGCACGGCGTCCTCGCCCTGCCCGCGGGCCGGTCGGTCGTCCGCTTGCTCCCGCCACTGACCGCGACGACCGAGCACGCCGACGCCGTCGTCGACGCACTCGACGCCGTCTTCGCGGAGGTGAACGCGTGATGGCGAACGCGGACGTGAACGACCGCGAGACGACTGCAAACGCAACCGCGGACGCCGACCGCGAGACTGCCACGGACGCGGCGGGCGTCCCGACCGCCGAGGTCTCGACGCGCGACGCCCGCGAACTGCTCGCGGACCTCGTCGCCACGCCGTCGCCGACCGGCGACGAACGCGCGGCCGCCGAGCGCCTCGCCGCGTTCTTCGAGGCGCACGACCGCGAGGTCTGGGTCGACGACGTCGGGAACGTCCGCGCGCCCGCTGACGATTCGATCATGCTCACGAGCCACGTCGACACCGTCCCCGGCGACGTCCCCGTCTGCCTCACGGACGACGTGGGGACGCTCACTGACGCCGAAGCCATCGCGAACGACGGCGGAGCGACCGGAGAGGACGCTGTGAACGCGAACGCACCCGTTCCCACGGACGGCACCGCGCTCGACGACGGCGACGCGGTCCTCTGGGGGCGCGGGAGCGTCGACGCGACGGGGCCGCTCGCGGCGATGGCGGTCGCGGCCGTCGAGACCGGCGTCTCGTTTGTCGGCGTCGTCGGCGAGGAGACCGACTCTCGTGGCGCACACCACCTCGTCGACGACCGCGACGCACCCGACGTCGTCGTGAACGGCGAACCCTCCGGGTGGGACGCACTCACGCTCGGCTACCGGGGGTTCGTCGCCGCGACCTACGAGGTCGCAACCGAGGCCGCGCACTCCTCGCTCCCGGACCTGAACGCCGTCGAGCACGCGACCGCGTGGGTCGAGGACGTCAAGGACGCCTTCGAGAGTCCCCTCGGACCCGGCGCGAATGGACCGGAGGCGTCGGTGTTCGAGTCAGTGACGGTGAAGCCCGTGATGATCGACGCCGGGCACGCGCCCGACGGGAATGCGGTCACCGCGGAAGTCGACTGCCAGTTCCGCATCCCGCCCGGCGTCGACGCGGACGACATCGCGGCGACGGTCGACGCAGTCACTCGCCGCGGCGTCGTCGAGTGGGGCGACGCGATCCCGCCGCACATCGCGAGCCCCCGGACGGAACTCGGGCGGGCGTTCCGCACGTCGATCAGGCGAGAGGGGGGTTCTCCCAGCCTCCTCCGCAAGACCGGTACCGCCGACGCGAACCTGTTCGACGCCGCGTGGGATTGCCCCGTGGCCACGTACGGCCCGGGCGATTCCTCGCTCGACCACGCCCCGGACGAACACCTCGCCCTCGCCGAGTTCGACCGCGCGATCGCGGTCCTGGAATCGGTTGCGAGCGAGCAGGCCGGGGACGACTGACAGCGACATCCACTCACAGACACCATGAGTACACCGACGCACGACGCGACGTACGCACCGACCGCACAGCCACCCGAGCACGTCCTCGACGTCGACGACTTGAGCGTGGAGACGTTCCACGCCGTCCTCGACGACGCGAGCGAGTACGAGCACGCGCTCGCGACCGGGCAGCGCCACCGCGACCTCCCCGAGCGAACGCTCGGGATGCTGTTCGAGAAACCCTCGACGCGGACGCGGATGAGCTTCGAGACGGGGATGACCCAGCTCGGCGGGCACGCGGTCTTCCTCGGCCCGGACGCCACCCACCTCGGGCACGGCGAACCGTTGAAGGACACGGCGCGAGCGCTCTCGCAGTACGCGGACGCCCTCGCGATCCGCACGTTCGACCACGAGGCCCTGGAGACGATCGCGGCGTACGCGTCGGTCCCGGTCGTGAACGCGCTCACGGACGACGCCCACCCCTGTCAGGCGCTCGCGGACCTGCTGACCATCAAACAGACGTTCGGTGGGTTCGAGGACGTCTCCGCCGCGTGGGTCGGCGACGGGAACAACGTCGCCGCGTCGTTCGTCGTCGCGTGCGCGATGGCGGGCGTCGACTGCCACGTAGCCACCCCAGAGGGCTGCGGCCTCGACCAGTCGGTGCTCGACCGCGCCGCCACCGTCGGGACCGCGCCAACGGTCGCGGACAGTTTCGAAGCGGCAGTCACTGGCGTCGACGTCGTCGAGACCGACGTCTGGGTGAGCATGGGCGAGGACGACGACAAACGCGACGCCTTCGAGGGATTCACCGTCACCACGGACGTCCTCGAGTCCGTGGACGCGAAGTTCATGCACTGCCTGCCCGCCAACCGCGGCGAGGAGGTCACCGACGACGCCATCGAGAGCGAGCGCTCGCTCGTCTGGCAGCAGGCCCAGAACCGCCTGCACGTCCAGAAAGCCCTGCTCGCGACCCTACTCTCCTGACACTGCTCGCGACCCTACTCTCCTGAGCGCAGTTCGGTCCACGACGTCGCGGGCCGCCTCACCGCGAGAGCACGGCGACGGTGCCGGCCCCGAGGAGGACGCCCCAGACGAGGTGACCGACGAGCGGCATCGGAGCGAGGTTCGGGAACGGGATCTGCGCGCCGAACGTGGTGCTGTTCAGCCAGAGCGGCCAGACGACGACGACGTTGACGAGCCAGAGCCCGGCCGCGAAGACTGCGCCGAGGGTGACACCGTGGGGGAGGCTGGTGGTTGCGCGCCGGAACGTGTCGGTGTCGGCGAGCAGCCCGAAGAACGCGCCGAACAGCGCGGAGTGGAAGCCGTGCGCGATCCACCCGATGGTGAGCGACGGGTCGCCGAGCGTGTACATCGCGCCGATGGCGGTCATCCGACCGAGCACGAACTGGAGCATGACGCCGAAGACGAGGCCGGCGACGACGCCGACCGCGGCGGTGCGGCCGACGACCGTACTCGGACTGTGCCTGGTGACCGATTCGTCAGCGTTGGTGAACGTCGACATACCTGACTGTTAGCGTACTGAACAAAAACGTTGGGTCGGCGGTGCGCGCGCCGCGCACTGGACCGAAAGCCTGGGGGTCGACCGTCGGTCGCGACCGACCCTGGACCGAAGGCCTTTGTCCTCGTTCCAGCGTAGTAGACGTATGAGTACGGACGACCCGCTGAGCGTTGGGTTCCTCGGGTATCGCTTCATGGGGAAGGCGCACGCGAACGCGCTCGCTCGCCTCTCGATGTTCTTCCCGGACGTACCGGCGGTAGAACGCGAAGTCCTCGTCGGAACCGACGAGGACGCGCTCGCCGAGGCGACCGACCGCCTCGGGTTCTCGCGGTACGCGACGGACTGGGGGGCGGTCGTCGACGACGTGGACGTCTTCTACAACCTCGGTCCGAACTTCCTCCACGTCGAACCGTCCGTCGCCGCTCTCGAGGCGGGAACGCACGTGCTCTGCGAGAAGCCGCTCGCGCCGACCCTGGCGGGCGCCGAGCGGATGCGCGACACCGCTCGCGAGAGCGACGCCGTCGCGGCGTGCGCGTTCAACTACCGGTTCGTGCCCGCCATCCAGTACGCACGACGCCTGATCGCGGACGGAGCGCTCGGCGAGATCCGGCAGGTCCGCGGGTCGTACCTCCAGGACTGGCTCGTCGACTCCGACGCACCCTGGTCGTGGCGGAACGACGCCGAACTCGCCGGCAGCGGCGCACTCGGCGACCTCGGCGCACACACCGTCGACCTCGCCGACTTCCTCGTCGGCGACGAGGTCGGCGCACCCGAGCGCGTCAGTGGCCACCTGCGAACGTTCGTCGACGAACGTCCCGTCGACGACGGCGAGGAGACGAAGCCCGTGACCGTCGACGACGCGTACTCGGCGCAGGTCGAGTACGAGAGCGGCGCGATGGGGACGTTCGAGGCGTCGCGGATGGCGACCGGGCACAAGAACGACCACAGCGTCGCGGTGCACGGCACCGACGGCGGCCTCCGGTTCTCGCTCGAACGACTCAACGAACTGGAGGTGCACGCCGGGGACTCGCGTGGCTACGAGACGGTGCTCGTCACCGACGAGGACGACCCGTACGTCGACCACTGGTGGCCGCCCGGGCACGTCCTCGGGTGGGAGCACACGTTCGTCCACGAGAACGCCGACTTCCTGACGCAGGTTCGCGCGACCGAGGACGGCGACGGCGATGCGGGCGAGTCGAACGTCGCGTCGTTCGAGTCCGCGTTCGACGTCCAGCGCGTGCTCGACGCCATCGAGGCGAGCGACGACCGCGGCGAGTGGGTGTCGATACCACGCTGAGGAAAACGGTTACAGTCGAAACGACGATACGGTGGCCGACCGTTCACCCGTCCATGGACCCAGTTCGCGCTCACGCCGGGGAGCTCGCCGTCGACGATATCCTCGCCGCCCTCGCCGACGGTCGACGCGTCGTCATCGTCACCGAGATGCTCGGCACCGAACACGAGGTGACGCTCCGCCACGACGGCGAGACCTTCTACTGCGACACCCCGACGACCCTCCACAAGCACGACAGCGAGGACGAGATGCGCCAGTGCATCCACGAGCAAGGATACGCGAGCGACGCGGACGCCGAGAGCGACGCGGACGCGTAACGACGACGCACGCCGGAGGTACGTTTTTCACCGACGACGCCGGAGTACGCGGTATGACCGACCAGCCCGCGGACCTCAGCGACCTCCTCGAACAACCCGATCCGTCCTTCGAGAACGTCCTGAGTTGCGTGTTCGGCATCCAGGATCACGAGGTCAAGACGTACGTCGCCCTGCTTGCCACCCCCGGAAGTACGGTCGAGGAGCTCGCCGCGGAGATGGACCGCGACCGCTCGAACGTCAACCGCTCGCTGTCGACGCTCCTCGAGAACGGGCTCGCGGACCGGAACCGCCGCCTGCTCGACGCCGGCGGGTACGTCTACCAGTACACCGCCACCGACCTCCCCGAAGCGAAAGAACTCCTGCACGACGCGCTCGACGAGTGGACCGAGACCGTCCACGGCGTCATCGACGAGTTCGACGGGAAGTGACCCTCACAGCATACGGCCGCCGCCAGGCGGCCGTTTCTTCGAGGGTCTTCGAGTTCGTGGATTTCGACTCGGCAACTTCTGATGGACCCCGCGAGCTTTTGCCTGCGGGGAGCTTTCGCCCCGGTAATGGACTCGCTCTCACTTGATGCGCCTGCACCGGAGGCGCCGGACGTCGCCGACGATGGCGTCTGGCTCGCGTGTATCGATTGCGGTGACACGTATGCGCCGTTCGAGGCGGTGCGGTACACGTGCGATTGCGGCTGTCTGCTGGAGGCGCGGTACGCTGACTTGCCGACGTTCGAGGACTTCGAGGGCCGTGGCGTGTGGCGGTATGCCGAGGCACTGCCGTTCGAGGTCGGGGTGACGCTCCCGGAGGGGGATACGCCCCTGCATCGGGTGCCGGATCTGGAGGACGAACTCGGCGTGAAGACGTTGCGCGTGAAGCACGAGGGGATGAATCCGACGGGTGCGTTCAAGGACCGCGGGATGACGGTGGGGGTGCGCGTCGCGCAGGAGCTGGACGTCGGGCGGCTGGCGTGTGCGTCGACGGGGAACACGTCCGCGGCGCTGTCGGCGTACGGTGCGCGAGCGAACATGGAGACGCTCGTGCTCCTGCCGGCGGGGAAGGTCGCGGCGGGGAAGGTCGCACAGGCGAGCCTCCACGGGGCGCGCATCCTCGAAGTGGATGGGAACTTCGACCGGTGTCTGGACATCGTGCAGGACCTCGCCGAATCCGGCGACGCATACCTGCTGAACTCGCTGAACCCCTTCAGACTGGAGGGCCAGAAGACGATCGGGTTGGAGATCCTGGAGGGGTTCCGTGACGACTACGGGACGTTCCCGGACCGCATCGTGCTCCCGGTGGGGAACGCGGGGAACACGGCGGCGCTGTACAAGTGCTTCCGCGAGCTCGTGCAGTCGGGTGCGTTGGCGCGCGAGGACGTCCCGAAGCTGTCGGGCGTGCAGGCGGCGGGTGCGGCGCCGATGGTGGAGGCGGTGCGGGAGGGGAACGACGAGGTGCGGCGCTGGGAGAGCGTGGAGACGCGCGCGACCGCGATCCGCATCGGGAATCCCGTGAACGCGCCGAAGGCGCTCCCGGGCATCCGCGAGACGGGCGGGACCGCGGTCGCGGTGAGCGACGACGAGATCACGACCGCCCAGCGCGACCTCGCGGGCGAGGGCATCGGCGTCGAGCCCGCGAGCGCGGCGAGTCTCGCCGGCGCACGCAAACTCCGCGACGAGGGCGTCATCGAGGACGACGAGCGCGTCGCGCTCCTCACCACGGGCCACCTCCTGAAGGATCCGGACGCGGCGGCGGCGGCCGGCGGCGACACCGAGCCCGTCCCGGGGACGACCGAGGGCGTTCGTGAACATCTGGAGAGCTGACTCACTATAGTAGCGTTTGCAACTCTTCGCAGGCATGGTTCCGTTATTTCGGTCCAGAGCCCTTGAAAACGCGTCTCGACGGACAGAGTGAGCAGATAATTGCAAACGCTACTATAGCATACGGCCGCCTCCAGGCGACTGTTTTTTCGCCGTCGTCCGTCGGGTTCGGGCGACGTCTGACGCCTGTATTCCGTCGGGCTGACGGGGTTTGACAAGGGTTGGCATGGTTGTGTGCAGTCCATGTCGACCGACCCCACGTTCACCGTCGAGTGGACCGTACCCGCCGACGAGTGGGGCGACGTCGCGCACGAGGACGACGACTCGACTGCGCGCGAGACCGCTCACCCCACTGCTGGCGACGGACGCGCTGAGTCACGGTCCGACCCGAGTACAGAGACGGCTAGCTACGCAGGGCGCGACCCGGAGAACCTGCCGCCGGCGCCGGTGCTCGCCGCACACGTCGACGCGTTGCGTGCGGACCGCGAGGCGAAGGAGCGCGAACTCGACGCCGTCAGGGAGCGCTACGAGACGATCATCGACGCGCGGAACGAAGAGATAGAGCGGCTGCGAGGGCAGCGAAGCGGCCTCCACGCCCTCCTCGACCGGCTCGGCAACCTGTTCTAGCCGGGCGAGTTCGGCGTTCTCGTCGGTTCAGTCGCCGTTGAGGACGATCTCGCGGACTTCGGTGATGCGTTCGTCGCCGAGGAGTTTCTCGATGGCGTCGTCCGGGACGTCGCCGTCGACGTTGTACACGGTGAGTGCCTCCCCGCCGATGGTCTCGCGAGCGTTGAACATCCCCGCGATGTTCACGTCGAACTCGCCCATCACGGAGCCGATGAGGCCGATGACGCCGGGCTCGTCCGCGTTCCGCGCGATGACCATCCGCCCGTGGGGGATGGCGTCGACGCGGTAGCCGTCGATGCGGACGATGCGCGGGTCGTCGCCCGCGAACAGCGTCCCGCAGACCCCGACTTCCTCCTCGCCGTCGCTGACGGTGACGGTGACGAGGCTCTGGAAGTCCTCGCTACTCCGGGACTTCGACTCCGTCACCTCGACGCCGCGTTCCTCCGCGATGCGCGGCGCGTTCACCGCGTTCACCTGCCACTCGAGGGGCTCGAACACGCCCTTGAGTGCGCTCGCGGTGACGAGTTCCACGTCCTCCGCCGCGATGTCGCCCTCGTAGGACACCTCGACAGACTCGACGCGCTTCCCGAACAGTTGCGCGGCGACCTTCCCGGCGGTCTCCGCGAGTTCGACGTACGGTTCGACGCGCGGGAACGCCGCCTCGTCCATCGACGGCGCGTTCAGCGCGTTCATCACGGGTTCGCCCGCGAGCGCCGCGACGACCTGATCGGCGGTCGACGTCGCGACGTTCTCCTGGGCGGCCTCCGTGCTTGCACCGAGGTGGGGCGTGACGACGACGTCCTCGACGTCGAGGAGTGGGTTGTCCGGCTCGATGGGTTCCTGTGCGAACACGTCCACGGCGGCACCCGCGAGTACGCCGTCCTCGACGGCGGCCGCGAGCGCGTCCTCGTCGACGACGCCACCGCGCGCGCAGTTCACGACGTACCCGCCTTCGAGCTGGGCGAGTTCCTCCTCGCCGATCATGTCCTCGGTCTCGTCGGTGAGCGGCACGTGCACCGTGAGGAAGTCCGCGGCGTCGAGGCACGCGTCCAGGTCGACGAGGTCCGCGCCGATCTGTTCGGCGCGCTCCTCGCTGATGTAGGGGTCGTACGCGACGAGGTCCATCCCGAGGCTGTGGAGTTTCTTCGCGACCTCCTGGCCGACGCGGCCGAGGCCGACGACGCCCAGGGTCTTCCCGTTGACCTCGGTGCCGAGGAACTCGCCTTTCGCCCACTCGCCAGCGCGGAGGCGCGTGTGCGCTTGCGGGATGGAGCGTGCGGTGGCGAACGCCATCGCGACGGTGTGCTCGCTGGCCGCGCGCACGTTCCCTTCGGGGGCGTTCGCGACGACGACGCCGTGCTCGGTCGCCGCGTCGATGTCGATGTTGTCCACGCCGATGCCGGCGCGGCCAACGATGACGAGTTCGCTCGCGGCGTCGAACACCTCCGCCGTCACCTCCGTTCCCGAGCGCACGATGAGTCCGTGTGCGTCGGAGACGGCGTCGAGGAGTGCCTCTCCCTCGACCTCGTAGGCGGTCTCGACCGTATGACCGGCTTCCTCGAGGCGTTCGATACCCGCGTCGGCGATTGGGTCCGTCACCAGGACCTTCATGCACGAGTCCAAACCGTCACGGCCCATAACGCTTCCTTTACTACGGTCGGTGGCGAGAATTGCCTCGCTCGATATCGGATCGTGGCGGGCGTTTTTTGTCGGGGCGGAGCCGACGAACGAATGAGAGCGATGAGCGACGACGAGCGCGGTCCGGGGACGTGGACGCCAGAGGAGACGTCCGAAAGTGCGGTCGAGACGCGGTCGGACGACGACGGCGGAGTACTGTCGGGGGGAACGCGGCGGTCGCCCCGGCGCGACGGCGTAATCCTCGCGCTCGTGGCCGCTTCGCCGATCTCTCAGCTCGTCGCCGCGGGCGGGTTCGACCCGGTGGCGTTCGCGGTCGCGGCCGTCGTGGTCGCGGTCGTCGCCAGTGCGCTCCTCGCGCTCGCGCCGCTCGCGGGACTCGACGAGTGGCTCCGGCAGGTCGTCCTCCTGGCCGGGATCGCGGTCGGCGTCGTCGGCGTCGCGTGGGTCGTCTTCGTCCTCGGACCAGCACGGGTCCGGTACGCGAGCGCGAGCCTCGGCCTGCTCGCGGGCGCGGCCGTCGCGAACCTCCTGGACCGGGGCGTGATTCGACCGCCACCAGCGCTTACTTGACGACGGCGCTCCAACGGGCGTGCCATGACGGAGTTGGCGCCGGCCCTGGACACGACCGCGGTCAGCGACGGCTCGAACGTCCTCGTCGTCGGCCCGGCGATGACGGGCAAGCGACGGCTCATGTACGAGGTGCTGGCCGCGGATTACAGTGACGAACGGGCGACCGGGTTGGTGACGACGCGCAAGCCCGCGGACGTCGTCGCGATGGGGTATCGCGAACGCCACCCTGGCGTGCACTCGCTCGCGATCGTGGACTGCGTGAGTCGCCAACAGGGGTTCTCCAGCGGCCAGACGACGCGCAAGCGACAGTTCGTGTCGAACGCAGGGGATCTCACCGGAATCGGTATCGCGCTCACCGACTTCATGCGGTTGTTCGACGAGGACCCCGAGATCGAGGCGGCGAGCATCGGGTTTCACACGCTCTCGACGCTCCTGATGTACGCGGACGTCCGGCGCGTCTTCCAGTTCCTGCACGTCCTCACGGGCCGCGTGGCGTCCTCGGGCTACCTCGGCGGGTTCGTGCTGGACACGCCGGTCCCGGAGAACGCACTGGGGATCATCAAGCAGGTGTTCGACGGCGTCGTCGAAGTGCGCGAGGTCGAGGACACCGGCGCACGCGAGTACCGCGTCCGCGGTCTACCGACTGCTGTCGGGCCGCGGCACTGGACGGAGTTCTAACCGCAACGCCCGACGGGATTGCAGGCAGTCGTCGTGACGCGACGCTACTTCGTGGTGTTCACGTCCAGTAGCGAGTACACGCCGCACTTGTTGGTCGCCGCCGTGATGATCAGGACGATCGACACCGCTCCGAGCACCGGCGACAGCAGCATCGGAGCAGGAATCGCTTCGCCGAGGATCGCTAGCGAAGCGACGCCGAGGATGGCTCCAAGGACGATTCGAGCGTAGCGGTCCGTCTCGCCGACATTCGTCTCCATACGACGAGGTATGCGAACACGACACAAGAGGCGTGCGTCGGTTCCGAGAGCATGAGAACGACCGACAGCACCGCGTTCGCGCCCTCAACGTGGTCAGTCGTCGACGTCGAGGTACTCGAGCGTGGTGTCGACGAGCGGCGACTCGTGCCGGTCGAAGACGACGACGACGCCACTCCACTCCTCGTCGGGGAACACGGCGACGACGACCTCGTCGAAGAACCGGACCGTCGAGTTCAGTTCGCCGAAGTCGTAGAGCGCTTGCTCCTGGGGTGGGTCTCCGAGTGCCTTCAGCAAGAGCGTCTTCACGCGCTCCTCGAGTTCTGCGTCCGTGTACTGTTCGTCGACGTCGTCGGCGACGTGCACGAGGTCGTACTCCTCGCCCTCGTACCGGAACGCGAGTCTGAGCGAGGCGTCGACGTTCTCGTGGAGGTCCTCGACGAGTCCCCGGAGGCCCGTGTCTTCGACCGCTTCGATCGCCTCGTCTGCTTCGTCCATGCCCCGGGGTTGTACCCACGAGGGCTTAACCGTGGTTGCGTCCACGAGGTGGACGTCTCGTGTGGCGAGTTCGGCCGGACCCGATGGCTACTTGTCGGCACTCGCGCACTCTTGGTGTATGACGCTGGTCGCGTTCGACTTCGACGGTACGCTCTCGGACTCCGAGATGACGGTACTGCTCGGCGAGGAGTACGGGGTGGCGGACGAGATGGTGGACATCACGAATCGTGCGATGAACGACCAGATCGGGTACGCGGAGAGCCTCCGGCAGCGCGCGGCGCTCCTCGATGGACTCCCGGACGAGGCCGCCGAGCGCGCGTTCGAGCGCGTGGAACTGCGCGAGGGCGCCGCGGACGTCATCCGGGCGTTGAACGACGCGGGCGTGACGACCGCTATCTTCACGGGCGGGTTCGAGCGTGGCGTGGCGAAGGCCCTGGAGCGCGAGGGAGCGAGCGTGGACGCGATCGTCGCGAACAGCCTCCCCGTCGAGGACGGCCACCTCACGGGGGGCGTCGAGGGCGACCTCATCGAGGGGACGAAGGACGACGCACTCGAGTCGTACGCCGAGGAACACGACGTGGACATGGTGGACACGGTCGCGGTCGGCGACGGCGCGAACGACCTCCCGATGCTGAAGGTCGCGGGGCTCGCGGTCGGGTTCGAACCGAAGCCGCCCGTCGAACCGCACTGCGACGTGAGCGTGGAGACGATGACGGAGTTGCGCGAGCTGTTCGAGACCGAGGGCATCCTGCCGGCGGCGAGCGAGGGCGAGGCGGATAGCGAGGCCGAATAGCGTCAGTCCGCGAGCCACGTAAGCGGCGTGTAGCTGACGATAGTGTCCTCGGGGACGGGGATCGACCCGGCGACTGTCCAGTCGCTGGTGGCGGTCTCGCGGAGGAGGGTCCCGCGGTGCGTGCCGGCGACGACGTCGCCGTCGACCGTGGTGAAGCCGGTGGGCGTCTCCGCGGGCCGCGGGGTCTCGACGCGCTCGAGCGGGGCTCCGTTGCGAGAGACGAACAGCGCCGCGTCGGCGTCGTCGTCCTCCCACCGCGAGGTGTTCGCCATGTTCGCACCCGCGTAGACGTCGTCGTCGACGGCGACAGTTGCACGGAAGTACCGCTGGTCGAACGCGTCGTCGAGTCGCGTCCAGGTCTCGCCGGCGTCGGTCGTCCGGTACAGGCCGAAGCCGGTGGCGACGACGTACTCGCCGTCGGCGACGACGACGAGTTCGTGGACGTCGTCGTGGATGCCGTCGCGACGTTCGGTCCACGTCTCGCCGCCGTTCGCGCTCGCGTGCACGCCACCGACCTCGACGCCGGCGACGACGTGGTCGGGGTCGGTCGCGGTGACGTGGACGTCCCGGACCTGCGCGAGGTCCTCGTGCCGCGGCAGTCGCCACTCCTCGCGAGAGGGCAGGTCCTGGAATCCCTCGAGTTCGCGCCACGAGAGGTCCCTCGCCACGAGCGCGTCGTCGCCCGCGATCCCGTCACCACCCGCGGCCGCATCGTCGTCGTCGCGCTCGGAGAGGTCCGCGACGTACACGGCCGCTGGCCGGGTGCCGGCGTAGACGCGTTCTCCGCCGGGGCTGACGCCGACGCTGTAGACCTTCTCCGTGGGAACGCCGAGGTCGGCCCACGCCGCGCCGTCCGTCGAGTGGAACAGGCCGGTGTCGGTGGCGGCGAAGACGCCAGGGACGTCCTCGAACCGGCAGACGCGACTGACGCGCCCGGCATCGAGAACGCGCCCGACCGTTCCGTCGCCGTCGTCGTGGAGTCCGGTCACGCGGTACGCGCCGTCGGTGCTGCCTGCGAGGAGCATACTCGAATCGTCGCCCACGACCCACTAAAGCCCTCGCTGAACGCCAGTTTTGAACGAGAATTGATACGTCGTCGGTGGTGGTCACGGCTCGCCGTCCTCGCGCGCGAACGCCGGCACCTCGTCGCGGACGACCGCGGTGTCGACGACGGCGAGGTCGGCGTTCACGGTGGCGTAGCAGGCGTCGCCGTCGCACGCGAACGCCACGCGCGCCCGGAACGGGTCGGTTCGCTCGACGTCGACGGCGTCGTCGCTCGTGTACTGAGCGAGCGTCCAGTACGGACGGTCCGCGAGCGGGTCGCCGCGGTCGTGGTGGAAGCGTTCGACGACGGGGTCGGTGGCGGCGACCGCGCCGACGGACGTGACGACGCGTCGCGAGCAGACCGTGCACCGAAAGCGTGCGAGCACGTCGAAGCGCGTCGACGCCCCCGTCTCCGTCTGCACGCTCGGTTCGACCGCGCCGCCGCAGTCCGGGCAGAGGCCGCGGGTGGCCCGCTCGACCTGCGAGCGCGACCACTGGTCGAACGCCGCCGCGAACGCCTCGGGGTCGCGGCCGCGGACGAGACTCGGCGGGACCCCGACCGACAGGACCGCGTGCCCGCACGCCCCGCACTCGACGTGGACGTGCTCGTCGGCGTACGCACCGACGAGCGCGCGTTCGCCGCACGCCCGGCAGGCGCCCTCGAGGTCGAACGCGTCCAGTTCCGGGGCGTCCGTGAACCGGCCCGCGAGCACGGCGCGAGCGAGGCGTTCGCCCGCCGCAGTCAACACGTATCCGTCGTCGGTCTTCGCGACGAACCCCCCGCGGAGTTCCCCGAGGTGATAGTTGAACTTCGCGGAGCCGTCGGCGTCGACGGTGTCGTACAACTCCGAGAACGCGAGTGGCGCGTTCGCCGAACGCTCCTGGAGCGTCGTCACGATGGCGAGCCGGAGCGGGTGCCCGAGCGTCGCGAACGCGTCGACCGCGTCCGTCATCAACCCGTCGGCCGTCGAGTCGGCGCCAGCGTCGTCGGTCGAGTCAGGCATCGAACGGTCTCGGCCGCGAGTACGACGGCCGACCGAATAAGCGTACCCCGCCACTGTCGTCGAAGCGTCAGTTCCGACCATTGCACGGTCGTCGAAGCGTCAGTTCCGACCGTTGCACGGTCGTCGAAGCGTCAGTTCCGACCATTGCACGGTCGTCGAAGCGTCAGTTCCGACCATTGCACGGTCGTCGAAGCGTCAGTTCCGACCATTGCACGGTCGTCGGAGAGTCGGTTCAGTCCTCGACGACGACGTCGCGGTACCGCGTCCCGAGTTCGCTCGGGAGGACGTCGTCGTCGGTCTCCTCGACGAACGCGACGACGCGCGCGGCGAGTGCGGCCGCTGACTGGTCGTCGCGGTCGCGGAGGAGGTCGCCGACGAGTTGCACCTGCTCGTTCACGCGCTCGACGAGGTACCCGACGTCCTCGACGCGCTCGACGACCTCGACGTACGCGTCCGGGTCCGCCTCCGGGTCGAGCGTCGCGGCGTCGTCCGTCGCGTGGTCGTGGATCGCTTCGACCGCGGCGACGCCACGCTCGGTCTCCGCCTGCAGGTCCGCGAGCAGGTCGTCGAAGTCCGGGGCGTCGTGGGCGTCGTCGGCCACCTTGCGGAAGCGCGCGACGAGGTCGCTCTCGGGCATGCTACTGGGTAAGGGCGCCCGCCTGAAGAGGGCGGCGAGTCGGCAACAACGACTATCACGGTTCGGTCGGTACGCTGGACGATGCCAGTCCCCGAACGCGGTGACGGCCCCCGAACGCGGACGTCGAGCGAGTCGAGTCACTCGAGACGTCGGTTGCTCGCCGCGATCGGGACCGCCGGCGTCGCGGTCACGAGCGGGTGTTCCATCCTCTCGAACGCGCCCCCGCCGGGCACGCTCGTGCTCGCGAACGAGGACGACGTCGTCCACGAACTGCGAGTCGCCGCCGAACTCGGCGAGCATGGCGGGTCCACTGTCGCCGAGAAGTCCGCCACGCTCGAACCCGGCGACGAACGCGTGTTCGAGTCGTTACTCGACGAGGACACCAGGTACCGGATGACGGCGGAACTCCGGAACGGCGAGACGGACGAGTTCGACTTCGAACCGCGCGAGGAGGGCACTCACTTCCTCGTCGTGCGAGTGGACGACGGGGGCTACATCGAGCACTCCGTCGAGGTGACGTGATGGAGGCTCTGCGACCACCCACGGCCACCGGACGCGACCAGTGACGGCCGCTCCGCGGCGCAGTCGCTCACGAACGTTGGAAGTGAAGCGGGGAACGTCCCGGTATCCTATCTCGCGACGCCCCCGCTTCGAGTGGAGAACGGGGGCGCGGCGGCAAAAGGCCGTCGCACGACCGTCGACGCCGCGCGAAGAGCATCCTGACTCGGGCGTCACCCGAAGAATCCGAGGATGCCGACGATCCAGCGGGCGGCCTCGGAGAGGACGAACAGCACGCCTTCGCCCCGGGAGAGGCGTCGCCCGGACCAGAGGAGTCCGACGGCGACGACCACGATCGCGACGAGCCACGCGACCATCTTCAGGACGGCCGGACTCACCGAAAGCGGCCGCACCATCGCCCCAACGCCGAGGGCCAGCAGCGCGTTGAAGACGTTGCTCCCGATGATATTCCCCACGGAGAGCCCTTGACTGCCGCGTCGGAGCGCGACCAGGGAGACCGCGAGTTCTGGCGTGGCGGTCCCGGCGGCGACTATCGTGCCGCCGATTATCGCGTCGGAGAGCCCAGCGCTCTCCGCGATGACGGTGGCCGAGGAGACGAGCAAGTGGCCGCTCGCGAGCACGACCGCGAGTCCGACGACGAGCACGACGGCGTCGCGAACGCCGAACTCGCCGCGCGTGGCGACGCGAACCGGCACCGGCGAGGGCGGGCGAGCCTCGGCCGCGGGCGTCGGCGTCGACGACCGTGCGTTCCAGAGGAGGTAGCCGGTGTACGCGACGAACGTGACGGCGAGCACGCCGCCTTCGAGTCGCGAGACGGTGCTGTCGAAGAGGACACCCGCCAGGAGGAGGGTGGATACGAGCAGGGCGGCGCCGTCACGATGCAGGAGCGACCGCTCGATGGGGATCTCGCGGATGACGGCGACGGTCCCGAGGACGACCGCGACGTTGTAGATGTTCGACCCGACGACGTTCCCGACGGCGACGTCCCCGAGTCCGTCGAGTGCCGCGTCGGTCGTGACGACGAGTTCGGGTGCCGACGTCCCCACTGCGACGACCGTGAGACCGACGACGACGTCGGACAGCCCCACGCGTCGGGCGAGTGCGACGGTCGCGTCGACGACCCCGCGTGCGCCGAAGGCGAGTCCCACGACGCTCCCAACGAACACCGCCGCCTGAACGAGGATGTTCGCCACGGCGAGGGAATCGCACCGACTCGACAAAGAACTGACGAGCGACCGCGTGCGAGCGGGGTTCGGTTGCCGGTCCGCGAAGCGTTCGGTCGCCGGCCCGGACTGGAAGGAGTCGGTCGCCGGTCAGGGCTGGGAGAACAGGCTCGTGTGGACGGGTGCGTGCTGGTCGTCGCGGTTCCCGCCGGTCTCGGTGTCGGTGACGGCGCGGCCGTCGATGCCGTCGCTGAGGAAGTCCCGGAGGGGTGGGCCGACGTGCTCGGGTTCGACGAGGAACGCGTCGTGGCCGTGGTCGGACTGGACGACGTGGTGGGCGACCGGGACGTCCGCGTGGCGCGCGCTCGCGGCGAGCGCCTCGGCCTGGTCGACGGTGAAGTGCCAGTCGCCGGTGAACGAGAGCGCGAGCAGTTCCCCCTGGAACGCGGCGAGGGCGGCGGCGTCGTCCTCGTAGCCGGCGGCGAGGTCGTAGTCGTCCATCGCTCGCGTGAGGTAGAGGTAGCTGTTCGCGTCGAACCGGTCGGTGAACGAGTCGGCGTTGTAGTCGAGGTAGGATTCGACCTCGCGGTAGGGGAAGAAGGCGCCTGCAGGGTCGCTCGGGAAGCGGTCGCGGGCGTCGTTCCGCCCCGCGGACCGCCGGCCGAAGCGTTCGGTCATCGAGTCCTTGGAGAGGTACTGGAGGTGCCCGAGTTGGCGCGCCATCGCGAGGCCGTCGTCGGGTTTCGCGTCGTTCTCGTAGTAGTCGCCACCGTTCCAGTTCGGGTCGGTGGTGATGGCGCGGCGCGCGATCGCTTCGATGGCGAGGGACTGCGCGTCCAGGCGCGCCGCGGTCGCGATAGCGCCGACGCGGTCGACGTCGTCGGGGTACTGGACCGCCCAGTCCAGGGCGTTCATGCCGCCGACGCTCCCGCCGACGACCGCGTGCAGGCGGCCGACGCCGAGTTCGTCCAGGACGCGCCGTTGCGCTCGCGTCCAGTCCGCGACGGTGACGGGCGGGAAGTCGGTACCCCAGCGGTCGCCGCTCCCGTCGGGCTTCTCGCTCGCCGGGCCGTCGCTCCCGTAGCACGACCCGGGGACGTTCACGCAGACGACGAAGTACGTCGAGGTGTCGATGGCCTTCCCGGGGCCGACGACGTCCCCCCACCAGGCGCGGGCCTGTCCGGCGGTGTCGGGGGCGCTCGCGCTCTCGGTGCCGTCGGCGTCGCCGTCGTCGTCGCCGACGTTCCGCCAGTCGCCGTGCTCGCGGCGACTGGCGACGTGCGCACTCCCGGTGAGCGCGTGACAGACGAGTACCGCGTTCGAGCCGTCGTACTCGCCGTACGTCTCGTACGCGAGCGTGAGGTCTTCGACGGTCTCGCCGCAAGCGAACTCGAAGCTGTCCAGGGTCACCGTCCGCGTCGTCACGCGCCCTCACCTCCAGTTCCGGCCCCCGTGGTAGCTCCCTCGCCGGTCGCGGCCGCGATGGCCGATTCGACGTCCGCGAGCAGGTCCGCGGGGTCCTCGATGCCGACGGAGAGCCGGACGAGGTCGGGCGTCACGCCCGCGTCGGCCTGCTCCTCGCGGTCGAGTTGCGCGTGCGTGGTGCTCGCGGGGTGGATGACGAGCGTCTTCGCGTCCCCGATGTTCGCGAGGAAGGATGCGAGGTCGACGTGCTCGCAGAAGCGCTTCCCGGCCTCGAACCCGCTGACGGTGCCGGTGCCGTCCACGTCACCGCGGGTCTCGTCCGCGTCGCCGTCGGTGCCGGCGAGCCCGAACGCGATCATGCCGCCGTAGCCGCCGTCGAGGTACTCGCTCGCGTCGTCGTGCGTGGGGTGCGAGTCGAGCCCGGGGTGGGTGACCCAGGCGACTGCGTCGTGGTCGTCGAGGTACTCGGCGACGATGCGGGCGTTCTCGCAGTGTCGGTCCATGCGGAGTTCGAGCGTCTCCAGGCCCTGGATGGTCTGCCAGGCGTCGAAGGGACTCTGCTGGTCGCCCAGCGACCGCAGGGAGCGATAGCGGACGGCGGCGGCGAGAGCGGCGTCCGGTGCGTACTCGCTGAAGTCCGTGTCGGGGTACGCCGGGTTCGGGCCCGCGACCTCGGGGTAGTCGTGGGCGCCCCAGTCGAAGTTCCCGGTGTCGACGACGACGCCGCCGACGGTCGTTCCCGAACCGTGGATCCACTTCGTCGTGGACTCCCAGACGACGTCCGCGCCGTGCTCGCCGGGGCGACAGAGCGCGGGCGTGGCGAACGTGTTGTCGACGACGAGTGGGACGCCGTGGTCGTGGGCGACGGTCGCGATGGCGTCGAAGTCGGGCGTGACGAGGCTCGGGTTCCCGATGGTCTCGACGTGCACGAACGCGGTGTCGTCGTCGATGGCGTCGCGGTACGCGTCGACGTCGAGCGTGTCGACGGTTCGTGCGTCGATACCGCGTCGCGTCGTGGTGTGTGCGAAGTACGCGGTCGTGCCGCCGTAGGTGTCCGTCGACAGCACGACGTTGTCGCCGGCTTCGGCGAGCACGAGGGTTAGGGCGTCGAGTGCGGCCATTCCAGAGGCTGTGGCGACGGCGGCGGGGGCGTCGTGGAGTGCGCTGACTGCGCCTTCGAGTCGCTCGACGGTCGGGTTGGAGATGCGCGAGTAGATGTGGCCGCGGTCCTCGAGTGCGTAGAGGTCGGCGGCGTGGTCGGCGGAGTCGAACGCGTACGACGTGGTCTGGTACAGTGGCGTGGCGCGGGCACCCGTCGCGGGGTCGGGCGGACCGCCGGCGTGGACCGCGCGCGTCCCGAAGCGTGTGCCGCGACGCGGGTCCTCGCCCGCGCCCGACGAGGCGTCCTGAGTCATGTTTAGAGGTAATATATCTCTACGAATCTATAACCGTCAGTTACGGCAAGTGTCGCCAGGCATGATGTCACATCGCACGACTGGCCGAAGCCGGGGGTTCACACCCTGAACGCACTTGATACCAGCGTCCTCGTCGAAGCGGACGCGACGACCGCGTTCAGTACAGGTTGACGTTGACGTTCTTGACCTGCGTGTACTCCTCGATGGCTTGCTCGCCCTGCTCGCGACCCATCCCGGACTGCTTGTAGCCGCCGAAGGGGGTCTGCGGGAAGGTTACTGGGTATTCGTTGATGGAGACCATCCCGTACTCGAGGTTCTCGGCGAGTCGGTGCCCGCGCTTGATGTCGTTCGTCCAGACGCCCGACATCAGGCCGTACGGCGAGTCGTTCGCCACTTCCAGCGCCTCGCTCTCGTCCTCGACCTCGATGACGGAGAGCACGGGACCGAAGATCTCCTCGCGAGCGATCGTCATGTCGTTCTCGACGTCGGTGAAGATCGTCGGCTCGACGAAGTACCCGCTGTCCTTGTCCGCGGGTTCGCCGCCGCCGACGGCGACGGTCGCGCCCTCTGCCTTCCCCGTCTCGATGTAGTCCAGGACCTCCGCCTGCTGGTCGGCGGACACCGCCGGCCCCATGCGGGCGTCGTCGTCGATGCCCGAGCCCAAGGGATAGTCCTCGACCATGTCCACGAGGGTCCCCACGAGTTCGTCGTGGACGTCCTCGTGGACGACGAGGCGCGAGCCCGCCCAACACATCTGCCCGCAGTTCATGAAGATGCCGTTCCGGACGCCCTTCGCGGTCGCTTCGAGGTCGGCGTCGGGGAACACCAGGTGCGGGCCCTTCCCGCCGAGTTCGAGCGTCACGCCCGTGACGTGCTCGCTCGCACTCTCCATGACGTGCTTCCCGATCTCCGTGGAGCCGGTGAACGCGACGTGCTCGACGTCCTCGTGGCTCGCGAGCGCATCGCCGGCGCTGCTCCCCGGGCCCGGAATCACGTTCAGGACACCATCCGGTAGACCGGCCGCTTCGGCGGCCTTCCCGTAGTAGAGCGCCGACAGCGGCGTGACGCTACTGGGCTTCAGGACCACCGTGTTCCCCGCCGCGAGCGCCGGCGCGAGCGAGCGTCCCGCGAGCTGGAACGGATAGTTCCACGGACTGATGTGCGCGGTGACGCCGAGGGGCTCCTTGCGCGTGTAGTTCAGGCGCGGCCCGTCCACTGGGATGGTGTCGCCCTGGATCTTGTCCGTCCACCCGGCGAAGTACCGGAACGTGTCGATGACCATCCCGACGTCGATGCCCGCCTCGAAGGGGGTCTTCCCGTTGTCGCGGGACTCGACGAGCGTGATCTCCTCCTCCATCTCTTCGAGGGCGTCCGCGAACGCGCGGAGCTTCTCCCCGCGCTCGCCGGGCCCCATCCGACGCCACTCGCCGTCGCGCTCGGCGGCAGCGTCCGCGGCCGCGACCGCACGGTCGACGTCCGCCTCGCCGGCGGACTCGACGGTCGCGTACACGTCCTCCGTCGCCGGGTCCACCGTCTCGATGACCTCGCCGCTCTCGGCGTCCGTCCATTCGCCGTCGACGTACAGCTGCGTCGGGCCGTCGTAGCTCATACGCGTCAATACTTGCGGCCGCGAGAAAGGCGTACTGGTCGCGGACGGCGAGCCTTCACTCGAATTCGAGTGAATGCGGTGTGGCGGTCCGTCGTGCAGAACGGTCGTCGACGTTCCGCCCTTCTATCCGTCGTCTTCCGGTAGGGAAGATACTTCCGTCGAAAGGAACTCGTTCTCGGTATGGTAGCGTGGTCTGGTGCTGGCTGGATGACCCTCGGCGCTCTCGTCGTGCTCCCGAACGCCTCCACGCTCCTCGCTGGCGGCGATCAGGCGTGGTCGCTCGACTGGATCGCGAACGTCGCCGGGGCGATAAGTGGTCTCGCAATGTTCCTCATCGGCGTGGCGATACTGCTCGAAGTTGGCGAGTTCACGTTCGGGTAGCGGCCGCCCCGTTCGCGGTCGCTCGGCATCTTCGTGCTCCGGCGAAACGGTTTTGCTCCCGCCTGTCGCGCAGGAACGTATGTCACAGGCCCGGGACCCGGTCTGCCCCGAGTGCGGCGAGGGCGTCGGGTCGACGAGCACGTACTGCATGCACTGCGACGCCGAGTTCGACGCGCCGGCGACCCGTACCGCCGCCAGCGCTGGCGGCGGCGACGCCGCGAGTGGCAGTAAGCGCAGCGACGCCGCGAGCGCGGACGCGACCCCGAACGCCGTCGTGGACTACGGCACCACCGGCGAGGGGTACGACGGCGACCACCCCCTCGACGGCGCGGCGCGCGTCGTCGGTCTCGCGTTGACCGTGCTTCTCGGACTCGCGGCGACGTTCACGCTCGTCATCGCGTTCGCACAGCGGGCGAGCATCTGGCTGCCGCTCGCTCTCCTCGCACTCGCGGGCACCGCCGCTCTCTGCGTGCACGTGTGGCGGCTCCCGACCGGCCGCGGCGCGCTCGCACGAGCGCTGTACCTTGACGCAGCCGGGCTCGTCGTGGTTCCCGTCGCGTTCGGCCTCCTGGCGGACGCCGACGATTCGGTCACCGTCGGGGTCATCCTCGCCGTCGTCTTCGGCGGTATCGGAGTCGTCGCCGCCGTCCCCGTCGCTCTCGTCGCCTACTGGCTCACGCCCGACCGCGTCTAGGCCGCTTCCCGTCGCGCTCTTCAGCCCGACGGCGACCCCATCGTTGACCGGGTCGTCGTCGGCCTCAGCTTCTCGCTGTTCGGGGCGTTCCTCGGCGTCCCCGTGTTCGTCGTCGGCTGGTGGCTCCAGCCCGACGACGAAGAGATCCCCTGGACCTGACGAGCGACGCCGGCGGCCGGTCGCGGAGCGGCCGCTCGTCGAGCGCTGATACTGGTCGAAAGAAACGAGGTCGAATCGGCTGCCTGCTTACTCGCCGCTGCCGGTCTCGACGGGTGCGCCGACGAGGTTCCCCCATTCGGTCCAGGAGCCGTCGTAGTTGATGGTGTCGTCGTAGCCCAGCAGTTCGTGGAGTGCGAACCACGCGACCGACGAGCGTTCGCCGATGCGGCAGTACGCGACGGTCGTCGAGTCGCCGTCGATGCCTTCCTCGGCGTAGAGCTCTTTGATCTCGTCGAAGGACTTGAACGTCCCGTCGTCGTTCGTGACTGCGGCCCACGAGATGTTCTTCGCGCCGGGGATGTGGCCGCCGCGTTGTGCCGTCTCCTGGAGTCCCGGGGGTGCGAGAATCTCGCCACTGAACTCCTCGGGCGAGCGGACGTCCACGAGGGGCACACCGCGGTCGATGGCGTGCTCGACGTCCTCCTTGTACGCGCGGATGCTCTCGCGCGGGCCGCTCGCGGTGTAGTTACGCTCGGCGAAGTCCGGCACGTCCTCGGTGAGCGGGTAGTCGTTCTCGAGCCAGTAGTCGCGGCCGCCGTCCATGAGCTTCACGTCGTCGTGGCCGTAGTACTTGAACTGCCAGTACGTGTACGCGGCGAACCAGTTCGAGTTGTCGCCGTAGAGGACGACGGTGTCGTCCTCGCTGATGCCGTGACTCCCGAGGAGGGCTTCGAAGTCGGCCTTGGTCAGGATGTCGCGGGTCGTCTGGTCCTGGAGCTGTGTCTCCCAGTTGAACCCGATAGCGCCGGGTGCGTGGCCGTCGTCGTACGCTTCCGTGTCGACGTCGACCTCCACGAGTCGGCGGTCGGAGTCGTCGGATTGGAAGTCGTCGAGGTGGTCCTCGACCCAGTCGGCGGTGACGAGGACGTCGTTCGCGTATTCAGTCATGCAATACGTACGTTTCGCGCCAGACATATACCGAGTTTCCCCCCGGCAGTCGTCTCCTATCGTGTAACGTAGCGGGTTTCCTTGCCGGTAGTGTGGCGTGTGCTGGCGGTTCATTCGAGTTGGAATTACGCCGGAACGACCGGCATCAGGCGGACGGCGGCGTCGACCTGCTAGTTACGGGATACGTGAGCTATTGCGCAAGAACCAGCAAGAAGTTCTGCTATCTGTGAGTCTCCCGAGATGCCACGGAATCCGAGGGGCTAACCCGGATGCAGGCCAACGCCCTCGCATGGCCGACGACGCCGAACCATCGACTCGCACCCTTCCCTGGGTCGTCGACACCGACTGGCTCGCCGCCCACGCCGCGGACGACGACGTCGCGATCGTCGACGTCCGCGACGCCTGGGAGTACGACGGCATCGGGCACGTCCCCGGTGCCGTGAACGTCCCCTTCGACTGGTTCCGGAACGCGGACGACGCCGACGTCGGGATGCTCCCCGGCGCAGAGCGATGGAGCGAGGTCCTGAGCGACGCCGGCGTCCGCCCCGACGACCGCATCGTCGCGTACGACGACACCCACGGCGTGTTCGCCGCACGCTTCGCCGTCACCGCACTCATGTACGGCCACCGCGACGTCTCCCTCCTCGACGGCGACTACGCCGCCTACAACCGCGAACACCCGACCACCACCGACGCCCCAACCGTCGAACCGACCGCGTATCACGCGACCATCCCCGAGAACCGACCGCTCATCGACGCCGACGCCGTCGCCGACCTCCTCGACGACCACAGCAACCGCGACGACGTCGTCTTCGTCGACACGCGCGACGACCGAGAGTACGACGACGGCCACCTCCCCGGCGCCGTCAACCTCGACTGGAAGGCGCTCGTCGACGACGAAACCCGCGGCCTCCTCCCCGAAAGCGAACTCCGCGACGTCCTCGAAACCCACGGTATCACGCCCGAGAAGCGCGTCGTCCTCTACTGCAACACCGCCCGCCGCATCAGCCACACGTACGTCGTCCTCCGCCACCTCGGCTACGACACCATCGACTTCTTCGAGGGGTCACTCACCGAATGGAACGAGCGCGGCGGCGCGCTCGAGACGAACTGACGGACCACCGACGCCGACCCCTCGCTCGACCGACTGGACCGGTCCAGGTGCGACTCCCAGACCGGTTCAGGCACTCGCTGGCGTGGAAACGGACCGTGAATCCTCCTCGAAGAGCGCGCGGAACAGTTTCAGTTCGGCCGTGCGGAGGTGCTGCGTGAACGTCGACTGCGAGATGTCCATGAGCGACGCGACCTCCTCGCCGCTCGTCTCGCGCGGCCACTCGAAGAACCCCGCGAAGTACGCCGTCTGCGCCGCCTCCAGCTGGCGGTCGGTGAGCGAATCCTCGAAGGACGACCGGAACTCCGTCTCGAACTCGGTCTCCCGCTCGCGCTGGCGCTGCGCGACGAGGTCGATGGACGGATGCGAAGCCTGCACCGCCTCGACGACCGTCCGGACGTCGTTCGAGCGCGACACGTCCGCGACGAGCCGACCGACGCCGTCGGTGACCGCGAACGACGTGACCGCTGCACCGTAGCGCGCGAGCGACGTCACCACCGACGACGCGTCCGTATGGAGGCGGAACAGGCATCGATCGTCGTACGAACACAGCGACCGCGCGGCGTCGAAGTGAGGCGTGTCCGCGACGAACGTCGAGACGGCTTGCGCGTCACAGTCAGCGATCGAGACGTACGCGGCGCGTGCGCTCTCGCCATCGTGCGCGAGACGCTCCAGTTCCAGCGTACACTCCAACGTCTTCGAAAGGGCGACGAACGGATCGCTGGCGTCCTCGACGCGGAACTCGAGTTCGGTCACGGCGTCCGCGGCGAGCGTCTGTCGGCTCTCGGCGGCGTTCAGCGCGTCCGCGACGGTAAGCCCGAGTTCGGCGAACAGGTCCTCGTCGATCGCCTCGAACGCGTTCCCCGCCGCCAGCTCCACGAAGAGAACGCCGTAGTCGGCGTCGTGGTACGAGAGCGGGACGGCCACGCCGACCGCCGCACTCGGGTCGTCGACCGGCGTGGTGTCCGCGTCGACGAACACGGGTGCGTCACGCTCACCGACCGCTTCCACGACGCTCCGGTGCGTCGTCGACGAATCGACGCGCGCTTCGAGCGCGGCTTCGTCGACGCCGGCGCACGTGCGGACGGCGACGCGGTCGTCGACCAGTCGTGGCGTCCCGATCCACGCGGCTTCGAACAGGTCGGCGTCCGCGAACCTGCCGCAGACCGCGCGTTCGATCTCCGAACGGGTCGACGCCGCGACGAGGTCGCGGTTCACGTCGCGGAGGACTTCGTTCGTATTGTTCAACCGTTCGACTCGGTCCCGTTGCTCCTCGATCCGGAGCTGGCGTTCCTTCCGTTCGGTGACGTCTCGCTCGACCGCAACGTACCGCTCGACGGTGCCGTCGTCGGCCGTGATCGGCGCGATCGTCGTGTCAACCCAGCAGCGGTCACCCGACCGCTGGCGGTTGACGATCTCGCCCTCCCAGACCGCACCCGAGGAGATCCGGTCCCACATCTCCGCGTAGAACGCGTCGTCGTGCTCGCCGGACTTCCACAGCCGCGGGTTCTCGCCGACGACGGCCGCGGGGTCGTAGCCGGTGACGTCCGCGACCGCCGGGTTCGCGTACTCGATCGTGCCGTCCGTGTCCGTCAGGAATATCGCGTGCCCGGCGTGCTCGATGGCCTTCCTGAACCCGCGGAGTCGGTCCATGAGTCGCCGTTCATCGACGACGTAACTCGACAGGTAGTACACCGTCAACAGCGCGAGGACGCTCACGAGGAGGCCCGGGAACTCCTCGAGTACGCTCGTCGAATCCTGCGCGGACAGCAGTTGGCGCGACGCCAACAGCACCAGCATCACGGTGAGGAACCCGAACCGGCGGTCGTTGCTCCGGGAGAGCAACACCAGCGAGTACCCGACGCCGACGACGCGGAGGACGATCGACGCGAGGATGACGACGTTCACTCGCCGCCACCTCGTTCGCGTCTCGGGACGCGTAGCTCCCGGCCGTCGTCGCGATGGGCGTTCTCGTTCATGACACGAACTCGTTCGTTCCCCTGTTTATGCGCTAAGGTCGTTCCCACGAGTTGGGACGCGGGAGGAAAGCGGATTTCATCGGGCGCGAACGGACGACCCAAACAGTATTGGGCCCCGTCTTACCCGGGGGAGACGGCGCCGGAAGCGGGGGTAAGAGTATCGGTAGTACACCCTCCTGGGCATCTCCCCTACGTTTACGTGTATGACTCGAACGCCCATCCGGATCACGACCGAGGCGGACGGACCCGGCGTCACGTCGAGGCCACCGAACCGGCTCGCACCACCGAACCAGTTCGAATGGACGGGTGGTTCCCATGAGTAGCACCGGCAGCGACGACCCGCTTCCGGGCGTGCCGGACGTCGGCACGCAGGAACTGGACGCGATGGTGGACGCGGAGGCGGCCGACCCGCGCGAGGAACTGTCGAAGACCGACCACGACACCGACCTCGGAATCGCGATGGCGGAAGACGCCAAACGCGTCTCCCGCGGAGAACTCACCGCGGACGCGTACTGGGAGAAGTACGACGAGGCCGCGGCCGCCGAGTTCGGCGACGCCTACCGCGAGACGCCGAACCCCTCTATCGAGCACCCCGATCAGACGATCTCGTCCGACACCGCCGAATCCCTCGGCTGCACCGTCGGGTCGATCGAATCCGTCGCCTGCAACCTGCCCGCGGCCGACGTCGACGCCAGCGAGCGCGACGTAGACGGGAGAGAATCCGGGGACTGCACGGCGTCCGAGACCAGCGGAGACGAGCGCTGGGGGATGGTGATCGACCTCCAGAAGTGCGTCGGCTGCGATTCCTGTACGGTCGCGTGCAAGGCGGAGAACCGGACGCCACCGGGAGTCTCGTACAACGTCGTGATGGAGGAGGAACACGGCGAGTTCCCGGACGTCACGCGGACGAACGTTCCGCGACCGTGCATGCAGTGCGAGAACCCGCCGTGCGTGCAGGTGTGTCCGGTGTCGGCGACGTACAAGATGGACAACGGCGTCGTCAACGTCGACTACGACCGCTGTATCGGCTGTCGGTACTGCATGATCGCGTGCCCCTACGGCGCGCGGTACTTCGACTTCGGGGAGAACTACGACGACGAGGTCGTGGAAGCCGGCGAAGTGACGAGCCCCGAGTACGGCGTCGACCGCGGGGAGCGCGACGGCGGCGAGTCACCCGTTGGGAACGTCCGGAAGTGCAGTTTCTGTACGCATCGACTCGAACGCGGCGAGGAGCCGGCGTGCGTCGAGACCTGCGTCGGGGACGCTCGGAACATGGGCGACCTCGACGACCCCGACAGCGAGGTCTCCGAGATGGCCGATTCCTCGCGGGCGTTCCAGCTCAAGGAGAGCGAAGGCACCGACCCGAACGTCCACTACCTCAAATAGACCCATGGCAACCGACCAATCGAGCTTCGAGTTCGCGCCCGGGTTCGTCGACGACCGCCTCCGCACCGCGTGGTACGCGCTCCTCGGGCTCCTGCTCGTCGTCGGCGGGTACGCGATGTACCTCCGGATCACCCAGGGCATGCAGAGCACGAACCTCACGAGCACGACGCCCTGGGGGGCGTGGGTCGCGTTCTACATCTACTTCGTCGGGCTGTCCGCGGGCGCATTCCTCGTCAGTACGCTCGCGAACGTCTTCGGCGTCGCTGGCATGCATCGCATCGACCGGGACGCGCTGTTCGCGGCGATCATCAGCATGGTCGTCGCGCTCCTGTTCGTCTGGACCGACCTCGGGCGAATGGACCGCATGTATCATCCGTTCTTCTGGCGACAGGTGACGTCCGCGCTCTCCTGGGAGGTCCACGCGTACGTCGCGTACATCGGCGTGCTCGTGACCGAACTCTACTTCGCGATGCGGTACGACCTCGCCCAGGTCGCGGAACGAGCCACGGGGCTACGCGCCACGCTCAGCGGGTACCTGACGCTCGGGCGTCGTGCGACCACCGACGCGTCCCGCGAGACCGACCGTACCTGGCTCAAGCGCGCCGGGATCCTCGGTATCCCGCTCGCGGTCTTCCTGGTTCACGGCGGGACCGGCGTCCTATTCGCCGTGTCGAAGGCGCGCCCGTACTGGAACAGCGGGCTCTTCCCGGTCATCTTCATCGTCTCCGCGCTCCTCTCGGGAACGGCGCTCGTCGTGATGCTGTACGTCCTCAGGACGCGACTGTTCGACGACGAACCGGTCGACCGGGACCTCCTCGCTCGACTCGGCGCACTCCTCGCCATCTTCGTCGTCGTCGACGTTGCACTGACCGGCATCGAGGCGCTCATCGCGATCGCGAGCCTGCACCCACACGAACTCGACACGTGGGGCATCATCATGTTCGGGGAGATGTCCTGGTCGTTCTGGTGGTTCATGGTCGGGTTCGGCTGGGTGTTCCCACTGGTGATGCTCTCGAAACGGTCGTGGCGGCGAACGCCGTGGCTGATGGCGCTCGCCGGCCTGAGTGTCGTCGTCGGCATCGTCGCGGTCCGGTTCAACATCGTCGTACCACCACAGATCCGGCCGGTCATGGAGGGATTGCCCCACGGCGCGTACTTCCCGTCGCTCGTCGAGTGGGCGTCGAGCGCGGGGATGATCGCCGTCGGCCTCCTCCTGTACACGATCGGCGCCGAACTGCTTCCGCTGACCCCACTCGACCGAGGTGATCACTGATGCCAATCGACGACGACGCGACCGAGACGAACCGAACCCGTCCCGACCCTGCCAGTACCGAGCGCGTCCGTACCGACGGCGGCAGCGACGCGGACGACGCGAGCGAGGGCGGGGCGTCGCTCACGCGCCGCGACCTCGTGAAGGTCCTCGGAAGCATCGGCCTCATCGGAGCGGCGAGCACCGCGACCGTGAACGTCGACACCGACGACCTGTGGACCGACGACGCACAGCACTACGTCGGCACCGACTTCGGCGAGTACGACGCGAGCGACGTCATCCACACGACGTGCGGGCAGTGCAACACGTTCTGCCCGATCAAGGTCCGGCTCGCGGACGAGAGTGGGACCGGCGAGTACAGTTCGCTCGTCCGGAAGCTCGCGGGGAATCCCTACTCGTTCCTGAACACGCAACCGTTCTCGCAGGTGCCCTACGAGAGCGACCCCGAGGACGTCGCGATGGGCGACGTCGAGGGGAGCGGCGACGTCGCGACCGACAGGTGGTCGCTGTCCGGTGGCCGCATCTGCCTGAAGGGCCAGGCCGGGATTCAGACGGCGTTCGACAGCTATCGCGTTCGGAAACCGATGAAGCGCGTCGGAGCGCGCGGGAGCGACGAGTGGCGGACGATCAGCTGGGACCAGGCGATCGAGGAGATCGTCGAGGGCGACGACGACCTCGAGCATCCGGGCCTCCGCGAACTCTGGGGGTACGTCCCGCAGGAGGAGGTCATGGACGACTGGGCGGCCGTGCAGGACGGCGAACTGTCGAAGGACGCGTTCGACGAGGCGTACGAGGACGTCCTGATCGACACCGATCACCCCGACCTCGGCCCGAAGGCGAACCAGATCGTTGACGTCGGCGGGTTCCGCCGGAACTTCATCCGAGCGCGCCTCTGGCATCAGGGTCTCGGGTCGATGAACAGCATCCATCACGCGGGCACGTGCGGGTTCTCGAGCGTGATGGGGAACGTCCGGTCGTACGACGCGCCGAAGAAGCGCCAGTACCCCGACGTCGAGAACTGCGAGTACCTCATCGTCTGGGGGACGAACCCGATGGTCGCGAACAAGGGCCCGACGTGGCTCGCACCGAAGCTCACGAACGCGATCGGGGACGGGATGCGGATGGACGTCGTCGACCCGCGCCTGTCGAAGACCGCCGAGAAGGCGGACACGTGGGTGCCCGTCGAGCCAGGTGCGGACGGCGCGCTCGCGCTGGGGATGGCGCGCTGGATCGTCGAGCACGACCGCCACGACCTCGACTATCTCCAGAATCCCTCGCAGCCGGCGGCGGCGAGCGACGACGAGCCGACGTGGAGCGACGCCACGCACCTCGTCGCAGTCGACGACGACGCCAGCCCGAAAGCCCGCGCCGCGGACCTCGGGATCGTTCCCGCGAGTCACGAGCACGCCGACGACTTCGTCGCCGTGGACGCCAGCACGGGCGAACCGCAGCCGGTCAGCGAGCTCGAGACGGGCGTCCTCGACGTGTCGATGACCGTCGACGGCACGCGCGTCGAGAGCGTCTGGCGCCAGTACCGCGACCGCGTGTTCGAGCACACCCTCGGGGAGTACGCGGAGATGGCGGGCGTCTCCGTCGACCGCATCGCGGAGATCGCGGACGAGTTCACGAGTCACGGCAAGCGCGCCGCGATAATGTCGTATCGTGGTCCCGCGAAACACACGAACGGGTTCTACAACACGCGAGCGATCGCGACGCTCCAGCACCTCATCGGGAACTACGACTGGAAGGGCGGCCAGATAACGCCGTACGCCGGGTACAGCACGATGTCCGGGCGGTACGAACTCGGGCAGGTGCCCGACGGACACGCGCCGTGGGGCGTCCCGTTGCTCCGTGGGGGCGTGAACTACGAGGACACGTCGCTGTTCGAGCGCGACGACGGCTACCCCGCCAAGCGTCCGTGGTTCCCGGTCGCGCCACCGCAGGCGACCCAGGAACTCTACGGGAGCGCCGCCGACGAGTACCCCTACGGCGTCGAGGCGCTGTTCATCCGACCGTACTCGAACAACCACACGATGTCCATCGCGGGCGGCGACGAGATCCCTGCGATCCTCGGCGACCCCGACACCATCCCGCTCGTCGTCGCGTCGGACACGGTGATCGGGGAGACGAGCAAGTACGCGGACTACATCCTCCCGGAGCCGACCTACCTCGAGCGCTGGGAGAACTTCGGCACGTACCCGAACAAGCGCCTCGCGGACGAGAAGCTCAGTCAGCCCGCGGTCAACGTCGTCCCGGACGCCCGTCCCTTCGAGGACGTCCTCGTCGAGCTCTGGGAGGAACTCGACCTGCCCGGCGTCGGCGACGACGCCATCCCGGACGCCGACGGCGACCTGTGGTCGCTCGAGCAAGCGGAGGACTTCTACCTGAAGCTCGCCGCGAACGTCGCGTACGACCGCGACCCCGTTCGAGACGCGAGCGACGACGAGCTCGCGGCGTTCCGCGAGAGCCACGAGAAGGGCCTCGGCGACGCGTTCGACCTCGAACGCTGGCAGGCGGCGGTCGAGGACGACGAGTGGGCGAAGGTCGTCACGGTCCTGAACCGCGGCGGACGGTTCGAGGAGCCGACCGCTGACTACGCGGACGCGTTCGCCGAGCACGGCCACGAGTACGACTACGCGGAGCGGATGGACGACTCGAACGCGTACGACGGCGAGCAGATGCGGTACGGGCTCGAGTCGCGCGTTGACTTCTACAGCGAGGTCGTCCCGAACGGCAAGCACTCCTTCACCGGCGAGCGATTCGACCCGCTCCCGCGCGTCGACGACGTCGAGCACTACAACGGCGACGTCCAGGCCGCGGTCGGCGAGGGCGACGACTCGCAGTCCGCTGCCGGCGAGCACGGTGCCGCGGAACGCCCGCTCCGTCTCATCAACTGGAAGCCGCGCACGCAGGGGATGCATCGCACGCAGAACAGTCCGTGGCTCCGCGAGACGCGCCCGGAGAACCCGCTCTGGATCAACCCGGCGGACGCCGACGAGCGTGGGATCGAGAACGGCGACGAGATCGAGATCGACGCCGGGCGACGTACCGTCGAGGGCGTCGCGATGGTGACCGACGGAATCCGGCCGGGGGTCGTCGGCGCGATGTGGGGCTGGGGTCGCTCGGGCGACGGTGCGCAGGCGGAGACCGTCGACGGGACCACCCGCGGCCCCGTCGAGGAAGACGGTCACACGCCGTACCAGTTCGACGAGCCGATGACCGAGGAGGCCGGGGTCGCGAAGGGCCGGGACGCGGGGTTCGCGATCAACCACGTCCAGCCGCTCGACGCCGAGCTCGGCGACACCGGGCTCTCCGATCTCGTCGGCGGGAGCAACGCCCAGTACGACGCCTTCGTCGAGGTCAAACGGCGGTGAGTACGCATGCAGTATCACCCAATTGACGGCGGCGAGACGGCCGCTGACGGCGGCGAGAGTTCCCCTGGCGGCGAACGCGTCGCGCGGGCGAGAGCGTCCGTGTACGGGCTGCTGGCGGCGACGTTCGACGGCGACGTCGAGACGCTCGCGACGGCGCTCGCGGACGGCTCGTTCGCGCGTATCGCGGGGACGCTCCCGGTAGACGCGCGGACGGACGCCCTCGCCCGAACCGACCTCGACGCCGACGCGCTGATGATCGGGTACGACAACCTGTTCGTCGTCCCCGGCCCGCACTTCGTTCCGCCGTTCGCGTCCGCGCACGCGGACAGCCCCAGCGAGTCCTTCGAGTCGGACTCGCCCTACCACGAGGAGGGTGAGGCGGGCGAACTCCTCGGAGATCCCGCGGCCGCGGCCGCACGGTCGTACGACGCCGCCGGGTTCGAACCCGAGCGGGGCGACGGCGTCCCCGACCATCTCGCGGCGTCCTTCGAGTTCATGCGAGCGCTCTGCGAGCGCGAAGCCGCTCTCCTCGCTCGACGCGACGACGAGGACGGGGGCGACCCCGCTGCGGAACTGCGTGCGGTTCGCGCGCTCCAGCGGGAGACGACCGGTCGCCTCGGGTGGCTCGACGCGTTCCACGAGGCCGTCGAGTGCGAGGACGCCGTGGAGGGCGTGTTCGCCGCACTCGCGCGGTTCGCACGGACGTTCGTCGCGTGGGACGCTCGAGCGGGCGTTCGCGAGACGTAGCCCGACGCGGCCAGGGCGAGAAACCCGGTACCGACTCCCGCGTTCGGTTCGTCTTTCCGAACGACGTCGTGACGACATCCCGCTTCTTAAGACCACGCAGTGCAACCACCGAGTTATGAGACGGCGTCGATTCCTGGAAGCCGCCAGTGGCGCGAGCCTGGTCGGGCTCGCCGGCTGTCTGGTACAGGACGAGGGGAGCACCGCGACCGATACGACGAACAGCGAAACGACGACCGACGACTCGACGACGAGCGACGGCGAGACGCGGACGACGAGCGACTCGACGACGAGCGACGACGAGACGCAGACGAGCGAACCCGCCGGCCTGTCGGGGACGATCACGGTCGCGACCTACGAGTCGTTCCTGAACGCACCCAGCAAGAGCTACGACGCACCCGGTGCGTTCGTGAAGGAGCGCTTCGAGGAAGCGCACCCGGATGCGACCATCGAGTACACCGTCCCCAAGAACGGGCTGAACGGCTACATCCAGCGCCGCAAGAAGGGCGCGAGCGTCGACGCCGACGTCTACGTCGGGCTGAACATCGACGACCTGGTTCGCATCGACGAGAACCTCGAGGACACCCGGCTGTTCCGCGAGCTCGATACGAGTCGGATGGATCACGCCGACCGCGTTCGCGAGGACCTCGACTTCGGCGACCCGAAGGGGCGGGCGCTCGCGTACGACACGGGCTACATCAGTCTCGTGTTCGACGAACGCGACGTGGACGCGCCCGAGACGCTCGACGAACTGACGACTGAGGAGTACCGGGGGAAGCTCCTCGCGCAGAACGCGCAGGGGACGGACACCGGGCAGGCGTTCCTCCTGTGGACGATCGCGCAGAAGGGTCCCGACGACTATCTCGACTACTGGGAGCGGTTGCTCGACAACGACGTGAAGATCCTCGGGTCGTGGTGGGATTCGTACTCCGCGTACCTCGACGACCAGCGGCCGATGGTCGTGTCGTACTCGACGGACCAGGTGTTCGCGAACCGCGACGGCCAGAACATGGCCAAACACCAGGTCGGGTTCCCGAACGACCAGGGGTACGCGAACCCCGAAGGGATGGGCGTCATCACGGGGACGGAGGAGGCAGACCTGGCGTACGAGTTCATGGACTTCGTGCTCCGCGGGGACGTCCAGGAGACGATCGCGCTCGCGAACGTCCAGTTCCCCGCCGTCACCGACGAGCACGTCGACCTGCCGGCGGAGTTCAGCGACTACGCGTACCGCCCGAACGAGCCGGTGGCGCTCGGGTACGACGAGTTGAAGGGCAACCTCTCGACGTGGATCGAGGACTGGTCGCGACTCGTCGCGAGCAACTGAACGCGTCGACCACTGATTCTAACTGGATTCCACTCGCACCCTCATTCGTGTCAGACCGCTCCGTCGACGATGCCGTTCGCGCCCGCGTCCGTCGGTTCGTGGACGCACACGCCCTGACCGTCGGCGTCGCGGGGACCGCGGTCGTGCTCTTGCTCGTCCTCTACGTCCCGGTCGGCATCGTGTTCGCGGAGGCGTTTTCGACCGACGGCGTGGTGTCGCTCTCGCGGTTCGCGGACGTGTTCACGGACGAGTTCTACTTCGGTGACCTCGCGAACGTCCTGGCGTCACCGTTCGCGTTCGGCGAGCACGCCGTCGCCATCGCGGGATTCCTCGGCGGGTTCGGCGTTCGCATCGCTACGCTCGGTCCCGTTTCGTACCCAGCGCCGGTGCTCCCCACCGTCCAGACCGGCCTGTTCGGGTTCACGGCGTGGCAGGCACTCCTCTCCACCGCCGCGAGCGTCGTCATCGGCCTGCCCGCCGCATACGTGCTCGCGACCTTCGAGTTCCGCGGCCGGAAGACGCTCCGGTCGATAACGATCCTCCCCTTCGTCCTCCCGGGCATCCTCGTCGCCTCCGGGTTCTACGCGGCGTTCGGCGAGAGCGGCCTCCTGAACGACGTCGTCGGGGTCGTCGGCCTCCACCAGTCGCTCCTGGAGACGGACCCGTTGCTCGTCGTCATCCTGGCGCACGCGTTCTACAACGCGCCACTGGTCGCTCGCGTCACCACCGGCGCGTGGGAGAACGTCGACGTCCACATGGTCGAGACCGCCCGGAGCCTCGGCGCGTCGCGTCGACGCGCGTTCCGCGACGTCGTCGTTCCCCAGCTCTTGCCCGCAATAGCGACGAGTGCGCTCCTCACGTTCATCTTCACGTTCATGACGTTCCCCATCGTGCTCGCGCTCGGCGGCCTCCAGCTCGCGACCGTCGAGGTCTGGGTGTTCAACGCCGCGTCGAACCTCGAGATCCCGGAGGCGGCGACGCTCGCCGTCATCGAGACCGCCATCTCGCTCGCGTTGACGTACGTCTACCTCCGGTACGAGGCCGGAGGGACCGGACTCGGTGGCTCGGGTGGGACGACCGACCGCGAACGGTTCCTGCCGGACCTGCGTGCACTCGACCGGAAGCGCGTCGCGGTGCTCGCGTACGGCGTCCTCGCCGCCGTCCTGTTCCTGACGCCACTCGTCGCACTGCTCGCGGAGTCGTTCACGACCGGCGGTCGGTTCACGCTCGACAACTACCGGTTCCTGCTCGAACGCCAGCGCACGGGGGCGTCGTTCCAGACGAGACCCCTCCCGGCGATCCGGAACTCGCTCGCGTTCGCGGGTGGAACGCTCCTCGTCGCGGTGCCGATGGGCGTCGTCGTCGCCGTCGTCTCGAGTCGCGACGGCCGCGGCCGCACGTTCGTCGACGCACTCAGCATGCTCCCAGTCGCCGTCTCCGGCATCGTGTTCGGCGTCGGTCTGCTCACCGGCCTCGTGTTCGGCATCGACCTCCCCGGGCCCTACAGACTCCAGGTCACGGGCCCGTTCGCGGTGGTGGCCGCGCACGCCGTCGCCGCGTACCCCTTCGTCGTCCGGAACGTGAAACCGCAGCTCGCGAGCGTCGACCGGACGCTCGTCGAATCCGCACGCGCGCTCGGTGCGACCCGCGTCCGCACGCTGCTGGACGTCCAGCTCCCGCTCGTCTGGCCGGGCGTGCTCGCGGGCGCGGCGTTCGCGTTCGCCATCAGCATGGGCGAGTTCGACTCGACGGTCATCCTCGCGAGCCAGAGCGACACCGCGACGATGCCGATCGCGGTCGAGGACTACCTCGGACGTACGCTCGGCCCGGCGATGGCGATGGGGTCGGTCCTCCTCGTCGTCACGGCCGCGAGCTTCGTCGCGGTCGACCGCCTCGGCGGCTACGTCGGAGAGATCCAGCGATGACAGGTACCACACAGCGATGACGGAACTCGAACTCGATCACGTCACGGTGACGTACGGCGACACGACCGCACTCGACGACGTCTCCCTGTCCGTCGCGGACGGCGAGTTCTTCACGCTCGTCGGCCCCTCCGGATGTGGGAAGACGACGACGCTCCGCACCATCGCGGGGTTCGAGACGCCGACCGCGGGAACGGTCCGGTTCGGCGACCGCGACGTCACTGGAACGCCGCCGGAGGACCGAGGGGTCGGCGTCGTCTTCCAGAACTACGCGCTGTTCCCGCACATGACCGTCGCGGAGAACGTCGCGTACGGCCTGCACTTCGCCGACCCGCCGAACGGCCAGTCCCGCGACGCACGCGTCGAGGAACTCCTGGCGCTCGTGGACATGGGCGGGTTCGGCGACCGCGAACCCGGGTCGCTCTCCGGCGGCCAACAGCAACGGGTCGCGCTCGCGAGAGCGCTCGCGCCCGGACCCGACGTCCTCCTGCTCGACGAACCGATGAGTGCGCTCGACGCGCGCCTCCGGGATGACCTCCGCCGGCAGGTCAAGCGCGTCCAGCGCGAACTCGGGATCACGACCGTGTACGTCACGCACGACCAGGAGGAGGCGCTCGCGGTATCGGATCGGCTCGCGGTCGTCAACGGCGGCCGCATCGAGCAGGTCGGACGGCCCGAGGACGTCTACCGGGAGCCGGCGTCGCGGTTCGTCGCTGGGTTCGTCGGCGAGAACAACCTGTTCGACGGCACCGTCGCCGCCGTCGACCCCGACGGCGTGGTCGTGCACGCGAGCGACACCGACTTCCGCGTCGCCGGTGGCGTCTCGGGCGCCGAGGACGGCGACTCGGCGACGAACGCGTGGGACGCCCTCGCGGTCGGTGACCGCGTCACCGTCTCCGTGCGGCCGGCCGCACTCGACCCCGCCATCTCCGAGAACCGCATCGACCTCGCGGTCGACCAGACCGCGTTCCTCGGGGAACGCATCCGCGTCGACGGCGACTGGCACGGCCAGCACGTCGTCTGCCACCTCGCGGACCGCCCCGAGACGGACGCGGTCACCGTCGGGTTCGCGCCCGCCGACGCCCGCATCGTCGCCGTCGACGACTGACCTCCTATCGCGCGCTCCGCCGAACCCGCGTCGCCGCGAGCCCACTGCTTACGGTACTGACACGACTACGGTCGCGCATGGACTCCGCCATCGTCGTCGGCGTCGGCCCCGGTCTCGGTGCCGCCGTCACGGCCCGTCTCGCGAACGAGGGCGTCGCCGTCGCACCCGTCGCTCGCTCCGCCGACAGACTCGAATCGTTCGCCGACAGTGCCGATGGTCCCGGTCGCGTCGACCCGCATCCGGGTGACGCCACCAACCCCGACGTCGCCCGAGACGTCGTCGACTCCGTCACCGAGAGCCACGGCGGCGTCGACGCGCTCGTCCTCAATCTGCCAGGGCCGGACGACGCCGGCCGGGGCGTCCGCGGTACCGACGCCGAGGACGTCGAGGCCTGCTGGCGGCTGCAGGTCGACACCGCCCTCCACTGGACGCAAGCCGCCCTCGACGCCCTCGTCGAGGACGACGGTGGCGCCATCCTGGCGACGAAATCGATGGCCGCCACCACCGCCTCCAGCAGTCCCGCAAGGGGTGCCGCCCGGCACGGCCTCCGCGGCCTCGTGCGGTCGTTCGCCGACGACCTCGGCCCGCAGGGCGTCCACGTCTCGCACCTCCTCGTCGACGGCTGGCTCGACACGCCTGCGCTCCGCGAGCGCTACCCCGACCACGACACCTGGACGGACCCCGACGCCGTCGCCGACACCGTCTGGCACGTCCTCACCCAGCCCGAGGACGCGTGGACGTTCGAGTTCGACGTCCGCGCGAGCGACGACGAGGTGCGGACGCTATGAGCGAGACCGAGGACGCGAGCGGTTCCACCAGACCGCCAGCGCTCGTCGTCGGCGTCGGCGAGACGCTCGGCTCGGGGCTCAGTCGAGTTTCGACCGGAACCGGTCCATCGCCAGGTTCAGCATGTCCGGGCTCACGGGCTGGAACTCCTCGCGCTCGACCTCGGGGATGAACTCGCGGACGGCGTTCCACGAGTCCCGCGCGTAGCGTTCGTCGATCAGCACGCGCACGCCGACCTCCTCGGGGCCGCGGATGACCCTGCCGACGGCCTGCCGGGCTTTCCTCACCGCTGGCACCGTCAGCGCGTACTCGAAGCCGTTCCCGAACTGGTCGTCGTACGCGCGCTGGACCGCCTTCGTCCGCGGACTGGCGGTGTTCACGAGCGGAACGCCACAGACGACGGCGGCCTGCAACCGGTCGCCCTCGTAGTCCACGCCCTCCGTCAAGGTACCTCGCAGCGACGTGACGAGCACCTTCCCCTCGCCCGCGAAGAAGTCGTCCTTCAGCGCCTCCGTGGCGTCGTCCGCGCTCGACTCGTCGATGAGCACGGGCTTGTCGAGCGTCCCCTCGAGCGCGCCCGCCATCCACGCCGCCTCCGCGTAGTTCGGCATCCCCACCAGGACGTTGCCCTCGACGGTCGCCACCTCGCTCACCGCCTCGACGTACATCCGCCGGGTCTCGTTCCCGCCGTCGACCGGCTCGATTCGACCCGGTTCGGGCGTCGGCCCGCGGTTCTGGTAGGTGAACTTCGGCGCGGCGACCGCGAAACTCTCCCGGTTCCCCTCGGGGAAGTGCAGGCCGTACGTCCGCGTCTCGACCGGCCGACCCTCCCGCTCCAGGGCGTCCAGGCCCGTCACCTCCGCGAACACGTCCAGGGGTGCAAGCGTCGCACTCATGAGCACCCCGGCACCGAACTCCGCCAGGTGCTCCGCGAGCACGTCCGACGGCACGCAGTTCTGGATGGAGAGCCGGGCATTGTACGCCCGCCGCCACGACTCGGGGGGTTCCGCGTCGTCCCACGTCCGCTCCAGGTCGATCTCGCGGAAGTAGGCGGTATGGTCGCGAGTCTGCCACGCCGCCAGCACCCGCCCGGCGGTCGCACACGCCCGGGTCTTCTCCTCGTCCTCGCTTTCGTTCAGGATGCGCTGCGCGGTCAGTCCGACTTTCTGGGCCGTCGTCCAGAAGTTCGGGCCGTACCCGGCTCGTTCGGCCCACTCCGTCAGCTCGTCCTCCTGTGGCGTCTCCGGGTCTCGCAGGGGAATCTCGGCGTCCGGGAGGTCCGCGAGGTTCGCGCGCCACCCGCGATGCTCCCTGTCGAGGTACGCCTCGATGCGTCGCGAGAACTCCTCGCGGAGGTCCCGGAGGAAGTCTCGCGTCGCCCGCACGTCGTCGACGTCCAGGTCAGTGTCCGCGAGTTCGCCGCGAACGAGTTCCGCGTCCGCCTTCGTGTGCTGGCTCGCGTCGCCCGTCCCCGATTCGTCGAACGCGATCGGCTGGATGACTCGCGTCAACTCCGCCTCCGCGTCCCGGAGCGTGCGGTCGCTCACGCCGTCGCTCACGAGGTCCCTGACGCGGGGTTCGAGCATGTGCGCCTCGTCGCAGACGACGAACGTCGAATCGTCCAGGAGTGCACCAGTGAACGCCTCGACGGTCGTCGGGTCGAACGCGTGATAGTAGTTCCCGACGACGACCTCCACCTCGTTCAGGAGCACGCCCATCAGCGAGTGCGGACAGGAGCCGTGCTCCATGCCCGCCGCGACGAGGTCGTCCGGACGCATCAGGCCCGCGCTCGTCACGTCGAAGGGAATCGCTTCCGCCGCATCCCCGTCCTCGGGGAGGTCCGCGAGGTACTGCGCGTAGAACGGACAGTACTCCACCGTCGAGCGGTCCGTCCCGTACTCCGGGATGTCCCGCGGGTACGCCGACGGCTCGCCCGCGCTCTCGAGGTACGTCGCACCGGCACTCGCCGAGGGCCCCGACGCCAGATCGACCTGCTGGCTCCGGGCCTGGCCCGCGAGCGAATCCGCGGTCGTATCCCCGCCCTCGCCGGTCAGGTCGCGGGTCTTCTCGCGCAACGTCTCGCAGCGGTCGTAGACGCTCCCGTCGCCGAACCCGGCCGCCCCCTCGCGCTCGTACGGACAGACGTCGGCCTTCCCGACGAGCGTCATCGCGCTCACCGGCTCGTACTCCTCGGGGAGGTTCGCGTTGATCGTCTCCAGGTCTTCCTCGAACTGCCGCAACTGCTGTTTCACGCTCGTCAACACCATCACGCGCTCGAAGTCGCTACCGGGATCGCGGACGAGATGCAGGCCCGCGGTCAGCGCGAGCATCGTCTTCCCCGTCCCACAGGCCCCTTCGAGCACGGTGAACCCGCCGTCGCGCGCGGTGTCGATGGCGGCGTCGATACCGTCCTCCTGCTCGGGGTAGGGCTCGGGGTGGCCGAACACGTCCCGCCACGGCGGCGCGTCCGCGCCGTCCGAGGCATCCGCGCCGTCCACGCCGTCCGCGCCCGAATCGGTGTTCGCTTCGCTGGACGCCGCGCTATCGCCGTCCGCCGTCGATTCCACGTCGTCGCTGGCGTCCGCTGTCACTGGAAGAGTCATGGAGACTGGGCCGCAAAGGCCTGTCGAACGTCGCCCCGGCACCGCACTTGAACCCTGGCAACGACGCGAACCGGTACCGAGGCGAACGCTCCAGAGAGAAGAACGGGGTAGTCGACGAAGGCGGGCGCTCCACGAGGTCGCCAGCCTGCTCAGACCGCGAACTCCTCCGCCGTGAGGCGGCCGTCTACGCGTTCGGCGGCCGTCCGATATCGATCGACCAGGTCATGCGCCCAGGCCCGAATCGTCGGGTTCTCGCTGAGGATGAATGCGTAGGGATGCCCGGAGTCCGAGTGACTCTTCCCGAGGATCACGAAGTCGTCTATGACGAAGAGGTTGCAGGGGATGCGGTCGTCGTAGCCGTAGACGGTGGCTCCGGATTCGACGAGGTCCGCCCATCGAGCACGATGACCGGGACGACCTCGCAGGTAGTCCAGGAGGCCCTTCGTGAGAACGAGGTCCACGGTCAGTCGGCCAGTGCGAACGCCATCGAGCATGGTCGTCTCCTTGGCTTCGATGGGGACGAGATGCGTGAGCGCGTCGATGGTGGCGGCGTCCTCTAGCAGGTCGATGAAGAAGTCGCTCACGTCCACCGGATCGTATCGGTCCGGTCGTCGAACGGTTACGTCGCTGAAGTGGTGTAGTCCGATGTCCAGTTCGTCGGTCGGAATCCACTCGACGGCGTCGCCGAGGTGTCGGATCGCGTTCATGGCGCCGAGAAACGGTTCGAACTCGGCCACGATTCGGTCCCCGGCGGGCGTCGTCAGATGTCCACGTGGCGTTCGTTCAGCCCACCCATGCGATTGGAGTTCCTGGAGGACGCGACCGACGGTGGCCGACGACACGCCGGTCACGTCGACGAGGTCCCGGCGGCTGTGCGGTTCCTGGCTGAGTGCCTCGAGGATGCGGACGCGGTTCTCTGAGCGTGCGAGATACGCGACGTCCTCGAGTGCCTCGCTTGCGAACGAATCCAGTTGCCCCGTCATACGCTAGAATTCGTGAGGTATGTTATCAAAGTACATGGTTGGGCGGTCTCCACACGATGTGAGAGAATCCTCACGGCGTGGAAAATCTTTCAGCGGATAATCCCTCGGCAATGCGAGTCCCAGTCCGACACGGACACGCGAACCGTCCGTGGACGACCATGCCAACCTACGAAGTGACCTGCACCTTCGACGGACCGGGATGCGGAACCCCCGGTGGGGCGATAAACCGCTCACTGAACTCGGTCAGTTCGATGCGCGAGGAAGGGCTCGACATCAGCCACCGAGAGGTCGTGATCAGCGGCGACGAGAACGGCGCTGCGTCCGAAATGAACGCACGATTCAGCGCACCGAACGAGGGGATCGTCGGATGGCACGTCTGGCGGGCGCGGCTGCCCGCGTGCGGAATCCGGCCGGTCGACTGATCACGACCCAGCTAGGTTTTTGCGCGTCCCGCGCCGTCACGCAGGTATCCCGTTGCATCAGCGACCGAGCTCTCAACACGAGAACAGGTCCTCGAGCGGACAGTGAACCCCAACAAAATCATGGTCGTTGGGCGTGCACACGCAGGCGTGTCCGAGCGTCCCGCGACCGACGCGCTCGTCGCCGCGCTCGACGACTGGCGGCGGAACGGGCTCGCACTCGCGGCCGCCATCGTGGCGTTCGCGGCCGCGGTAGCCGTCGGTTCCGCGCCGGCGTACTTCGGCGCCGCGCTCGTCGTCTTCTGCGTGTGGATGGCGTGGTTCGTCCTCACCGTCATCGACTGGATCGGGCACGCGGACTTCTGATTCGGACGGCCATCGTGCACGGTTCGTTCTTTCGAGACCAAGACCGATTCAAGCACAAGCCGATATTCCAAAATTTTGAATAGTTATTCTTAACGTACCGATCCCAGAGGTCCGATAACAGCATAAATTACCAAAATTAATTTCTAATAGTTATCTATAAACGAGTGCCTTCGGTTGGTAGGAGCGGATGTTCGACGATTCCTATTCGACGACGCGAATCGCACTCGGCGTCACCTTCCTGGCGATACTCGCCGTCGGCCTCGCTGGCGCCGGCGCGGCGCTCCAGCCAGCCGACGACGCTGCGTTCAGCGACGACGCCACCTTCGAAGACCACATCGACGACGGCGGCAACGACTGCTTCCGCACCGGCACCTACTGCGACATCTCCGCCGCGTTCGACGGCGACGCCACCTTCGAAGACCACATCGACGACGGCGGCAACGACTGCGACCGCTACGGCACCTACTGCGACATCTCCGCCGCGTTCGACGGCGACGCCACCTTCGAAGATCACATAGACAACGGGGGCAACGACTGCTTCCGCACCGGCACCTACTGCAGCGTCGACAGCTGAGACGGCAACTGAACGACGTCGGTTTTTCGGCCGTTCCCACAGCCTCAGAGCACCAGCAGTGGCCGAACTCGCGTCCAGACGGGCGCGGACCGCGTCCCTTTTCGGCGCGAGCGTCGTATCACGGTGTAATGACTGACGCCGAATCTAGCTCGGGCGTCGCCTGTCCCCGGTGCGGGGAGACGCTCTCCGAGCACGCTGCGCGCGATCCGCTCGGGAAGTCCGAGGTCGGGGTGTGCGACGACTGTTACTTCGACCAGTTCGAGCTCGTGGACGCGCCAGAGCGCATCGAGGTCGAGGTGTGTGCGACGTGTGGCGCGGTGCATCGCGGGAACCAGTGGGTGGACGTCGGCGCGAAGGACTACACGGACGTGGCCGTGGACGAGGTCGCGGGGGCGCTCGCGGTCCACGTGGACGCGCAGGACGTCGGGTGGGAGGTCGACCCCGAGCAGGTCGACCAGAACACGATCCGGATGCATTGCGCGTTCACGGGCGTCGTGCGCGGCCAGTTCCGCGAAGCGCAGGTGACGGTGCCGGTCCTCATTTCGCGCCAGACGTGCCAGCGCTGCGGGCGCATCGCGGGCGACTACTACGCGAGTCTCGTGCAGGTGCGGGCGGTCGACCGGCAGCCCGACGAGGACGAGATCGAGCGCGCGAAGAGAATAGCGACCGAACTCGTCGGCGACATGGAGGCGACAGGTTCCAGAGACGCGTTCGTCACGGAGATGGGCGACGACGGCGACGGCCTGAACGTGAAGCTGTCGACGACGAACCTCGGGAAGAAGGTCGCGGCGAAGGTCACCGAGGAGTTCGGTGGCGACTGGGAGGACCACGAGACGCTGGTTACGGAGGACGAGGACGGGAACGAGGTGTACCGCGTCACGTACGCGGTGCGGCTCCCCGAGTTCCGGCCCGGTGACGTCATCGACCCCGACGACGACGACGGCCCCATCCTCGTGCGTTCGGTGCAGGGGAACCTCAAGGGCGTGCGGCTCGCGACCGGCGACCGCTTCGAGGCGAGCTATCGCGTCGGCGATTCGCCCGACGCACGCAAGCTCGGGACGCTCGACGACGCCGTCGACACGACGCTCGTCGCGTACGAGGACGAGCACGCCGCGCAAGTACTCGACCCGGAGACGTTCGAGTCGACCACGGTGCCGCGACCGGACTTCCTCGACGCGACGCCCGGCGAGGACGTCCCAGTGCTCCGCCATCGGAACGGCCTGCACGTGGTTCCCGACGAATGACCGAGGACGAACCGGGCGAGCGTCGTGACGCCGACGGCGACGAGCGCGCTGGGCGTGGTGGCGGGGAGGCCGACGCCGACGAGCCTGCTGTGCGTGGTGGCGTGGACGCCGACGAGGAGACGCGAGCGCTCGCGGCCGCGAGCGACGACCGCGACGCGCCACTCGCCGCTGTCGTATTGAAGCCCCGAGCGGAGGTGGCGACCGCGAGCCTGCGCGCGGAGGGCGTGTACGACGACGACCGTTCCATCAGAGCGTTCGACGCGGACACGCTCGCGCTTCCCGTCACGGACCCACCCCAGGAGACGGAGGTGCGGCGCGTCGTCCGTCAACCAGACCCGGAGTATCGGTCGCGCGAACTCGTGGACTACCTCCGCGACCGCGGCTGGGACGACGACGCGGTCGCGACCGCGCCCAGTTCGTGGGCGGTCGTCGGGAGCGTCGTCCTCCTCAGACCCGGCGACTACCACGACGACGCCGAACTCGGCGACGCCCTCCTCGAACTCCACGGCGACGCCGACACCGTCTGCGTACAGACTGGCGTCAGCGGCGTGCATCGAACGCCGACGCTACGGGTCATCGCCGGGACGGGCGACACGGAGACGGTGCACGCCGAGCACGGGACGCGGTACGCGCTCGACCTCGCGAAGGTCATGTTCTCGCCGGGGAACCAGGCCGAGCGCGCTCGCATGGGCGAGATCGTCGAATCCGGCGAGCGCGTGTTCGACATGTTCGCCGGCATCGGGTACTTCGCGCTCCCGATGGCGAGAGCGGGCGCGGACGTGACCGCCGTCGAGGTGAACCCCGAAGCGTACCGGTTCCTCGTCGAGAACGCCCGACTGAACGACGTCACCGACCGCCTCGACGCGCTCCTGGGCGACTGCCGGGACGTCGAGACGACCGCCGACCGCGTCGTCATGGGGTACTACGGTGTCGACGACGGCGAGGACGATAGCGCCGAAGACGGCGACGGCGGCGAAGACTGCGGTAGCCCCCGCAGTCAGGAGGCGTTCGACTTCCTCGACAGCGCGCTGGACGCACTCGAACCCGGTGGCGTCCTCCACCTCCACGCCGCCGTCCACGACTCGGAAGTTCCCGACGGTCCGGCCGACCGCGTCCGCGACGCCGTCGCCGAATACGGTCGCGACGCGACGATCGACGACGTCCGCACCGTCAAGTCCCACAGCGAAGGCGTCGCGCACGTCGTCGTCGACGCGACAGTACACTGACGCGTTCTGCGACGCCCCGCGACCGTTCAACGACTCGTAGTCGGCCGGTTCGGGAGGGCGAGCGGTGCTTTCGAACGGTCGCGTGAACGGTCGAGAACGAAGTGCAACGACCGTAGGCCCCTTTTTCCGTCCGTCAGCTACCGGTGCGTGCATGCGCCCTGAACGAGATCGGTCCGCCGTCCTCGGCGAGGCCGCCACGGTCGTCGCATTGGTGTTCGGATTCCGGCTCGGTGGCGAGTTGCTCGGGTCGATAGTCGAGTGGCTCGTCCGCCCCGCCCCCGGTGTCCTGGAGACGTTCGGCGTCACGGTCGCGAACGCGCTCGCGACGTCGCTCGCGTGGGGCGGAATCGTCGTCGCCGCGGCGTACGTCTACCTCCGCGTGACCCGGTACCGGGAGACGACGCCCGACCCCGAAGAACGACCGAATCCGCGGACGACCCGCGAACGGTCGGCCGACGCCTGACCGAGCGGTTCCAGCCCCGATTCCTCCGGAGCGTTGAAAGTCCTGCAGATAGAACACGTCCGTATGGACCGACAGCAGCTGTTCGCCATCCTCATGGTGGGAATGATGGTGCTCTCCGGCGTCGCGTACGCCGCCACGTTCATCTGATCGACGCGGTCACCCCGGTCGCTCAGGCGGACGACTAGTCGTGATTCCAGACGTCCGCCATCTCCGAGCCCTGTTTCCGCGAGCGACGCCGCCGCGAGCTACCGTACTTCGAGTCCGCGTCGTCGCCGTCGTCGCCGTCGTCGCTCCCGTTCGTCGCGGTCGACGACCGTCGGGTGCCGTTCATGCCGGCGAGCGCCTCGCGTGCCGATAGCTCGGGGAGGTCTGGGCGATCCATGCGGTCGACCTGTTCGACGAACCAGTCGGGCATGTCCGTCCTCGCGCGCTCGAAGAGGTCGAGGAGGCTCGCGTCCGCGACGTACGTGTGCCCGACGTCGTCGGGCGACCGCACCACGCGACCGCAGGCCTGGATGACGGTGCGGAGTGCGGCGCGATAGTACCACGCCCACTGGCCTTCTTCGAGACGGTGTGCGACGCGCGAGTCGCCCGTGTTCAGATAGGGCGCTTTGCAGAGCACCTGCCAGCGACAGCGGTCGCCTTCGAGGTCGAGGGCTTCCTCCATCTTCACGGAGAGGAAGACCTCGGGGTCGCTCCGGGCCTTCCAGACGTCCAGTTCCGCGTCGCGGTCGTCGGTGTCGTGCACGCGCAGGCGGTCGCCGACCCCCAGATCCCGCAGGTGCTCGTGGAGGCGTTCCTGGATCGCGTAGCTGTGACAGTGCACGAGCCCCTTCTCGTCGGGATGCCTGCCCATCAGCTGGACGATGGTGCGCGCGAGCTTCGGGATGGTGTCGTCGCGGTGCTCGTACGTCATCTTCCCCTGCGTGACGTCGTACAGCGGTCGGTTCTCGACGGGGAACGTGTGCGGGACGTCGACGAGCGCGACCCGCGAGGGGTCGAGGCCGACGCCGCGACAGAACGCGTCCTTGTCGAGCATCGTCGCCGACAGCAGGGCGAACTTGTTCCCGCGCTCCCAGACCGTGTAGTTCAGGTACTTCTCGGGATTCATCGGCTTCACCGTCGCCGGCCCGCCCGCGCCGTCGGGCTGGTCGACGAGCCACTCGGTCGCGCTGTCGCGGTCGCGGTAGTCGTCGACGAACCACCCGAGTTCGGAGATGAGTTCCTGGAGGCGGTCGCGTTCGGCGGCTTCCGCCGGTGTCAGTTCGTCCTCGACGAGGAGGTCGTCCTTCCGTCGCGTTGCGGTCTCGCGCACGCGGTCCGCGAACCGCGCCGCACGGTCGACGTCGCCGTCGACGTCGGGGACCTTCAGGTCGTCCCAGATGGGGACGCTATCGGGCGACAGTTCGACTGTCGCGTACATCTCCGCCCATTCCGCCAGCCCGTGTGCTTCGTCGATGACGCAGACGTCGCGCTTCCGGAACACCTCCGATCCGGCGGTCTGCATGAAGTACGCGAGCGTCATCGCCGCGATGGAGCGATTCGACGCGATGGAGCGATCGGAGAAGTACGGGCACCTGTGCTGTATCGAGCAGTCGTACCCGGATTCGCGCATGCAGGGGGCGCGGTCGACGGGCGTCTCGGTTTCGCCGGGGAGGATGCAGTCGTAGTTCGACTTCCCGCGGATGATGGCGAGGTCGTCGAGGAGGTCGTCGCCCTCGACGTCGTCGAGCTGACTGACCTGCGGCGTCGTGTAGTACGCGCCCGCGGCCGCCTTCGGTGCGACCTCGTCCACCTCGTCCGCACAGCCCGCGATCGCTCGTGCGAGCAGGGACTTCCCGCTCCCCGTCGGCGCGCGCACGAGCACGACGTCGTTCCCGGCCGCGAACGCGTCCCGGACGTCCGACAGCGCCTGCTCCTGGGTGCCACGATAGGACGGAGCCGGGAACTCGTCGAAGATGCGGTCGGGGTCCACTATCGTACTCCGAGCACGCCGCGCGCAAAAGGCCTTCTTCACGCGACGCCAGCGGGACGCTGTCCCGCCGCGGGCGAGCGCGGCGACGTCGTCGCACTCGCGGTCAGTTCTCGTCGTCGACGTCGACCCCTGGTGGGTCCGACCACTCGTTCGCGTCCTCCCGCCGGTCAGCGGGCGTTGGGCCGTCGGGGCCCCGTGGGCCGCCGGGGCCGGCGAGTGCGTTCGCGAGCGCCGCACCGATGAGGATACCGAGCAAGCCCACGAACGCCGAGAGCGCGACCGGGTCGGCGTCGGCGACGTACTCGCCGACCGCGACCGGGTCGGCGAGCAAGCTCGCGACCGTGATCGCACCGACCACCGCGATCGCGGTGGCGACGGCGAGCGCACGTGAGGACCTCGACATACCGCCACGTTCGCGCTCCAGCGCCGTGATCCTTGGGGTTCGAGGAATCAGTCGCCGCGGTCGATGGCGTCTACGTCCGCTTTCGTGGGTTCGTCGGGGAGGTCGTCGATGCACGCGAAGCAGAGGAACGCCTCGGTGCCGTCCTCGAACTCGATGGTCATGCCGCCGGATGGAGCGGGTGCGTTCCACATGTCGCCGATGCCGCCGGCGACGCGCACGCGTTCGCCGCAACTGTCGCAGGGCTCGGTCGTCACGTCCGGACGTGGGTGCGCTCGCCGCAAGTGTCTTTCTCCGCACCCGAACGCGTCCTCTCGCCGTCGTCCGTCAGCCGAACGTGGGGCCGTCGACCGATTCGTCCGCTGCCGTCCGCCAGGAGTGCGACGGCGACCAGTCGAGGTCCGACTCCGCTTTCGTCATCGAGAACGCGGACGCGTCTCCGTCGAGGTCGCAGGGTTCGGGGACCGCACCGAGGAGTGCGTCGAAGAGTGCCCTGGTCGGAACGCCGAGGAAGTTATCGGTCGCGTGGCAGTGGAACGCCTCGTGGCCACCGAGGTCGGTCTCGAGCGCGCGAACCACCATGTCCGCGACGTCCCGGACGTCGACGTACGACCAGAAGTTCCCCGTTCCCCCACCGATCGCGCCGACGGGGTCGGCCGCCAGCGCCTCGACGTCGAACTCTGCCGCGATGTCACGGGCGACGTACGATCCCGGGTACTGGATCCACGACGGCCGAATGGAGGTGACGGAGATGCCGTCCCGTCGCACGACCATGTCGGCGATGGTCTCCCCGAGTAGCTTCGACGTGCCGTATGGGTCCTCCGGACGCATCGGGTGTGACTCGTCGATAGGGAGGTACTCCGGGGCGAGTATCGACGTGGCGAAGGGGAACCCGTAGGCGGACTCGCTAGACGTCCACGTGACGTCGGCCCCGACGCGCCCCGCGATGTCGAGGACGTTGTACGTACTGAGGACGTTGTTCTGAAAGACGCGACTGCCAGCGTGATTCAGGGGGTCCGGGATCGCGGCCAGGTGGACGATCGCGTCCGGGTTCGTCCGCTCTAGCAGGTCGAACGTCTCGCCGCGGTCGGTCAGGTCGGCCGCCCTGAAATCCACGCCGTCGGGACCCCCCGACTCGGGCAGCCGCTGGTCGATGGCGAGGATCTCCGTGTCCGTGTCGACGAGTCTGTCGACGATCCACCGCCCCGCACCGCCCAGTGCACCGGTCACCACGACTGTGTCTGGAATCTCTCCCATGGAATCGATAACCGAGCGCCGGTACATCAAGGTTGGAGTGGGGTCGCGACGTCGACCCGACGGAGTCGACGGGACCCGGGCGTCGAGACCGCCATCTGGATGTTTCTGGTGACCCGAGCCAGTTGCATGAACGGTCTGCGCACGAACTGCGAGGGCTGTGCGGGCCGTTGCGTGGACTGGCGTGCGCTCTCCGCGTACCGTTCCAGGCGACGCCGTGACGACCACTCGAAATGTGCCCGCAGTGACCGCTTGGGAACAGTGTTATCCGCCGTTCTGTCGTACGTTAACGTATGGCAGACGACAAACGCGGTCGGGAGAAACAGGCCGACGACGACGAGAGGCGACAGCTCGAACGCGACATCGAAGCTGCCGTCTCACGCGGGGACGAGCCCGAACCACCGGTCGACCCCGCGGACCTCGCCGACATCGAACTGGAGCTGGGGGCCGTGGAGTTCCCGGCGACGGGCGCCGACGTCGTCGCCACGGTCGGCGACCGCCAGGTCGAATCCGTCGAGGGCACCTACGTCGTCGCGGACCTCGTCCCGGACGCGGACGTGGAGACGTTCGACTCGCCCAGGGCTGTCCGCGAGCGCGTGCAGCGGCCGACGGTCGCCAGCGCGATGAAGCGCGTCGTGGAAGCCAGCGCCACGCTCGGCAACACCGAGTTCCCCACGTCCCAGCGGGATGGCTACGAGAAGACGTTCCTGGCGCTCGAAGACATCGACGCCGGCGACAAAGACGAACCCATCGGCGTCGTCGCCGACTGGATCGTCGAACGAATCCGCGACAAGGAGAAGCTCCCGGGCTCCCGGGACGTCCGCCGGCAAGCCGCGAAGATCTGCCGGAAGGAGGGTTATTCGGTCCGAAACGACGAGTGGCTGGGCATCTAGCCCGACACCTCGACGCCGGACGACACCTCGACGCCGGACGACACCTCGACGCCGGACGACACCTCGACGCCGGCGACGCCGTCGGCCGTTCCCGGGGTAGGTTTTCGTCGCTCCGCCGCGAAGCAAGCGATATGCGCGTGAACTGCGAGGGCTGTGCGGGCTGTTGCGTGGACTGGCGGCCGCTCGCGGACGCCCCCGACGACCACGAACGCGTCGGCCCCGAGCGGCCGCTCGACGACGTCTACAACCTCGTTCCGCTCGACCGCGACGAGGTGCGGGCGTTCGTCGACGCCGGCCTCGGGGACGTGCTGACGCCACGACTCTGGGAGCGCGACGGCGGCCGCGATGACGACGCGGGCGGCGGCAGCGCCGGCGACGCCGGCGGCGACGGTCGCGGCCGCTCGGTCACCGTCGACGGATTCGAGCTCGCCGCGATCGACGGTCGCCCCGTGTTCTTCGTCGGCCTGCGGAAGATTCCGAAGCCCGTCGCGCCCGTCGGGACCGACGACCCGAGCTGGTTGCCGACGTGTGCGTTCCTCGACCCGGAGACGCTCCAGTGCCGCATCCACGGCGACGACCGCTACCCCGACGAATGTGCGACGTACCCCGGACGGAACCTCCTCCTCGACGTCGAGACGGTGTGCGAGCGCGTCGAGGCAGAGTTCGGCGACCCCGGCGAGCGCCTCGTCGACGACGCGGTACCCGAGGACGCCGAACCGCTGTTCGGGCCGCAAGCCCTCGGTGGGAAGGTGTTCGCGCACCCCGACCCCGACGCGCTCGCGGACGTCGTCGAGCGGATCGGGGCGGGCGAACCGACCGACGCCGACCGCGCCGAGTTCGTCGGCACCGCCGCCGGCGCCAGCCCCGGGACGCTCCACCGGAACGACGACGCGTACCGCGAGTACCGCGAGCGAGCGCTCGACGCCGACTCGTGGGCCGGGCGCGCCATCGCGGACTGGCGCGAGCGGGCGGGCGAAACCGACCCCGACCCTGCGCTCGGACGCGAGGTCGAGGGCGACCGCGGCGCGCCGTCGACGCCCGGCTGGGACTGACCGGAATGGCACGACGGTCGCGTTGTCGACCCACGAGACCCCACCGCCGGAGCCACCCTTAAGAGGGCGGCCGCCTGAGTCGGGGGTATGCGCGTGCTGGTGACCGGAGCGACGGGGTTCGTCGGCGGAGAGCTCGTTCCCGCCCTCATCGCGGGCGACCACGACGTCGTCGCGCTGGTCCGCGACCGCGAGGACTACCACGGGAACGAGGTCGACGTCCACGAGGGCGACCTCCTGGAACCCGACACGCTCACCGGCGCGTTCGAGGACGTCGACGTGGCGTACTACCTCGTGCACTCGATGCGCTCAGGTGAGGACTTCGCCGAACGAGACGAGCGAGCGGCCGAGAACTTCGTCGAGGCGGCCGACGCAGCCGGCGTTTCCCGCGTCGTCTACCTCGGCGGCCTCGGCGAGGAAGGCGAAGGGTTGAGCGAGCACCTGGAGTCCCGGCGTGCGGTCGAAGCGATACTGCGGGACGGCGAGTTCGAGCTGACGACGCTGCGGGCGGCCATCATCGTCGGCGCCGGCTCCACGAGCTTCGATATGATCACGCAACTCGTCGGTCGCCTCCCGGTGATGATAACGCCGAAGTGGGTGAACACGCCCTGCCAACCGATCGCGGTGAGCGACGTCGTCGGCTACCTCACGGGCATCCTCAGTCGTCCACACACCGCGGGTGAGACCTACGAGATCGGGGGGCCGGAGGTGCTGACGTACCGCGAGATGCTCGAACGCACCGCCGAGACGATGGGGCGTCGCCTCTACATCGTCCCCGTTCCGGTGTTGACGCCGCGGATATCCGCGTACTGGGTCGACCTCGTGAGCGACGTCCCGAAGTCCGTCGCCCACCCGCTCATCGAGGGCCTGAAGAACCCGGTCGTGGTCGAGGACGACCGGCTCGCCGAGGAGATCGACGTGGCACTGACGCCGTTCGACTCGGCGGTGCGGCGTGCACTCTCGCGGTCGAGCAACGGCGGTGGCGGCACGCCACTTCGGGGCAGGAGCCCTGGCATGCAGTGACCGAACCGTTCGAGGACGACGGCAGCGAACCCGTCGAGGCCACCGACAACGACGACAGCGACCCTCCCGGAAACGACGTCACGGCGGATGCTGCGGCCGCGCAGTACGGGGACGCGTGGGTGTACGAGAGTATCGTCGGCGCACTCCCGGGCGTCGATGTGGGGTCGTCGACCGCCATCGGCATCCAGGTGCTTGCGTTCGAGGCCGGCGTCGTCCTCGTCGCTGCACTCTACGGGCTCTGGACGGGGATCCTCGTCGGGACCGCCGCGGTCGCGGTCGCCGCCATCGGGAGTGCACTCATGTTGGCCTACGCGCGCCGCATCCGCGAACTCGACGCCCCGGATTCCTACCGGCGGCTCCTGTTCGGGTCGAACGTCGAGGTGGTGCTCGGCGTGCTCGCGTTCGTCGCGGTCGTCACGCACCTGTTCGTCTACGACCCGCGCGTGTCGAGCGAGCCGCTCGTCGAGGTGCTCCTGGGCGAGGAACCGCCGGTGCTCGCGACGTACCTGACGCTCCTCGTGCTCTGGGACGTCGTCTACCGCATCGGCACGAGCTGGTGGGCGTCCGTCGCCGGCGTCTGGCGCGCGTACACGTTCGACTTCGATGCGGACCGCCGGCGGGCGTTCGCACGCGCCGACGCGCTGAACCTCGCGTTCGCGGCGGTGCAGTTGCTGTTCATTCCGTTCGTCCTCGACCGCTCGGTCCTGCTCGTGGTGTTGCTCGGGCACGTGCTCGCCGTCGCGGCGGCGACGGCGCTGTCGGTCGGACTCACCTACTACGGGACGCCAGCCAACGCCTGACTCACTCGTGGACGAACGCGTGGCTCGATTCCGTGCGGCCGACTGCACCCTTCGAACGGAAGCACGTTCCAGCCTTTCGAGTTCGAGATGAAGTTGGTCGTCGAGGGTGTGTCTGGGCTGCCGAGCGGGCAGGTGCCGCCGTGGCAGCCGCTCAGCGGGTCGACGTTCCGACGGTGTCGTCAGAACGCGTCACCCTCTGTCGGTCGGTCAGTCCTCCTGGAGTTCCTTGAACTGGTCGAGCAGTTCTTCCGTGGACTCCCCCGAGTCGTACTCGACTTCGCCGTGATAGATCGTCCGTTCGTCGTCGAAGGACGCGTCGACGTGCGTGGACTTCTCCTCGCGGCGTTCGTGTTCGTCTTCGTCGTAGGCACCCATCGACATGGTACTCACTCACACGCTAAGGTATGTCTGCATTTGAACCTGTCGGTGGTACGGGTAGACACACCACGATAGTCCGGGGATGGACGTGCAGTCGGTCGAACGCGCCAGTCCTACGACCGCGGCCGCGACCGCGAACCCGGCCGTCCAGCGGTCGGGTATCGAGTGGGTGTCGTCGACGCATCCCGTGGGCCTCATGTGGGAGGGGAGCGTAACGTAACGCGTGGCACGCCCGCTTCGCTTCAGGTGCTCGCGCGGCCAGTGGAACGACCGCAAGGTCCGCAACGACATCCTCTCGCCGCTCGACGACAATCTCGGCGCAACGCTCACCACCCCACACTACGCGCCGCCCGATGGCTGGACCGCCCACCGGTTCGACGTCGACAACGGCGACATGGCGCTGTTCGCGTACAACGACCAGGAAGGGTACTGGCTCGGGAACACGGAGACGCCGAGTACGCTCTGGCGGACGGACAAGCGCGACTGGGGGGAACTCCCCTACCCCCTGGAGCGGTGGGCGCAACGCGAACTGCTCGCGGACCTCAGCGTCGAAGCACCCTGGACCAAGGACTACCCGCACGTGGCGTGGTTCTTCCTTCCCGTCCTCATGAGCAAGGACGGCCGGCATACGACCCGGGAGTTCCTCCACGACCACGCCTGTGGGTTCCCGGACGCCGACCCCGACGAGGCGCTCACGTTCCTCGAACGCATCCTCGACACGGGCATCCTCGACGACGAACGGCACGTCATGGCGGGCAAACTCGGGACGAGCGAGTACCTCGACGTGACGCGGATGTCCGCCGCCATCGCCGAGTACGTCGCCGCGTGGATCCTCCACGAGGCCGAGTACGAGATCGTTCCGGAGATCGACGTCACGGGCGGGTACAGCCTGGATTATCGCGCCATCGAACCGGACGGGACGAGTCACCTCGTCGAGGTCACTCGTCCACTCCCGCCCCAGGACCGCTCGGCGAACAGCCCGGTGACCGCGATCCGGGAGACCGCGCAGACGAAGACGACCGGGCAACTGGAGGCCCACGGCGGCGGCGTGACGCTGTTCGTCGACTGTTCGAGCTACCACGACGACCAGTGGGCGGCCGTCCTCGGCGAACGCCCGGACGTCCACCACAAGCCGGCGCTCGTCTACCGCGCACGCCCAGACGGACACGTCGAAGGGTACACGAAGGGGTCGGTCCCACTCGACCTCGGAGACGTCGTCGACGTCGTGAACGACTGACGTCGCGAGTCGCTGACGAAGGGCGGTTCTATTATTTCCGTTTCGCGCCCGCGAACCCCCTTCGTTTCGTGTGGAGAAGTCACGTACGGCATGGTGGTGCACGCGTCCGGCGCGAGCGCAGGTCTTAACCGCGCTCGTCGCCAAATCCTGTGCATGACTGAGGAGAGCCCCGACCGCGACCACGAGTACTCCTCCGGGGAAGGGTTCGACGAATCCTACGAGGAATTCGACCTCGACCCCCCGGAGCTCGACGTCGACCCGGACAAGGTCGACCCCGTGGACAGCCGCGTCGTCACGGACTTGCTCGACAGGGAGAACCTGAACACTGACGCCGTCGACTGCAACGAGCTCATCGACGTCGGCCTGAACTACGTCGCGATCAATCGCTACGAGCAGGCCGCGGACACGTTCCAGCGCGCCGCCCAGTACACCGACGACGAGGAACTCGAACAGGAGGCGTGGGTGAACAAGGGCGCGGCGCACTCCGAGCTGGAGGAGTGGGACGAGGCCGTTGGCGCGTACCGGGAGGCACTGAAGATCGATTCTGAGAGCGAGCACGCCGCGAGTGCGGAGACGAACCTCGCGTACGCGCTCTGGGAGTCCGGGGACGTCTCGCGGGCGCTCGAGCACTCCGAGCGCGCGGTCGAGATCGACGACCGGTTCGCGCAAGGCTGGTACAATCGCGGGTTCTTCCTCAGCGAGCGCGGCCTCGCGGAGGACGCCGTGAACTGCTTCGACAACGCGATGCGTCTCGGGATGCGGAACTCGAAGATCCTCGAGGAGAAGGCGCGAGCGCTCGAGGAACTCGGCGAGGACGAACGCGCCGAGGAGGTCGCTGCGGAGGCCGAGGAACTCCGCGAGTCGATGGAGGAGCAGATGGTCGAGGAGCACGCCGGCGGCGGCCCGATGAGCGGCCTGAACGGCGCCGATCCCCGCCCGGACGCTGATCCGCGCGGTGGACCCGGCGACGACCCCCGGGGTGGGCCCGGTGGTGGGTTGTGATCCTGCTGAGCGAACGCGAAACCGAGGAAGGCCTGCTCGTCGCGGCGTGCGACAGCGACGTCCTCGGTGAGACGTTCGAGGACGGCGCGGTCTCGCTCACCGTGAACGAGGAGTTCTACGGCGGCGACGAGGTCGGCGCGGACGCGGCCGTCGCCGCACTCCAGCGCGCGGACGTCGCGAACCTCGTCGGCACCGAGACGGTCGAGGTCGCCGTCGACGCCGGTATCGTCGACGAGACCACCGTCCTCTCCGTCGAGGACACCCTGCACGCGCAACTCCTCCAGCTGGGCTGACGCGCCCGATAGCGACGGTCTATCGACTGTTCTGCCGTGCCGATAGCGACGTGCTACCCCCGTTACCAGTCGATTTTATCAGGTCACGCGCCGTAGTCTTGGGTGGTGATACCGATGCCCAAGAAGATCCTGATGATCGTCGGCGACTTCGGTGAAGACCTCGAGATCATGGTGCCGTTCCAGGCGCTCGAGATGGTCGGTCACACAGTACACGCGGTCTGCCCGGAGAAGGAAGCGGGCGACAAGATCAAGACCGCCGTCCACGACTTCCGTGGCGACCAGACGTACCTCGAGGAGCGCGGCCACGACTTCGAGCTGAACGCGACGATGAGCGAGGTCGACCCGAGCGACTACGACGCGCTCGTCGTCCCCGGCGGCCGCGCCCCCGAGTACCTCCGTACGTACGACGAGGTACTCGACGCCGTCCGGCACTTCTTCGATGAGAACAAGCCGGTGGCGTCGCTCTGCCACGGCCCGCAGATCCTCGCCGCCGCGGACGTCCTCGACGGCTACGAGATGACGAGCTACCCCGCCGTGCAGGCCGAGGTCGAAGGCGCAGGCTGCTCGTGGGTGGACGAGGTCACGACCGACAAGAATCTCGTCACCGCGCAGGCGTGGCCCGACCACGCCGAGTGGCTCGCGCAGTTCATGGACCTGCTGGGCGACGAGGTCACGCACGACGACGCGGTCGCGGCCGCCGACGACGACTGAGCGGGTAGACCACGACACTTTTTTGCGCGACGCGAGTGCTCCGAAGCGATGGTGCCCGAGACAGCTGCCGCCACCGACGACGCCGGCGAGGACGCCGCCCCCGGCATGACGCCACTGCGCGTGCTCTCGCTGTGGGTCGGGTTCACGTTCTCCGTCGGCACAGTCACCCATATGGCACTGAATGTGATGGTGCCCTCACTGTCCGGGAACTACGTCGAGGGCGCCCTCTGGGGGGCGTCCCTCGTCGCCGCACTCGTCCTCCTCCGCGTGCGTCCGGGCGTCGACACGCACGTCCTCTGGCGGATCAACTACGGGTTTCCCCTCGGATTCTGGCTCGCCTTCGCCGCGATGATGGTCTCGACCCTCACCGGCGACTGGTTCGTCGTCGACTCGCTCTCGGGGGCGGACTTTCTCGCACCGCTCGCCGTCGGCTTCGCGATCAGTGCCGTCGTCGAGTGGCATCGAAATCACCGCGAGAACTGAACGAATCGGCGAATGGAGGGCCGATGGCGTCAGCGGGGACGAAGTCGCGACGACGGAGACTCACTCGCCGATGACGAGCGAGTACGCGATGGCGACCAGCCCCGTGAACTGGAGGGTGCGGACGACGAGCACGACGTAGTTCTGCTGGACGATGCCGATGACGCGGGCCTTCACGAGGACCGTACCGACGAGCGCGGTGAGGTACGCAGCCCCGAACAGGAGTATCATCCCGGCGGAGAGGAACAGCATCTGTCGGCTTCGGTCCCGGTACACGCCCCGGAAGGCGAGTATCGCGATGAATAGCCCGACGACGGCGGACCCGGCGGCGAGCACGAGCGTCAGGAGTTCGACGGCTTCGAAGGGGAGGAGTGGTGCCATGGTCAGAACTTGCTCCAGAGGCGCTGCAGTTCGTCGGTCATGTCCCGGTCCATCCGCGTGATCTCGTGCTCGAGGTCGCCATCGCGCAGCCGGACCTCGAAGCTGTCGAGGCTCGCGACGTAGACGGCGTCGTGATGACCGTCCCGTCTGGCGCGGGTCTCCTCACACACCAGGTCCGCGGCTTCCAGGCGCTCGATGCGACGCGATACCGTCTGGAGCGACGCGTCACAGGCCTCGCCGAGTTCGGTCTTGGACTTCGGTTCGACGCTCGTCACCGAGAGGATGCGCTGGACGTGCTCGTCGGCGAGCAGATCGGCGATGGTCGACAGGTCGTCGTTGTCGGTCATCTGGATGGTATGCGTCGATACGGTCGGTTCGTGACGACCGATAGGTCGAGCGTCACGTAGTGGTGTCGTTCTCACTGTCATAGGTGAAGAGGGTCGTCATGCTGTGCTCGGACATCTGATACGTGAAATGGATGAAACCGCTACCGTCGTCGACTTCACGGCGGGAGAACACGAGTTCGTCCCCGGGTTCGAGGACGCCGTCGTCGGGTCGGTCGATGACCGCGTCCGACGGGTCGATTCGGAGGTGTTCTAGTTCGACGTCGTCACCGGCCTCGAGTCGGACGGTTATCGTATCCTGGGTGTCGTCGATGCCCCACGTGACGAGCGGCTGCGTTCGGTGACCCGAATTGTCAGGGAACGTATTCCCCGCGAGTTTCAGCGCGATGGTGACGTACGGGCTCTCGACGGTGACGTCGACGCGGACGGCGTTCTGTCCGCGCGTGATACCGCTGATCTCCCGCTTGACTTCGCCCACGGACGGCGTCTCACCCTGCTCGAACCGGTGGTCGTGGACGTAGTACGCCGCCGAGTCATCGAACGTGAACCGCAGGCTCCCGCTCGTGCTCCCCGATAGCAGGCCGAATCCGTCGAGGATGCTTGGTGCCGTCCCGACGTGGTCGGTGTACGCCGCGAACGCGTTGTCGACCTCGTGGCGTCGCGGCACGCGTCCGGCGCCGGTGTCGACGAGCGTCTCCGCCTTCGCTCGTCGGTTCTCGTTGCGCGTGTGGACGATGGCGTCGTCGGAGACCGCGACGAGTCGCGGGATGTCCGTCCGGTCGTAGACGTCGTAGTCGCGGTAGTCGTCGACTCGCTCGTAGCCCGTTCCGGCCATCGTCTCGCGGACGGTCGAACGGTCGACGGTCGTCTCGACGATACGACCGAGGTCGCCGAGTCCGACCACGCGGTCGTACTCCATCATCTGGTACCCGACATGGTCCATCGACGCCTGGACGACACCCTTCGCGATGTCGAAGGTCTTTCCGAGTTGCTCTCGCCCGAGGTCGCCCGGTGTCACATAGATCCAGTTGATGTCGTCGTATCCTTCGGCGTTCTGGAGGGCTGGGAGCGCCGATTCCGCCGGGAACCACTTCCGGTAGACGGGGTCGACGTCGCCGCGTCCAGGGACGTCAACCTTGCCGTACTGTATCGTTCGACTCGCCGGGGGCAGGAGGCTCAGACACCCCGCGCTCGCGCCGGTCGTGAGCGCGGCGAGCGCGCCAGCGGACTGGCCCAGGAGTTGGCGTCGAGACCGACCACCCCCGTCGGTCACCCGTGTCTGTCGCATCGTGTCCACGTGTAGACCAGTCAGGGAGTTATAACCGGGTCATAGCGCTGCCCGCGCTGGAACCCGGAGAAACCTTTATGAACGATGACAGGGCGAGAGTCGTCAGTTCTGGCCGCCGCCGAACACGCGCTTCGGGGAGAGGCGGGCGAGCCAGGAGTCGTCGTCGGCCTCGCGGTCGTCCGTGGCGTCGGTGCCGAGGCCGTCGAGGGCGTCGACGGCGGCCTGGCGTGCGCGGTCGGTGCCGTCGACGCGGAGCACGCGGAGCGTGGACGTGTGCGCGTCGGGAGCAACGTGTCCGATGGCGCGGGCGGCGGCGGCCTGGACGCGCGGGTCGGGGTGCGTGAGTTGCGCGGCGAGCGCGTCGGTATCCGGGACGGCGCCGGGGTCGTCGCGGGCGACGGCGACGAGTGCACGCACGGCCGGTTCGACGACGGCGGGGTCGTCCCCGAGGACGTCGACGAGTTGGCCGGCGACGGCACCGACGCCGTCGGGGTCGCGATCGGCGATGGCGGCGAGCCCCCGAGCGCCGGCGGCGCGGACGACGAGCGCGTCGTCGACGAGGCAGTCCGCGAGTCGCTTCGGGCGCGTGCCATCGAGCGTGCCGGCGGCGAGTGCGCCGACGGCGCGGACGTACGGCCGGTCGTCGTCGAGTCGGCCGGCGAGCGCTTTCGCCGCTCCGGTCGGGTCGGCGTCGCCGCCGGCGTGCCCGCGGACGAACGCGACGGCGTCCTCGAGCCACTCGGGGTCGTCGCCGCCGCGGTGCGCGAGCGCGTCGTCGCTCGCCGCGACGCCACGGGGGTCGTCCGCGACGACGCTCGCGAGCGCCACCGCGCCGTACCCGCGGCCGCGGTCGTCGTCGGCATCGAGCAGGTTCGTGACGTCGTTCGCGACCGCTCGCGCGTCGTCCGGGCGAGCGAGTGCGTGCCGGCCGAGTTCCCGCGCGGCCCTCTCGCGCGTCGTCGCGTCGGCGGCGTCCGTGTAGTCGAGCAGGACGCCGGTGGCGGTGGTGGCGTCGTCGCGCTGGCTGGCGACGGCGGCGAGTGCACGCGTCGCCCCGCGGCGAACGACGACGTCGGTGCTGACGGCGGCGTCGGTGAGCACGGGGACGTCCGCGGTCACGGGGTCGAACGCGGCGACGCCGGCGAGTGCGAGTGCCGCGACGGCGTCGTCGTCGGCGACGCGGTCGACGAGGGCGTCCCGCGGGCCGTCGTCGGCGGTGGCGAGCGTCGCGAGCGTCCGCGTGACCGTCGTTCGCGTGCCGTCGTCGGACATCGCGTCGAGCAACGCCAGGGTGACGGGTTCGTGGGCGGTCGGCGCGAGCTCGACGCGGGTGAGTGCGCGGGCGGCGCGCCGGCGTTCCTCGGGTGCATCGTGGTCGAGTCGGTCGAGGAGGAGGCCGACGAGCGGTCGGACGTCCGCGTCCACCTCGGGCGCGACCGTCGAGAGCGCGCGTTCGACGGGTTCGCGAACGGCGTCGGCGTCGTCGAGGCGGTCGACGAGCGCGGGGACGCCGTCGGCGTCCCGGACGGCGCGAGCGTCGGCGCCGGCGACCGCCGCGAGCGCGCCGGCGACGCCCTCGCGCACCGCGACCTCGGGGTCCTCGAGCGCGTCGACGAGCGCCGGGATCGCGGGGGCGAGTTCGCGCGGCGACGCCTCGGCGACGGCCGCGACGTCGGTCGCCGCTGCGGTACGGACGGCGTCGGCGTCGTCGTCGAGTCGATCGACGAGTCGCGCCAGCGCGGGCGGGAGCGTCGACGTCGTCGCGTGGTCGGCCGCCTCGACGAGTGCCCGGGCGGCGTACCCGCGAACCCACGCGTCCTCGCCCTCCAGGGAGTCCGTGAGTGCATCGACGTCCGCGTCCCCAGTACCGTCGCGAGCGACGGCGGCGACGGCGTTCGCGAGCGGTTCCCGCACAGCGTCCGCGTCGTCCGTGAGGTGCGCGGCGAGCGCGTCGACGTGGGGCGCGACCGCGTCCGGGTCGGCGATCGCGACGTCCGCGACGGCGATGGCGAGCGGTTCCCGCACCGCGTCTGCATCGTCCAGGCCGGCAACTGCCGCGTCCACGGACGGGGCGACCGCTTCCGGGTCGTGTGCGGCGACCGACGCGATGGCGTCGGCGACGCCGGTTCGAACGGGTTCGTCGGTGTCGCCGAGCGCGTCAGCGAGTTCGGCGACCACTGGTACGACCGATTCGGGGTCGTGGCCCGCGACGGCGGCGAGCGCGCGAGCGACGCCACGACGGACCGCCGGTTGGCGGTCCGCGAGGTGACCGGCGAGACCCGTGACGACGTCCACGAGCGTCGTCGGGTCGTCGTCGCCGACGGCGGCGAGCGCGGCGGCGGCGTCGGCGCGAACCGCCCCGTCGCTGGAATCGAGCTGGGTCGCGAGCGCGTTCGCGCCGTCGGCGACGGCCGCCGGGTCGTACTCGGCGACCGCCGCGAGCGCGTGCGTTGCGTGCCCGCCGACCGCACGCTCGGTGTCGTCGAGCGCGCCGACGAGCACGGACGCCCGGGGCGTCACCGCGTCCGGATTCGTCTCCCCGACGGCGGCGAGTGCCGCGGCCGCGTCCGTCCGCACCGCCGACCCCTCACTCTCCACCGCGTCGGCGAGTTCGTCTGCGACGGTGGCGACCGTCGACGGCTCGCCCTCGGCGGTCGCGGCGAGCGCACGCGCCGCGTCCGCTGGCGCGAACGAGAGTGCATCCGCGAGTTCGTCGGTCGCCGGAGCGATCGCACCAGGGTCGTGTTCGGCGACCGCCGCGAGCGCGCGAACGGCCGCGTCGCAGTCCGCATCGCCCAGTCGGTCGGTCAGTGCGTCCGCGACCGGCGACACCACACCGGGGTCGTGGTCCGCGACCGCCGCGAGCGTACTCGCCACCGACGCGGAGACGTCGTCCCGGCCGTCGTCGAGCGCGTCCGCGAGCGCGTCCACGTCGTCGGCGAAGCCCGTCGGGGTCGCGGCCGCGAGCGTCGACACCGCGTCCGCGGCACGCGCCCGGACCGGCGGATGGTCGTCCTCGAGTCGCGCCAGGAGCGCCGAACGCGCCCGCTGGACGTCCTCGGGCGCGTCCGCGGCGAGCGCCGCGAGCTGGGTCGCGGCGTACTCGCGGATGTTCGCGTCGTCCCCGGCAAGGAACGTCTGGAGCTGCTCGATGCCGACGGTGACGCCCACGCCGCCCTCGTCGGACCCACCACCCGGCATCGCGCCCGGCATCGACGAACCGCCGTCGGTTCCTGCAGTCGCGTCGTCCGCGTCCGTCCGGGTCTCCTCAGCGTCCGTTACCGTTCCTTCCGTATCTGTTCGGGTCTCCTCAGCGTCGGCGACCTCCGTTGCCTCCTCAGGCGACGACACGAGAACACACCCCCGAGCCAGTATCGTTCCGAGCCCCACATATATAATCCATGTTTTTATCGTATGCATACTATTCCCGGTTCCACTTAATGATACGTGGTCGTGTACCCGTTCGAACCAACCGCTCCACGACTCACGCCGTCGATTCGGGGATGACGTCGTAGGAGAGCGGACGAAACCGCGAGTGGGCGCCGACGAGATCGAGCGGTGGAACTGATCCGCCAGGAGAACAGCGACCCGAGTGGTGGGCCGCTCGCTCAGGAGAACAGCGACCCGAGTGGTGGGCCGCTCGCTCAGGAGAACAGCGACCCGAGCGACGAGAGGGCGCGGTCGACGAGTCGCGTCGGGGAGAGCCGGGCGAGCCGGGACGCCCCGGCGTTCCCGCCGTCTGTCTCGTCGTCGAGGGCGTCGTCGGTGGCGCCGTCGAGTGCGGCGACGGCGGCGCGCTGGACGTGGTCGGTGCCGTCGCCGCGGAGTCGCTGGAGCGTCAGCTCGCACCCGTCGAGATCCACGTGGCCGACGAGTCGGACGGCGGCCGCCCGAACGTTCGGGTCCGGGTGCGTAAGTCGTCGTGCGACGGCGTCGACGTCGTCGATCGCGTCCGGGTCGACGCGAGCGACCGCGCCGAGCGCGTCGAGGACGGACGCGACCACGACCGGGTCGTCCGCGAGCGGGTCCGCGAGTACGGCAACGAGCGAGTTCGCGCTCGACGCCACCACGAACGGGTCCCGGTCGGCGATCGCCGCGAGGCCGCGAGCGCCCGCGGCGCGAACGACGAGCGCGTCGTCTTCGAGTCGGTCGACGAGGTGACGCGAGTACGCGGCGTCGAGCGTGCCGGCCGCGAGCGCAGCGAGGGCGCGAATCGGCGGGCGGTCGTCGTCGAGTCTCGCCGCGAGCGCCGTCGCCGGCTCGCTCGCGTCCTCGTCGCCGGCGCGACCGCGGACGAACGCGAGCGCCTCGGCGAACCACTCGGGCGCGTCGTCGTCGGGCGCCCCGAGCGCGGGGTCACCCGGCACGATGCAGTCCGGCTCGGCCACTGCCACGCTCGCGAGCGCGAGCGTCGCGTACCCGCGAACCGGTTCCGTGGCCGCCAGTCGATCGGCGACGTCCATCGCGGCCGAGCGAGCGTCAGCCGGCCGTTCGAGCGCGTTCCGGGCGAGCGCGACGGCGGCGCGCTCGCGGACGATCGTGTCGACCGCGTCCACGTAGTCGAGCAGGACGCCGGTGGCGGTGGTCGCGTCCGAGCGTGCTCGCGCGGCGGCGGCGAGCGCGCGCGTCGCCCGTCGCCGGACGACGGCGTCGTCGCTCGTCGCCGCGTCCGTGAGCGCGGACGGGTCGGCGACGACCGGCTCGTACTCGAGGAGGTCCGCAAGCGCGAGCGTCGCCCGTCGGTCGTCGGCCGCGACCATCGGGAGGAGCACGTCGAGAGGAGCGGTGTCCGCGGTCGCGAGCGCGGCGAGTGCGCGAGCGTTCGCCGGACGCATCGCGTCGTCGTCGAGCGTCGAGAGGAGGGCGTACGTCGTGGCCTCGTAGCCGTTCGGCGAAAGGTCGACGGTCGTGAGCGCGAGCGCGGCGCGCCGACGTTCGACCGGCGGTCCGTCGACGAGTCGGTCGAGGAGCAGGCCGACGAGCGGCCGTACGTTGTCGGGGCCGCGACCGGTGTGTCGGCCGACCGCGTCGAGCGCGGACGCCACGCCCTCGCGGACGGCGGCGCTGTCGTCGAGCGCGTCGACGAGGCGAGGGACGGCGTCGACGCGAACGAGCGTCCCGGGATCGACGCGACCGACCTCGCCGAGCGTGTACGCGACGCCCTCGCGGACGGCGAGACGGTCGTCGTCGAGAGCGTCGAGGAGCGCCGGGACCGCGGGAATGAGCACGTGCGGCGTCGCGTCGGCGACGTGGAGGAGGTCGGCGGCGGCGGCGGTTCGGACGCCCGCGGCCGCGTCGTCGAGTCGGTCGACCAGTTGCGCCAGTGCGGGCGTGAGCCGCGTGGTCGTCGCGTCGTCGGCGGCCTCGACGAGCCTCCGGGCGGCGTACCCGCGCGTCCAGGGGTCGTCGTCGGTCAGCGACGCCGCGAGTTCGTCGACGTCAGTCGCGACGGGCGCGTCGCGGACGACCGCGGCGACGGCGTCGGCGAGCGACTCGCGAATCGGCGGTTCGGTGAGGTATCGTTCGAGGTCGTCGACGGCCGGCGCGACCGCGTTCGGGGCCGCGGTCGCGACCGCCGCGAGTGCGCTGGCGAGGGGTTCGCGGACGGCGTCGTCGTCGAGTTTCGCGACGAGCGCGTCGACGTAGGCGGCGAGTGTGTCAGGCGTCTCGGTCGCGACCCCCAGCACGACGTCGGCGACCGCTTCCCTGACCGTGCCGTCGTCGTCGCCGAGGGCGTCCACGAGCGCCGGAACGGCCGGTGTGACGAGTGCGGCGTCTTGCTCCGCGATGGCGACGAGTGCGTCCGCTACGGCGCGCCTGACCGCCACCGTCGGGTCGTCGAGGCGTGCGGCCAGGGCTTCCGGGGCGTCCGCGACGGCATCGCGGTCGACGGCGGCGATGGCCGACAGCGCTCTGGCGGCGTCGACGCGGACCGCGTCGTCGGCGGCGTCGAGTTGCACCACGAGCGCGCCGGTGCTCGCCGCGACCGCCGCCGGTGCGACGTCGGCGACGCCGGCGACGGCGGTCGTCGCATGCCCGGCGACGACGGGGTCGTCGTCCCCCAGCGTCGCGACGAACAGCGGCGCGTGCTCGACGACCGAATCCGGTTCGGCCGTCGCGACGCCGGCGAGCGCCTCGAGGAGCCGTCGTCGCACGGGCAACGGGGCGTCCACGACGGTGTCGACGAGCGCGTCCGCCGTCGACGCGACCGCTCCGGGAGCCGTCTCCCCGAGTGTCGCGAGCGCGCGTGCCGCCTCCGCCGACTCGAGGGAGACGGCGTCGGCGAGCGCGTCCGCCGTCGGCGCGACCGCCTCGGGGTCCGCCGTCGCGACAGCGGCGAGCGCGGCGGTAGCGGCTTCCTCGGTATCCTCGCCGTCCGCGGCTTCCTCGGCATCCTCGCCGTCCGCGGCCGCGCTCTCGGCGTCGCCGAGGTGGGCGGCGATCGCTGGCACGGCCGGTGCGATCGTCGCGGGGTCGTGGTCGGCGACCGACGCCAGTGCGTCGACGACGGCACCGGCCACCGTCGCCCGGTCGTCCGCGAGCGCGTCCGCGAGCGGTTCGACGTCGGTCGCGAACGCGCCCGGGTCGGCCGCGGCGAGCGTCGCGACGGCGTCCGCGCAGTGCTCCCTGACCGGGCCGTGTTCGTCGTCGACGTGCGCGAGGAGGTCCTCGCGAGCCGGGCGAACGTCCAGGGGCGCGTCGAGCGCGAGTTCGCCGAGTTGCCCGGCGGCGTACTCGCGAACGTCCGCGTCCTCCGCGTCGAGGAACGTCCGGAGCCGGTCGATGCCGACCGCGACGACGACGTCCTCGCGAGCGGCGTCCGCGCGCGGCAGTGCTCGACGGCGCCCGCCACCGTCGGCGTCCGCACTCGCGCCCACGTCCTCAGGGGCGAACAGGGACGCCCACCCCGGTTACCAGTCCCCTTCCGTTACGCAACAGGTACTCCATGACTAATCATCCTAAGTCACCACCAGCGATACTTAATTATTCGCGATTATGTGGGCCATGCGGCCCCTGAAACGCAGATATTCTTTCCAGTGATTACTGAAAGTTTCAGACCACTTGTTTACCAATCACTGGCCGGTCGTCTCGACCGGGGAACGAACGATCCGAGCACGGGCCGGAAGACGGACCGGTCGTCTCGACCGCTCAGGCGTTCCCGCCGCCCATCTTCCGGGCCGTCTGCCTGCGCTGTGCCGCAGACGCCTCGTCGTCGACGCCGTCGCCGTCCTCGGCCTCGCTCGTCGACGCGACGCGGTTCGCGGCGACGCCGAGCGACACGACGCCGACGACGAGCAGCGCCATCACGAGCCACCCCGACCCGGCGCCGACGACCGTCCAGACGACGCCGGCCGCGAGGACGCTCGCGACGCCACCGCCAGCGAACCGGCCCGCCGACCGCACCGCGGCAGTTTCGTCCATGCGCGAAACGTATCGCTTCGATAACATAAGGATTCGGTCGGACCCGAACCCGTCCCCGACTCCACAGTCAGCGGTCGACGCTGGCGAACGCACCCGCTACCGAAGGACAATAGTTCTCGCAGACGCTAGATGTCGTCAATGAGTACGCAGGACGCCGAGGCGCTCGACGTGGCGGCGATACGCGAGGACTTCCCCATCCTCCAGCGACAGTTCAACGGCGAGGACCTCGTCTACCTCGACAACGCAGCGACCTCCCAGACGCCGAACCAGGTCATCGACGAGATCGCGCGCTACTACCGCGAGTACAACGCGAACGTCCACCGCGGCCTCCACCAGCTCAGTCAGGAGGCGAGTATCGCGTACGAGGACGCCCACGACCGCGTCGCGGAGTTCATCGGCGCGAGCGGCGAACGCGAGGAGATCGTGTTCACGAAGAACACCACCGAGAGCATGAACGTCGTCGCGTACGCGTGGGGACTGAACGAACTCGGGCCCGGCGACGAGGTCGTGCTCACCGAGATGGAGCACCACGCCGCCCTCGTCACGTGGCAACAGATCTGCAAGCGGACGGGCGCGACGTGCAAGTACGTCGGCATCACGGACGACGGCCAGCTCGACATGGACGACGCCCGCGAGCAGATCACGGACGACACCGAGATGGTGTCCGCGGTACACGTCTCGAACACGCTCGGGTGCGTGAACCCCGTCGGCGACCTCGCGGACCTCGCACACGACCACGACGCCCTCTGTTTCATCGACGGAGCGCAGGCCGCGCCGAACCGGCCGGTGGACGTCGAAGCGATCGACGCGGACTTCTACGCGTTCTCCGGGCACAAGATGTGTGGGCCCACGGGCGTCGGCGTCCTCTACGGGAAGAAGCACCTACTCGAATCGATGGACCCCTACCTGTACGGCGGCATGATGATCCGGAAGGTCACCTTCGAGGAGTCGACGTGGAACGACCTCCCCTGGAAGTTCGAGGCCGGCACGCCCCCGATCTCGGAGGGGATCGCGCTCGCGAACGCCATCGACTACCTCGACGAACTCGGGATGGAGCGAGTGAAGCGCCACGAGGAACGCCTCGCGGCGTACGCCTACGAGGAACTGGACGCGCTCGACGACGTCGAGGTGTTCGGCCCCTCGCCCGAGCAGGGCCGAACCGGCCTCGTCTCGTTCAACCTCGATAGCGTGCACGCCCACGACCTCTCCAGCATCCTGAACGACTACGCGGTCGCCATCCGCGCCGGCGACCACTGCACGCAACCGCTCCACGACCGCCTCGGCGTCGCCGCCACCGCACGCGCGAGCTTCTACATCTACAACACCGAAGACGAAGTCGACAAGCTCGTCGACGCCATCGACGCCGCCCGCGAACTGTTCGCCTGACGCGGGCGACGCGAGCGAGCGAACACGCGTCGCGTCACTTCCACCGTGGATGCCAATCGTTTTTCTTCGCTCGCCTCGCTGACTCCGGCATGAACGAGGCCGCCATCCGCGACCGCGCCCGCTCGTACTTCGAGGGCGTCTCGCCAGGACACGACTTCCAGCACGTCGAGCGCGTCGTCTCGACAGCAAAACGGCTCGCCGACGAGTTCGACGCCGGCGACGCGACCGACCGCGACGTCGACCGCGAGGTGCTCGTCGCCGCGGCGTGGCTCCACGACGTCGGACGCGCGAAGGAAACCCGCGGCGAGATCGACGACCACGCCGAGTGGGGAGCGAGCGAGGCACGCAGCGTCCTCGACGACCTCGAACTGGGGTCGTCCGAGCAACGCGAGCACGTCGCGCAGTGCGTGCGCGCCCACCGGTTCTCGAACGACGTCGAACCGGAGACGCTCGAAGCCGAGTTGCTGTCCGACGCCGACAACCTCGACGCCACGGGCGCGGTCGGCATCGCTCGCGTGTTCGCGTACGCCGGCGAACACGGTCGAACGCTCTACGACCCCGAACGACCACCGGAGACGGACGAGTCCGCCAGCGGCGAGACGTCGTTCAATCACTTCCACAAGAAGATCCTCCACCTCGAGGAACGCATGTACACCGACGCCGGACGGCGCGTCGCCGCGGACCGCCAGGCGTACGTCGAAACGTTCCTCGACCGGTTCGAGCGCGAAGCCCACGGCGACGCCTGATCCGCGGCGAGATTCAGGCGTTCTCGCCGTCACCGTCGTCGGCGCCGAGAAACCGCCAGAGGCCGAGGCCGCCGCCCGCGAGCGCGGTGAGGACGCCGAACCCGGGGACGGGACTCGGGTCGTCCACGACCGTCGTACCAGGTGCGGTCGTCGTCCCAGAACCTGTCGTCGTACCAGGTGCGGTCGTCGTGCCGGGATCGGTCGTCGTGTCGTCGCCGCCCGTGGTCGTCGTCGACGTTGTCGTCGGGCGCGTCGTTCCGGTGGCGGTCGTCCGGTCGTCGTCTTCTCCGGACTGAGGGAACTCGCGGCGCTCCATCGTCGATGCCGGTTCGGCGTCCGCGTCGTCCGGCTCTGGGAAGACGTAGACGCGAGCGCCCTCGCCGCGCTGGCGTTCCTCCCGCGAGTTCTCCGGGTTCGCGAAGCTCGTCGCGACGAACCCCGATTCCAGGGGTTTCGCCGTCCAGAACAGCGTCGCATCGGAGTCGCGCCACCCGCCGAGCAGTTGCGGTGCGTCGACGTCGCTCACGTCGAAGACGCGCACGCCGCCGCCGTACCACGACGTGTAGAGGCGGTCGCCGTCCACGCCGAAGTTGTGGGACGTCCACCCGTCGCCGTCCTCCGACGCCCCGGGCCTGGGTGGCGCCAGCACCGCACCGAGCGTGGGGTGCGAGGTCGAAACGTCCCAGAGCTCGATACCGCCCGGGCCGCCGTCTTTCTCGGTCTCCTCGGCGTCCCACGCCTCCTTCCCGACGAAGAGGCGCGAGCCGTCCGCGTTCGGCTGGACGTAGTGGCTGTTCCCCGGGAGCTCCCGGAACTCCGGCGAGAACCCCTCGAGTCCCGCGAGGTACTCGGGGTCGTGTCCGCCGAGGAATCGCGTCGAGTGCGGGTCTGCGGGGTCACTCACGTCCACGAGCCACGTCCCGGCGTCCCAGTACGCGACGTAGAGCGTGTCGTCCTGGACGTGGATGTCGTGCGCCTGCCGGTAGTTCCGGCCGGCGGTCGCCCACGCGTCGTCGGCGTCCGCGGCCGTCCAGCGCGCGACCTCCTCGGGGTCGTCGTCGCTCACGTCGTAGATGACGACGGGCTGGCCGCGTTCGCCGCTCCCGGTGAGGTAGACGGTGTCGCCGTCGATGAACGAGTTGTGCGGGCCGAACGCGGTCTCGTGAACTGCGACGCGTTCGGGGTTCGTGGGGTCACTCACGTCGTACAGGAAGAACCCCGAGAGTCCCTCGGCGAAGCCGTTCGGGCCCGACACCAGGAGGCGGTTGCCCGATACCTTCACGTCCATGATGGACTGCATCGGGTCGCTGCCGTCGTGCGTGAGTTCGCGTTCCTCGTACGCGACGGTCGGGTTCGCGGGGTCGCTCGCGTCGACGACACCGAACCCGTCGACGAGCGAACAGTACACCGTCGTTCCGTCGTCGTCGACGACCGCCTCCGCGGCGCCCCGTAGGTCGAGGGTTCCGGCGGGCTCCAGTGGTGGGGCGGCGTCAGCCGCTGTGTCGCGGTCGTCTCGACGGGCACCGACCGAGCGGGCGGTCGCTGCCACGCCGAGTGCGCTCAATCCGGCGAGGACGCGTCGTCGTCGAACCGACCGTCGCTTGGAGGGACGTGACATAGCAATCGGTTCGGTCGGGGGCCACAAATCACCCGCGTAGGCTGAAACACGGGTTTGTCCCTCCGAGAACTCGGTGAACGGTCGACGAACCGGTGGCGGGCACAGTCACCCGTCTGCGTCGCCGTCGTCGCCAGCGTCGCCATCGTCGCCACTCCCCTCATCGTCGCGGAGGCGGTGCCGGAGCCAGAGAAGTCCGGCCGGTCGGCCGCTCGCTCGTGTCCCCCCAGTAGGACGACCACGCCAGGACCGCCTTGTCATAGGGATTATCGTAGGAGTTCATAGTTCTCTCACGAAGAACCGAGAGACAGTGTCAAAGGAAGGGATTCGGAACCTTCGGCTGGCTACGATAATCCCTATCAACTACGTGCACGGTACTGTCGTCCGCGATCGCGCCAGCACCGCGACGGCGAACGGGGCCCGACCGCGACCGTCTCGCGGCCGTTCGAACGCACCGTCACCCGCCTGCGGAACCCTTTTGCGGCACACGACCGTACCAGCAGGCAACGATGGGAATGGGCTCGGACATGTACCGACAGCAGATCCTCGATCACTACAAGAACCCGCGTAACTACGGAGAGATCGAGGATGCGACGTTCAGTCACATCGGCGAGAACCCGATGTGTGGCGACGAGATCACGATGGACGTCGTCCTCGCGGACGACGACGAGACCATCGAAGCCGTCCGCTTCAACGGCGACGGCTGCGCGATCTCGCAGGCGAGCGCGAGCATGCTCACCTCCGAACTCCACGGGATGACCCTCGAGGAACTCGGCGAGATGGACCGCGACGACGTCATCGACATGCTCGGCGTCGACATCTCGCCGATGCGCGTCAAGTGCGCGGTCCTCGCGGAGAAGGTCGCCCAGGACGGCGCGGACATCTACCGTGGCGTGAAAGAGCCCGTCGACATGACGTCGACCGAAGACGACGACGGCGACGCGGACGGCGGCGACGACTAGGACGACGACGGCGACGCGGGCGACGATCGATCGGTCACGTTCTCACACCTGACTTCGTTTCATGGTGATTTCCGTCCGTTATTACGAGAAGGCAGTGCCTTGGTAACTGTTATCTTGCATCTAGACAGAGGTTAACTTTTGTACGATATGATAATAAATTTTAACCCGATGCGAAAGCGAGTCGGCATCGTGATTGACGATAGCACACCAGACGCAGATCGACGTACCTTCCTGAAGGGCGTCGGTGCAGCAGGCGCAACGGCCGCGATCGGTGGCGTCGCAGGCGCGAACAGCGCAGACGGCTACGACGAACGCATCATCGGTCTCAGCGACACCGCGAACGTCGCCGACGCCGAAGCCGACATCCTCGGGAGCGCCGACCTCCCCGACGGTGCGGAGGTCGTCAAACGAAACGACGTCCTGAACTACGTCCTCGTTCGCGTCCCGACCGGCGCGAACACGATGGACGTTTCGACGTTCGAATCCCGCGTCATGGAGCGCGAGGACGTCAAGTACCTCGAAGACAACGAGCGCAAGTGGCAGCCGATGTCGGTCACGCCGAACGACCGGCTCTTCGAGGAGCAGTACGCGCCCCAGCAGGTCCGCGCACCCATCGCGTGGGAGGAAACGCAGGGGTCGAGCGACGTCACCGTCGCCGTCGTCGACACCGGCATCATGTACGACCACCCGGACCTCGCCGAGCAGTACGGCGAGAACAAGGGCAAGGACTTCGTCACCGTCGAGGACAGCGAACGCGACGACGACCCGTACCCGCCGGACCTCGCACAGGAGAGCCACGGCACGCACGTCTCCGGCACCATCGCCGCCGGCCTCGACAACGACACCGGCGTCGCCGGCATGAGCGACGCGACGCTGCTGGCCTGCCGCGCACTCGGCGCACAGGGCGGGAAGACCGCCGACATCGCCGACGCCGTCCAGTGGGCGACCGACCAGGGCGCCGACCTCGTGAACATGAGCCTCGGCGGCGGCGGGTACTCCGACACGATGAAAACGGCCGTCTCCTACGCCGTCAACAACGGCTGCCTCCCCATCTGTGCCGCCGGCAACTCCGGGCAGGAGGGCGTCTCCTACCCCGCCGGATACAACGAATGCATGGCGATCGCCGCGATCGACGACCAGGCGAACCTCGCCTCCTTCAGCCAGTACGGCGAGAAGATCGACCTCGCCGCACCCGGCGTGAACGTCCTCTCCTGCTGGACCCAGGAGCAAGACGCCTTCTCCGGGAAGTACAACCGCATCTCCGGGACGTCGATGGCGACGCCCGCGACGACCGGCGTCGCCGCGCTCGCGAAGAGCGAGCACCCCGAGTTCTCGCCGACCGAACTCCGCCAGCACCTCGAGGACACCGCCGTCGACATCGGCCTGTCCGAGAAGGAGCAGGGTGCCGGGCGCGTGGACGCGGCCGCCGCCGTCGACGCGACCGGCGACGACGACCAGAAACCGACCGCCGCCGCTCGCGCGAGCATCACCGACCCCCACGAGGCCGAGACCGTGACGTTCCTCGGGAGCGACTCCGACGACGCCGCCGGCTACATCACGGACTGGTCGTGGGACCTCGGCGACGGCACCACCGAAAGCGGCGAGAAGGTCGTCCACGAGTACGACGACGCCGGCGACTACACCGTCTCGCTCACCGTCACCGACGACGACGGCGCCACCGCCAGCGACTCCGTCTCGATCACCGTCCAGCCCGGGACGTGCGCCGAAGGCCCCGTCGAGAACGACTCCTTCAGCGGGACGGTCAGTCCGACCGCGGAACGGCGCGACACCAGTCGCCACGACTACAGTTGGCTGACGACCGAACCCTGCAAGCTCGAGCTGTCCTTCGAGATCCCCGAGGGCCGCGAGTACACCGGGTTCCTCATCCAGGGTAGCAGTAGCGACCGCGACGTCTTCACGGGGAGCTCCATCACGCTCCTGTCCAGCGACATCGATTCCTCGAAAGCCGTCCAGGTCGGCGTGCTCGGGCAGGCCGGCGCGGACGAAGTCGACTACAAGATCACCATCGACGAGCAGGGCTTCGCGCAGGACGGCGGCGACGAACCCGAACCCAACGACCCGCCGAAAGCGAGTCTCGAACTCTCCGCGGACGCGATCGCGACCGGCGAGGAACTCTCAGTGGACGCCTCCGCGTCCAGCGACCCCGACGGCAAGATCACGAGTTACTCCTGGAGCTTCGACGACGGCAGTTCCGCTTCCGGGCCGACCGCGACGAACACGTACGACTCGGCCGGCGAGTACACCGTCAGCGTCACCGTCACCGACGACGACGACGCCACCGACAAGGCCCAATCGGCGGTCACCGTCACCGAACCCAACCAGGGCCCGAGCGCGAGCCTCGCCGCGGACGCCTCGAAGGCACCCGTCGACGCGGACGTCACGTTCGACGCGTCGGCGTCCAGCGACCCCGACGGCTCCATCGACGCCTACGCGTGGCGCGTCGACGGCGAATCCGTCGAGGAGACCACGGAACCGATGTTCACGTACGCGTTCGAGTCCGCCGGTGAACGCACGGTCGCCGTCACCGTCACCGACGACGACGGCGCCACCGCCACGGACTCCGTGACCGTCCAGGTCCGCGAGAAGGACAAGCAGTGCGGCGACGCCACCGCGACCGACAGCGTCGGCGGCGTCATGCGTGGCTGGTGGGACGACGACAGCTACACGTACACCACCGAGACCGACGAGCCGTGTCGCATCACGCTCTCGCTCTCCGGCACGGGTCGCGGAACCGACTTCGACCTCTACGTGACCGCGGACGGCCGCACGCCCACCACGTGGGACTACGACGCCCGCTCCGTCACCGTCGACAGCGACGAGCAGATCACCGTCGAGGACGTCGACGGCGACAATGCACTCGGCATCCTCGTCGACTCCTACCGCGGCGGCGGCCGCTACACGCTCGACGTCGAAGAGATCGGCAAGTAACCAGCGAACGCCACTCGCCGCTTCGGTCCCTGTTCTTTCGCCGCGAAATCGCCAGTGGCGACGACGTCGAAACGGAGAAACAGCGCTCGAACGCGACCGACGCGACTGGAACCGCGACCGACGTGACTGGAACCGCGACCGACGTGACTGGAACCGCGACCGACGCGACTGGAACCGCGACCGACGCGACTGGAACCGCGACCAACGCGACTGGAACCGCGACCAACGCGACTGGAACCGCGACCGACGCGACTGGAACCGCGATTATTCGGGTTCGATGCCGTTGTCGGTGACGCGCATCACGGACTCGGCGTCGGCGAGGTTCGGCGCGTCGACGAGACGGACGATGCGCTTGTCGTTCTTGGACTTGCGGAGGTACATCCGGAACGTCGACTTGTGTCCGAGGATGTTCCCACCGATGGGCTGGGTCGGGTCGCCGAAGAACGAGTCCGGGTTGGACGCGACCTGGTTCGTGACGAGGACCGCGCAGTTGTAGAGGTTCCCGACGCGGTCGAGGTCGTGCAGGTGCTTGTTGAGTTTCTGCTGGCGTTCGGCGAGTTCGCCACGGCCGACGTACTCCGCGCGGAAGTGCGCGGTGAGCGAGTCGACGTTCAGGAGGCGGACCGGCCAGTCGTCGTCCTCGTGTTCTTCGGCGAGCTCCTGGGCTTTCTCGGCGAGGAGCATCTGGTGGTTCGAGTTGAACGCCTTCGCGACGTGGATCTTCTCGAGGACGTCCTCCATGAGTTCGTCCATCGCGTCGTCGTCGTCGGGCGTGCCTTCGATGTCGCGGTCGTCCATCGTCGCCTGGATGAGTTCGTCGTCGAGTCCACGCACCATGTCGTCGATGCGCTCCGGCCGGAACGTGTCCTCGCTGTCGATGAAGATGGCGCTCCCGCGGAGCCCGCCGTACTCCTTGGGAAGCTGGACGTTCACGGAGAGCTGGTGGGTGACCTGGGACTTCCCGGTCCCGAACTCGCCGTACACTTCGGTGATGGACTGAGTTTCGACGCCGCCGCCGAGCATGTCGTCGACGTCGTCGATCTGCCAGGAGAGCTTCCCGATCTCGTTCCGTCGTTCGAGCACTTGCGCGCCGCTCTCGAACCCGCCGATGTCCGCTTGCTCGCGGGCGGCCTGGACGATGTCCGTTGCGGTGGATTCGCCGACGTCCGCCTGGTTGGAGAGCTCGCCGCTCGCTGCGACGGCGATGCCCTGGAAGGACGTGTAGCCTGCGTCACGGAGCTTGTCTGCTGTCGCGGGGCCGACACCTGGGAGTTCTTCGAGGTCTACGTCTGCCATACCCGCCTCTGGTTCCCGCAGGGGTATAAAGTCTCGTTAACAGGAGAGTGAAAGTGAAATCGGTCGCGGGGGACGGCCCGCTCGCAGGGGTGACGCGAGGGTTCAAACGGGAAGACCAGATTCGGTCCTGTCGTGGGCGGGCGGCGATGGTCCGACGCCGAGCTCGTGAACGACAGGCGTCGACGGGAGCCAGGGCTCGCGAGCGCGACGACGGTGAGGAGCACGGCGGCGAGAGTGCCGTCGCGTCACTCCCAGGGATGGCGGCCGTCGCGTTCGGGCCAGTAGGGGTACCAGTACTCCTTCTCGCTCTCGACGTCGAGTTCGCCCGTCAGGGCGCTCTCGAGTTTGAACTCGACGCCGCTGTCGCGCTCGCTCGTGCCCGCGGGAACGAACGGATAGTACGCGCCGCGGCGGAACGAGTACACCCAGTACGTGTACTGGGGATAGGAGCCGTCGGTTTCGTCCACGTTCTCGAACGCGAACAGTGCCGCGAGCAGTCGCGACCCGTAGTCTCGCTCGACGAGCGTGTCCGCGGCGAAGTGCACGCTCGTCACGAGGTCCTCGGGGTCGGTATCGTCGTGGAGGACGACCCAGTTGTAGCCGTGGCTATCCTCGTGGAAGTCCGCCGTCGTCCCCGTCTCCTCGCCGCCGGCGTCGAGGATGGCTTTCACCTCGTCGACGGTGTCGGAGAAGTCCGTGCTGTCGACGTCCGCGAAGCAGAGTGCGGCGTCACCGGTCGACTCCCACCCGAGTTCCGCGCCCATCGTGATGTACGCCGTGCTCATCCCGAAGAGGTCCTCGGGGTCGGCGTCCCGGGACGCGTCCGTCTCGGCGCGCGACCCGAGTATCGCTCGCAGCGAATCCAGCAAGCCCATGCTCACCCGTCGTACCCGGGGCGTCTTTGGCCTGACGGACCCGACGACCGAGAGCGCAGGGTCCGAATCCGCCCGTCCCCCAGCGTTCGTTTAAGTCGTTCTGGTCTCAATGGGTCATAGTGAGGAGGTTGGCGCCGCCCCCGGCGTCGTTTCTACGTGCATTCGACCGGATAGCCGCGGTCGGGTTCGATGAACGGACCTCATCCTCGATCGAAGGCGTGTCCGTCCAACTGCGGTCGACGACCGTTCTTTAAGTCATTCTGGTCTCAATGGGTCATAGTGAGGAGGTTGGTGCCGGCGATCGGCACCGTTTCGTTCTACGCAGGTCCGCCCGGAGAGCTAAAGCTGAGCGCCGTAGTCCCGATGGCTGATTTCGGTCGTGGTAGCCCGGTCGAGGACCACTTGAAGCGTGGAAGCGTTGACTTTTCATATTCGAACGTCGTTACCGATACTAATGGCAACCAGCGCGTTAGAGAATCTCAGGAAGCCCGAGTACACGGGCGAGAATCGGTGTATGGCGTGTACCGTCGTCAACAGCGTCCTCGCGGTCGCGCTCGCGGGCGTCGTCGGCGCCGGAGCGTCCGTGGCCGGTACGAGCCCACTGATCGCCACCGCCGCCGCCGCCACGGTGCTCGCGCTGTCGGCGGGCTCGATCTGGCTCCGGGGCTACCTCGTCCCGGGCACCCCCGAGTTGACGAAGGCGTACATGCCCGAGTGGATGCTCGCGTGGTTCGGGAAAGCCCCCGAGCAGTCCTCGGGGCTGGACACCGACGACGTCGACCCCGAGGACGTCGACGTCGACCCCGAGCGCGTCCTGCTCGACGCGAGCGCGGTCGAACCGTGCGAGGACGTCGACGACCTCTGTCTGAGCGAGAGCTTCGCCGACGCGTGGCAGACCGAGATGGACGCCGCCGGCGACGTCAACGTCGAGGACGCACTCGCGACGTTCGGATTCCAGGAAGACGATTACGAACTCACGCGGCACGACGACGCCGTCCTCCTGAACCGCGGCCCGCACCGCGTCGGCCAGTGGCCGAGCGAAGCCGCGCTCGTCGCGGACGTCGCCGGCGCCCGCGCACTCGAGGAGCGCTACCCCGAATGGAGCGATATGGAACCCGTCGCGAAAGGCCGCGTCCTCAACGGCCTGCGCGTGTTCCTCGAAACCTGCCCCGACGGCTCCGCCGCGCAGTTCAACGAGGAGACCGTCGAATCGTGCTGTTCGAGCTACGACGTCGTCACCGTCGAATGCTCCGGCACCGGCGAACGCCTGTTCGAACAGCGCGTCGACGACCTCACAGCCTGAACCACGCGAATCCGTGGGTGGTGCCGCCGTCAGCAACCCGCTTCTGGAAACGAGTCAGTTCTGGCAATGCTTGCAGGGAAGTAGGAGCGTTTTTCACGACTTAGTCCGGAGTTCTCGTATGCTCGATTACGTGGGACTGGAGGCCGACCTCGGGGAGGAGGAGCGTCTCATCCGCAACACGGCACGGGATTTCGTCGAGGACAACGTGGCGCCGGACATCGCCGACCACTGGGAAGCCGGCACGTTCCCGATGGAGGTCATCGAGGAGATGGGCGCCCTCGGGTTCTACGCCCCGAACCTGGACGGGTACGACCTGCCGAACGTCAGCGAGACGGCGTACGGGCTCCTGATGCAGGAACTCGAGGCGTGCGACTCCGGCATCCGGTCGATGGCGAGCGTGCAGGGCGCACTCGTCATGTACCCGATTCACGCGTTCGGGAGCGATGCCCAGAAGGACGAGTGGCTGCCGAAGCTCGGCCACGGCGAAGCCGTCGGCTGTTTCGGGCTCACGGAACCGAATCACGGCTCGAACCCCTCGGCGATGGAGACCAGGGCCGAAGCGGACGGCGACGGGTACGTCCTGAACGGCTCGAAGACGTGGATCACGAACTCGCCGATCGCGGACGTCGCGGTCGTCTGGGCGAAGGACCACACCGAGGACGACCATCCGGTGCGGGGGTTCCTCGTGGAGACCGATACGGCGGGTGTGACGACGAACAAGATCGGCGACAAGCTCTCGCTTCGCGCGTCGGTCACGGGCGAGATCGCGCTCGACGACGTGCACGTCAGCGAGGACGACGTGCTCCCTGGCGTCCGCGGTATGAAGGGCCCGCTGTCGTGTCTCACGCAGGCACGATACGGTATCGCGTGGGGCGCGGTCGGCGCCGCACGGGACTGCTTCGAGACGGCGCTCGCGTACGCGACGGACCGCGAGCAGTTCGGGCAACCCATCGGTGGGTTCCAGCTCCAGCAACGGAAGCTCGCGGAGATGGCGACCCAGATCACGACCGCACAACTGCTCGCGCACCGGCTCGCGGCCCTGAAGGAACGCGGCGACCTCCGCCCGCAACACGTGTCGATGGCGAAGCGGAACAACGTCCGGATGGCTCGCGAGACTGCGAAGACCGCTCGCGAGATGCTCGGCGGGAACGGCATCACGGGCGACTACTCGCCGATGCGGCACATGGCGAACATCGAGACCGTGTACACGTACGAGGGCACGCACGACATCCATACGTTGATTCTCGGAGAGGATCTGACTGGTATCCCCGCGTTCGAGTGACGCCGCAGGCGACACGAGAACAACGGGGATGGCAGTCAGCAACCGGTATCCCCGCGTTCGAGTAGCACCGCAGGCGCTGCGAGTACACTGCGATTCCGGTGAGCAAGACGGGATCCCCGCGTTCGAGTGATGTCGGAGACGTCCGGATAGAGGGAGTGCTGTGATGCGGAATCGGCGTCTAGGAGGGAAGGGAGGTTCGGGGGTGGTTCAGATACGATTCTTGACGAGGAGGCCGCCGAGTGCGAGGATGCCGATCGTCATGAGCGCGTAGTAGACGGCGTTACCGTACTCCGGGATGAGCAGGTATCCTGCTGCGCCGACGGCGATGGCTACCACGGCGATCGCGAGCGTGTTGGGATCGAAGCCGTCGTCGACGGTCTGTGTCTGATTCATGGGTCGATATGTCTACTCCCAGGTATTTAACTGCAGTGGACACACCCGGTGCAGGCGTAGCCGGTGCCGCCACAGAAGGCCATGATACAGAGCGCACATCCCGGTCCGACGGCAGCACAGGACGCGTAGCACGCCCCGCATCCGCCGGCCGCCATGAGGCACCGCCAGCACCAGTCCGGACCACACTTGCCGTTGTGGTCCAGGATCGAGGGGCCGTCGTCACCAGTAACCTCGTGGTACGTGAACTCCTCGACGTTGGATTCGGTGTATACGCTTCCACCTTCGACTGCGACGGTCCGGACCTCGTCCTGTTCGTCGACGTACTTGAGCGTGAACGTCCCCGTCGACGAGGAGACGAACGCCGAGACGGTATCGGCGTCGACGTCGAGGTCGCCGAGCATCGCGTCGCGCTCGCGTCCGGTTGCGAGTCGTGTCAGGACGACGCCGTCCTCGACGCCCTTGATTATCGCGGACGAGGACCGTGGGAGGTCACGGTACTGTTCGGGGAGGTGACCGCGGCCGCGGACGTCGCTGAACTGGAACGCGGCTTCGGTCGTGCCAGTCGAGTGCACGCCGTACGCGATGGACCCGACCTGCGACGGGACGTGCGTGATCTCGACGGTGACGTCCTCGTTCGACTTCGTCGTGGTCGCGGCGCGCTTCGGGAGGATCTTCGGGTTCCCGAGTGCGTCGAGAACCGCCTGGAATTTGGGGTCGTCGAGTGCCGCGTCGACGGCGTCGTCGCCGGCACGTTCCGGCGGGGCGGCCACGGCACGGTCGGCCGCGGTTGTGCCCGCGGCGACGGCACCGCCCGCGACGGTCATCTGTTGAAGGAACTTCCGGCGCGTTCCGGAGACGTCGTTCAGACTCGAATCGTCTTCGTTACTGGATTCGTTCATATCTTCATCGGGTACACCAACAGAACCTAGTTAAAATTTTATATTTCAGATTATGGCTATTAGTTTCGGTGATTCAGAAGTCGGCAGTCCGTATACTGTTATCGAGTTCGTCTAGAGAATCATCCACCGAAGGCGTGCACTCTTTATATCATCTCAGGCCAGTATCGATTCGTGCCCAAACCGGACAAACTGACTTCGATTTTATATTTCGAACCGGGAGAGGGAATTCGATGGAGCCTCCCCCGAAAACCAGGTAATGACGCCCGCTGACGGAATATTTATTCGTATTCAGAGTAATTCTGAGTCGTCGCGTCGACTTGCCATCTTTCGCGACTTTCTGCGCGCGCCGCGCTATCGTAGAGCGGCGGCGTCGGGAGGCGGTAGGTTGGAGTTAGCGGAACGCACTTGCTCGCGGCCGCCGCTTGTACGCGTGATGCCCGACGTCGTCGACACCGTGCTCGAGCGCGCGTTCCCGGAGCGGACGGTGACGGCGTCGTCGGCAGTCCCCGGCTCGGACCACCCGGGAAACGAGACCGTTCGCGTCCGCTTCGCCGGGGGCGACGTCGCGTACCTGAAGGTGGCGGTCGACGGCGGCGAGCGCGCTCGCGACCGGCTCGCGCGGGACGCGGCCGCGACCCGGTACGCACGCTGGCACGCCGACGTCCGCGTCCCCGAGGTCCTGGTGGCGGCCGTCGACGCCGACCCCGGGTGCGTCGCCACCGCCGAACTGGCCGGAACCGCCATCGCGACGGACTGGCCGGTCGATTCGACGGTCGCACGCGCCACTGTCCTCCGCGCGGTCGGTCGTGCGCTCGCCGGCGTCCACGAAGCCGACGACTTCGTCGGGCACGCACAGATCCGTGGCGGTGACGCGGACGGCCTCGACCTCGAACGCGGGTCGTGGTCAACGGTGCTCGCGGACACGCTCGCTGCACGCGCCGACGAGATGTTCGCTGACCGGTTCCGCGACCTCCAGACCGACGTCGTCGACGCGCTCGCGGTGAACAGTCGCCGACTGGACGCCGCCCCGGCGACGCTCGTCCACGACGACCCACGCCCCGAGAACTGCCTCGTCGACTCCGACGGCCCCGGCCTCGTCGACTGGGAGACCGCGATGGTCGGCGACCCCGCACTCGACGTCGCTCGCGCGGAAGCCCAGTACGTCGAGCGCGCCGACGTCGACGACGCCGGACGCGGCCGACTCCGCCGTGCACTCCGCGCCGGCTACCGCGACCACGCCGGCACGCTCCCCGTCGGGTTCGGCGACCGCTACCCGCTGTATCGCGCGGTGACGTTCCTCGACACCGCACGGACGTTCGAGCACTGGGCGCCCGACGCCGCCGAACCGCTCGAGGACCTCGACGCGTGGGTGCGCACGGAACTCTCGACGAGACTCGAAACCGTCCGCGACGAATGATAGTGATTATTGCGAGTCTTCACCGCTGAGTAACGAGAGAATCCGTCCGTTAGGGCCCAAGCAGTCTGGTTTTCGATGCCTCTGCCGAAAATCACCGCAATAATCACTATGAGAGAACGCGCAAGTCCGCGAACGAGGACGCACGAATCGGCGAGTATCGGTCAGTCCCGCGCCGGCGGAGTCTTCGACTTCACCTTCCCGAACCAGTCGCGGTGCTCGGCGATGAACCGATACGCTGGGTCGCGCACTCGCGACCGGACGCCCTCCGGGAGCGTCTCGAACGCACGAGCGGCGGTGCCTTCGGCGGTGTTGAGATGCGACGCGACGAACTCCGCGGCTTCGCCACACGAGTACGTGTCGTCGCCGTCGAACACGTGCATGCACTCCTCGTAGTTCTCGGGCAACCGATCGCGTTCCGCGGGCGTGAGGTCTGAGAACCCGAGCAAGTGGAAGTTCCCGTGCGCGTCGGCGTACTCGGCACTCCACGTGCAGAACCCGCAGTCGTCGTCGTACACGATCGTCGGACGCGTCATATCCGGAACTACGCCCGCCGGAGTGAAGAGCGCCACGCCCGACACCGAGGACCTATCGCCGACTCGCTCGACCCCGCGTCGAACGACCCCGCGTCGAACGACCTCCGGCCGAACGACCTCGAGCCGAACGTGCCGGAACCCCCGTGCCCGTCGACGCGAACCGTTCGGGCGCTCCGGTCGCGAACGCCCGCGCGTACACCGGAAAGGATGTCTTTTTAGGGGTCGCTTTCGTACCACGAGACAATATGTTCAAGGCCATCGTGAGCGCGGATACGCTCAAGACGACGCTCGATTCGGTGAGCGTCCTGGTGGACGAGTGCAAGATCCACCTCGAGGAAGACGGCCTCGAGATCCGCGCCGTCGACCCCGCGAACGTAGGCATGGTCGACCTGTCCCTGTCCGCAGACGCGTTCGAGTCCTACGAGGCCGACGGCGGCCTCATCGGCGTGAACCTCTCCCGTCTCGAGGACATCGCCGGGATGGCTGACGCCGGTCAGCTCGTCAGTCTCGAACTCGACGAAGAGACACGGAAACTCCACATCCAGATCGACGGGCTCGAGTACACGCTCACCCTCATCGACCCCGATAGCATCCGGCAGGAGCCGGACATCCCCGACCTCGACCTTGCCGCCGAAGTCGTCGTCGAGGGGAAGGACATCAACCGCGCCGTCAAGGCCGCGGACATGGTGAGCGACCACATCGCACTCGGCGTCAAAGGCAGCGAGGAGACGTTCTACATCGACGCCGAAGGCGACGCCGACGACGTCCACCTGGAACTCGACCGCGACGACCTCATCGACCTCACCGCCGCCGACGCCCACAGCCTGTTCTCGCTGGACTACCTGAAGGACATGGACAAGGCCATCCCGAAGGACGCGGAAGTCATGATGGAACTCGGCGAGGAGTTCCCCGTCAAGATGCACTTCGACATCGCCGAAGGCCTCGGGCACGTCACGTTCATGCTCGCCCCCCGCATCCAGTCGAACTGAACAGGTCTTCTCCTGGGGTTTCTCAGCGTTCCGAGTGTGGCGAGTGACGACGCGAGGTCGCCAGCGGGACGAGTACTGGGGCCGCCGGGACGGCGTTACGTCGGCGGTCGGTGCGACCGAACCGATCGCCGGCGGGTAGGTCCGCGAGTCCGCCGTCAGCGTCGAGTGCGAGTGTACAGCACGCCGAACAGTCCGAGCAACGCGAGCGAGCTGGCCCAGACGCCGTTCCAGGCGCGGTCGGTCGCACTCTCGGCGGTCGTGAACGTGGTGGTCGACGCTGTCGTGGTGGGTCCCTCAGTCGTCGTCGCCGGTTCTTCCGTCGCCGTCTCCGTCTCCGTCGGCTGGACGTCGCTATCGCAGAAGTCCTGCGTCGCGAGCAGGAAGACCTCGGAGTTGCCGAGGAGCCCTTCTGCCTCGGGGTCGTCGACGACGGTGTCGTTCAGGCTGTCCTGCGTGAAGTACACCCCGACACCTACGCGGTCCCAGTCGGGGTCGAGGATGGTCTCGCGCTGCTCGGTGTCGTTCATCCACGCGGCGACCACCGCGTCGGCGATCTCCTCGTTCGTGAGTGGTTCCTCGATTCCCTCGAACCCCTGGACGTTCTCCCCGTAGTCGGTGCAGGTTTCGGTGTCAACCACGCTCTCGTACCGGTCGAATGGCCCTTCGTCGTCGGGATTTACGGTGTCGAGGTAGTCCCGGTCGGCCATGTCCGCGCTGTGAGCGCGCGCGACGGACGCGAGAGTGTCGTTGTAACGCACGGGATCGAGTCCATTCTCCTCGCGAATCTCGTTGACGCGCTCGTGGATGAGCCGCTCTATCTCCTCCGAGTCGACGAGCCGCGGTTCTTCGACCTCGTGAGCGGGGATCGCGGGGTTGAGCCAGAAGACCGAACGATTGGGGTCGTCGAGATCGAACCCGTAGCGGTCCGGGTCGACGAACCCGGGGTCGGACTGATTCAGGGGGTCCGTTCCGGCAACGACTTCCTCGCCGTCGGTCAGCGCGTCCAGGTCGGAGTCGGGGTGGAGCGGGTCGGTCTCGCGCTCGACCTCTTCGCCGTCCTCGAGGCCGTCGGCGTCGGTGTCCGCGAGCGTCGCGTTCGTCCCGAGGTCGGCTTCGCGAGCGTCGGTCAACCCGTCACCGTCCGTGTCGACCGGTGCGCCGACGAGTTCGATATCGAGCGCCTCGACCCCGTTCAGGGCGACGACTCGCCCGTCCTCGCTCGTCGCGTTCAGCGTGTAGTTCCCTGGTGCGAGCCCCGAGACGGTCGCGTCCTCGCTGGGGGCAACCGTCTCGTCGACGAGCGTTCCGGAGTCGTTCGCGACCGTCATCGAGACCGCCACCTCGTTCGGGTTCTCGACGCTGAACGTCTCGTTGCCGACGACGACGTCGAGCGATTCGAGCGGCGCCACGGGCTCGTCGACGGTGAATTCGAACGTCTCGTTTCCGTTGACGAGGGCCCGTCGGTCGTCCTCGGCGGTCGCCGTCGCGCTCCAGTACCCGGGCGCGAGCTCGGTCAGGTTCTCGATACCGTTCGCCGGGACGTCGAGCGTCTCGTTCGCTCCCGTTTCGTTACTCGCGGTCACGGTGACGTCGACGTCGTTCGGGTTCTCGACGGTCAGCGACCGGTTGTCGACGGTCGCGTTCAGCGACGCGAGTTCCGCCGGCGGTGCCGGGATCTCCTCAACCGAGAACGAGAACGTCTCGTTCCCGTTGACCTCGGCCGTTGCGTTCCCCTCCGTGGTGGCGGAAAGCGTGTAGTTGCCCGGCGGGAGGTCGGGGACGGTCGCCGTTTCGCCGGAGGTGACGACGAACGACTCGACCGGTCTCGTCTCGTTGGTCAGGTTCATCGTCGCGTTCACGCTGGAGGGGTTCGTGACTGTGAGCGTGCCGTTCTCGACCGTCGCGAGGAGGTTCGCGTCGCCTGGGTCCGGCGCGATGGTGACGTTCAGGTCCGGCTGGCCGTTCAGGGAGACCGGCTTCCCGTCGTCGGTCACGGCCGTGAGCGTGTAGTTGCCGGGCGCGAGCGCGAGCGTCGTGGTCTCGTTCGCGGGCACGGTCTCGTCCAGGGCTGCGTCCGCGTCGTCGGTCGCGGTGACGGTGACTGGCGCGTCGTTCGGGTTGGTGACCGAGACGTTGCGCTCGCGCTCGACCACGGTGAGGCTCTGGGCGACCGTCGGACACTCCTCGACTGCGACGTCGAGTTCGGTCTCGTTCCCTTCGCCGACCGGGACCGTCGTTCCGTCGCCGGTGCTCGCCGTCAGCGAGTACTCGCCGGCCGCCTGCACGACCTGTCGGGTCTCGCCCGCGGCGAGACCGGCCCGCTCGATACCGTTCGGTCCGGCGACGTTCACCGTCACGGGCACGTCGTTCGGGTTGGTGACGGTGACGTTCTCGCAGTCCGTGGCGACCCCGAGCGACGCGATCCGCGGCGGGTCGTCGGCGTCGAGCGGGTCCGTCCCCTCTTCGACCTCCGTCCCATCGAGGAAGCCGTCGCCGTCGGTATCGGGATTCGTCACGTTCGTTCCGAGGGCGTCCTCCACCTCGTCGGGGAGACCGTCGTCGTCGACGTCGATCGGGTTCGGGTCGTTGACGTCGAGCGGGTCGGAGCCGTTCCGGACCTCGTCGCCGTCGCTGATACCGTCGCCGTCGGTGTCGTTGTCGAGCGGGTCGGTGAACGTCGACAGTACCTCGCGGCCATCGTCCAGCCCGTCGTCGTCGGTGTCGGGGTCGTTCGGGTCCGTCCCGAGTTGCTCCTCCTGTCGGGTCCCCAGCCCGTCGTCGTCCGGGTCCGGCGGCGCGGGGTCGTCGGCGTCGAGCGGGTCCGTTCCGCGCTCGAACTCCGCCAGATCGGTGAGTCCGTCGCCGTCCGTGTCGGGGTCGGTCGGATCCGTCCCGACGTCGACCTCCGTCCCGTCACCCAGGCCGTCCTTGTCCGTGTCGTACGCGAGCGGGTTCGAGCCGTACGAGTTCACCTCGACCCCATCGTCGACGCCGTCGTCGTCGGTGTCAGCGTCGTTCGGGTTCGTCCCGAGATCGCGTTCCTCGCCCCGCGTCAGACCGTCGCCGTCGGCGTCGGTCTCCCTCGGATCGTTCGGGTCGAGCGGATCCGACCCCTGCTCGACCTCCTCGCCGTCCTCGATGCCGTCGCCGTCCGTGTCGGCGTGCGTCGGGTCCGTCCCGAGTTCGCGCTCCTCGCCGTCCTCGATGCCGTCGCCGTCCGTGTCGGGGTTCAGCGGGTCCGTTCTCTCGACGAGCACCTCGGTCCCGTCATTCAGGCCGTCGCCGTCGGTGTCGGCGTCGTTCGGGTCGGTGCTGATGAGGCGCTCCTGGTCGTCCGACAGCCCATCGCGGTCGCGGTCGCCGGGCGACCGGTACTTGTCCTTGCCCTTCCGCTCGCCGTCGCGGACGATCTTCGATGGGCTGGACTCCTCGTCCTTCACGGCCTTCTTCGTGGTCTCGGCGGCCACGATCTGGACGATAATCTGTATCTGGACGATATTCACGACCTGTACCTGCGTCACCTGCCCGAGGACGCCCCGGGAGGCGCCCCTGGCCGCGGACTGGATCTGCGTGACGCTCGCCGACTGGCTCTGTGAGAGCGCGCCCGACGCCGCACCGCCGGCGACGATCTGTATCTGCACGACGTTGACCGTCTGACTCTGGGAGATCGCGCCAGCCGCACCCCCGTAGCCCGCGGCCTGCACCTGCCTGACGGTCGCCCACTGGCTCTGGGAGACGGCACCCGCCGCGCCGCCGAGCGCCGCAACCTGCACTTGCTTGACGTTCGCCTGCTGGACCTGCTCGAGGGCGCCCTCGGCGCCACCCCTGGCAGCACCGCGGGTCTTCTCGGGCTTGCCGTCGCGTTCGAGCGCCCCGTACGCGCCACCCTGAGCGGCTTCCTGGATCTTCGAGACGTCCGGGACTTTCTTCTTGGCCGCGCCCCGCGCGGCGCCGGCCGCCGCCCCCGCCGCGGCGTACTGGACTTGCGTCACGGAGACTCGCTGCGCCTGCGCGATCGACCCGTGGGCCGCACCGTACGCCGCACCCTGCATCTGGGTCACGTTCGCCGACTGCGACTGACTCAGTGCGCCGTCGAAGCTCCCGGCGACGGCCGCCTGTATCTGGGTGACGTTCGCGGACTGCGCCTGCACGAGCGCGCCGTGTGCCGCACCGCGTGCCGCGCGCTGGATCTGCTCGACGGTCGCCTGCTGTTGCTGTCTCACCACGCCGACGGCGGCCTCCTTCGCGGCCGCGATCTGGGCCTGCGTGACGTTCGCGCCCTGCCGCTGGGCCAACTCAGCTCCCTCCTCGACGCCCTCTTCCGCGGCGTCGCGCGACGACTGCTTTACGGTAGCGGGGTCGTCGTACCCCTCGACGTCCGCGACCATCTCAACGGCCGGTGACGCGGTCAGGGACGTCGTCAGGTCCGAGGACGCGGCAGCGTCCGAACCCTCGGCCGGTTCGTGGGACGCGGTCGCGTCCGCGCCGGTGGAGTCGTGGGACGCGGTCGCGTCCACACCAGTGCGATCCTGTGTCGCTGCGGCGGCGCTTGCGGCGAGGGGCGCACTCAACGCAACCGTCAGCGCGACGAGGACGACCAGCAGTCTCCTCGCGGCCATCCGTCGAGGACGGTCGCGTCTAGACATCGTTCCCTCCGAGGTGCAGCCAGCGTGACGGCCGTTCGACATCGACGGGTCGTGACCGCCGTCTCGCGTGCGTCCGTGCGTCGACCGATTCGTGTACGCGCACCGCTTCGTGTGCGTTCACCGCTTCCGACGTCGGGTTCTCGACGTCGGAACCAGAGGAACACCGAGGACTGCGGGGAACAATCATGCTAACTAATAACACGGAACGAGGGTGGCGACTTCACTGTATTTTCGGCGTCTGTATCACCTGCCTCCCGCTTGCCGTGAGACACTGATTCGTTCGTCCAATCTACCCCGGAGAGGTATCGACCTGGTAGTCGTTTACGGAGGAACGAAGCGACCCCCCGACCACCGGTTCGGCGCGCGAGCCGCCCGCACCGTCGAGCCAGCGGCGAGACGGGGCGGCGACGCGTGCGAGGGCGGCGCGCGACCGGCGACCGCAGGGAGCCGTGCTCGCGCGACGCGGCTGGGGAGGCCGAGGCGCGGTGCTGTCGCGGCGCTGTCCCACAGGCACCGGCTAGGGGCGTGGTCGTAGATGGAGTCCGAACGCGACAGCTTCAATTCGTATTGAGAGGACAGGTAAACTAACGACGGCCGATGCCGGAACGAGACGACGTCCCCGAGCCGTACATTGCACTGTGGAAGATTGCAGTCCTCATCGTCGTCTGTAGCTTCGGCGCACTGGTCGGGACGCTCGCACTCGTTCGGACGCCGACGTACGCACTCGCTGCGCTCGGGAACCCACTACTATACGTGGGATTCGCGTTCTTCGTGACGATTGCACTCACCGGGTTCTTCTACCAGAACCGTGCGAACCTCCCGTAACACCCGGACACGTCACACGCGCCGGTCGATGACGGCCTTCGCGGCTTTCGCTTTCTCCTTCCAGCCGTAGCCTTGTTCGTGGACGTGTCGTTTGGAGTCGACGAGTTCCTCCGGGCTCTCCTCCTCGAAGCCGCCGCGTTGCCACGTCCCGGAGTCTTTGAGCCAGTCGACGACCTTCTCGCGGGTCTCCGCCCACGGCAGCCCGATCATCTCGTAGTACGCGACCATCGCGAACACGCTGTTGTCGTGCGCGCCCGGCACCGACCCTTCCTCGTAGATGGTCTTCACGGGGTCGTGCGGCGGGTGTGCGAGGCGTTCGCGGTACTCGTCGGGGTCGACGAGTTCCAGGACGTCGCGACCGGAATCGTCGGTGGTCTCGTCGACCCGGCGCGTCTTCTGGAGTTCCTGGAGTGCGGCCTGATGGAGCGAATCCCAGTCGCCGTGCGCGGCCGCGCGGAGTTCGTCCTCGCCGGTCGCGCCGTCCGCGAGGACGCCGACGACGTCCGTGTACGCCTTCTCGACGTCGTACCACGGCGTGCCCGTGAACTTGCAGTCGGGGTCGTGGAGGTCGTTCGTGCTCCGACAGCCCGGGCACGGGTACGTGAAGTAGCGCGCCACGACCCGGGGATAGCGGCCGGTGGCCTATGAGCGTACCGCTCCACGGTCGCGTTCGCGGCGCTCGCGGCGCGCGACGACGACGAGCGCGGGAACGAGGAGGATCGCGCCAGCGACGAACGGCGACCAGCGCGCGCCGAACTCGTAGAGCCCCGCCATCACTGGCGGGCCGACGGTGCGCCCGAGGCTGCCCGCGCCTTGCGTGACGCCGAAGGCCGAGCCTTGCCGGTCGGCGCTCGCGCTCGTCGACACGAGCGCGCCCAGCGCCGCCGACAGCAGGCCGTTCCCGAGCGGGACGAGCGGGAGCAGGGCGGCGAGCGCGAGCACGCCCGGCGCGAGTCCCGGGAGCGAGACGCCCACGAGCGCGCCGATGTCGGGCGTGAACGGGAGGATTGCGGCGCCGACACTGAGGATAGCGAGGCCGGCGACCGCCATCTTCGCGTCGCCGATGCGCCGCGACACGCGCGGGACGAGTCCGCCCTGGACGACGACGCCGAGGACACCGATGTACGTCAAGAACGCGGCGGCCTGGGGTTCGATGAACCCGAACTCGTCGGCGAGCCACGGGATGAACGCGACCGTGACGCCCGAGAACGCGACGTTCACGAGGAAGAACGCGACGACGAGCCCCCTGAGTGCGTCGTCCCGGAGGGAATCGGAGAACTGCGAGACGAGCGTGTTCGGCGCTGGGCCACCGGTCGGCCGGGACCCCGAGGACGGGTTCTCGGACGACGACGCGACCGTCGCCGGATCGTCGGTCGCGCCGGCGTGCTTCCGGATGCTCGCGGGGTCGGGGAGGTAGCGCCAGGCGACGGCGGCGCCGGCGAGGCTGAGGGCGGCGGCGGCGAAGCTCGGCATCGAGAACCGCGTCACCGGGACGAACGCGGGGAGGACGCCGCGGGCGACGTCGAGGACGGCGGGGCTGGCGAGGACGCCACCGAGCGCGGGCCCGATGATGAACCCGACGCTGAACGCCGCGCCGAGGACGCCGAGCGCGCCCGCGCGGTCGGCGGGGAGAGTGATGTCGGCGACGTACGCCTGTGCGGTCGCGATGTTCCCGCCGGCGGCACCCGCGACGATGCGTGCGAGGAAGACGAGCCAGAGCGCGCCCGCGACGCCGAAGATCGTCCACGCGACCGCGCCACCGACGAGCGACACCGCGATGACGGGGCGACGCCCGTACCGGTCGCTGACCCGGCCGAGGAACGGCGCGCTCGCGAACTGCGCGAGCGAGTACGACGCCGCCAGCAGCCCGATGAAGACGTCGTTCGCGACGAACGACCGCACGTAGAACGGCAGGATCGGGATGACGATCCCGAACCCGAGGAGGTCGAGGACGACGACGAACACGACGACCGCGAACGCACGCCGCCGGCGCTTCGGGGCGTCAGCCTGTCGCGCGTTCGCGGCCGCCGCGGGCGCAGACATGCCACGAGTCGACTCGGCGCCAAGCCAAGAAGCTACCGCCGGTGCAAGCCGGCGACGGTGCACGTAGCCACCGCCGGTTCGAGCCGGCGACCGCTACCCGCGCCACTCCAGGACGGTCGCCGCCCACGTGTAGCCGGTGCCGGCGGCGAGACAGAGGACGATGTCGCCGGACTGGACGAGCGCCGGGTCGGCGTCGAGTGCTTCCGCGATGGCGAGTCCCTGGTCGGCACTCTGGACGTGCCCGTACTCGTCGAGGTAGTAGCCGTCGCTGGCCGCGTCGACGCCGAGTTCGGCCAGCAGGTGGTCGTGGAACGACCGCTTCATGTGCGTGACCGCGACGAAGTCGAGGTCGCCGCGGTCGTACCCGCTCTTCGCGAGCGCGTCGTCGGCAACGTCGAGGTAGTTCCGGAGACTCACCTCACCGAGTCGTTCCTTCATCCCGTCGGGGTCGGGGACGTCGAGCGTGTGCAAGCCCGCGTCGACGGTGTCGTGACTCGGCGGCTGCTTCGAGCCGCCGGCGGGCATCACGACGTCCATCGAGAACGAGCCGTCGGTGACGGCGGCGGACTCGCGAACGAGTGCGCGAGCGCGCTCGCCGCCAGAGAGCGCTGTGCTTTCGGGAGTCGAGTCGGTTCCTTCGACGACGAACGCACTCGCGCCACTCCCGAAGTTGAACATGAAACTCGAGCGCTCGTTCCCGTAATCGACGAGGTCCTCCTCGCGACTCGCACCGACGAGGAGCGCGCGCTCGACGTCGCCAGCACGCACCTGCGCGGCAACCTGCCGGAGCGCCACCGGCGCGCCCGCACAGAGCGTGTAGCTCTCCGTCGCGTACGCCTCGTCGGCACCGAGGCGGTCGGCGACGTTCGCCGCCGCCGACCACACGACGTGATCCTTGAACTCGCTCCCGTGATACAGCACGAGGTCGACGTCGGCGGGGTCGACGCCCGCGTCCACGAGCGCCTCACGTCCGGCCTGCACGCTCATGTCCGTGACGTGGTCGCGGTCGGGCGGACAGACGCGCTTCTCGCGCAACCCCATCTTCTCGACGACGACGTGCTCCGGGATGCCGGACTCCGCCGCGATCTCGGCGCCCGTGACGACGTCCTCGGGGACGTACGTCCCGAGCCCCGTGAGTGCGACCGCCGTCATCGTGCTGCGCGTGATGCGGTCAGCGAGCTATCGGTCATCGGCCCACCTCCGGATGCGTTCGCCGACGGTACCGGCGACGGTACCGCCCACGCGGTCGCGGAGCGTCCCGAGCAGGCCGTTTGGCACGTACAGCACGAACAGGACGAACACGAGCCCGATGTAGAGCTCCGCGTGCCCGTTCAGGAACGTGTCCACGGCCTCGCCGACGGTGACGCCGCCGACGGTCTCCGTCGTCATCGTCGCGTCGCCGAGGCTCTCCTGGAGCCACGGGAGCAAGCCACCGCCAGACCCCGTCTTCGAGAGGAACTCCTCGATGCTGATGTGGAAGAACCGTCCGAAGATGGGGCCCGCGAGCGTCCCGAACCCGCCGATGACGGACGCCAGCAGCGCGTCGCCAGCGACGAGGAAGTACAGCGAGTTCTCCGGACTCACCGACCGCCTGAACCCGGCGAACAACGCACCTGCCATCGCGCCGAAGAACGCACTCATCGCGAACGCCGCCAGCTTCACCTTGTAGACGTCGTAGCCGATGGCGCGAGCACGCTCCTCGTTCTCGCGGATCGCGACCATCACGCGCCCGAACGGCGAATGGATGATGCGTTGCATCGCGGCGTAGCCGACGACCGCCATCAGCCCGACCATGTAGTACGACACCTCGGTGCCGCCGAGTTCCATCGTCACGTCGATGAACCCGAGGACGTCCAGGCCGAGCTTCGCCATGTCCAGTCCGTACGTGACGGAGTCGCCCTGGAGTTGGCCGATGGCGAGGTTCAGCGTATCGACGAACGGAATCCCGACCTCGAAGCCCTCCGGATGCTCGAGGACGGCGACGCCGTCCCGTGGGTTCTCGCCGACGAAGTCCCAGGACGCGAACAGGACGTACAGGATCTGGCTGAACCCGAGCGTGATCATCGCGAAGTAGACGCCCGACAGTCGGAACGAGACGAGGCCGATGAGGACGGCGAGGATCGCCGCCGTGATCCCGACCAGCAGCAGCGACACCATGAACGGCGTGGCACTCCCGAGCAGCGGGAACTTCCCGTTCGCGATGAGGATGACGCCGTACGCGCCCAGGCCGTAGAACGCCGCGTGCCCGAAGGAGAGGTAGCCGGTGTAGCCGGAGATGAAGTCGAAGCTCGCGGCGAACAGCCCGAAGTAGAAGACGGCGACCATCGTCTCCACCCGTGGCAGGACGGCGACCGCCGTCAGCGCCCAGTAGTCGGGGGCGTTCGACAGCACGGGGACGACGGAGTACGTCGCCGGGTTCGTGAAGAACGCGTTCAGGAACGGATAGATGCCGAGGACGACGAGGACGAAGACGTGCACGGTCGTCGAGCGCGCGTACCGCGCGAACGCGGAATCGCCACCGAACAACTGGGCCGCGGTTGCGCCGAACACGCCACCGCTGGGGGTGGCGGTCGCGGCGCCGTCGCCCGTCGCGGTGTCCTCGGGCGTGGCGCCGTCCGCGGACGCGGCCTCAGACGCGTCGGAGGGCGGCGTATCGGAGCTAATGGCCCCCCACCTCCTGGACGCCGTAGAGACCGCGTGGTTTCACGACGAGCACGAGCACGAGGATGGCGAACACGACGACTTCGGGGAGCCACGACATCGTGACGAAGACGTTCTGGAACCACCACGTCATCGTCGCGTCCGCGAGTCCGACGATGAGCGCCGCGACGACGGTGCCCTTGAACGTACCGAGGCCACCGACGATGACGACGACGAACGCCGGCAACAACGCGTCAGCACCGACGGTGACGCTCGCACCCCACGACGGGTCCCACATAAGGAGTGCGCCCGCGACGCCCGTGAGCCCGGCACCGATACCGAACACGACCGTGAACACGCGACGCACGTCGACACCGAGTGCCTCGGCCATCTCGCTGTCCTCGCTCCCCGCACGGATGAACAACCCGTACCGCGTTCGAGTGAGGAACAGCCAGACGGCGGCGACGACGACGGCGCCGAGTGCGATCTCGAAGAGATCCATCCCTTCGACGGTCAGACCGAGGAAGTCGTGGTTCTCGCGGAACCACGTCGGGCGCGTCCCCAGCGCCTCCTGCCACGCACTCCGGGGCTGGAGACCGTAGAAGTCAACGATCATCCGGACGATCTCGTCGATGACGAGCGTCAGCCCGAACGTCAACAGGATCTGGTACAGCGGCGGTCGGTCGTACAGCGGGCGGATGAGTTGCGTCTCGATGAACGCGCCGAGCGCGGCGAGCACCGCGAACGCGACGACGACCGCCACGAAGAACCACGCGATGCGTGCCCCGAACCCGCCGCCGCTCAGGACGACCACCATCACGAGCCCGGCGACGTACGCGCCGACGATGGTGAACGACCCGTGTGCGAAGTTCAGGACACCCATCAGTCCGAAGATGAGCGTCAGGCCGACCGCGATGAGTGCGAACACCGACGCTTTCGCGAGTCCGTCGACGACGATGCCCGCGAGGTTCGACGGCGACAGGAACTTCACGAAGTCGGCGACGATGCCCGCAACCGGGAGCTGTCCGACGAGGTCGGCGCCGACCGGTGCGAGCGCGTCGACGAACGCGACCAGGAACTGGCTGATCGCGACAGTCATGCGAGATACCTCTGGATGCGTTCGTCGTCAGCTGTCACGCCGTCGGTACTCCCGCTCTCGACGACCCGTCCGTTGTCGACGAGGTAGAACCGGTCCGCGAGGTCCATCGCGAGCGGGAAGTTCTGTTCGACGAGTAACAGCGACGCCTCGTCGCTCACTCGCTCCAGCGCGTCGGCGACCGTCTGGACGATCTGGGGCGCGAGCCCCTCGCTCGGCTCGTCGACGAGCAACAGTTCGTTGTCGCCCACGAGTCCGCGCGCGATGGCGACCATCTGTTGCTGGCCACCGGAGAGGTCGCCGGCCTTCCGGTCCCTGTGCTCGCGTAGTTCCGGGAACGTCTCCAGGGCGTACTCGAGCTTCCGGTCGACCTGCGTCGCGTCCTTCACCGCAACGCCGATGTTCTCCGCGACCGTGAGCTCCTCGAACATCCGGCGGTCCTCGGGAATCCACCCGACGCCCTGGTGTGCGAGCTCGTGCGTCGGGTCACCGGTGACCTCCTCGCCGCGCAAGCGAACGTGTCCCTCCCGGGGCGGCGTCAACTGGAGTGCCGCGCGGAGCGTCGTCGTCTTCCCGACGCCGTTCCGCCCGATGAGCGCCACCGTCTCCCCGCGGTCGACCTCGAGGGTCACGCCCTCGAGCACGTGGCTCTCGCCGTAGTACGCGTGCACGTCCTCCAGTTCGAGGAGCGGACCCTCGAACCGACTCGTCGCGTCCACGTCGGCGGCGTCGTCGTTCGAACCGCCGGCGTCGTCCGCGCTCACGCGACACCACCCCCCGTCGCGCTCGCGTCGTCCTCCGCGTCGTCGTCGCCTGCGGTCGGTTCGTCGTCGCTCCCGTACCCGCCGAGGTACGCCTCGCGGACGCGTTCGTCCGCCCGTACCGCCTCGGGGTCGCCGTCCGCGATGAGCGCACCGCGATGGAGGACGCTGATGCGGTCAGCGAGGTCCATCACGACGTCCATGTTGTGCTCGACCAGCAACACCGCGTGGTCGGTCGCGATGTCCTCGATGAGTCCGACGACCTCGTCGACGCTCTCGCTCGACACGCCCGCCGCGGGCTCGTCGAGCAAGAGCAGGTCCGGGTCGCCCGCGAGCGCGATGCCGAGCTCCAGGCTGCGTTTCTCGCCGTGACTCAGTGCCTGCGCCGGCCGCGCCGCGAGGTCGTCGAGTCCGACGCGTTCGAGGATTCGCGTCGCCTCCTCGTGGTACTCGTCGAACCCGTCCACGTGCCGCCAGAACCGGTGCGTGTCCGACCCATGCGCTTGCGCCGCAACTCGAACGTTCTCCAGCACCGTACTCGTCGGGAAGATGTTCGTCACCTGGTACGACCGATGGATGCCCGCCTGCGCGGTCTCGTGAGTACCCAGGTCGGTTATCTCCCGCCACGTCCCGTCGTCGCGGAACTCGACTGACCCCGACGACGGCGACAGCGATCCGGTGAGCAGGTTGAAGAACGTCGTCTTCCCCGCCCCGTTCGGGCCGATGAGCGCCATCGTCTCCTCGGTCGAAACCGAGAAGTCGACGTCGTTGACCGCCGTGACGCCACCGAAGTGCTTCGTCAGCCCGTCCGTTCGAAGTAGTTCCTGCCCCATGACCCTACAGCGAGCAGTCGACGTCGCTCTCGGGGATAGTCGTCTCCTCCTTCGCCACGCGAGCGACCGGCTCGCTGGGCATGATGCTCGCGCCCCAGAGGTCAGCCCACTCGTCGCTCGTCGGCTCGGGGTACGCGATCGTCATCTCCGAACGCGCCTGGTTGTTGTACTCCTGGAACACGTACCCGTCCTCGCCTTTCGGCGTGTCCGCCACCGTCATCCCACGCATCGCGTCCACGAGGTCGACGCCGTCCGTCGACCCGGAAGCGTTGACAGCCTGATGGAACGCCGACGCCGCCGTGAACGTCCCCGACGTGAACAGGTCCGGCACCTTCCCGTACGCGTCCGTGTACATGTCGACGAACGACGAGTTGATGTCGTTGTCGTACTGGTTCCAGTGATAGCGCGTCGTGAACGGCCCGGTCTGCGAATCGCGGATCTTCTGAGCAGTGAGCTCTCCGTCGAAGAGGTTCTCGAGGAGCCCACCGAGGACGGTGTTCGTGATCTCCGTCGCGAACCCACCGAACACGCGAAGGTCGTAGTTCGCGGCCGCCGTCAGGAAGTTCGGGAGCGTCGCAACGGTGAACCCGCCGACGACGCCCTGTGCGTCCGCGTCGACCGCCTGCTCGAACAGGCCGTCGAACTCGTCGTACCCCTGCGGGACGAAGCGCTCGCCGACGATCTCGACGCCGTTCGCCTGCAGCACTTCCTTGTAGTTCTGGACGACCGCCTTCCCGAAGGAGTAGTCCGCACCCATCAGGAACACGCGGTCGACGTCGGTCTGCGTGGCGACGTACTGCCCGCCGGAGCGAGCGTCCATCGCCGTGTTCTCGTTCGCCCGGAACACCTGCTCGGAGCACGTCTTCGAACTGGACGTGATACTCGCCGACGCCGCCGGCCCCGCCATGTACGGGATGTCGACGCCGCTCGTGTTGACGACCGTGTCGACGACGCGGCTCGCGGCCGCCGACGACGAACAACCGAACAGCGCGTCGACCGACTCGTCCTGCGCGAGGTTCGTCGCGATGGTCTGGGCCTTGTCCGCGGAGAGCTCGGTGTCACGGAACACGAGCTCCCACGTCACGTCACCGTCCTCGACGGTCGTCGTTCCCTCCGAGATGTCGGTCAACGGATCCGTGTCCGTCTTGTACCCCAGTCCCGAGAGGAACCCCCAGATCGACTGCATCCCGTAGTACTGGAGGTCGCCACTCATCGGCTGCATCACGCCGATCTTCACGGTTCCGGACGCGGAGACGTCCGACCGCGTCGTCGTCTGCTCGCCCGTGCCGTCCGTTCCACCGTCTCCGTTGCCGTCGTCGCCCCCACTCCCCTCGGTCGTCGTTTCGGTTCCTTCGCCAGTGGTGCAGCCGGCCACTCCACCGATGCCCGCCGCAGCCATCGCACCCAGCATCCGTCTTCGTGACACGTGTACGCGACTCATGACACTACTGGTATCGTGCATACTCGGGCAAGTACTGCCACGTTAACGTGTTAACGTTCACCGCAGAACGAGAGATTCGACGGCAAGCACCACCACGACCACGCCCCCTCACTCGTCGAGGTCGCTGAGGGCGTCGACGACGCGCTCGACCATCTTCCGCTCCCCTCGTCGCAGGTTCTTCGACACCGCCGGCTTCGAGACGTCGAACTCCGCCGCGAGGTCGCCGAGGTTCGTCTGCCGCGGACTCTCGAAGTACCCGCCGTTCGCGGCTGATTCCAGCGTCTGCCGCTCGACGTCGGAGAGTTCGCGACAGCCGTCGACGAGCGTCATCGCAGCGCCGGCGTTCTGGACGACGTCGTTCATCTGCGGGAGCGTCACGTCGTCGCGCTCGACGACCTCGAACTCGTTGTCCTTCTCCAGTTCGCTGAGGGTGCCGTCGGCCTTCCCCGCCTCGTCGAACCCGACGTGCCACGTCTCCGAGCCGTCCGCGATGTAGAACGGGCCCGTGATGTAGCCGTCGTTCCCGCGGATCGTCCCCATCGCGTCCGTCTCCCCCATCACGGTCTTCAGGTGCGCGACGTCCGCGCGCTTGGCGAGCAGGTCGACGTCGTGCATGTTGTCGTGTGACTGGACCGCCGACAGCCCGTTGTCGAGCGCGCCACGGTCTGCGCCCTCGACCACCATCCGGCACTCCAACTCCTCCGCGACCGGATGGAACTCCCAGTGGGCGGCGGCGAACTCGACGTCGTGGTCCGCTGTGGTGTCGATGAACGGGCAGTCGTACTGCTCCATGTCCATCGCAAGGTCAATCATCGTTCGTGTGATACCGTTACACAAACATCGATTCGTTGGTTGATAAGCGTTTTCTTCGTCAAACTGCCTGACACCGGAAAGATAGGAGGCGTTGCTTTGGTATCCAGGTACCCACCCGGGGCTCGAACCGGGACGGGATTTTTCGCCCACCCGCACCTACGGTCGACCATGAACGCGCCACACGTCGCGCTCGGCGTCGACGCGACGCCAGCGGGCTGGGTCGCCGTCCGCTACGAGGACACCGAGTACGCGAGCGTCCACCGATACCGCGACGACGGCGTGGACGCCGACGCAAATACCGACGCGACGGCGAACGCCAACGCCGAACCCCACGCCGACGCCGAACCCCACGCCAACGCCGAACCCCACGCCGACGCCGACCCCCGCGCCCACGCCGACCCCCGCGCCCACGCCGACCCCCGCGCCGACAGCACCGCGTTCCAGTTGCTCTGCGACGACCACCCCGACGCCGACGTCGTCCTCGTCGACGTCCCCATCGGACTCAGCGAGACCGACGCCGCCAGACGACCCGAGGAAGCCGCCAGAGGCGTCCTCGGTCCGCGTGCCGCGAGCGTGTTCAACGTCCCCATCCGCTCGATACTCGACGCGGAGACGTACGCGGCCGCGAACGAAGCCCAGCGCGACGCCATCGACAAAGGACTCACGAAGCAGACGTACAATATCACCGACCGTATCAGGGAGGTCGACCGACTCCTCGGCGACCCCGACAGCGACGTCACCCAGACCGTCGTCCGCGAATCCCACCCCGAGGTCTGCTTCTGGGCGCTCCACGACGGCCACCCGATGGCGTACTCCAAGACCGCCCAGCCCGCCGCCGCCCACTGGGAGCGCGTCGGCGTGCTCGCCACCGTCCACGACGAACCCGACGACTTCCACGACGCACTCGCCGACGCCGGCCAAGCCCTCATCGACTGGCACGACCCGTCGCTCGGAAACGACGACCTCCTCGACGCGTTCGCGCTCGCCGTCACCGGGAGCGAACTGACCGGCGAACTCAGGACGCTCCCCGAGGACCCCGACACCGACGCGACCGGGCTCCGCATGGAGATGGTGTACGCACTCCCGAAGTGAGGACGATACGCGACTCGTTCCAAGAAACGTCGCGACGGTCAGGCGTCGCCGAAGCGGTCCTCGACGGCCTGCCGGTCGATCTTCGACGGGCCGCTCGTCGGCATCTCCTCGACGAACGCGAGGTGTTTCGGGACCTTGAAGCGCGCGAGCTTCCCCTCGCAGAACGCCTCGAGTTCCGCGAGCGTGAGGGCTTCGTCGCCCTCGACGACGGCCTTCCCGACCTCGCCCCAGGATCCGTCGCTCACCGGGACGACGACGACGTCGTCGACCCCCTCGTGTTTGCTGAGGACGTCCTCGACCGCCGCCGGGTAGACGTTCTCGCCGCCGGAGACGAACATCTCCTTCTTCCGCCCCTCGATGTGGACGTACCCGTCGGCGTCCACTCGCGCGAGATCGCCCGTGGACACCCACGCGTGCACGCCACCGGTCGCTCCCTCCGCACCGTCGTCGCCCTCGCGAGCGCCGAACGTCGCCGCGGACTCCCCGGGGTTCCGCCAGTAGCGGTCGGCGGCGTGCGGACTCGCCAGTTCGAGCTCGCCGACCGCACCCTGTTCGCGTTCGACGCCGTCGTCGTCGACGACCCGTGCGTCCACGTGCATCCCCGGGACACCGACGCTATCGGCCTTCTCCCGCGGCCAGTCGTCGGGCATCGCGAAGTTGTTCGGCCCGCACTCCGTCAACCCGTAACCCTGCGAGAGGTCGACGCCGCGAGACCACCACTCCTCCATGACGCTCTGCCGGCACGGCCCACCACCCGACTTCACGAACCGCAACGTCGAGAGGTCCGCATCCGCCCACCCCTCGGCCTCGGTCATCATCCGCAACACCGCGGGGACCGCCACCAGTACCGTCGCGTCGTCCGCATCCACGATCTCCAGGACCGCCTCGGCGTCGAACTCGCGAGCGATGACGACCTCAGCCCCGAGATGGAAGAGAGGGACCGTGAGGACGTTCCATCCGCCCGTGTGGAACATCGGGAACACCATCGGCGTCACGTCACCCGGCCGGAGCCCCCACGCCGTGATCGTGTTGAACGAGTTCCACGCGACCGCGCCGTGCGTGATCACGGTCTCCTTCGGCGTCCCCGTCGACCCACCCGTGTGCAGGAACAGGTGTGCGTCCGACAGCGACACGTCCGCGCTCTCGGCGTCGGAAAGCGGCGACGCGTCGTCGTGGACCGCGTCAGCGAACGCGTCGAACGTCGAGTCGCCGAATCCCAGCACGGGACCGTCGTAGTCGCAGACGTCGTGCTCGATGGCCGCGGCGACGTCGTCGTCGAACGCCCCCTCGACGACGACCAGGGACGGCGCGACGTCGTCGAGCAGTTCCGCGAGCTCGCGCTCGGCGAGCCGGTGACTGAGCGGCGCGAGCACGCCACCCGTCTTCCCCGTCGCGAAGAACAGGTCCACGAGCTCGGGGCGATTCCGGGAGACGACCGCGACCCGGCCGCCGACCGCCGCCTGCCCGACCTCCTCCGGCCCCGGCGCCGGCGCGGCCGCCGGACCGTCCGCGGTGACGTCGTGCTCCCGGAGCAGACGTGCGGTCGCGTTCGCGCGCTCGTCCAGTTCGCGGTACGTGAACGACTCGCCGGTCGTCGCGTCCCGCAACCCGACCGCGTCCGGCGAGAGCGAGCGTCGGCGCGCACTCCAGTCCCCCGCCCAGTCGTACGGTCGGCCGCCGTGCCCGTGCACCGTCATGCGTCTGACTCGCCAGCGGCGGTGGTCGCTCCGTCGGACGTTCCCGTCACGCTCCCGACGTGCTCGCGGATGTCGGCGGTCACCGCCTCCGGTTCCTCGACGAAGAACAGGTGCGACCCGTCCTCGTACAACTCGAGGTCGCTATCGGGGAGGTGCTCGTGCACCTGCCGGGCGTTCTCCACCGGGAGCACGCGGTCGCCGGTCCCGTGCATCACGAGCGTCGGAACGGTTACCTCGACGAGCCACGGCGTCGAATCGAACGCCAGCACCGCCTCCGCCTGCATGGCCCGCGCCGCATCGCCCGCGTCCGACGCCAGCCGCCAGTCCACGATGTCGTCGATCAGGGCCTGGTTCGCCGCCCAGAACGCGTCGGTCATCGCCGGCTCCATCTTGTGCTTGATCGCCTCGCGCTCGTCGGCGTCCTCCGGCACGCTGAACATCCGCGCCTTCGTCTCCTCCGGGATCGATACCGACTCCTCGCCGCCGTGGGAGGTACACAGGAGCGTCAGCGACGCCGCCCGGTCGTACTCGTGGGCGTACCGCTGCGCCGTCATCCCACCCATGCTCGCACCGACCACGTGCGCCGAATCGACGTCTTCGGCCTCCAGCACCGCCTCCAGGTCGCTCGCGAACGCCGCGATGCTGTACGCGTCCGCGTCCGTCGGCGCATCGCTCTCGCCCGTCCCCCGGTTGTCGAACGCGATCGTCCGGAACCCATCCAGGCGCTCGCGCTGGAAGCGCCACATCCACCGACCGTACCCCAATCCCTCACAGAACGCGACGACCGGAGCCTCCCGCGGCCCATCGACGTCGTACGCGATACCAACACCATCGTTCGAGACCCGTGGCATACCTACACGAACGCGAACGACCACCCTGAATCTCCTGATTCACATGTTAACCCATGGCGATAACGGCATCCGGGAAACATCCACACGCATGCCAGTCGCATCCGTCGGCGACACCGCCGACGCCACGAAGACCATCACGCACGAAGTCATCGAAGCGTACGCCGACCTCGTCGGCGACACCAACCCCATCCACGTCGACGACGACTACGCCCAGGACACCATGTTCGACGGCCGCGTCGCCCACGGCATGCTCTCCGCCGGCGTCGTCTCCGCCGCCCTCGCCGACCTCGACGGCGACGTCGTCTACCTCTCCCAGGACCTCCAGTTCGAAGCCCCCGTCCGCCCCGGCGACACCGTCACCGCAACCACCGAAGTCGTCGAAGACATCGGGAACGACCAACTCCGCGTCGCCACCACCGTCGAATCCCGACCCGTCGACGACCCCACCGCCGACGCCACCACCGTCCTCTCCGGCGACGCCATCGTCATGAGCGTCCCCCACGAGCCCACACCCGAAGAACCCGAAGTCGAAGCCTGCGACGACTGATCACCACCTCTCCACCGCCCAGGCAGTCACGAACCCCAGCCACCGCCACCGCCACAGCCACCGC